>Ga0207039_1023_pt1 | contig 49173 bp, 48 predicted proteins | sample Alteio_BWMinCont_74_FD_153264 | JGI IMG/M metagenome (GOLD analysis project Ga0207039, IMG submission 153264) | Enriched cells from forest soil in Barre Woods Harvard Forest LTER site, Petersham, Massachusetts, United States -... | ecosystem: Environmental > Terrestrial > Soil > Temperate forest >... | reverse complement strand
GACGCCTTTCTTTTTTGATCGCGGTAACCCGGCGTTGGAAACGCCGGGCTATTTTCGGGTGCGCCTACGGCGTACAAAGTCTTCGCGTTTAGGGTCAAAATTCACATCCCTTCGGTAAGCTCTAACGTCACAAAAAACGCGACGTTTAGGATGGGCACCTGCGTCCGTTTTGCGTTTGTGCACGGGCCGCTCGCCTTCGGCATCGCGGGACGGCCGAGGCGGCCGTCGCCACATGAGCCGAGGTGGCTAACCTGTCTTCCCTACTTGTTTTTCTTTAGCCTTTCATCGGGGATGAGCTTATTCCCAAAACGTGGAAACGGGAGTAAGCTGTCCCCGGCCCTGTGGCCGCCGCGGGCAGGGATCTGCCGGGAACGTGACACGTTCGAACGCCAATCACAAAAATTGAAGGGAATTCCCTATGGGAAATGCCGGAAGAAATTTGGAAGCCGCTCAACCACAGTATCAGGCATCGCAGTTGACCTGGGACAAGATCGCCGAGAGCAAGGAATTTAAGGATTTGATGGCGACGAAAAAAACCTTCATCGTGCCGGCGTTCATCTTCTTCGTGGTTTACTACTTCGCCTTGCCAGTGCTGGTGGGCTACGCACCGCAATTCATGTCGATCAAGGTTGGGTATTTGAACCTGGCCTACTTGTTTGCCCTGTCGCAATTTTTTGTGGCGTGGATTATCGCAGGGTTGTACGTCAGAGCTGCCAACAACTTTGACCGTCTGGCGGAAGACATTCTCAACAAGGCCGAGGATGCCAAGGGAGGCAAGTAGGTCATGAATATTCCGCTGACGATGTTTCTGGTGTTCATCGCCATCACGCTGGGTATTACTTACTGGGCCTCGAGGCGGTCGGCGGGAGCGAGCGCGTACTTTGCGGCGAGCCGCCAGATCAAGGGCTGGCAGAACGGGGTTGCGGTGGCCGGCGATTATATGAGCGCGGCGTCGTTTCTGGGGATTGCGGGCCTGATCGCATTCTATGGGTATGACGGGTTTATGTATTCGGTGGGCTGGCTGGTTGCCTACCTCACGGTGCTGCTGGTGATTGCCGAACCACTGCGCAATGCCGGCAAGTACACGATGGCGGACGTGCTGGCGTACCGGCTGAAACCGCGTCCGGTGCGGGCCACGGCGTCGCTGAGCACGCTGGTGGTGAGTGCGATTTACATGATCGCGCAGATGATCGGGGCGGGGACGCTGGTGAAACTGCTGCTGGGAGGAATGGTTACTTACAATCAGGCGGTGATCGGGGTCGGAATCCTGATGATCGTCTACGTGGTATTCGGCGGCATGCTGGCGACCACGTGGGTGCAGATTATCAAGGCGATCCTGCTGATGTCAGGGACATTCCTGCTGAGCATCCTGGTGTTGGCTCACTTCCACTTCAGCTTCAGTCAATTTTTCGCGGCGATCTCGCAGGTCACCTATCGCGACGCGAAGGGCGCGGTGGTGGTAAAAGACTTTCTGCAGCCTGGGCTTCTCTATAAGGCGCCGTACGGGCCGCTGAATCTGATCTCGCTAGGGCTGGCGTTGATTTTTGGCACGGCGGGATTGCCGCACATTTTGGTCCGGTTCTATACCGTGCCCGACGCCAAGACGGCGCGGCACAGCGTGGTGTGGGCGATGGTGCTGATTGGCAGCTTCTACATCATGACGACATTCCTGGGATTCGGGGCGGCGACCATCGTAGGGCCCGACTACATCAAGGGCCACGGCGGGACGAACATGAGCGCGCCGCTGCTGGCCAACGCTTTGGGCGGGTCCATCTTCTTCGCGTTTATTTCAGCCATCGCGTTTGCCACGATTCTTGCGGTGGTGGCCGGGCTGACGATCAGCGCGACGACTTCGTTCTCGCACGATTTCTGGACCAACGTGATTCATAACGGGGTCGAGCGGAAACCGGGTGAAGAAGTGACGGTTGCGCGCATCTCGGCGTTTGTCGTGGGCGCGGTGGCGATCGCCCTGGCCATTGTTTTGCAGACGTGGAATGTGGCATTCCTGGTGGCACTGGCGTTTGCGGTGGCGGCGTCCGCGAACCTGCCCGTGATTGTGCTGTCGATTTTCTGGCGGCGATTCAATACGGTGGGCGCGGTGTCGGGACTCGCGGTAGGTTTGCTGGCCTCAATCGGTCTGATCCTGATCAGTCCGAGCGTGATGGGGATCGATCCGCCAACCGTGACCGGCGCGGCGCGGCACCTGATTCAGGCCAAGGCCTGGTTCCCGCTGGATCATCCCGGCATCATCAGCATTCCGCTGGGATTCGTTGGAGCGATTCTCGGAACGCTCGTGACTCATGAACCGGCTTCGCAGGATAAGTTTAACGAACTGCTGGTCCGGTCGAACACGGGACTGGGGGCGGAGAAGGCGACGACGCACTAGAAACGTGAAGTGTCGATCTGCAGGGCCGAGGCAAGCCCCACCCATAAACTCAGCTCAGGGCAGGCTTTCTCGCAATGGCGCAAGGAATGGTGCACCCGGCGTCAGTACGTTTCCAACAACGATCTCCGTTGTGCCGGCTGCGGTGCCCGCCACGCAGAAAGTCATCGATTGTTTACGGACCGAAAGGTTCCTATTGTCCGGCCACGCCCTTGTTCACCAGGACCTTGACTTCTACGCGCCGGTTTTCAGCTCGCCCCTGTGCCGACTCGTTGGTCGCGGTGGGATCCGCGGTGCCCATTGCGCCTGGGGCTACGACATGCCGCACGGGCACGTTGCAGTCCTGGATCAAGTAAGCAATAACGCTCTGTGCGCGGTCCATGCTCAACTGCTGATTCATGGCGGCGTTGCCCGAGGAGTCGGCAAAGCCCTTCACCTGGATGATGTAGCCAGTGAGATTCACGGCATTGTGCGCCAGCGCCGAAAGGGCGGCCTTATCGCTTGCCGAGATCACTGATTTCCCGACCGCGAAATTGACCGTGATGTCGGCTTTGGTCTCATACTCGCTGAGCTCGGAAAAACGCTTGTTGGCTGCCTCAATCTCCTGCTGGTTGGCTCCAATATCCTCTCGATTGGCTGTGATCTGCTCTTTGTTGGCGGCAGTTTGTACTTGGTTGGCCGCAATATCCCGCTGATTGCTTTGGATGTTCTGTTTGTTGGAGGCAACATTCTGCTGATTGGTCTGAACTGCGTGCCGCGTGGGTGTCAAACCAGCTTGAATGGTTTCGGCCAACTGCAGATCGTCTGAGTCGAAGGTGATGGTGTTGGCCGTCACCCGGCTTTGCGCATCGCCGGTTCCCTCGACAGAGATCTTCAGCCCGGGAATGAGTACCGCCGCTGACATCTGCTTCTTGCGGAGGCCGAGCCCCTTTGGCTGTTGCACTTTGGTGGCGTCGTCGAGAACCACGACGACGTTCCCAGCGGCAGCGGTTTTTATGGTCAGAGTCTCTCCGGTTCGGGTAGTGATCAGTCCCTTGAGTTTGACCTTGTCGTTAGATCCGCCATAACCTACTCCGATCAATAAACAGCACACCAACACCGTATACGCCACTATGGGTTTCCAAGTCTGCTTCATAACGGTTTTTCCTTTCCATCGGTTGTGCGAAGGCTGCCCGGAGCAAAGGGTGACTTGCGCGTTACTGCCTTGTCGCGACGACAACTCTATTCAAGAAGGTATCCTTCGACACCCAACTAGTAGTAGAAACAGCGGGGCGGCACAACTGGCAGAATTAGCAGTCCGACGAATAAAAGCGGGCGGCTGAGACGAAAAAGAATGCCACCCATAGGGGGCCCTGAATTCGGGGACTTCAGGAGCAGTGGATCCAACATCTCCTGATGCTATTGCCGAGAGGCTTATGGCTGATTGTCCTGAAACCGGCCCATCATCCCCAGTTTGAGCGCGCGACCACGACTGGCACAAATGCCAGTATGCGCCGAACCGCCACTGCCCTAATTTGGGTGCGGCTGAACCCGTTCTACATATCCGGCAAAACCCTCGGACGATCGCGCCGCAGTGAAGGCTGGCAGAGGGCCATTCCCGCTTGCATGCGACAAGCGCTTCAGGAGTGTGTGATGACAATCGAGAGCACGAACGCGGCCTACGGAGTCTACACAGAGGACGTGCCGGTCACGGATGTCGTGCACGCACTCAACGATGCGGGGTTTGACAATGAGGATATCTGTCTGATGCTAGCCCGCAGCCACCCGATTTCCATGATCGTGCGGGAGGCTTCCTTTCGCAACGCAGATCGAGAAGCCTCAGCGGTGGCTGCGGGACTGATTGAGTGGCTGTCCGAATTTGGCGCCGTCGTGATTCGGACGTTCGGCTTCTTCATTCGTTCGCAGATGTTTCTCCACGCGTTGGTGACGACCCGAGAGGCTCCCGATCTCTGCGGCAACTCCGAAATGCTCATGGATCTGGGTTTCTCCGAAGAGGATGCCGGGCGACTGGAGGATCAGCTATGCGAGGCCGGGGTTCTGGTCTATGTGGCATGCTCTGAGGCGGCGCAGGCAACCTGGGCTGAGGAAATGTTTCAGCGGATCGGAGCGCGGGAATCGGCGGCTCTGAACCCTCGTCAGGAGTCTGACACGGCCGCCTAAGGCTAGACTGGGATTTGCGGACCAGCAACTTGGACTAACGAATTCAGAGGGACTTCTGCCGTGGGTTGGGCGTGACGATCAGGCCTCTGTGAGGATTACGACCTGCGGCCCCTTGCAGGCGGAACATCAATGACGACAGACGGCCGCTCGCCGCTCATATACAACCATACCCTTGGTGGGCTAGCATGACCTTCTGGCCGCGAATTGCAGGTTCGCAGCCAGAAATGCCGCCAGAGCCGCCGATGGCGCGACGCCTTTCCGCATGATTACCACTGTTCCGGCTTCCTGCTTAACGGAAGACTCGTGGGCATCCTCGCGGCGCATTTCACGCGTTAAGGCGGGGGCTCACCTGCCCTTAGTACAACAAGTTCGGCGAGACAAACAGCTTGTTCGAAAGCACCGCGTTGATGGCGGAAAACAAGTCCTGGTTCAAGCGAGATTTCACAACATAAGCCGAGCCGCCGGCGCCGATGCCGGCGTTTAGAAAATCAGAGTCTTCGTGAACCGTAAGAAAAATAATCTTGGCGCGGCATCCCGAATCCCGCAAGTCTTGCGCGATATCGATCCCGCTCACGTCCCCCATAGAAATGTCGAGGATGATGACGTCCGGCCTGAGCCGCAGGTATTCACGGACCACAACTGTCCCGTCAGATATGGCGCCGACGACCTTGAATTTTTTTTCCTTTTCCAGCATTTTGCCGACGTGTTCGAGAACGGCAGAATTGTCGTCGCTAAGAAGTATGGTCGTATTTTGCACAAGCCCTTCTTCGACCGCCAGCACTGCGGGACTATTTCTGTCTCGGCCCTGATGCGCCAGCCGCCGCCGATCTATTGGCTCCACGGAGAGACCTTCCCACGGATGGTAGTGGGCTTCCAGCGGCCTCCGCCACTGTCAGAATTGACGGACACCTATGCTTGGCGTCGAACCTTCTCATCCGGTGCAGGCTCTTCTAACCGGACAACCTTCCTGGTGGCTGGAACCGTTCCCTTTACCTGGGAGCCCAGCGAGGGCTTTGACCAGATGGAGAACTCGCCGCCCACGGAGCGCAGACGCTCCCGCATGCTGACCAGTCCAAGGCCATGCCTATTACGCGATTGCTCTGGATTGAATCCAATCCCGTCGTCGGAAACGCGCAACTGGATCACAGTCGTTTCACGGGTCAATTCCACTTTTGCGTGACGAGCATGGCTATGTTTGACCACATTGTTCAGTGATTCCTGCACCGTGCGGAACAAACTAAGCGAGACGTTTTCTTCGAGATCCTGCGGTAAATCCCGAACCGTGCATTCGATCTCAATCTTGTGCTGGCGGGCCAACTCGTGGCAAAGATCCCGTACGGCGGCTGCCAGTCCGAGGAAGTGCAGCTTGGAGGGATGCAGCTGATGAGACATAAGCTGAATGTCGGTCGCAACGTCATTGGTCAGTTGCCAGAGCTCCTGCAGTTGTTTCTTCTTGGACGGATCCCCATTCGCGGATGTGGCCTGCTCGCATTCCTGGATTCCGTTCGCCAGCAGCGCCAGCCTCTGGTTGATGTTGTCATGCAACTCGCGCGCAACGCGCTCTCGCTCCGCCTCCTGGGCATGGATGAGCCTGCCGCTGAGTTCGAGTCGGGCAGCTCTTGTTTCCTTCTGGTCGCTGATGTCAAGGCAATAGCCCACGTATCCGGCAAACGCCCCGTCCTCCAGGAATCGGGGTACACTCTGATCGAGCATCCAGCGGTACTGGCCATCGTGCCGCCGCAAACGGTACTCGCTGGTGAATTTTTGCTTCTTGTCAAAGGCATCGGCGTAAGTCTTAAGGTGTCGATGCAAGTCGTCGGGATGTAAGTTGCTCACCCAGCCCTCCCCCAGCTCCTGTTGTATGGTTCGGCCCGTGAATTCCAACCACGTTTTGTTGAAGTCGGTGGCGAGCGTATCGGGCCCGGACAGCCAAATCAGCATAGGTGCCGAATCTGCCATCAGACGGAACCGCTTCTCGGATTTCTTCAGTTCCTCTTCCGCTCGTTTTCGGTCTGTGATGTCGCGTGCAATTTTGGAAGCGCCCACGATCCTGCCCATCGCATCTCTCAGGGGGGATATGGTCATCGAAACGGAGATCCTTCTCCCCTCTTTCGTCAGTCTTACCGTTTCGTAATGTTCAACCTTTTTGCCTAGTCTTGTACTTTGCAGAATCACTTCCTCTTCCTCCTGCAGCTCGGGGGGAACAAGAATAGTGATGTGTTGTCCGACCGCCTCCTCTTCACGGAATCCGAAGATATGCTGCGCACCCAGGTTCCAACTCCGAATGATGCCATCGAGGTCCTTGGAGATGATCGCGTCGTCCGAGGATTCCACAATGGAAGCGAGCCTGAATCGAGCCTCCTCCGATTGCCTACGCTCGGTAATATCCAGAACTGTGCCGCGAAGGCAGGTTACCTGGCCCGTGGCATCGCGCACAGCCTCACCACGGGCGGTGACCAACCTTCGGCTGTTGTCCGGCCGCACTATTTCCAAATCGAGATCCTGAATCGAACCCGTCTGCAACCCCTGCGTTATTGTGGCGCTGAGTCGATCCCAACTCTCGGGGGTGAAGAGCTGCGCGAGGTTCTTGTACTCTGGAAGGGGAAATCCGGGATCAAGTCCGTGGATGCGATAAAGCTCTTCCGACCACCTAAGGGTGTCTTTCTTTGCGTCCCACCACCAGTTGCCCATCCGCGCGAGGCGCTGCGCTTCCGCAAGTTCAATCTCCTTGCGACGCAGTGCTTTCTCAGCGCGCCTGCGTTTGGCGATATTGCGCAGAAGCAAGACGATCAGAAGTGTTTCGCTGAACAGAAGTGCGAAGAGGCCCAAGATTTTCCAGCGGTAGAGCTCCCATGGGGAGTATTCCCAGTAGCGAACCTCGGTTTCCTTGGGAAGCTGGTCTTGAGAAAATCCCCAGCGGTGCAGTTGACGCCAGTCGACCACGTTGTGCTGAAAATCGCCCGAGACAACCGGGATATTTTCCGGCTTCTCTCCCTTCAAAACACGCTGTCCATCATTCCCCAGGATGCGCCCCACTTCGCCCAGATCGGCTACGCTCCCTCCAACCACTCCCCCGCCCACGACGGAGGAGAACGTCCCGTAGATCGGCCGGTTAGCCGTTTTGGCGATAGCCGGCAGAATGCGTGCAGGGATGAATTGCTCACCAGAAGAGTCCATGATGAAATCGAGGAATAGGATGACACTGTCGGGCGGCGCCTGCGCCAGTCGAGGTCCCAGATCCGAGAGTTGAAGATCCGTCACGTATTGGACTTTTAGATTCGGTTCGTACTCACGAAACTGTTCGCGGGCTAGCTTGACATCAAGCTTCTCGGCGTCCGACGAGCCCGCAACCACGATCACGCTGGAAGTGCCAGGATTTTGTCGCAAAGCCAGCTGTAGGGTGGGTAAGAAATTCACCCTCCGGATGACACCCGTCCTACCCGCTTTTTGGTTCAGCCCGCTCGAAGTCTGTTGGGGATCGACAACAAAGAACAACAGGACGCCATCAGGAAACAGCTTTGCGCGCATCTGTTCCGCCAGAGCCACCGTTTCTTCGTTGATAGCAATGAGCAGGTCGAAGGTCTGGCCACGATACTTCTCGAGAAGATAAGAAGCCGTAGCCTTTTTGCGGGTTGGGTCTGAGAGCGCCGAGGAAAACTCAAGGTACTCAAGGTCAAAGTGAACCGGAGTGGAGACGCCCTCGATAATGTGGCTCTCGGCCTGCTCGATCAAAGCGGCGACGTCGGGCAAGTCCGGATCTGCGGAAGAAAGGAAAAGCACCTGGACCTGCTGGCGTGTGTGGCGGGGAGCAGGAACAGACTTCTGAGCCGTACCCAGCGGTGCTATGCAGAAACAAACGACGCAGACCACCGCGAGCCGGAATGTGGCAATCCCGGCGCCACGCCATCGCAGATTTCGCGTTGTCGACGTACTAAGTACACTTTCGTTTCGATAATCCTTGCGAACCTTTGGCGCTTATGTCAGGAGACAGAAGCCACGTACTGCAACTACTTACTTAACTGTCACAATTGCTGGTCTGACATGGCACATCTGCTCACCCACCAATCGACACTAAGAGACACCCCGATAATGCGGATAGTTAGCTGGGAGGCATACGCAGGATTGCCGTTCATGAGTGTCAGCACAAGGAGCTCTTTCACTTAGCGGGTACCGTTGCCGTCGGAACCCAGACGTTATCGGCAGCGGCTATCTCGCTGTTCGGCAGTTCCGTTGTGAAATTTACCCGCTGCAGCCCCGCTTTCTTCCCCGGGATCAGCTGGAACACGGCGTAGTACTGATTGTCGAAGATTTTCTGCAAACGATCCAGGTACGGCTTAAAGCTGATCAGATTTGAGGTTCCGAGGGAAAAGCAGTCGCCACCGGTCTCATCGGCGAGCTTGGAGAGGCCAGAAAGGCCAATCTGCAGGTCCCAGGAGTTTCGCGCAGCTCGACCGACGCCGACGGCGTAGAGCGAGTGAACAATCACGTTGTAGCGCTGGCTGATCTCGCTCGCAGAGTTCACGTCGGGGCTCATGGTAGGCATACTGTGATAGACGGACCCGAAGTTGGGTCCTAATAATCGAGGACTCGTGGGCTGTGCGCCACGCAGTCGGTCGATTCCGTCTGTCACCATCAACACCTCGCGCCGGATATTCTGCTGAGGCCAGCTCTTCACCAGGCTGATAAGCGAAAGATACGGACTATCCATGGTTGAGTACCTGCCCATGGGCAGACGTACTGCCTTGGCAGCGAGAGCGTGATCGGCGGTGAAATTCTGGGCGAGGTTGACCGCTGCGTTGGACATATATCCTACGCCGATCGTTGTTGATGCCGGCTGAGCGTTGATGAAGTCGCGAACATCGTTAAGGTTATTTCCGATTCGCGAGTCGAGGGTGTCGTCGATCAAGATGAACAGTTGCAGCCCGGCGTTGTCTCCTCGGGCAGGAATCAATTGAGTTAGATTGCGGAAATTCTTGCCTTGTAGCACCTTCACATCTTCCGTCTTGAGTGGCGAAACGTCGCTGTCCTCACGGAGCGCTTGTTCTGTAATTACCATGTGAACCTGAACCGTGCGCGGAGCTGTCTTCTCTTGTGACTGCAGAGTCTGTACCGTCAGACCCAGCGCGCACAGGATAGCGAACAAGCCGAGGGCAACTTTGCACTTATTCATTCATTTCTCCTATCCGAATCAGGCCTCGAGGGACACGTCGCAATCAATAAGGCACAGACTAGAAACATCGATGTAGTTTGCTTCAGCATGGGTTAAAGATAAGCCGTCGTCCCGGTCGTTGTCGTTGTCGCTGTCCATACGAAGGAAGATTACAGCCGAACAACACCTAGAAGGTGCGGACGCGACCCAACACTTGCGATTTCAGGCTAGCAATCGAATCAGCGACTGACGACTGTCAAAAGTGCCAGCCTAACGCTGGGTAAAGCACTTCCTGTCATTAATGACAGGTATCCCCGCGGCATCCTTCGGATAGTGTCGAAAGGTATTCAAAGTCGGACTCCCGACTCTCTCTGAAACATCGCACTGAGTACTGCGGGTTTCGTGCTGCCGCGAATTTCTGGTGAACTGTGACGGCGATGATCGCGCAGAGATCTTAGGAGGAAGCTGATGAGACGATTCTTACTCTACCGTGACCCGCGAAAGTGAGGTCACCATGTATAGCATTCGATCCAGACAAAGCGCACAAGTCCGGGCCGGATACGCTACATCCTCCGACCTTTGCGAAAACTTTGTGGAGGACCTGCAACCTTTATACCTGCTTGCTTTTTTGCTGACCGGCAGTTACGCCGAGGCGGAGCAATGTTTCGTTGCGACTGTTGATGACGCCATAACAGCGAATGGGGTTTTTAAGGGGTGGGAGCGCTCCTGGAATAAACGGTGCTTGATCATCAACGCCATTCGTCGTGTGTTTCTGGCGTCAACCCCAAGCGGTGGAAAACGAGACGCCGGGCGCGAACTCGGTGTCGAATCACGAGTACATCCTGTCATCGATGCCGTGGCCAGATTGGCCCCGCCGCTTCAGCGATTCGTTTTTGTGATCTCTGTCTTAGAAGGATACTCCGAGCATGAATGCGCTCTTCTGCTTGGCCGCACGCCACGAGATGTACGTGAGGCGCGAACCTATGCACTGTGGCAGTTCGCGGGCATCACTCCTGCGATGGCGAAGATTAGAAGGCAGCCCCCGATTTACGGTAGTTGAATGACCACTTGAGGATCCGACCTCGTTCAAAAGCAAGAGATCAGCTCCAGTGTTCTGGAAGCCTGTATGGAATTCGATCCGACTATTTTCGCGGGACGACATCCATTCGCTTCCGATCGGTTGAGCACAGATCGCCGGGTGTGAACGGCGGCAGCGCGGGCTCGGTGGACACCACGCGCCGTGGGTGATCGTAGACCCTACTTCAGTTCAGCGACATCCACGGTAGCGTTGCTGTAGCGGACGGCGCGGTTGCCCAATTGCTTGATCACATCGACCGTTAGCATCTGGCCGAACGCGAGAACGACGACTCCTTGAGCAAACAGCGTTGGCTCCCACTTCTTCATCCAGATCTCGTTTCCGACATGGACTTCAGTGTTCTCCGCGTGAACTTCGTTGCGGGTGGCACCGATGACAACCGTTAAGCGCGGATGCAATTGGCCGGCGCCACTGTGAAAATCGTGTTCTACCACCGCGCACGCGCTTCGGTAGAGATTCTCTGCCTCACGCATCTGCGCCGGGCTGAGGGAGAAGCTCGCTTTTTTGGAATGGCGCACCGAAAACGATCCGTCTGAGGAGGACTGCGCCAGAGCTGCCGAAGCGAGCACAAGAAGTGTCAATGTTATTCGCCACATTTGGACCCTGCTTTTCTGCGTGCCACGTAATCGTTCCACGCATTCAAGCACAGGCTAGTCAGCGATAGCGGTGTTGACAACTGTCAAGACAGACAGTGTGTCATCTTACTCTTGCACTCGGCTCCTGCACTTGGCCCGCGCACCACGGGGCTCTCGTGAGACGCGCGATTGTTGTTGGCAGTTGCACGCTTTTTTCTCAAGCTTGCAAGGGTTGCAGGGTAGGACACACCGGTACAATCATGTGAACGGCGACCGCGCGGAGGCCGTGCCTGGAGCTCACTTGAGTTCGGCGACATCGACCGTAGCGTTGGTGGAGCGGATGGCCCGGTCGCCCAATTGCGTGATCGCATCTCGGGTAAGCAACTGTTGGAACGCGAGAACCACGACGCCCTGCGCAAATGTCGTTGGGTTCCACTTCGTCATCCAAATCTCCAAGCCGCCGTCCACCTTCATACCGCCTGAGTGGACTTCATTTCGGTCAGCTCCGATGACTACTGTGAAGTGCGGATGCAATTCAGTAGTACTGTGAAAGTTCTGCCGAACCGCTGCGCACGCGCTCTGGTAGAGACTCTCCGCGTCATGCATCTGGGACTTGCTGAGGGTAAACTTCGCATTCTTGGAATGGTGCACTGAGAATGATCCGTCTGAGGAGGATTGCGCCAGACCCGCCGAAACGAGAACGAAGACCGCCAACATTACTCTGAGCATTTGGTGCCTACTTACCCTGCGATGTGAGATCGAAGCACATATTCAACGAGCCCAGCATAGTGGACACCACCGGAACGGATAACTGTCAAAACAAACAGTTCCTGCTCATAAGGTCTCGGCAGGGCGGTCTTTCTGAATACCGGCCGAGTGACAGGTTCTCCTCGTGAAGCTGGCCTGGCCTATGTTCCGAAATTGTTTCGAATAAGGTACGGGAGCCGAAATATGCTACAGGAATTTCCACTCGATTTTAGTGTGCATGTAGCGCTTGAGAGAGACTTACCAGGTTTTGCGGCTGCACGCGAATCACGCCTCCGCGAGGACTATCAATATCGGCGATGAGGAAGAAGGAGACAGACACAGCGAGAGGCAAGACGATAAACAGGCCGCTGGTTCGATGCGCTCCATAACCGAACAACAAGTTGCAGCCAGTGGCGATCGCTGCCAACAAAAACCAGGACTCAAGGGGGATACGGTTCCACCAAGCAGCCTGTGTATACCCCTGCGCGTTCAACACATCGTTCATGCCTGAAGCGGTCAGGGCGGACATAGGCGTCGGCTGCGCCGCGGCAGGAATCTCTACGGCTGACCACAACTCGCTCTGCAGTTGAACAGTATCGGCGTCGATCTGCCGAAGCTGCCACCTATCTTGCGTGGTGTAGAAGAGCACGCGCTGATCGAGATACGTCAGCAGCAGTTCACGCACTCTTGCGGCATCCGCGGCAGGCAGCATGTCGGCGCGGACGTACTCGGTGCCGATCGCGTTAGCCTCCGCCTCTTCGTAGTTTTTGCGTTGTTCATACCGGTTGATGGCCATCGAGAAAACGAATCCGATCAGGAGGCTCAGCAGGGTCAGAACAGCGCCTTGGACAACGCCGAAGTCTTCCCGATCGACGTCGTTCATCGGGCGCAGCTTCTTCTGCAAAAACACACCGACCAGGGCGGAAAGACACAACGCAACGAACGAGAAAACAAAAACGAGGAGCGGAAAATCTACGATGCTCTTCATCCGGTATCGCTGGCCTCGAACCGTTCTTGCGGCATGGTAGTTGGGGATTGCGCGAATACAGAGCTGGGGCTAATGACGGAACTGGAGACGTTATCGAGAGCCGCACCGGCAGAAAGTGATGTGGCGGAGCGCAGGCGAAACGCGGCAAAGAAACGCGTCATTCCACGACCTGGCTCCAACTGTCATCCGGGTCAAACTCAGTCATTGCGGTTGCTGTTTCTGTTGTGGTCTTCCCCAAGTCTTTTTGCAGCAGCACCCCATCCTGGTTGATGATGAATGTCATTACTCCCGAGTTGCCGTATTCAGCCGGATAGGCAACAAAGGCGAACCCACCGGCCATTTTCCCATCGACAACATAGTCCTTTGCACCGCCCGGTGCGTGACTGCCTTGCCGGTTCAGCATATGGAAGTAGTAGCCATGAAAGGGCAGGTGCGAATTCGGCTTTGCGCTGTATCCTTCAGTGGTCGCGAATGCAACCAGCGGTCCGAGCGGGCTTTTCGGCTGACCTTCTGCTGATTCCCAGTACAAACCGTTCTGCTTGCCAGTGTCACTAATAAACTTCAGCGCGAATTGTGGCGTGCTTCCGTCCGCGTGTCGTTGCGAGTAGTACTCGGCCTGAGCGTCGGCCAGCGCTCCACAAACGTCGATCACAGCCAGTTCATTCCGGCCGATACGGCGGGCCAAGATCTCATCCTTCCCCGCCGCCACGTCGAAAAACCACTGGCCGCTAGCAGTCTTCTTCAGCGGAATCGGAAAAGCAAAATTATCGGCTCCGATTAGTAACACTCGGGCGTCGTCAGGCATTTTGCGCCAGCGATGCATCACTCCGTACGCTGCCACAAATGCGTCGACTGTGGCTTTGTCCTGCACCGCATCGCCAGAGAAGATTATGCCCTTCGATTCGGGGCCAAAAATTCCCAGCACTGCGTTTAGATCTCCTGACTTTGCGGCATCCAGCAGTCCATTCCCGGCGTCATCGGGCGAAGCAAAAACTTTGTACGAAGGTTTGTCGGACTTGTCGCAGGCCGCCAGGGTGACGATAAGGGAAAACACCAGGAACCGCATCGTTGCAATGATTTTGTGGGTTGCGCGCGACATACCTATCCTCCAAGGTTTCCGACCGTTCGACATTTCACAAACCGAGATCCAGCTAGGGTGCGTCTACACGTAGTTTTCACCTGCGGCCGCCGCCACCCCAACCTCCGCCCCCACCCCTGCTTGCCGAGCCGCGAGCACTCTCCGACCTGGATCCCCAACCTCCGCTGCCGCTGCTGAAGGCCGATGATCCGCCACTCTTCTCCTGCGATCCCCAGCCGCTGGAAGACGGGTTGCTCTTATATGCGCTTTGGCCTGAGTAACTGGAGCCGTATTTCTGAGTGTTGTTGGAATTGCCGCTCCAACCGCTCCCTGTATTGCTGTACTTGTTTCCATTCACTGACGCGTATTTGTTGCCGTTTGCGGTCTGAGCAACAGCGCCACTGTTGTATTTACCCGACGCGCCATAGGCCGAGCCACCGTTTGAAGTTTTCACGGACCCGGTAGTTCCCTGGGAAGTCGTTTGATGCTGACTGTAGGCCGTGTTGCCGTTCTTCGAAACCGTCGAACTCCCCCAGCTTCCATTGGCATTGGAACCTTGTTGAGTCTGACCGTAGGCCCCGGTCCTTGGGTTGTAGGCTTGACCGGCGCTCTGACTACCGTAACCGTTCGAGACGGTGGCGCCACGGGCGTAAGTGCCAGTCGAAGGGTTGTATCCCTTAGCGGCGCTCGCACTGCCATAGCCGTTCGAGACGGTGCCACCCCTGGCATAGGCCCCGGTTGATGGATTGTAGCTGGTGCCATAGTGCGCGACGCGTGGTGGGCCTGCACCGTAATAGCCGCCATGCCAGGCGCTGTTTCCGTAGTACGCTCCTCCGCGATACACCACCGTGGTGGTGCCGTGCCAGCCGCAATTCCAGCTGCTATATCCCCAGGCGCAACAACCGTTGCTCATCATCGCGCCCACTGCGATGCCAACTCCAAAAGCAAGAACGGCAGTCGTTGCCACAGCAGCCGTGCTGTAACCTGGCGTCACATAAGGATAGCCGTAGACCACTGTCGGGTTGTACATCGGGACGTACACGACCTGTGGATTCGTCGGTTGAATCACGATGACTTGCGGTGACTGTTGCACAACCGTGAGCTGTGAACCCGACTTCAGGTTGCCTGCTGCTAATGCTTTCGCACGCAAAAACTGAACCGCGGACATGATATCTGCGGCTTGGGTGTGATAGGCCTCTCCTAAGGCAGAGGTCCAACTAAGGTTGGTCGCCAGGTTGGCGAGCACCGAGGGAAATTGCGTGAGAGCTTTCACACTCGGGTCCCACGATTGAGTATTAACCGTCTCCATCAGGGTCGGGCCGGTGAGATTGCTGTTCTGCTGCAGCCAGCTGGCAGCGGCGGCAACCTGGTCCGGAAAGGTTGCAGCTCCAAGAATCTGCGCTACCAGGGAGTCCGGGTAAAGCGCGATTGGAGCTACCAGTTGCTGTAACTCTTCCGCAGTCAACGGCACACCTTGTCCCGAATATCCCGTCGAACCGGATTCTTGAGCAGTTCCCAAAGGCGCCGTGCCGATGACCAACAGCAAGGACAGCGTCATTGACGTAAGCTGTTTCGCAAATGTCCTGATCATTATTGTTTCTCCATGCCAGCGTCGCTTTTTTGTTTATTGGGGTGCAGTAATCACGAGTTCCGCTTCCGCGGAATCGCACATTCCGTAGATGGCTCCGGAGACACAGGCGCCTACGGAATACTTGTAGCAGCCCTTTTTGTTCGCTACAGTCGAAGAGGAGCGATCGGAACCGCCAATGATCGCTTCTGAGCCAAAAGGTAAGTCGGGGCCAAAGTCCAAAACAAAACCCGTGTTCTTGGACCCGCTTTTCCAGATGACCGTGGTGCCGGCCTTCACGCAGAAAGGCTGGTTACCTTTCGCCTTTGGAATCATCGGAGTCGCGGAAGCGGAAGAAGCAGTGCGCTTGATCTCCACCGCGCACGGGGCAGACGCAGATCCACAAGTGTTCTCGGCGGTGCATATGGCCTGCGGGTTTGGCTCCGAGCAGAGATATTTTTCGCTGCCGCGCTGCTGCTCCTGCGCCACGGTGAGAGAGGACAACAACATAACCACGGCCAGCGCCGCAAGATGCTGGATCGCAGAGACTGGTTTTGTTTTCATAAGCATGCCTACCGCCTAGTTCACGCCTGGCGTACCTTGCCAGTCGAGAACATCCACGAGCTTCCAAGGGTTCTGCGCGAGATCAAACTGCAATTGGCCTTGCTTATCGATAATCAGTTGAGTTGCGGGATACACAACGCCCGTGCTCTTACTCTTGTCGGCGGCGTCCAAGTTGAATTCGCCAGCCGTCAGGTTATAGGACTGGGACTGGGTGTCGAAGAAGGCTTCCCCGAATCTGATCTGACGGTTGGTCACAAACACGATTTTTCTTCCGGTTGGTGTGGGAACCATGCGGATATAGCTGACGTCATAGCCGAGGGTTCCAGTGATCGAGCAGTGGCCCACCGCCTTCATTTTGGAGAGCGCATTGACTAGACCCTGATTCTGTCCCTTGGTGAAAGCGTCGATCAGGATCTGACGGTCCTCTGGAGTGGACCACTCGTAAATATCCAAAGTTACGCCAATCACCTGCCCCAGCTGTGTACCGGTACCCATAGCACTCGCTTCGATCGTCTCGGTCTTCGGCCCGCGGGAGAATGCGAAGGTTCCTGCGAGCACCAGTAGCCCAATGGGCAAAAGCCGGCCTATGACAATCTGGCGAGTCTTCATCGCTTCGATGTGCATTTTCTAGCCCTCCTGATTTAAATGCAGAGGAATGTCGCTCGGTCTTATGCTGGTCGCGAGGATTGATCCTGGCAACTGTCAGTTTTGCCAAGGTCAAGCTGACCCTCTTTTCTCCCCGAACTTCTGAACCGCCGCGGGCCGCTGGAAGATCGTATTCGACTGAAAGTCGTATTGCGTGCGGTTTTGCTGTTTGGCGTATCGCCTTCCCGTACTGGCCGTAATTCACCCATTCATGCGACCCGAAACCTGCCTCGGTCCATTTCTTGAACTCACCTTACAAACAAACTACGAGGCGCTTTTCCAGCCCACACCTGTCAGAACTAACGGTTGCAGACCAACGACAGGCACGTAGACTCGAATGCTAAGAGCAATCGCATGAAAGCGCTTGTACCGACCGCGTGCTGTCGCCTGGCACTTTCGTTGCGTGCACCTTCTCTTGGCTCCCGCCAGCGCTTGCCGCAGATCGAGGCGCGCTACACAGCAATTCTGTCGAGAGCATGGAGCCACTGGCTCAAGGTGGCGCTCTCCGTTTTTTTATATTGTGTTTCGGTGAGTGCGCAGACGGTCCAGTTCCTGCCGGAGGTTGACACTTACCTGACGCTCAGCCCAATGTTTCGGGTTTATAACCAGACCAAAGACGATCGGGATGGAGGCGACTCAACCCAGATTACAAGTGGGCCAAGCCTCCAGTTGTACCTTAAGCCACTCCTGAAGTTGAAGAAGATCACCGCATTCGATCTGGACGATTCAAAGCCGAGGCCCCTGGTGCTGGAAGCCGGATATCGGTATATAACCGCTCCGAATGAGCCTTTCGAGAGTCGCTTCACGACCGCGGTAACGTTTCGCTTTCCCATGACGTTCGGATTTCTGATCAGCGACAGAAACCGCGCGGACCTCGACTGGAAAAGCGGCACGCCGTTCAACTGGCGCTATCGCAATAAATTTACGCTTGAAAGAACGTTCTCGATTCACTCCTATCATCCGATACCCTATGTCGCCTTCGAGCCCTACTACGAAAGCCAGTACGCTAAATGGAGCACTACCACCGAATATGTGGGTTGCCTTCTGCCTGTAGGAAAGCATGTGCAATTCAATCCCTACTATGAGCATGAGAACGACACCGGCAGCACGAAAGGTAACAAGCAGGAACAGTATGTTGGTCTTGCGGTTTATTTCTTCTTTTCAGTGAGTGCACCCCGGAACGCAAAACAACCCTGAAGACTTTAATACTTCTACCGCTTGGCGAGTGCACTGCAGCCATGTAAGCGGTGTCTTGATTGGGTCCGACCGCGCGAATCCCTTGGAAGAACTCGCAACTTCTGGGATGCCTCTGGAACCACTCTTTATTTGGGTTACGTTGGAGCTGGATTCGGGTTACGTTGTAGCTTGACCATCCGACCCAGGGCGAGGGCTGTGCCGCCGCCGACAAAACACTACTTGCCGCATAGAAAACTGGGCGGCCCGTGGACAGCCGCCCAATCTCATCTCTCGACGCTCTTTCAAACAGCTTCTACTGGCTGACCTTTTCCTTTTCCGCCGCGAGTTCAACTCCGTTGGATTTTGCTGGACCGTTACGGTCGATCAGGGTGGCGAAGTCTTGCGCCTTGAACGGGTACTCGCGAGCTGATTCTTGCCCGCTTGGCTTCGAGGTTATGTCTACCCGGCGGTTGTAGGCGTACACAATTGTCTGTATTTTCTGTAAAGCATTCTGCCGGTCTTCTGGGCTCAGGCCGGGATCCTGTTCGACAAGTTGCTTCACTTGGTCGGCACTCAGGTTCTGCTCGGCGCCATAAGACTGAGTCTCAATTTTGTCTTCGGAAATCCCCTGTTCCACCAGGAACCGTTTGGCGAGCGCGGCACGCCTTGCGGAGAGAGGCTGGTTGTAGGACTCCAGTCCGCGCTTATCGGCGTGTCCCGAGAGAACCAGGCGAGCATCGGGTTGGTCCGCAAGGTATTGAGTGAAGGATGCCGCAATAGCCTTCAGCGTCTCCTTTTCGCTTTCGAGGAGAGCATCTTCCGACTTGAGCGATCGCGGCCGGTCGGTCTGGAAATAAACGCTGCGTGAGAGTTTGATCTCGGGTTGCTCGATCGAGCCCACGATGTGCAGGGTAGCGGTTTTGGTGTCAGCTCCGCCGCAACCATTGCTGGCGTTGAGCGTGTAGGTAACGGTTTCGTCGATTGGCCCGGGATCGGTCTTCTTGGGGGCAATCTGCAAAGTCCGGCTGCCGGTGGGACTCACCGTGCCCAACGGTTCAATTGAAACCGTCGACGCGTTCGAAGCTGTCCAGTTCAAGGCCGTGCTGTCATCGACCACGACCTTATCGCCGACGCGCTTGTAGTGGACTTCCGGCGTCGAAAGGTCCAGATTGGCCTGGATGGCCTTGTTGACATTGACGGTGGCGGTCGCAGTCGCGGTGCCACCGGGCCCAACCGCGGTCAGGTCATAGGTGGTCGTCTGCATGGGTTGGATAGATTGTTGACCCGAATCTGCGACCGCCCCAACGGGGGTGATCTCAACGCGAGGTGCGTCGGTGGATGTCCATTTCAGTTGCGAGGCATCTCCGCAGTTGAGTTGCGCTACCGTCGCCGATAACTCCGCGGTGGGCTTGACGACAGCAACGAGCGCACTAGCACTGCCGACGGTGAAGCGGGGTATGGAGGTGAGCTTCTCTCCGCGCGACCAGGGAACGGTCTTGCGCACACCCTTCGGGATATCGATGAGTACGCGCTGGTTCGCTGGAACCTCGACGGGACCCGACCAAACCTCCTTGTCTCCGGACAGCACCGTTAGCTGGTAGGTGCCGGGAGGAACAACGAGTTCCTGCAAAAACTTCCCCTCGTTATCAAATTCGTCGCCGTGTCCGACGAAAAAGGCGGGGGTCTTCCCGTTCAGCAGAATCGCCTTGTGGTCCGCACCCTCGATCGTCATAGCGCCGAAGGGACCCGAGACCGTTCCCGTGACCGGCGTGAGGGAAGCCCTGAGCAAGGCGGTTTTGCCCGCCGTGATGGTGACCGTCTGGGTCAATGGCGCATAGCCGTAGTTGACCAGCTCAATCTTGTGCTCGCCCGCGCTGAGCTTCAGGACGTAGATTTTGCTGGATTCGCTGATGGCGCGACCATCCGCGAAGACAAAGGCCTGCTGGGGAGTAATCTTAAAGACGAGTTTGCCGTTCTGGGCAAGACTTGAGATTCCACCCGTCAACATTAATAGAGCGACGGATAGAAAGAAACGGGATACCTGGGAGTAAACTTTCATGGCGAACTCCTTATCTCGGGATCCGGGGACTAGGTGCGATCGAGCAAAGAGGATGATCCTGTGACCACTTCGTAGCTAACGCTCCGGGGGAGCATTTCCTCGATGCTGAATTGGCACATCTGCCCCGACTTGATATCAATAACTCAACCAGTTCACCACTACTGCGGCCGTTTGGGAGCTGTTACTTTTAACAGGTGTCAGCAAGTTACCCCGAGCAGGCGATCGTCATGACCCTCTTTCTCGTGACGTGTGCCCTTTCACTGTTCGTTTCCGCTTCGGGGCGTAGAAACTCCAGTGGACCATTTTGGGAGCTAAGGTCAGATCCAAGGCGGCTATGCGTTACGAGCGCCTTCGGAGGTCACAATTTTGAACAGACAGACGTTCTGGGGTTACACAAACTGCTGACCCTACCAGGCTGATTATGTCTTGTGCATCTTGCGGGTAGGAGGCTCAGGCGGAATCCAATGCTGAGATAAACATCCGTTGCCGGAGTCCTAGAAATATTGATTGTCCCGGCCCTCTGCTATTCCTAAACCTTCTAGTCTGTCTAGAGTGCGGCTTTTCGCGGTTTGCTAGTGCGAACGCGAATTGGCGCTGTTGTTCCCCGATAAGCGAAGCCTAAACTGAAAGGGAGATTGTTCGCGAGGTTGCACTGGTCGTTTGAGCGCGGTTCGAGCGTAAGGGCGGAATGATTGTTCGCCTAGAGACCACTGACAAAATGCTTTCCCATGAGAACGGCTTCCACGGCAGCTAATAGTTCTGTTGCGGCTCTTGTCTTCACAACGTAGCCCGATGCACCCAAGCTAAGAGCTTCCTGCACCACGTCAGCAGAGGATTCCTGACTCACGATGATTATCTTGGCGTCCGGGGCAAGCTTGCGAATTCGTCGAGCGGCCTCCATTCCATTCAATGTCGGAAGTCCGATATCCAGGAGAATCAAATCCGGTTGCAACTCTTCCGCTTGACGAATCCCTGCTAATCCGTCCGAGGCCTCGCCGACGATCTGGAACCCGGGTCTCTCTCCTAGCGTGGAACATACAAACCGCCGGAACGGTTCGTAATCATCGACCACGAGAATCCGGATTGTTGATGAGGACATTATGCACGCGATACTGCACCGCTTCATTTGCGCGACACTGCACCGCTTCACATCCTCGCAACAACATACACCGGATCTCGACGAACATGTCGAGATCCGGCCAGCATCCGGCGGCTGAAACAACAAGCCCTCTGGGGGAAGGCCGGCAATAGTGTAGGGATGAAGCGGAACTCTGTCGTTGCTCCAGAGCAAGTAAGAGAAAATAGTTCCTAGAAGCGAAGGTAAGGCTGAGACGCCTGACTTTAATCAATCATGAGCGCTTCGGGAGCATGGAGAAGGACTCGGCCGCGTCCTTTGGAGAGAATTCCGGCACGAACCCACTTTCTTAGCACGCGGGTGACGGTAAACGGGCTGATATCAGCCAAGGCTCCGAGTTGATCGTTGGTAGCGCGGATTTCGATTCCGCCGGGATGAACCTCGTTGGATTGGTCCCCGAGATTGAGTAGAGCTGCTGCCAGCCTCTCCTCAGCAGTCTTGGTAACCAGACCGACATGACGGTCAATGTAGTCTCGCAAGTAGCGAAGAGCTATGTGCAGACCATTTTCACCGAGCAGGGGATAGCGGGCCGTCAACTTCCGTATGACGGAGCGGTTCCAGACCAGGAGTTCACAGTCGGAGGTGGCTTCTGCGGATGCCATATAGGCGAACGGACTCGTCAGCAGGGCCACCAACCCGACGACGTCCCCCGGCACCAGCCATGCCAGCAGAACTAACTGGCCCTGTTTGGTGAGGTGGTAAAAGCGTACTCGGCCGCTTTGAATAAGGAAGAAATGAGTAGCCCGATGACCCATGGAGGTGATGTTGTGCTTGGCAGAAACCCGCCGGATTTTGGCTGCGGCAAGAATGGCCCGCATCGCAGGTTGCTCAAGACCGGTCAAGAAGCTGGAGGTTCTGGCAGCCTTCGATGCTGATCGAGGATTGATCATCTTGTATGATCCCCGGGTTGGGTGAACCGCGGGCCCTAAGTGATCACTTCAAAGAGAGGAGAACTCGTATCAACTTCCAAGCCGGAGGATTTGCGGATTGCGTTTCGAGAAGCAGGCTACCTTGGGACAACAAGGGATGCAACTGTCTGTATTGACAGGCATCGTCGTCCACCCAGGCACTGGCCTCGGCTAAGCGGCTACCATGTGGTTTCTGACAGCGTACTTGACCAACTCCGCGCTGCTTTTGGCGCCAAGCACTTCCATCATCCGATACTTGTGGTAGGCCACGGTCCTGGTCGACATGTTCAGGATGCCGCCAACTTCCTTCATCACCTTTCCTTCGGCTAGCAACTGCAGTACTTCACGCTGCCTCGGGGTCAGGCGTTCATCTGCATTGATCAACTTCTTATGGCTCCAGCGGACAACATCGATCGTGTCTCGCGACAGGCCCCGGGATACGTACGATTTGCCCCGTAACACCTCGCGAACCGCAAGCACCATCTCAGCCGCGGCACAAGTCTTAAGCAGATAGCCGGACGCACCGCGCGCAAAGGCTTCGGCGGCCACGTCTGCGTCGGGATTCATGGTGAGATAGACGAGCCTTACAGCAGGCAACATTTCTTTCACCTGCTGCCCCGCGTCCAACCCGTTGAGGATGGGCATGGCAACGTCTACCACGATCACATCCGGCTTCAATTCGCGGGCAGCACGGAGCAGGGCGCGGCCATCGCTCACGATTCCGATCACATCAAAGTCGGTTTCGAGAAGTTTCTTGCACAGCTCCGCAATCAGCGTATGGTCGTCGGCAATCAAAATGCGTGAGCGGTTGGACACGTTTTTTAGCCTCCTCAGTACACGCCCACCTTTGCCGTGGGGTAGGTGCTGCGGATTTCCCCGTTCAAGCTCCCACTTGAGGAGCAAATCCGTTAGTGCCTGGGTATTCGGTCAACTTAATCAGTCATCCTTGTCAGTCATCCTTATCCGTCAGCCCAGGCGCGGTGCGAAATTCCTCACCAGGAGGGGGTTGGCGGTTGCTTGTAGCACTACGCCTTGCCAACAGCGCCAATTCAGCTTCCGGGACGGTAAACCGTGAAGCGCCGCAATCTATGTAGACGAGAACCTGCGGGGATACTGGAATGCCGCGATCATCGATGTTCTGGAGGCCGCTGAAATGGATCATCATCTCAGTAGTAAATTCCACCTGATTGGCTGACTGACATACTGCGCAACGCATACAAGGAACCCCACTTGCGTTCTTGCGGTTTTGCGTTCGGGAAACGTCTGTATGGGTGTATGCAACCCTGAGACAGATTTTGTGCCAGCCTCGATGAAAATACATTTCAGGGCTGTTGGTTGTAAACTTGCCATGACTCACGCGGGCTTGTGAGCCACGGAGAGCGCTGGCCTGGATTCCATCACTCCAAGAGTTCCGCATGCCGAACTGTTGTCGTTGGCGCAGCTGGAGCGCCTATCCGATGAACAGCTTATGGCCTGCCTCCAGCAAGGGCAGCGCGACGCTCTCGCCGTCCTGTTCGACCGTTATCAGAGGCTAGTCCTGAGCATTGCGCTGAAAATTGTGCGCGACCCCGGTGAGGCAGAAGACGTTACCCAGACCGTTTTCCTGGATATCTATCGGGCCGTGGCACAATTCGACCCCCGTAAAGGCAATACTAAGGTGTGGTTGATGCAGTATGCGTACCACCGCGCCATCAACCGCCGACAACAGCTTCAGGGTCGAGAATTTTATAAAAACACGGAACTGCACGAAGAAGAACTAGGGACTCGGCCTGTGGAAGCTCACGCAACCTTTGGCCTAAGTTCACCAGAAACGAAAGAACTGGTTCGGCAGAGTATGGCCGCTCTATCAGACGCGCAGAAGTCGGTGATCGAAATGGCCTGCTACGAAGGCCTTTCCATGCGGGAAATCGCGGAGCGGACAGGAGACTCATTCGTCAACGTTCGCCATCACTATTATCGCGGGCTGCAGAAGTTGCGTTCTTTGATATCGGGCGGAACCGACGAGAAATCGAGTACACAGAGAGGAAAGTGTGCCTGAGCCGGAGCGGAGGGGATTGCCCGAGCACGAGCAGTTTGAAGCGCTTTGTGCGCTTGCCGCCGGCGGACTCCTGGAGGGCGCGGAGCTTGTTGAGTTCCAGGCCCATATGAAGGAATGCGGCGAATGCCGCTCCGAGTACCAGGCGGTGTCCAGTCTCGTCACCAGGGAGTTACCGCAAGCCCAGGGAACTTTCCGGCAGAAACTGCGGGAGATGAGGGCGAGACCGTTGCCTTATTCGCGGCAGCGCTTCCTTCGTCGGGCGCGAGCCGAGGGCGTGGTTTTCTCACGCGAAATTGAGACTTCCTCTCGATCGGGTCCGTGGTACTTTGGTCCCGCCACAATGCTGGCCCCGATTGCGGCCGTAGTGGTGGTTGCGGTCTGCCTCACGGTTTACCATTTCCGTGCGACGCCGGACACGGCGCGGACGAAGGATGCCGCTCACGCACAGCAGATCGCCGAGCTTGCACGGGAGAACTCCGCGCTTACCGCGAGCCTGTCTCGGTTGAACGAGTCGGTCGTGGCAAGCCAGCGAGAGATTAAGAATTTGCGCTCCCAATTAGGCGCCGATAACCTGCTACGCCATAGCGAACAGGCAGGAGAGGCCGTGCGATCCTCCAGTCATGACGCGCAATTATTGGAGGAACCCCGGAACCAGGAGAAACTGCTGGCAGAAGCCAGAGACGAAGCGGCGCGTAGCAGCCAATTGCGCATCAACGACGAAGCCTCCCTAGTGGAGCAGCAGACTCGTATCACGGAACTGACGAACAAGTTGCGAATCGCGAGTGCTACTCTCGATCAGGAACGGCAGCTCGCAGCGGCTGGTAAGGATGTCCGCGAACTGATGGCGTCGCGCCAGTTGCATGTCATCGATGTCCGCGACACTGACCCGAATGGTAACCTCAGCCCGGCCTTTGGACGCGTTTTTCTGACCGAAGGCAAATCGCTCACCTTTTACGCCTTCGATTTGAATGAAGACAGGGCGTTGAATGCAAAGCGTAACTTCCAGGTCTGGGCAGTGCCGGAGGCAGAAAAGAACTCGCCGCGCAGCTTGGGTTTGCTGCACGTGGATGCGAAAGCACACGGGCGTTGGGTGTTGAAAGTGGAGAACCCGGAGCTCGTGAAGGAAATCAGTTCAGTGTTTGTTACGGTCGAGCCCTCGGCCGGCGGTAAGCAACCCACCGGACAGAAGATGCTCTATGCCTACATGGGTGAGGCCAATCACCCGTAGCGGACAACTCGCTTCTCTTGTGCGAGAATCCGAGACCTAAAAGTTCCTCTCGTGATTCGAATCCTTGTCTACTGTCATTTCTGACAGTGGATCCCAGGAACTTCCAGCCTCGTTATTGGCGGCTTGAATCAGACTCACACACAAGGATATTCTTCTTTGCTCCAGAGCAAGGAGCGGAACTAGTTGCGCTCCGTCACGCACTAGCGGAGAGTTGTGATGAAGTGCCCTGTGCTCGTCCTGATTTTTCTTCTGACGACAGTGGTGGGCCTTGCACAAACAGAAAGTGCCCGGATTTCCGGCAGGGTGGCGGACCTGAGCGGCGCTGTGATCGTCGGCGCCGGGTGCGAGATCACCAACATCGAGACTAACGTCTCGACTTCCACTACTACCAACCAGGACGGGATTTACGTCATACCCGACCTGCGCCCGGCCACGTACCGGCTGACTATTCAGAAGGAAGGTTTCCGCACAGTCGTCCAGCCCAGCCTGCAACTTTACGTGCAGGATGCGGTCAACGAAAATTTCACGCTCGCGATCGGCCCCACGTCAGAAAGCATAACCGTCGTGAATTTCGGGTTACAAACCGACTCCGCGTCTGTCAGTACCGTGGTGGACGACCAGTTCGTGCAGAACATGCCGCTGAACGGGCGCAGCTTCCAGTCGCTGATCGCGGTGGTGCCGGGCATAGTGTTCACATCCTCAAGTGTAGAGGGTGCTGGCCAGTTCAGCGTGAACGGCCAGCGCAGCGACGCGAACCATTTCACGGTGGATGGTGTGAGTGCGAACTTTAGTTCTGCGCCACAGTGTTGCCTGAGTCAGAGTCTGGGTGGTGCCATTCCGGGATGGACTTCGGGAGGCGGCACCAACGGGCTGGTATCCGTGGATGCCGTGCAGGAGTTCCGCATCCAGACTTCGTCGTATGCGCCGGAATTCGGGCGCACTCCTGGGGCGCAAATCTCGATTGTCACGAAATCCGGTGTCAATCAATTCCACGGCACCGCGTTCGACTATCTCCGAAATGACTTTTTCGATGCCCGAAATTATTTTGACGTGCCGCCGCAGATCAAGCCTCCGCTACGCCAGAATGACTTTGGCGGGGTGCTGGGCGGTCCCATCATAAAAAACAAGACTTTCTTTTTCTTTTCTTATGAAGGGCTGCGGCTGACACAACCTGAGACGGCCCAAGGCGCTTTTTATACGGAGTCCGCAAGGGCAGCTGTTGCACCGGTCTACCAGCCGATCATCGACGCCCTTCCGCTTCCGACCGGACCGCCCATCGCCCCCTGCGACAACATCACAAATCCATGCATGGCGAATCTCTCCGCAGATTTTTCCGATCCTTCCAACATCAACGCCACCAGCATTCGCATCGACCACAGCGTAAACAGCAAAATCAGCCTGCTTGCGCGCTACAACCACGCGCCATCGTATGACACTTTTCGAGCCTGGGAACAAGTAGAGTATGACCACGTCAACACGGACACGTTGACCGCGGGTGCAACCATCACCTTCACTCCCACCAAGTTGAACGATTTCCGCGCCAACTGGAGCCGAAGCACGGGCACCAGCATTAACGTCCTGACCGACTTTGACGGCGCCGTGCCGCCGCCCGCGTCAGCTTTCTTCCCGCCGGGTTCTCCCTATAGCTTCAGTCACAGCCAAGCCGTTATCGCTGGCGTCTTCGACGGCACGCTATACGACAACATCCAACGGCAACTCAATTTCGTGGACACGTTCTCCTGGATCATCGGTGTGCACCAGTTGAAGTTCGGCGTCGATTATCGCCGCCTCAACCCCACCGGCGGGGAGAGTACGAATTATGTTGCTGGTCTGGGTTCGGCTGGGTTCCAGAACTTGGTGCTGGGAGATGTGGGCGGCATCATGCTGGGCGATAAGTATCCTCTTTCGGTGAACATCAATAATTACTCGCTGTTTGCCCAGGACACCTGGAGGATGACGAATCGCCTGACGCTGACCTACGGGTTGAGGTGGGAGATCAATCCTGCGCCGGAGTCGGCATCATCCGGGGAGCCGCTCTACGCGGTGCACGGAATTTTCGATTCGAATCCGCTTGCCCTCGTGCGGGAAGCGCCCTGGCGGACAAGGTTCAGCAATTTCGCTCCACGCATCGGCGCTGCCTGGCAGCTCACCCCCGAAACAGTGGTGCGCGGAGGCTTTGGCCTCTTCTACGATCTGGGCTACGGGAATGTCGGCGATGCCGCAGGCGGCTATCCGTACTTTCGCATCGCATTCAATCCCCAGCCACCTGGAACGGCTTTCAATCTGAACAGCTCGGCATTCCAACCTATTCCGTTTTCAACGACAGTCAAGGTGAACCAAGGCGGGCTCATCGGTGCCGATCGGAATCTACAAGTGCCGGTCACCCTGGAGTGGAATGCGGCCATTGAGTGGGAACTTGGAGCGAACCAGCGATTAACAGCAACCTATGTTGGGGCGGATGCCCGGCGACTTCTGCGCGAAGACACGATTGCTCCGCAAGGATTATTCAATGGCCCGTCTAACCAAGCTATATGGAATGGCGGGTATGCTCACTACGAGGCTTTACAGTTACAGTTCCAGCGTCGCATGTCGCGCAGCCTGCAGGCACTGGTGTCCTACACTTTAGCGAAATCGAGCGATGTTTCTTCCAGCGATGCGACCGGCTCTGTGGCGCCGAGCGTGAGCCAGATCGTGCTGCCAGCGATGTCGCCCTCCGACTTCGACATCAGGCAGTCTATTGCTGGGGCGGTGTCCTACGAGGTGCCGGCGCCTGCGTGGGGCCGGGCCAGCAACGCAATCCTGAAAGGCTGGGCCGTGGACGGGCTGGTGCGCGCGAGTTCTCCCCCGCCACTCAATGTAACTGTTTCCAATCAAACCGGCTCCGTCGGCTACTACTTGACTCTGGCCAATGTGGTGCCCGGTCAACCTTCATGGATCCCCGATCCGACGCAACCGGCTGGCAGGGCGCTGAATCCGGCTGCCTTTTCGTTACCACCCCCGGGAGTGCAGGGAGATTACCCCCGGAACAGTCTGCGCAGTCCATACGGGATCGACCAGACCGATCTCGCCCTGCGGCGCCGTTTCAACGTGACGGAACGAATCAAGCTTGACGTGCGCGCCGAATACTTCAACGTGTTTAACCATCCGATGTTCGGAGCTCCAGGGGCCGCCGAACCATACAGCGGGTTACCGGGGTTTGTGGCCTTTGGCAAGGTAGACACCACAACAAACGAGGCGCTGGGCGGCGGCGGAACCGTTGGCGGACAGAGCCCACTCTACGGACTGGGTGGTCCGCGCTCGGCACAGTTCACCGTCAAACTGATCTTCTAAGCCGAACACGCGCTTTGAGAAGAGTATGCAGAAAGGACAGGCGACGGATGCATATACGCTACCCGGGAGCGTTATTTGGTTTTATTTCTTCTTTCTTCGCTCGCGGCGCCAAGTCGAGGTATTTGATGAGTAGCACCTCATTTCCTTTTTCGCTGTAGACGAGCTGATCGACGAACCGCTGGGCAAGAAGAACGCCAAAGCCGCCAGGCCGCATGCCGGATGCCTCTCGATACGCGACGTGGCGCAACGCATCATCCTCTGGGTTTGCGATGGCGGCGTGGGGAATCTCGTCCAGCGTAAAGCCTTCGCCGGGATCACTGATGCGGCAGATGACCATGTGCCTGGCGCGCAAGTAGGAAATCTCGACTTGCTGGCTGGGGTCGAGGCGCCCGCCGTGTTCGATGGCGTTTGTGAGCATCTCACGGAAAGCCATGCCGACCTCACCTTTTTCCGGATCAGGCAATTCGGCGATCTCATCGAAGAATTGCAACACACGTTCCGCGGTTTTCATGTCGCAGCGAGCGCGTATGCGGATCCATTCGGGCGTAGCCGACACTACATCGATCCCGTCATCCCAGCAGGGTTGTTCGATCGCATGTTGCACCATGATGGCGAGGGCGTCCAAGGAAAATGGTTTGGAAAAATAGCTGAACGCCCGCTCGCGCATCGACGTGATTACATCTGCTGGCGTGCTTTCGTCCGCCAGAATGATCAGGCGCGTATGGGGACGGATGCGCCGGATCTTGCGAAGCAGTTCGATATCCTCTTTGCCCGAGGTCTTCTCGCTGGTCAGGATCAGATCGAAGCCTTTCCTTTGAGCCAGGGCAAGGGCAGACGCGTTGTCGGTTGTGTGCTGGATCGCCCATACGTTGGGTTCGAGGACTTGCCGCAGCCGCGCTTGAATCTCAGAATCTCCACCGACCACCAGGGCGGTGCGGATCGGGAACGGACGCATTTCGATGCTGGGAAGGGCACTCATTTTGACACCACTGAGGTCTCGCTACGAAAACAATTTGGCGAGCCATTTAGTCCAACAAGAGTTTCCTCGTGACGGTGCAGAATCGTTTTCGCCAATCTTGAGCAATTCGATGGTTACAAAAGCTTAAAAGGTGCGCTGATGGCCGCACACTAGTAGAAGTTACAGCTCGCGGGAAAGCCCATGTCAGACCTGGCGAGCGATCTCCCGGGAACCCGTGCCTACAGCGCCTCCGGCGCCATCCTGCGGTGCTGGCCGCAAGGCTAATTCTTCCTCCCAAATCCTAACTGTTACTTTTGCCAGTATTCGCTGACGAGAAGGTCTCCTACCATTTCCTTTGTGAGTTGCTCTCCGGAGCGCACGCGAAGAGCGTCAAAACGGACGCTCTCACAAAGCAACGTAACCTGCTCCGCATTTTTGTGCACTCGGGACAGATTGCGGGCGATCAAGGAACGTTCCGTTGATTTTCGAACTTAGTTCTCAATTCGAGAGGAGAAGAGAAATGCGTAAATATTGTGTTGTGGTGGGTTTGATGTTGCTCACAGCAGGCGTGGCGCTGTCTCAAGAGTTTCCGAAGGTCGAAACATCACCGGCCTTCATGTTCATCCGCAGCAGCCCCAATCTCGACCATTCGTTCTTCATCGTACCACCGGGCGGTGGCCCACCAGTGCAGGTAACCGGCGGAAATAGCTTTAACTGTGCCGGCGGTGGGGGCACGATCGCCTTGAACTTAACCAGCTTGCTCGGCATCGCAGCGGATCTGGGCGGCTGCAGATTTTTCGGTAACACAATCGGCTTGGGCAATACAATTACCGGGAATCAGTTTACCTATTTGTTCGGGCCGCGGATTACCATTCGAAGCGCCAGCGCCTTCCAACCATTTTTCGAGCTCAACTTCGGAGGGGACCGGCTCTCGGCCAGTTGCAAGAGCGGTGCGAATACTTGCCTGACAGCCGTTGGCAGCGGCACTTACTCCAAGAACGCTTTCGCTATGACGGTGGGAGGAGGGTTTGACATCAAAGTTAACAAGAAATTCTCCATACGGCCCGTCCAGGCTGAGTATCTCTACACCCGCTTTGGCAACAGCTGTGCTCTTTCTGTCTGCAACAACAACAACAATCAGAACAGCTTTCGTTTAAAGAGTGGAATCGTGATTGGCTGGGGGGGGAGCGCCTCCAAGTAGCGACTCCGTTGACCTTGGCCTCCTCTCCACGAGGTGGCCAAGGTCGCGAGAGGGCATTTCTTGCCCGCTATTTGTCTAGTGAGATGTACCCTTTCTTGTAAAAAGCGTGCAGCCGTTGGGGTTTAGTTGCCGATGCCACGCGCACACTTATCCTTCGCCATTTTCCGTCTCGACTCACGGCGGGATGATACCCGAGTACATATTGACTGCGCATTTCCCGACTCAGTTCGGCAGCGGCATCGGAAACTTTTGTTCGATTCTGCAGGGCAATGGTTCGGCCTCCCGTGCAATCGGTGATCCCGCTCAACCACTGCTTGCCCAGCTTTTCTTCGACCGGGCCGAAGACAGGGGTATCAAACAGCCCGATGGCATACACCTCAACGTCTCTTTCCTTCACTAAGCCTTTTATTTCCCTGTAGCTGTGGTGGCTCACGTTATCGCCACCGTCGGAAAAGATGACGATCGCCCTGCGCTTGTACTTTGCCGCGTGCAACTGGTCCTCGGCCAAGTAGATCGCATCCAGCATGGCAGTCGGCCCGCGAGGTTCCGCTAGCGCAAACTGCCGCTGCATCTCGTCGATCGAACTGGTCGCGCTAGCCAAGAGTCGTGGACGGTCCGAGAAAGTAATCGCAAAGTATTCGTCTTGCGGGTTGGCATTCCTGAAGAAACTCTCCAGCGCATCCCGTTCGGTATCGATTTTGTCGCGCATGCTCGAGCTGACATCGAGAAGCACGGCCACGGAAAGAGGCTCCTCATCCTCGAAAAAGTACTGGATTTGCTGAGGTTTCTCTTCTTCGTAGAGCGCAAAGTCTTGTTTCTGCAGAGCCGTGACCGGGTGGTTCATGGCGTCGGTCACGGTCACGGGGACCAGAACCAGGTCGACAGAAACTCGAAATGGTTTGGTACGGGCCTCTAGAGTGGGAACCCCTGGCTTTTGACGAGGTTCCACGTGCACGTCATCCAGGGACTGCGCCCGCGCATACGGCGAAGTGAAAACGAAGACCGCCAAACAGGCAAGAAAGAGAGGGGAGAAGGCTCTTCGACTCAGAGCGATAATGCGTAGCTTGCAACGGAGAAAGGGGCCCACAGCGTATGCATGTTCCAATAAAGAAACAGCATTGTCAATCGAAATCGACGGTTGGAGCAAAGGACATTTTCCCGAAAAACTGCGACCAACCTCGGACCTGCACTCTGCATCGAAAGACGAGCAATCCATTAAAATCAGCCTATCGGCCACGTTCCATTCTGGAACGCATTCGGCCAAGCCCCACCTTCGAGTCATTGACAACCTGGAGATAAGGAGGATGATTGTTGGAAGAAAACGTTCTCTCGCCCTTGCGCAGGGAATGGGGAAATTCCCGTTCGATCTCGGAAAGGTCGGTGCGGAATGTCATCAATCCGCGTTCTAGTTGTCGAGGATTTCGCGCCTTTCCGGCGATTTGTCTGCTCAACCCTGGAAAAGAGGCAGCGCTTGAAGGTCATCTGCGAAGCAGCCGACGGAATGGAAGCAGTTCAGAAAGCGCAAGAATTGAAGCCGGAATTGATTTTCCTTGATATCGGACTGCCCAAGCTGAGTGGATTTGCGGCCGCTCGACAGATTTGCGAACTCTCCCCGGATTCCAAAATAATCTTTGTGACCCAGGAGTCTGCCCCTGACGTGGTGCAAGAAGCGCTCCGGTTAGGGGCGCGCGGCTATGTTAGGAAGACCAGCGCCGGAAACGATCTGCTAGCCGCCTTAGAAGCGGTTCTTGAGGGCCGGCGGTTTGTCAGTAGCGGTTTGTTAACCAGTATTCCCGCCTAAGCAGCTACCATGTGGGTCCTGACCGCGTACTTGACCAGTTCGGCGCTGCTCTTGGCGCCAAGCACTTCCATCATCCTGTATTTGTGATACGCAACCGTGCGGGTCGACATGTTCAGGATGGCGCCAACCTCCTTCATCACTTTCCCTTCGGCCAACAACTGCAGCACTTCACGTTGCCTCACGGTGAGGCGTTCATCTTCCTGGACCAACTTCTTGTGTTGCCAGCGTAAACAATCGATCGCGTCTTGCGACAAAGCTCGAGATACATACGTTTTGCCGCGTAACACTTCGCGAACCGCAAGCACCATTTCAGCAGCGGCACAGGTTTTAAGCAGGTAGCCGGAGGCTCCGCGCGCAAAGGCTTCGGCAGCCACGTCTGCGTCGGGATTCATGGTGAGATAGACCAGCTTGACGGCCGGCAACATTTCTTTCACCTGCCGCCCAGCATCCAAACCATTCAGGATCGGCATCGCGACATCGAGCACGACTACTTCCGGTTTCAATTTGGCGGCAGCGTGCACCAGGGCGCGGCCATCGCCGACCACCCCGACGATCTCAAAATCCGTCTCAAGCAATCTTTTGCACAACTCGGCAACTAGAGTGTGGTCGTCAGCAATCAAAATGCGGGGGCGGCTGGTCATTTTCGTACCCCTTTACAGAAGATGCAAACAAGTATCGTGCATGGTGAGTTGGCTCACCGATTGGCGTGATTTTATCACGTTTCCATCTCTGATGCTGAGCGAATCTGTTCGCTGGTGTCCGCGACTTAAGCACACTCTCCCGCGGCAGACTGAGGCCTCGCTGGCGTTCCGTTCCGTGTCGAAGTCGCCGTTGCCGATGTACTGCTTGCAAGGCGCTCCAATTCCGTCTTTTTCGGCGACGAAACGCGCGAAGCCGCAATCGAGGCAGACCAAAAGCTTGGGGAACATCAATACGCCAGGTTCGTCGATGTACTTGGGGCCGCCGGAATGGAGATTTACTTCAGCCGTAAATTCCGCTTGATGGCCCGATGCACACGAAGTACACAACATGACACACCTTTGGGCGAATCTTAAACTACCGGCGCAGGCCCGTCGTTCACAATTGCACACTCCCCACCAGCAAAAACTAGAGCGGCTCAATGGCCCAATCAAGAGGCGCTTCTGTGTAACGTCATCCCCCTCCGAACAGAGGTCAATCCCACTTAGACCGTCGCCAGCCCGTTGACAACTTACAGTCTCAATCGAGGCGCTCCGAAACGACCAAGGTGGTTCCTCGGCACGAGACACGCAGAACAGGTAAGTGTCGGGCTCATCCTCGACCTCAACAGATCCGTTGGTCTACGCTCGCGGGAGGGTCAATATCCAATATGTACTCATGACGAGCAGCACGAATGCGACCGACACTACTGCGAAGCGTGGCCCAAAGATCTCGAAGCGTTGGCTGAGGGCGGTCAGCAGCAGCACCGTAGCCAGGACGACGGTGACCTTCACGTACTTGTCGCCATTCTCCCGCGCGCTCACGCCCTTTTCGAAGTGACCTTCCGCGTCCTCCGCAAGCTTCGCAGACTGCTGGCTGTTTGCGTTCGCATACTCCGCCATAAAGATGGGGCCGGCCGGCGCTGAGGGATTGTTGACTGGGTCAAGTTTCCACCAGGCCGCAAACGCTTTGGCATACTCGGGCCGGAATCGCCGCTCGTAGAAAGCGGCCAGCTTGTCTTTGCCAGCTACCTTCGCTCCAACCCAACCGTTGAAAGTAGTTATGTCATAAAGGCGGTCTTGTCCCCCCAGCGTCGCCTTCTCTTGCGACATCACAGTGGTACGAGACGCAAGATTGTAATGCTGGTTCGAAAGGGCGTCCCACTTCGCCGCCTGGTAGCCGCTCCACGCAGTGGTGACGGCGACAATCGCCAGCACCATCGCCTCCACGATTTCGACCCACTTCGAGCGGCTGTCGGCTGCTGATGGATGATGGTGGCCGTGCTCTTGAATCTTGTGGGCGAACTCGACGTTCGAGGTTGCTTCGGGCATCAGGTGTACCTCCCAGCGTCAAATCGGAAGAAAATATTGCGCGCAGTGATTGCTGATCAGGTTATTCACACCTCAAGTGTCTCGCCCGTTTCTGCCCAGCATCCAGACGTTTTGAATCATGCCGAACAGGAAAGCAGTGGTCAGCCCGAACAGTAACCATCCATTCAGCGCTTCGATCGCTCCCATCAGCTGCCAGTGGGAATCGAGAGTCAGGTTCTCGTGCCCGTAACTGGTTATCGCATTCAGTGAATAAAGCATCGCGGACTGGTAGTCGGGGAGAGCACCGAGAAATTGGTAGGAGAGAGCCCAGATGCTGGCTTCTACCGCGTGCAGGATAATCGCAAGGAAGGTTGTCGTGCCCATGACCTGCGCGAACCCGAGCATCGGATAGCGGCGCGCCGTCATGCTGCGCAGACGCCGAACGCCTCTCTGGTTTATCAGCCCGAGACTGAACACATGGATGACTACGGTCAGTATGATGATTGGAACTCCCCAAGCCCAGTCGGCGCGCCATAACAACGGACCGACAACGTAGAAGCTCAGAGCGCTGTGGGCCATCGTCATGGAGAGTTCCCGACAGCAGCCCAGTCCGGGCCGCTCGCTTCACTTCTTCTGCGTCTGCTCTTGTTCCAACTGCTTGAGTTTTTGCTCCATCATCATCTTCTGCTGCTGCTTGGTTAACTTCGGAAACAGGAAGGCAATTTGCAATCGCATGGCCCAAGGTGAAGCTCCGGGGGGATGGACGGCGTTGCCATAGAACTGAAGTCCGACATTGACTGGCTGGAATCCGATTCTCATGATTCTTCCGATGCCTCCACCAAACGGCACCACCCATCGACCGCCATTTGTGGCCTCCCAGTTGGCCGTGAGCGTGGGCTGCCAGGTCAGATACCAACCCTTCTGTAAGTTGTAGTTGACGAAGTATTGCAACAGGAACTGGTTCACGGCGGGAAGGTCGGAATGACCTGCTACGGACCAGACGTTATTCACAAGAGCCCCAAGAGTCCACTTGCCCGGCTGTACGAGGACGACGGCCGTTGGGCCCAAACCGAATTTTCCCTGCCCAAGGATGCCCGTCTTAGTCGCCGTGGGCAAAAGCAATTGCGGCCCGACGCCCCAGATCAACTTGCCCTTCTTCGGGGATAAGAAAAATGCGGGTTGCATGTCTCCGAAGCCGTAGAACCCGGATTGAGCACCAGCAGGTTGGAAGATGACCGGCGTGATCCAGCGGATGATGAGGTTCCAGTCCTTCCCGACGGTGAGCGGAATCACAGGCTGAATGTTCAGAACATTCTGGATTCGGTCGCTCGGCCCGACGCCGAAGTTCCAGTTCTCCTGGATAGGAACGCTGATGAGACTAGCCACGGGATTCTGCGCCGCTTTTCTTAAAGCGTCCGTACTGGCTGCGGCCGCCGGCGTTTCCTCCGTTGCGGCCTCAATTCCCGGCGTGCCAATCGGCGTATCTTGCGCTGCCAGCATGACCGTGAACAGGAGAGGTGCCACCAGCATCAAGACGTTTCGATTGCCCATAGATTAGTTCCTCTCAATCCGCTCGTTTTGTAGCGCCAAAGCCTGCGAGTTCTGTTCTTTGCTTTCGGGAACCCGAGCGACCTCATTTCCCTGCGTCAAAGCACGACCAGGGGCAAAGCTGCGGTACAAGCTCCATATCGGGCAACGGCCGCCGCGCTACTTGACGGCCGGAAGCTGGGAGGCGATTTGTAGGTCGATAATCATCACCAGTTGATGTTCGACCTGCATGAACCTGGCAGCGGTCTTCGCTCCCATCTTGTTCTTGACCTGCTCGTAGCAATTCTTCAAGAGAGCGTTCCGATCAGACACCAGGGCGAAGCTTTTCTGTACGAGTTCGTCCGCCTTTTCATCCGTCATGGAGTCGTAGTTGTCGGCATACTCTTTGATCAAGGCGAGCTTTTGATCTCCCAGCTTCGTCAGGTCCGCGTCGTAGCTCTTGTAGATAGGCCAGAACGTAGAAGCCTCATCAGGCGTGAATTGCATCATCGCGCCTAGAATCTCGACCTTCTCCGCCTTGACATCGGCCCTGATGAGATCGATATAGGCCTGAATATTGCTTTGCTGGTCATCCGATTGGGCGGTTCGCTGAGCGGGCAAAACCGGAGCGAGTATCAGGATCAAGCTGAACAACATCGCAATTCTTGAGATCATAAATTTCGCTCCCATTTCTCTTTTGGTGATCCTTTACGTTTGTTTTAGAAACTCAATTCAGGCGGAGAGGCGCTCGCAACTCAAAACTGAGGCGCGTTTCCGTTGGCAATTGAACCTTGGAACCGCTCGCGGCCACCGTCGCCGCACCCAGCCCTGCGCCGGAAACAACTCCGATCGCGGCGCCTTTGCCGCCGCCGGCTATTCCACCGATCACCGCTCCTAACGCTCCTAAACCGACTGAGCGTTTGGCATACTTCGACCCTTTTCCCGGCGCCTTGACCTGCGCGTAGTTGCTTACTACGTCGAGGCTCCTGCCATTGACGGTAATGTCATACAGCTTGATCGAAAGCTCGCCGCTCGTTTCCGCTTTAACGATTTGAACCGTCGCATCTGCGTCACGGGGTATCACCACGCGGTCGCCCAGGATGACCGGATCGTCGACACTCGCGCGGAAACGCTCACCCGGACCCGTCTTCGTAGAGTCGATGCCATCAATCAGCCGTACGACAATTTCTGTACCCGCGGGCAAGGTTTGGGCGCCGGCAATACTGGAAGCCAGCAGTAGCACAACGGAAAGAAGCGAAAATGTTTTCATCAGAGCAACCCGATGTAGGCTAGCGTGCCGGTGCGTGGATCGGGAACTGGCGAAAGTACCAGCGGGGACGGAAGGGTGACATCCGTTCCCTTGAGTGAAACAGGCTGCGTCTTCGCGTTGGCGCAGGAGCGCTTCAGGCCGCCAGCTTAGGAGCTTTCTGCGGGCATTGCGCGTCGTAGATCGCCTGCATCTCCCTCAGTTTCAGCACGCCGTAGAACACGGTGATCGCCATGGCAACGACCAACACCATGACCAACCCTCTTTCCGCGGTGAAGTCCCCTTCGCGGTTGGCAACATAGCTGGCGATGATCAAGCCCAGAATGCCGATATTGATGGCCCAATTCACCTGCCTCGAGACGACGAAGTGCAAGGTGCCGAAGCCTGCCAATTGGTAAAGCATGAATGGCAGGATGGCTACCATCGGCAGCAGTTCGGATGCACCCAACTTTGTATCGATAGTGCCAGGAGCCACAGCATGCAGCAACCGACTGTGCGCCAGTTCATGGAACAACGAGGGAACCGCACACAACAACGGCACCACGGCGAGCAACTCGAGCACCAGTGCACCGCTCCAGGCGCCGATCTGCGACGAACGATCGGCGCCAGCACCGGATGATTGCGAGCCGATGAAGATTCCACCGACGATGGCTGCAATACTAGAGAGCATCAGCAATTCCACCGAGATGCCGAAGGCCTCCGGTTCGCCCGTCTTGAACAGCAGCATGGCCAGAAAGCCGGGGGTGTAGAAAAGCACGCGCACCAGTTTCGCCCAAACTCGCTCGTCGCGCTCCGGCGGGAGAACTGGGAGCGCACGTCCATTGCTTCCGATGGTTGGTCTAACCTTCGAAGCTTTCGACATTCCTATGCCACCTTATGCTTGCCCTGATCGTCGTGAAGGGCTAATTCATCTGTTCCCTTCACCTTGTGATCTTCGAACTCCGCCAGCAGTCCTTCGTCCGTCAAATCGAGAGGGTGTGAATTCTCCCAGTCATGATGCGCAATTTTCGTCAGGCGCTCGATCACGTCCGCGTCTCGCACCTCGATGGCCAATTCTCTGCGGCTATCAAAGCTCCCCGGCGCCAGATTGATAGAGCCAACTATTGCGCGGGCATGATCTGCAAGAAGCATCTTGGCGTGAAGTTTGAGATGTTTAAGTTTGTGAATCTTGACGCCGACGTCTTGCATGATGCGCATGCCTCCCACAGCTTCCACAAGCTTGTCCTTCTTGAGCTTATGAGGAGGACGGGCCATGACGTGGATTTTCACTCCGCGGCGCGCAGCCCGCACCAGCCGCTCGATAATCACTGGGTCCTGGTAACGCTCATTCTGCAGAAAGATGGAGTCCTTCGCATCGTCAATAAACTGCGCGATGCGGTCGCGGCCGTTGCCGCAGCACCAGATCAAGTGAGAATGCGCGTCCCCCTTGAAGGACTTACGAGCCCAGTCCGCCTCGAAGCATTCGACGATTTCAGCCACTTCGTGAGCATGAGAAGTAACGATGGCGTAATCGCGGGTTTCGGTCAGGTTTTTCGTTTCCCAGTTCAGCGACTTTACGAACGCCGTCGTATCGTCCACCACCATCGACTTCTCGTGAGTCACGTCATACTCGGGATTGCTGTCGATGACCTCGACGCCCCCGGCCTCGAGTTGCTTGCGGGACTCGCGGTTCTCCGATTCGCCGTCGCGGCGGGCGGGATTCAGCATGACCCGTACTTTCAAGCCGCGCTGCTTGGCCGCAATTACAGCTTTCAAAAGCGATGGATCTGAGAAGAGGAACATCTTGACGCGCAGAGACTTTGTCGAGCGGTTTATGGCATCAAGTATCGGCTTGGCGGAATCGTCGGGCATCACGATTAAGGAACGTGACATACATCCTCCTTGCGATCTCTCGCACACCCGGCACCAGACGCCGAGTTACGACGCCGTTCCATCAGGCTATCGGTCGACACGGGGGCCGAAAACTGTCAAAAGAGACAGGCTCTCCGCCTTGTCGCCTGGTTTATTTCGGTCTACCCAACCAGGAATGCTGCCAAGCTGCCGAGACGTTTTGGTAGCATCCGCCAAACTGGATGTGGGGACAGGGCTTGCTCGCGAAAACAACTCGACCGCCTTCGCCAACCTTCGCGTTCTCCCCCATGCTTCAGGCCGACCGCGCGTAAGTCGGCCGGGCAGGCTCTCGAGTGCCGGCCGCTCGCATGCGAGCCTTTCTGCTGGCAACTTCCGCCGGCCACCGGGCGCGATTAATGCTTCCTAGCGGAGTGCTGTCAGGGGTCGAGTTCCCAGTGACGTCGATATAGGTGGCTTCGGCAGCATCCGGCTGAAGATGCGACTTCGGCAGCAACGTGAGCCGTGCCACGGTATGGAAAGGTGCTTCCGCTTCGTTCCATTTGACGCTCGCATTTTCGATCCAGAAATTGGCGTCCCGACGCTTACCCCAGTAGGTCATCCTGTCGGTGTCGAGAAACTGAACTCCGAAGTCGAAGCTGCTCATTTTGCTATCTTCGTTGAGGTGTCGGATCAGTTCGTCCTGCAGGCCGTTTGGGTTTCGCCTTTGCAGAGGATCAGCCGGGTTGTCCGGCGACGGAGTAGCCGAATGCTTCACGACATCAATCGGTCCATAACGAAACGGTACGTTGCTCTCATAACGCAATTGCTGATAAGGCTTGATAGCCTGGTGCATCTGAGGTTGCACCAAGGTCAGGGTTCTCAGCACTCTCAGCTTGTCCTTGAACGGCAGAGACCACATAGCGCCGGCTGGATTCGATGCCGTCAGTAGCTTGGAGAGTGCCAGGAATCCGCTTGCGTCGTTGATGGGAAGAGTCTTCGTATTCTGCAGCGAGAAATCCTGCCGGCCAGAGTGTTCGTCAGAAACAGCCGTGCCCGCCCGGGTGAGGTCCACCGAAAAAGACAGTGAACGGACGTCAGCCTTGAAGTCAGAATTTTTTCGTGGATCCGCGTTCCCAAACCGCACTATGGCAGCATAAACGCCAGGCTTGGCAAACATTCCTTTCGCGAGCCGCGCTGCCAACCCTTCGTCACGTCCGACGGTGACGTCTAGAACTTCGAATAACGCGCGGGCACTCACACCCTTTACGTGAGTTCCACGTTCGAGAGGCCGGTGCTGTTTCGCTGCAGACTTCGCCTGCAATAAAAGACTTCGATCGATGATCTCCTCGATCTCAGCCTTTTCCCGGACGGGATCACGGTCGGCGTCGCTACCGGTCACTCCGAACCATCTGGTTAGAAACAGCATAGGGGTAAGCCCTCCTGCAACCCGTCACAGTTGCGAAATAAATTTGACTGCGGTGATGCTCGGGAGGAAGCAGTAGGCAGCTGCTCTCGTCGTGACGAAGGTTGAGAACCCGGTTACCTTGATTGGGAGCGCGCCGTTCGCCTGTGGAATCACGAAGATGCTTTCCACCGGGTCTTGAGTACCAATCATGGGATCCTTCGACTTGGGGTTCAGCCGGACTGCGCCGGCGAATTCGCTGTCGTTTACCCAGTGGCCAAGCACGAACTCGTATTGATTCTCGATGCTGGAATTGATGAAATACCCGAGAAGCCCGCGTTCGATGCCGTCGTAGGGTTGAGTCGGATCATAAGTTGGTCCGTAGGGCATGCCACGACGGACGAGCCGGTGAGTATTATTGCTGCCCCCGGGAATACCCTGGCCTGTAACTGGCTGACCGCGTGGGTTTATACGGCGCATGTGCGCGCCCACCGGACAACGCAGTCCCCTCGGATCGCCTGACCCATCAGGGTTCACGTATTCGAAGTCGTTTAGTTGTGCGGGTGGAATCCCGCCGGCGGGAATATCCGTTTCTGGCGACAACGCCAGAGGAACACCGTTGCGCCAACGCCCGCAGATCTTGGCGGCCAGCAATTCGGGATCTATCTTGCCCTTGTTCGATTGCAGGAAATTCTCGAATCCAACAACGTCCGTTTTGATCATCTTGAAGACAGCAAAGCTTCCGTTCAGACCGAGTTCTCGAGGTTCCGGCACAAAGTAATTCTCAGCTTCGTCTCGCAATACAAACAGCCAAGGTTCGCAGGGCTGCTGATGATCTGCCGTATATCGTTCCGGACCGCCACGGATGGTCGTCATGCTGATGCCGTCGGTGTAACCGAAGGGAACCTTGCAACAGAAAGTGGGCTTGCCATCTACTGTATCCGTCCATGCCATCCCGTCGATCCGCCAGATTTCTCGAAAGGCATTCCCTTCTGCGAATGACGCCGCTAGCCGGTCGGTGTAAGTCGTCATCGCCTCCGGGCTAATGGCGTGCAACGTCACCATGACGTGGTCGCTTCCCCGGCCAAAGCCTCCTATCCAGTTCTCAGGCGCGCTGGGTCCCGTGTCGTTTACTAGTTCCGCACGTTCGGCGGCGCCAGCAATAAACGCCCCGAACGACTTGAACGAAAGCGTCGGGACGCGATCCTTCACTTCCAAGGCGACTAGTCCGGGCCAGGTGATGCCTACGTTGAGGCAGTAGTCGGGCTTGTGGCGGGGCACATCGGCAGGATTATCTCCGGGTCCGGGCGCGAACCCCACATGCCAGTCTTCAGCGGTCGTGATCTGCGGCGCGTCCGACTCATCTCCACTGACGAGTCGGCCGAGCAGCTTGCGTGCTTCCGTGGGGATGCTCACCGTAAGCAAGAAGTGCCGCACCAGCGGCATTCTGTACCCGCGGAGGATGAATCCCTGAATATCACCGAGGTCCAGCGCGGAAGGCGTAGTTCCCCCAGAATGAAGATTTGACCCAGAGGTCCCATGCCCGATAAACAAGCGGTGGAAGAAGCTCTCTCTTTCTTTTGTCTCCGGCATCAGTACTTTGTTTTCCCCGGCCACTGCATGTTTCCCTTTCAGCCGATTACTTCGTCCAGCCACGCGATTGCGGATGACCGGGACTTGCTATCAATTGGATTGCATCTCTCACGCCTGATTTCTCTGATTCACTCTCAAAGCTTCCAGGACTTCTCCCCACCAAGCGACTTCGTCCAGATCGTCTCCGCGCAATCGAATTCGAACAAACATCTGAGCCGTTTCCAGGTCGTCGGCGCATTCGTCCAGCAACGTCATGGCTTGAACGACCGCGGTTGGGAAGAAGTTGCCACTCATCGAATTTGCAGCCATAGTCGTGCTCCAATTTACGCAGCCGACGAGCCTGGTTGTGACACGCTATCGGCGATGAGGGCGTGGATGTCCTGGACACTCAAGCCGGGATACGCCTGGTAAAAGCCGATCGGAGTGCGATTCGCTCCCGCCGCGAAGTCAATGAACTCTTGCAGATATTTCCTGCAGGGAGAGGGCGGTGCGCCCTTCGTGAACTTGAATAGAAGGTCGAAGACCTGGCCGATATTCTTGGTGAAATCGGCGATGTACTTGTCAAAGGAGCCGTCATACACCGTGAAGAAACCAACCTGATAGTCCTCAAGGGGAACGAACTGTGCGAAATGGGGAGTGCCGACCTTGTCCAGGTCCTTAGTGGTCCCATGTCCCCTCGCGCGCAGGATCAGTTCCACTTCGATGAACGCAAGTTTTGATTTCATGGGCAGGATCACCAGGAAGGGATGCAGTTCACCGGCACCAACGATGTTTGCAGCGGCTGCCAGAGCCTTAACCTCCTTCGCGGTGACCTCCGGGTACGCGGTGTAAAGATTGAGCGCATGGAGAAGATGGTCCGCGGTCCATTCGACGAACGCATCTGTGTGATCAGCGACCGGAGTGAGCGGCGGATCGACCACATGCTGGAGGATCGCATCGAATACCGGTCCTGCGCGCTGGGCGAGTTGGGCCATCAGTTGACTGAACTCTCCGTCGAAGTCTCCAAGAAACAGCAAAGTCTTTTCGCTCAGAACCGTGAATCGCGAGTAGTGAATCGTGCCGATCGCGTCTTGCGCTTGAAATATTGCCGGCATCAGCGGTGGAAGCTGTTCCGCCAGTGCCTTTGCCTCCGCCGGCGTCTTCAAGGGAAAGCTGAGGGTAAAGTGGTTCTGGCTCATAACGTAGTTTCCTTTCGCTAAATATTTTCTAGTGTTGTGAAGCCATAGCGAGTTCCGTTGTGTCGCCTTCGTGGCTGTTCCAGCCTTTTCTTTCGGACTTAGAACGATCTCACTGGCAATCTGCACTGTGATCTTGGGAAAGTGCCATTCCCGCCGAACTGCCCCATATGCCGGCGCCGCAAGCAAGAGCGCCAGCAAACCATGAAGAACAAATGCCGGCCATAGCAGATAGCCGACGAACCCTCCGACTGCACCGAGATAGCCGATGTAAAGAGTTGCAAGCAGATAATAGATAAACAGGCCCGAAGTGGCCTGGGCAGTTACGACGTCCCTGGTTGGCCAGCATGCCAGCCCTAGAGACAAAAGCCCGAACCCGCCCACGCGGCCCACCGCAATGCCGCCACTGGAAAGGCTGGCGTCTATGAGCAACTGGACGACAAAATCGGGGTTAGCGATTAGCGCAGATCCGGCCGTCACCTCAAGCCCTGCAGCCATCATCGCCAGTTGTTTTGTCGTCATCTTATTTCTCCAACATGGCTTCAGATGTCGAGATCCGGTCGGAACCGATTCGTTTCGTCTCTACCGTCCGAGTCACGCGTGGGTCGGTTCCCTCTTCGCCTGCCGCTCGAAGAAAAACGCAATGGCCAGCGCGAGAATTAGAGCTGCGATCCCCAGCAAGGTCAGGCTTGACACGGTGTTCGGTTCTTCAATAATCACTTTCCGCGCCATCGCAATCAGCGCAACTTCCAGCACAACGCGGACGAAAATAACGTCCTTCCACTGCAGCGTCTGTCTCTCGCCTGATCCTTATGTTTATGGACCTTATGTTTATGGACCCTTGTCGTCACTAGCCAGGTCGGTGCTACCGTGCCCGGACGGTGCTCCGCGCGCAGCGGCCTCTTTAATCTCCTGGGCTCGCGCCGCTACAACGGACAACGGAGCATCCGGGAATTCAGATCGTGCTTTCTGCAACGCCTGCTGATCCATTTGTAGATCGGGCCACTCGTCTGGTTTTGTTTCCGGGATCATTTGCTGGCTCCATTGACACGGCATGGAACGAGCGATGTCTCACATTTTTCCTGCGAGTTTTGGGATCGTCTGCCGCTTCCCTCATGGGATCATGCCGCATTGGATCAGCTTGTCGACGACCTGATCGGCGACGATGCCGACGAATTCATGCCGCATAGCCGGATCGGTGCGCAACATCTCCATGGCTTTCTGCTCTCCTGCTGACGGAGGCTTGTTCTGGGCCTTCGCCTGCATCAACTGCTGGCACGTAGACGTCTGGTACTTCTGGACGACTTTGTTGGCGACGGCGTCGAGCACCGGATGTTGAGCAACCGCGACAGTTACGTAAAGCAACGTAATCGCCAGTGCGAACAGGTAGGAACGCTTAATCATGATTTTCTCCTCAGCTCCAGTTCGAGACACGCAAACCGGCCTCGTTTTGCAGATCTCGGAGGGAGGATGTTCAGGCAACGACACCGGCGCCGAGCATCCCACCTCCGCATGGCCTTACATCGCTGGCCATTGTTTGAACATTTTCACGACCGCTTTCTGGACCAGCTGCTGATTCTTACTTCCGTTGTTATTCAGGCTGTTTTGGGCCATCCCACGCCATACCAGACTTTGATTCTTCGCGTCATACAGGTCCACGATCATTGTTCCGATAACGTTTTGCTCCGGAGTAATGCCGCCCATGCCGCCGCCGATTCCCCGCATGCCCCACGCGCTATAGGAGGTCTGCTCTTTCAACCCGCCGTTGGCAGTGACGATGAGGTCGGGATTCTGGCCTTCTTCCACCTTTTGCAGTCCCTTGCCTTGGAGTGCCGAGTCGATGTCTTGCACCGCTACCTGTGCCAGTATCGAATTCTGGATCTTGTTGGCGTTGTTGGAACCCCAGGCGTAGGTATGAAACTGTGAAAAACTCTGGCTGTGGTTGTAGTTGACGGAAACCTGTTGCGCGACGGCAATCGTGGTGGCGATGCACACCAGCATCGCGCACCACGCTAACTTTGTTTTCATAATCGCCCTCCTTCTTCTCTCTTCTCTTCTCGCGATACCCAACTTTGATTTCAACGTCTGTGGGCTGTCAGCAAATCAACAAACTGCCATCACCCTTAGTGCGCTATGACAAAATGTCCTGCCTCACGCCGCCTTCTTTGCCTGGTGTAAAACCCGGTCGGATCGCAAGGAGGAAGTCCTGAAACCGCACACTCCGAAGTAAACTACGGTGTAGAGAACGACCGTGGCATCCATCCCGGCACCGAACCACAACCCCCGCGCATAGGGGCGGCTTACGTTCGTCAAGACCAGGTAAACGAGGAAGGCTTTCTCAAAAACGCCGAAGCTGAGAATCGGTTTCCGCCAGGGTGTCCAAAAGGCGGCGACGATCATGAACACACCCATCAGTCCGAGCATGAATCCCCAGTGCTGCAGGATGAGGGTGTAGTCCTGGTCATACGGGATTAGTACGACCTTCTCTGCTGTCCACCGGGGCCAAAGGGCGGCAAGTCCGCCTAATGCAGTTCCAATGCCCGTAACAATAAAGAAAGGCCGGAACGTGTGATCGAAAAAATGTTTCATAACTCAGGCCGTTATGGCATAGGTGCAGCGCGCTGCAGAATATCCTTGGCTGTCGCGGTCAACGTGACCCCGGTGCTTCGCAATCGTCGGCACGAATGATTCGGCCCCGCTCGCCATCGCCGCTAGTTAAGCTTTGAATTGCCGGTCCTACTACTGTCAGAAGAAACAGTCCGACCACAACTCTTCGGGGCAATGGACAAGGAAATAGAAGGGACCGGCGCGACTGTCGCTTTTGACAGTTCCCACCTTGCAACCCACCCGCTAGCCTGACTTCGAAAAGACCGCAACTGATTCGAGCCTGCCACTATCGAGCGCAAAGGCGAGTGCACGCATGAAGGCAAGAAAGGTAACCACCGCACAGGCCGCACTGACGCATTCGACATTGAGGCGCTCGGTGTGGATCTTGATCGCCCTTACTGCTTCCGCGGCGGTGGTGGCCGCCGCGTTCCGCCCGTGGCCTCTCTCGCCTCCCATTGTGGAGGCGGGACCTCCCATGACCGAAGCCGCTGAGGCCGCGGCTTTCGGTCGAACCATTCCCAACTCCAATCCAATCCCCACACCGACGCCACAAGGGATGGTCTGGATTTCAGGCGGTGAATTTGCCATGGGCGCAATGGATCCGCCGCCCGCCGATGAAGTCGGCATGCATGCAGCCGCTGACGCACGGCCCATCCACCGCGTCTATGTTGACGGCTTCTGGATGGATGCGACGGATGTGACCAACCAAGAGTTTGCCAGGTTCGTCCGGGCGACAGGTTATGTGACGGTGGCAGAGCGCAAGCCGACCGCGGAGGAGTTTCCCGACGCTCCCCCCGAAAATCTGGTCGCCGGTTCAGTCGTTTTTTCAGCACCCAACCACACCGTATCGTTGAACAACCATTACGAATGGTGGTCGTACATAAAAGGAGCGAGTTGGCGCCACCCCGAGGGGCCTGCGAGCAACCTCAAGGGACGCGAGAATTACCCGGTCGTTCATGTCGCGTACCGAGACGCGGTGGCCTACGCGAAGTGGGCCGGCAAGCGTTTGCCCACCGAGGCCGAGTGGGAATTCGCGGCGCGTGGAGGTCTCGCCGGGAAGCTCTACGCATGGGGCGACCAATTTAACCCCGGCGGAAAGTGGATGGCAAACACCCACCAGGGACAGTTCCCCTACAGCGATACCGGAGACGATGGATACGCGGGGATTGCTCCAGTCGCGCAGTTTCCGCCGAATGGCTATGGCCTGTACGACATGGCGGGCAATGTGTGGCAGTGGACCAGCGACTGGTATCGCCCCGACTACTACCGAGAATTGGCTGCAGCAGGTGGCGTTACGAGAAATCCGCAGGGACCGGACTCATCCTACGATCCCGTCGAACCAGCCGAACATAAAAGAGTCCACCGCGGCGGATCGTTTCTGTGCAGCCACCAGTATTGCTCGCGTTTCATGGTGGGCACACGAGGCAAAGGCGAAGTCAGCACCGGCACTAATCATCTAGGTTTTCGCTGTGTAAAGCCGGTGCCGGAAGCCCAGAGAGACATGACTGCAAAGAACCGAAGCTGGTCAGCAAGCAACGGGAGCGTAAGTAAATGAAGATCAGAAATGCAATTTTAGTTCTGGCATGCGTCGCGGCAGGGCTCGCCTCGCGGCTGTGTGGCCAACAGAGCGGCGAATATTTGCCGGCGCAATTCAGTCTCAATGCGACTGTGTTACCTCATTCCGTATTCACTGATGACAGCCGCGCTCTTTATTACTCCGTCGGACACCTGAATGTAACCAAGGAAAACCAACTTCCAAGGCCTACCAAGCCGTACTCGATCAACACGGGAGGCAACGTCCTCTTTTTCGGTCCGAAGGATCAGGTTCTCGATGGTGATAGTTTCGCACCTTTTATTCTGGGAAGCGTTGCCAACAGTTTCACGGTGGCAGCGATAGCCGAAACCAGCGGCGAATCAAAGGTTGAACATCCATATTTTCAGAATTTTAAGACCTGGAACCTGGTTTGGCCTCTGAAGAGAACCGATGCTTACGCCGGATTCAGCTTTGATAGATCTGAGGACCAGTTCACTGCGGAAATGACCAACAATGTGGGTCCCGGATACAGCGCGAGCAGCACGTCGCCGGCGATTGCCGAGCCGCCAGCCGATCCAAGGGGCCAAAACCAATCGGCGGCGCCTTTGCCGCAGCCGCTAAGCTCTGACGACGACGGCGGATGGCATATCGCGGTGAGTCCCTATCTCTGGCTTCCGGGTGTGCACGGAACGGTGGGCGTAGCTGGCAAGGACGCAAGCTTTAGAGCGAGCCCGAGCGATCTGCTCTCGCATTTCAAATTTGGATTGCTGGGGTTCGTCGAAGCTCGCCACGGCCGGATATTGACGTCGCTCGACATGATGTTTATGAGGCTCGGCGATGACAGAGCGGTCCCGTTTCCGGGCCTCGAGGAAACAACCGCGAACCTTACAGCAAAAATATTCCTTCTTACTCCAAAAGTTGGCATCCGCTTGATCAATGCGAAAAAGCTCAAGGCCGATTTCCTAACCGGCATTCGCTACTGGTACTTCGGAGAAAGCCTGCAGTTTACTCCTTTCGTACCGTTCCTGAACTTTTCAAAATCTCAGAATTGGGTTGATCCCCTGGTGGGAGGAAGAATTGAAATGGGCCTTTCACGCAAGACCGTGTTCACTCTCGCGGGTGACGTCGGCGGATGGGGAACCGGCTCCCAACTGGAATATCAAGTGGCGGGCCTTCTAGGCTACAAGGTGAAACGGAACATGACGCTGCAGGGCGGATACCGTTATCTATACTTCGATTACCAACGAAGCGGTCAAGCGGGTGCCGTTCTCACTACCGCCATGTCTGGCGTCGTGCTTGGCGTCACACTGAATCTCAATTGACACAAGCTCATCACGACTCTGGCTGGGTCAGGGAGGCGCTGCATCTCGTTCGATTGGGCAGTTCTTGTCACGGGGCAGTTCTAGCCTGCCTCGCTTGTGCGATGTTTCCTTCACTCTGGGCCTTGAACCTTCATGCGCAATC
>Ga0207039_1022_pt1 | contig 49473 bp, 37 predicted proteins | sample Alteio_BWMinCont_74_FD_153264 | JGI IMG/M metagenome (GOLD analysis project Ga0207039, IMG submission 153264) | Enriched cells from forest soil in Barre Woods Harvard Forest LTER site, Petersham, Massachusetts, United States -... | ecosystem: Environmental > Terrestrial > Soil > Temperate forest >... | reverse complement strand
TGGTGGGGTTGGTTTATATCGCCGCGCACGCACTGGACGAAGGTGAGACCGAAGTCGCCAACGGCAAGAAATTCCCGAACGCCACCAAGGCCGTAAAGAGAACGGCGGATGATTTTCTCTACCTAGATCCCGCCTTTTACCCTGCCGACTTTGCCGCGGATCTGCCTAAGGAACAGGCGAAGTTCGAAGCCCAGGCAGAGGAGTTGACAGCAGCCTCCGTGTTCGCGGCGCCCGCTGGCACTCCCGCCTGGAAGACCAAGCCAAGCTGGTACATGGTCGCCAAGGCCGACAGGATCATCAATCCTGACCTCGAGCGGATGTATGCCAAGCGCGCTCACAGCCACACCGTGGAAATCGCTGGGGCCAGTCATTCGGTTTATGAGTCGCATCCAAAGGAAGTCGCGGCGCTAATTGAGCAAGCGGCGCAGCATGCCGGAGACTGAGGTCGAACTCACGCGTCAACGAGATCAGACGCACATGAGGACTTGGCAACACTCGCGTTTGATGCCTTAATCCGACCGGACAACCGAGTTTGTCTCGAAGGAGATGATCAGAAACAAGCGGATTTCCTGGCCCGATGTTTCGCGGCTGCGATGTTCAAAGGATCCGCAGCCGCCACTTCCAGAGGTGGCGATCTTGCACAATCGATTCGCGCTAACTGTTAGGTAACGTCACCGCCGTAGCCGAAGCCGCGCATTGCCTATCAGCACGTCGACAGATTCGCACGAGATATTCATTATGTCGGCGATCTCCCGCCGCGAGTGTCCGCTCGCATGGGCAAGGTATACCACCGCCTTTTCCTCAAAGGGGAGTTTGGAGAGGAAAACCTGTGGGTTCGAGGGCGCATCTAAAATCGTAAGTGTCGGACTGTCATGATCCGTATCATGCATAGCCGGTTGGGTATGCGGCTGATTGGCTATGGTAGCGGTGAGGCGCTTCTGTGCAAGAGAGTAGGCCAATCGCATAATCGCAAGCGAGACGGAAGCGCTGGCGCCAATTGACACACCACCTCTCCATACCTCAAACATTGTGTCGTGGATCAGTTCTTCTGCGAGATCGGAGCGGGTAGTTAGAATCCAGAAGAAATTCGCGAGGGGCGCGAAATACAGAATGTATAGTTTATCCAGGGCGCAGCGATCACCAGCGGAAATGAGCGCGAGGAGATCGTGCTCTACTTCCTCCTTGGACTGATTGCCCACAGTCGAGTGTCCCCTCGCAGCATTGTCGGCCTCCCTGCTTGACTCGATACCCATTGAGACCGATTTTGACTACTCCTTTTGTTATCCACAGCGTTGACTCTCCGACTCCCCAAGTGAAAGTTGTGCTTATCGCAGCAAGAACCTTAAGCCCCAGTGCGCAATTGATTCTTCCAGGATCGCCAGTCTGATTCTTCAATCGCACGCCCGAGAAGACATCCGACTCCTGAGGTACCTTCGCGCATCGAGAGCGGCGGCTGCCCGGGGTATGCGTCTTAAAACAAATGTGGCGAGGTTTGGATTCCGACCGATAGCGCGACACCCGCTAACGAGCTACCAGTTCCGGCGAGCATCTCGAGAGCGCTGTACAGTCTGTCAGGAATCATTCGGGCGTGACGCTCTGTAGATCGCGACTTCTCGGCGACCAAACAGCCGCGCATCCACTGAAATGGCGCCAGGTCCGAGAATGACGAGCACCGCCGACATCACCACGAATTCGAACGCGGCCATGGTCGAATTCAACAGCAGTAACGCTGCGGGATGCATGACACCCATGATCACCGCGCCTATGACGCAAACAAATGAACTCGCAATCGGCGTCAGGAATCCGATTATCAGGGCTACACCGGCAATTGCCACCGACGCGGCGGCAATCGTGGCCATATGCGCCGGCGCGTGATCGCGGGCAAAGGTCAGGCCGGCTTCAAAAGTCGCAGACGCTCCGACGACGAGGCGCAGCACCAGCAATGCTGCGCCGGCCCACCCGGAGGGGAAGCTCGAAAAAGTTCTTTGCACCGAGATTCTCCGCGCTGATTCGCCGTCACGTAGCAGTGAGCATACCGCGCGCTTCGAAGCAGTGAGCCCCACCCACAAGGTACCCTGCGATACCACTATCGAGGGATACGTTTTGTCGTGCAGCATCCGGAGCTAGATTTGGATGACGCCGCGGCGAATGCCAATCGCGACGGCCTGCGTTCGGTCCTTCGCGCCGAGCTTGTACATGATGCGCTTAATGTGGACCTTTACCGTCTCCTCCGAGATCGAGAGACGCTCGCCAATGTCCCGATTGCGGTCGCCTTCGGCAATCCTCTTGAGAACCTCGACCTCCCGCTCGGTTAGTGAGTCACCGCCGAAATGCTCTGCCAGATTTTCCGCTACCTGGCTCGGCAGGTGCTTGCGCCCGGAGTGGACCTTGCGGATCACCTCGACGATCTCATCGAGCGGCGCGCTCTTCAAAAGATAGCCGCGAACCCCGGCCGCAAGCGCGCGTTGAATCTCAACATCGCCTTCGAAGGTCGTGAGCATGATGATCCGGGCGTCGGGGAAGTCCGTCCGAATCAAGGTAACGGCGCTGATTCCGCTCATGTCGGGGAGTCTCAGATCCATTAAAGTGACATCAGGCTGGTGTTTCTTGAATTCCTCGACGGCTGCCTTGGCAGTAGCCGCCATCGCAACGAGCTGCATGTCCTTCTGATGAGTGACAACGGTCGAAATGCCTGCGCGGAATCCGGGATGGTCGTCGACACACAGTATGCGAATGGGCGCGAGCTCGCTCATTTTTTCTGTCCGCGCAAATAAAGCCCGGCGAGCCAATCCACGAAGCCACTGGAAGCCGCAGGTTCGAAGGCTGCAGCCGCCGGAACAATCAAATCGATCTCGGTGCCCGCGTCGGCGGCACTTTGAACCTTCAGCGACGCGCCGATTTTCTTTGACCGCTCCTGCATCCCGGAGAGACCCCAGTGACCCTCCCGCCCGGAGCGCAATATTTCCGGATCCATTCCGCGGCCGTTGTCTCGGACGACCATGCGAAAGCGGTCACGCGAATAGTCGAGCACCGTCTCGACGAAGGATGCGCTTGAGTGGTGGAACGCGTTGGCGAGCGCCTCTCGGCCGATGCGATATACCTCGTCGCGGATCGTGGGTCGTAATGACCGCGGCGCACCTTCTACGATCAACCGATACTGGATTTTCCCGTCGACGACGAGATCCTGCGGAATCTGCGAAAACGCGTGTTCCAAGTCATCGGCCTCGGAGTGTTTGGTGCGAAGGCCGCGGACGGCATTGCGACCTTCATCCACCATTTGTCGCAGCTGCTGGAAGACCCGCTCCACCAGAGGTTTCGCCGTTGCGCCGGGCGAGATCTCGCTGTTCGCGACTTCCAGTTGCAGAGAAGCACTGAGCAGGCCTTGCAGCAGCGTGTCATGCAATTCCTGCGCGATGCGCTCGCGCTCCAATGCCCTCTGCTCGAGCCGGTCGCGCATTCTTGCGTGAACCTGTTGTAGCCTCAAGGTCCAGAGTAACCACAGTACCAACATTCCGGCGGCCACACAGATCGCCAGGAACCATTTCGTCTGGACGAACGCCGGCGGTATCGTAAAATCCACGACCGCTCCCGTTTCGTTCCAGACACCATCGTTATTCGAGGCAATCACGCGAAAATTGTAGTGCCCTGGGGGAAGGTCGTTAAAGTACGCCTCTCGGCGGCCACCTACGTCCTGCCACGGCTGCTCAGCACCCAGCTGGTACCGAAATTTCACCCGCTCCGGAATGGACAAGCTGAGCGCCGTGTAGCTGATTTGTAAGTTTCGTGTCCTGATCGGCAGCTTCAAGCCCGCCGATGGCTCATAACGAACACCGTCCGCGACAATGGACTGCAGGTCGATCGTCGGCGCAATTGCGTTCCGCGCCACATGCCTCGGATAAGTCCATGCGATCCCGTTGCTGGTGGCAAACCACAGGCGGCCATCGGTGTCCTCGGCCATAGTGGGCAGCGGTCTAACGGCTGACGGCGCACCGGGCATTCCATCGAGAAAGTCAAGTAGCGTGGACCGAACCGCGTAGAGTGGATTGCTAACGACCCGACGCACTTCATCTGCGGGCACCGTCACCGCGCCTTCGCTCGTACTGAGCCACAGATCGCCCTCCGCGGTCTCGATAATTCCAGAGACGTTTCGCAGTGTCGTGCCGCCCTGGCGGGTGACCGCATTGAATCGGCGGCCATCGAAACGCGCGAGACCATGATCTCCGCCAACCCAGACATGGCCGGGACCCGCGTCAATCGACAGCACAGCCCCAACATTAAGCCCGTCGACGGCGGAAAGGCGCCGAACCGTATCCTTGTCTACGATTTGAACCTGATTGTTCGGATATCCGAGCCAGACGCGACCCTCGCTGTCAGCTGCCATGCTTACCGCGGCTTCTCCATAGCGACTCCACTTGCCATCGACCTGTCGGAATACAGCATGCCCCACAGAAACCCACAGCGCCCCTGACCGCTCCTTGGCGATGGCCTGAACACCCGAGTAGCGTTGCTTGAGGAGATTGTCGACGGGCAGATCGATAGCGACCCATCGCTGCCCTGAGAAGCGCCAGATGCCCTCTCGACCGCCAAACCAAACAGTGCCATCAGGATCACGATAGGCACAAGTGACATCACGCGGGCCGGGCATCGCCTCGACGGTTGACCCTGCTAAGACCTTGAACGCACCATTCTTCGAATATTCGCCGACCAGCATGGCACCATCGTCGCCGGCCGCCAAGGCGAAACTGGCCGTATTACTAGCAACGTCGACTCTCGTATCGACTCTGGTAAGGCGCGACTCGCGGAACCTGTGCAATCCTCCGGCGGTTCCGAGCCATACGTTCCCCTCGCGATCCTCAAGTCCCGAAAATGATCCCGTTGATGCCAGTCCTGTGAGGCCATCGATAAGCACAAATGCGTCCGCGGAAGTTCCGTCAGACAATCCATCGCGGACTGCGCCCGCCGGATCTCGCAGACGACGAATGCCGGTTGGCGTTGACATCCAGAACGTGCCTGCACTGTCAATGAAGGGTACCTCTATCGGGCCCAATCGGGAGTCTCCAAGTCGAATCCAGTTTTTGCTGGCGTTCGTTGCCGCGCCAGCTACATACAATGCCCGAGCTCCCTGAGTGTCATCCATCAGCCACAGGGTCCCGTCGGGACTTTCGTGGAATTCGACGTAGCCGCCGAGCTGAATATCCGTGGTTGTGAGTGCATGTTGTCCAGGTTGCAGAAACATGATCGAGTTACCGACGGCGATCCACAGAGTTCCACTTCTATCGAAGTTGAGGGTACTGACGTGCGTGTTGGGCAAACCGAGCGCGGTGCTTACGTCAATCCATCGTGAGCCGTCGAAACGCTTTAGACCGCGTGTTGTCGCCATCCATACGGTGCCGATCCCATCCTGCGCGAAAGCTTGAACGGTGCCCCCCGGGAGGCCCTCTCGCTCACCATAATTCGTAATCCTGCCGTGGCTGATGAAGCTCGCACCCCCGAATGCATAGCCGACCCAAAGGCCGCCCGACGCGGGCGCCCAGACTGTATATACATTGGTGGAGGGTAACGGCTGATTGTGTACGGTGTCGATGCGCTCGAAATGAACCCCGTCGAAACGAAACAATCCTGCGAAGGTGCCCATCCAAAGGTAACCGTCGGTCGATTGGGCAAGTGACTGTATACCCGTGGGCGCGCCTTCCTTAGCCGACCAGGCCGTGTGATAAAACTGAGCGATTCTCAGGTCGGGCGATAACGCGTATGCCGGCGCGGAAAGCAGGAGCACCGTCATGCCCGCGCACAGCCACAGCAGGAGAGTGTGTACGCAGATGCGAGCGCGATCGGTCATTCGTTCTCGCTGCGCCAATAAAGCCTGGCAAGCCAATCCTGCGAATCGCCGGGCGAAGTTGTGAGGTGATGCAACAATGTGTCGTGTAACTCCTGTGCGATGTGTGTTCTTTCGAGACGGCCATCCACCATACGGACTGTGTTTATACGGAGTTGAGTGTGCACGCAGATCTACACCACAATATCGCCAACAGTGTCAGGTGTCACTCGACAACGCAGCCCTACCCTAAAGTGGTAGTAGAACCTCCCCGCATGTCGTGACGCGGACTGTTGCTGTCGATGGTAGGTTGCCGCACAAGATCTCGAAGCGACAGCACATCATATGGGAGCCACCAAGTGGGCGACGACGGCGCGGGATTTTCTTGAAACAATGATCCCAGGGCAATTGAGTCTTGAACGCATGAGCACATACCTTCCACTCTCGCCGGAAAAATGGAAGGTTGGCCGCCATGCCTGAACAACACCGACACCTGGTATACGAATCCGGCGGGTGGGCGCTAGATCTCGCGCGGCGTGAACTACGCACGCGCGGAGTCCCGGTTCCGCTCGGGAACCGCGCGTTGCAGATCTTTGTGGTTTTGGTTCAGTCGGCAGGCAAACTCGTCACCAAGGACGAACTCATGGCCCGTGTATGGCCGGGCGCGATCGTCGAGGAAAATAAGCTCCAGGTTCACATGTCGGCGATTCGCAAGGCGCTGGGGACAGATCGAAGAACGGTAAAGACGTCCTTCGGTCGCGGATATCGTCTCGTGGGGGACTGGACAATTCGGAAGGAGAGCTCGCCGGCAGACTCCGTTACTTTCGATCCGACGCAGAAGCCCGTCCAACTGTTCCAGACCAATCTGCCCGCGGCAACGTACGAGGTCATTGGCCGAACCGCTGCCGTGCGGCAGCTGCAGAAAGTACTGTCCGCCCACCGAGCGGTCACGCTGACCGGGCCTGGCGGGATCGGCAAAACCGCGCTGGCGCTGCAGGTTGCCCGCAGCCTGTTCCCGGCCGCTCACGGTGATTGTTGGCTAGTCGATCTGGCATCGCTGTCGGATCCCGCCCTCGTCCCCTCTGTGGTTGCGGGCGTCCTTGGCCTGAAGCTGGGTAGCGATGAGATTTGCCCGGCATCCGTCGCGCGCGCCATCGGAAGAAAAAGGCTTCTCCTTGTACTCGACAATTGCGAACACGTCATCGACGCGGCCGCCCAAATAGCGGAAACGGTCATGCGTCTGTGCCCGGCCACTTCCATTGTTGCAACGAGTCGCGAGGTCCTGCGGATCGAGGGCGAACACGTCTATCGGGTTCCCCCGCTGGATGTACCGAGCCAGGAACAGGATGATTTAGACATTGTCCTCAAACACAGCGCCGTACAGCTTTTCATTGCCAGGGCGAGGGCATTGAACCCAGAATTCTCTCCGCACGAAGAGAACCTTCGAACTATTGCTGCCATCTGTCGTCGCCTCGACGGTATCCCGCTCGCTATCGAGTTTGCGGCTGCGCGTGCCGTCGCAGTGGGACTTTCGCAGGTCGCCTCGCACCTCGATGATCGATTCGCGTTGCTGACCGGCGGTCGCCGAACGGCTCTGCCGCGCCATCAGACGCTGCGTGCAACCTTGGACTGGAGCTATGACCTCCTGCCCGGCCCGGAACAGTACTTGCTACGCCGATTGGCGGTTTTTGCCGCTGGGTTCACACTCCAGGCGGCGATTGCCGTCATGCGCGACACCGGTATGGTGGCGTCGGTTGCCGTGGAGGGCATCGCGAACCTCGTTGCCAAATCGCTCCTGACATTGGATGCATCGGCACCCTCGGCCCGTTGGCGGTTGCTCGAAACCGTCAGAGCGTACGCGCTCGAGAAACTGGCCGAAAGCGGTGAAACTGAACAGGCCGCGCGACGTCATGCGCAGTTCTTTCAAGACTTCGCTGCGCCAACCGCGCCCGTGTTGGCGCTTCGATCCACCGCCGAAAGCGTGGCTTCCTATGTTCGAGAACTGGACAACGTCCGCGTAGCGCTCGAATGGGCCTTTTCTCCGAGCGGAGATACTGAGATCGGCATCGTGCTTACGGCTGCGTACGTGCCCGTGTGGCTCAATTTGTCCCTCGTGGCCGAGTGCCGTGAGCGCGCAGAACGTGCATTGAATGGTCTTGAGAGGAAATTGGATCTCAGTGCGCCCCTCCGAATGCAGCTGTATCTCATGCTGGGGACCGCGCTGCTTCAATCGACTGGGGTCGAGGAGAAGACTGGAACAGTGTTAGCCAGGGCGCTCGAAGCCGCTGAAACCCTGGATCACGTCGACTCGCAGCTGCGCGCACTCTGGGCCTTGTGGAGCTACCGGTACAACCACGGTGACCACCGGGCAACACGATCCTTAGCGGAACGGTTCTCGCGACTTGCAAGCCGCAAGGGTGACCCCGCCGATATCCTTGTCGGTGATCGCCTGATGGGAATTACGATGCACTACACGGGCAACCAGACGCGAGCTCGTGACTGCTTCGAACGCATGCTTAAGCTTTACACGGCGCCAAGCGACCAACGCCACACGCTGTGGTTCCAGCAAGACCAACGCGTGGTTGCGCGCTTGATGCTCGCGCGGGTGCTCTGCCTGCAGGGATTTGTAGATCAAGCCAAACACGTTGCGGAGGCGAGCCTTAGAGAGGCTCAGGCGATCGATCAAATACTCACGCTGCGCTACGTGCTTGGTTGGGCGGTGTGCCCCATTTCACTCATGACCGGGGACCTGGCCGCTGCCGAGCGGTCAGTGGCGATAATGATCGACCTCGCCAGGCTTCACCTGCCCTTCTGGGAGACAGTGGGGCTTCGCCTGAAGGGGACGGTATTGATCAGGCGTGGCAAGTTCGCAGAGGGTTTGGACTTGTTGCGCATCGCAGGCGACAGAATCCGTTATCCGGACCTGCTCGGCGTTCTCGCCGAAGGTTTGGCCGGCCTCGGACGGCTTACCGAGGCCCTCGTTGCAGTCGAGCAAGCACTGTCGAGCGCTGAGCGCAGTGGAGAACGCTGGTACCTTTCCGAGCTCCTTCGCATCAAGGGCGAAGTGCTGCTCCAAGCCGCCGGATCTCCGGCAGCCCTGGTGGCCGAAGACTGCTTCCATCGGGCGATCGAGATGGCGCGGCAGCAAGGTGCCATTTTCTGGGAATTGAGGGGCGCCCTCAGCTTTGCGCGTTTGAGGGTCAATCAGGATCGACCGGACGATGCGCGACAACTCCTCGCGCCGGTGTACGAGCGATTCACCGAAGGTTTCGAGACACCGGATTTGCGTTCCGCGAGCGCGATGCTGCAATCCCTGTCATGTCGAGCTGCTGAAATTGTGATGTGAGACAACATTCCCGCGCATTGCGCCGCCGTGGAGCCTTCGTCCGCTTGCGCCGACGGTAGCTTGCGCGCAATCGAACTCCTGCATAATGCACGAAGTGAAGCACTCTGAAGGGTTGGCGCGCATGATTGAGCAAGGCCAACACCTGGTGTACGAGTTCGGCGGCTGGGAGCTGGATCTCGCGCGGCGTGAATTGCGATCGAGCGGAGTCCCGGTTTCGATGGGGAGTCGCGCATTCGCAATCTTTTCGGTACTGGTTCAGTCGGCGGGGAAGCTCGTCACTAAGGAAGAACTCATGGCTCGTGTGTGGCCGGGCGTGATCGTGGAGGAAAATACGCTTGAGGTTCACATTTCCGCGGTGCGCAAGGCACTCGGCGCCGATCGCGGAATACTGAGCACATCCTTCGGTCGTGGCTATCGCCTGGTGGGAGACTGGACGGTTCGGAAGGAGAGCACGCCGCTAGATTCAGTTGCTGTCGATCCGACGCGGATGCCCGTCCAACTGTTCCAGACCAATCTGCCCGCGGCAACGTCTGAGGTCATTGGCCGAACCGCTGCCGTGCAGCAGCTGCGGGAATTTCTGTCCGCCCACCGAGCGGTCACGCTGACCGGGCCTGGTGGGATTGGCAAGACCACGCTGGCGCTGGAGGTTGCCCGGGGCCTCTTCCCGACCTTTAGCGGTGATTGTTGGCTTGTTGATCTGCTCTCCTTGTCCGGTCCCGATCTCGTGCCGTCTATGTTTGCGGGTGTCCTTGGTTTGAAGTTAGGCAGCAATGAGATTTCCCCGGAATCCGTCGCTCGCGCCATCGGGGGAAAGAAGCTTCTTGTAGTTCTCGATAATTGCGAACACCTCATCGAGGCGGCGGCGAGATTGGCGGAAACCATCTTGCGTCTGTGCCCAGCGACGTCCGTCGTGGCGACGAGCCGCGAGGTCCTGCGGATCGAGGGCGAGCATGTCTTTCGTGTTCCCCCGCTGGATGTGCCGCCCCGGCAAGAGGAGGATTCAGGCAACATACTTGCGCATAGCGCCGTACAGCTCTTCATCGCGAGGACGAGGGCATTAGATTCGGCCTTTGTGCCGCACGGGGATAGCCTTCCGTCGATTGCTGCCATTTGTCAGCGCCTCGACGGCATCCCGCTCGCCATCGAATTTGCGGCGGCTCGTGCTGCAACGCTTGGGCCCGAGCTGGTTCTTTCCCGTCTGGATGAGCGATTTGGATTGTTGACCGGCGGGCGCCGAACAGCAATGCCGCGGCATCAGACGCTGCGCGCAACGCTCGACTGGAGCTATGACCTGCTACCGGGCCCGGAACAGAGCCTGTTGCGCCGACTGAGTATTTTCGCCGCTGGTTTCACGCTCGAGGCGGCGAGCGCCGTGATGAGCGATCAATGTCACGCCGGGTCCGCTCTCCTCGAACAGATCGCCAATCTGGTCGCCAAGTCGCTGGTAGTACTGGATGGATCGACACCAACCAGTCGCTGGCGGCTGCTCGAGACGATACGAGCGTATGCGCTTGAGAAACTGGCCAATAGCGGAGAAGGAGAAGTGGTTGCGCGGGGCTGCGCCGAATACTTTCGAGACCTCGTCGGGCCGGCCATGCATGGTTCGCAGGTACTGCCTACCGCCGATGAAATGGCGCGCTATGGGCGAGAGATCGACAACGTGCGCGCGGCCCTCGACTGGTGCTTCTCCGCTGTCGGAGATTCGGCGATCGGCGTCGCCCTGACGGCGGCATACGCGCCGGTGTGGTTAGATCTGTCGTTTGTGGTCGAGTGCCGTGAGCGTACCGAGCGCGCGTTGGACTGTCTTGAGTCCGAATCGAATTTTAACAAACCTCTCGCGTCGCAGCTGCATATCGCGCTCGCGGTTGCGCTGCTTTATACAATGGGTTCCGTTGAACAACTCAAGAAGGTTTTGGCAAAAGCACTAAGTGCCGCAGAGGGGCAGGGCGACGTGGGCGCCACGCTCGAAATTCTCTTTGTTATGTATGGCGTAGACCACCTCTCCAGCGAAAGCCGTGAGGCGCAATCCACTGCCGAGCGATTCGAGCGACTCGCGCTTCGCACCGGCGACCCGGCACTCGCTCCAATCACGTATCGGTTCATTGGCAACAGCTTGCATTATGCAGGCGAACAGCGCGAAGCCCAGAAATGCTTTGAACGCATGCTTGACGCCTACGTTGTGCCTACATATCAACGGCATACATTCTGGTCGCACTACGATCTGCGCTTACAGGGCCGAGCGGCGCTGGCGCGGGTGCTCTGGCTGCGGGGCTTGGTGGATCAGGGTGTATGCCAAGCCCAGGCCAGCCTCGAAGAGGCACAGGCTGCGGGCCACAAACCGACACTGGGCTGGGTCCTTCACTATGGGGCGTACCCTCTGGCACTCATGACGAGTGACTTCGATGCCGCTGCGCAGGCCGTGGCGATGTTGAAGGATCTCGCGACAAGCCTCAGCGCACCTTTCTGGAGAAATTTAGCCCATTGTTGGGAAGGAAAGTTGCTCATCAGGTGCGGCGAGTTCGAGAGGGGTTCGGTTCTGTTGCGCACCGCGCTTGATACGTGCGAGAGAACCGGGTGGACAACGTGCTACCCGGAATTCTTGGGCGCACTGGCCGAGGGTTTGGCCGGGCTCGGACAGTTTACCGAAGCGCTCGACACCATCGACCGAGCGCTGGCGGCGGCGGAGCGTGGCGGTGAGCGTTGGTACGTCGCGGAAATCCTTCGCACCAAAGGCGAGTTATGGCTCCACGAAGTAGGTGATCAGACCCTCTCGGCGGCCGAACACTGCTTCTTTGCGGCGCTCGAGGTGGCCCGGGAGCACGGAGCGCCGTCGTGGGAACTGCGAGTTGCCCTCAGTCTTGCCCGCTTGAGGATCAGGCAGGATCGGCCGAACCACGCGCGACAACTGCTCGCGCCTGTGTACAACCGGTTCACCGAGGGCTTCGAGACACCGGATTTGCGTTCCGCGAGCGCAATGCTGCAATCGCTGTCATTGGGCTTGCTTAACTAGGTGAGGTGAGCCAGCTGGCCGAAGTTGCGCGGCGAGGACAGGTTCCCGTACATGTCCGACGCCCGGCGTTTTGGCAATCGAGCGAGCGATTTGGAAAGACCACGAATCACTGTCTGGGCAAAGATCTTCAGTCGCGAGATCACTTGCAGCGCCTCAAATCTATGACTGGGGGCCGACTAATGGCCTCCTCAGTGCAAACAATGGCCGCACGCGGATTAACAACCATACGTAGCAGTTACGGGCCCGAAGAGACCATGAATCGGTTTGAGGCTGAAGTCAGATCAAGGGGCATGATCGCATATGCGCATATCGATCACGCGGCCGCGGCGGCAGCCGTTGGACTGTCACTGAGGCCGACCGAGCTTCTGATCTTTGGCGATGCAAGAAGCAGCACTCCGCTGATGGAATTAGTTCAGACGATTGGGATTGACGTGCCACTTAGAGCCCTGGTCTGGCAGGATGCATCGGGCGTCACATGGCTTTCCTACAATGATCCGAACTGGGTGGCGAAACGGCACGGGCTGCGCTCCGATGCCGGGGCGACCGCCAGCGTCCTGAGTGCCGCACTCAACCAGGTGGCAAGATTGGCAGCCACATCTCCGTAATCAAGCGCGGATTGGCCAGCGCAATCGATTATTCATATTGCAAGCCTCATCGTCCTGCGACGCCTCACCGAAATCCTTCGCACGCTGTCACCACTGCAGACTAGTATTTCTGGTCGATCTTACCGATTAGCACCCACCGCGGTGCACCGACAGCGCGAGCTGGAATTTCTACCGGCCCGGAGTCGGACCAGAGCGCCTGGGCTTCCCCAAAATCGAGACCGTGCGTACTTCAGAATTGTCTTCAGAATTTTTCAGCACAAACGCAAGGAATCGATGCACCCGGCGTAAGTAAGATGCCGATCAGCGAGGTGAGCTGATGTACTCTTTCGATGCCCAGACTAGCTCTGCAGCGGATTCACGGTTCGATATGCAGTCCGGCCTGATGCAACGAAACATTATTGATGACGAGCCGGACTGGCGAGTTCCAGGCCATGCCGCGGCGATGGCGTTATCGGCGTCAAAGGTGGTTGCCACGCGATGGCATGCCAGCAACGGGAGCACGCAAGAGTTTGGCGCCGAAACGCCCGCGGACTGCCACGTCGTCAAAGTCGTATTGCGGAACACGAATATTCGGTTTGCGGTGTCCGGCCGAACCGTGCAGGATGGCGTCACTACTCCTGGGACCGTCCACGTCACCGAGCCCGCCGTCCCGGTTCGTTGCCTGTTTCGTGGACCGTATGATGTCTTGCATCTTCACGTACCCAACAATCTAATCGCCCAATGCGCCCGCGACATGACAGGCCATCCAAAGCCGATGCTGTGCTCGAACGGCGTTCCACGCAAGGATATAACGGTCGATGCGTTGTCGCGCGCGTTGCTTGAAGCCGACCGAGTCGGTGGCTCGTTCGGACAGCTCTATGCGGACTGCATCGGCATCGCCATCGTCGCAAGGCTTCTCGCCTCGGCAAACCGCCTGGGCCCGGCCGATCGACCAAAGGTAGGCGAACTTGCGCGATGGCGGCTGAAACGAGCGATCGATTATTTCGAGGCCCAGCTCGGCGAGCCCGTGAGCCTCGCCGATGTCGCTTCGTCGGCCGGCCTCACGCGCATGCATTTCGCGGCGCAATTTCGGGCTGCTACGGGTCTGCGGCCTCACGAATACCTCTTACGCCGGCGGATCGAGCGGGCTCAAGAGATGCTCGCCGGAACCGGTATGTCGCTGGTGGATATCGCTCTATCGGTCGGCTTCCAAACCCAGTCACACTTCACCAGCGTTTTCAAACGCTATGCGGGGCAGCCGCCGCGTGCGTGGCGCGAGTCGCGTGGCATCACAGTGCGCGACACGGGGTGTTAGATGAAACTCCACCGCGTGAGCAAGGGGAGGTGCGATGATCAGTCGCAGGCGCAGGTCGCTTGGATATCGCAAACGGTGCTTAAGCAACTTCCGGCATGGATCACGCCGCCGCTTATGCGGTCTTGCAACGCCTCCTCGGTGGCGGACGTCGCCCAAGGGAACTTGACATGACGGAACACAGCACTTCAACCTGCATAAAGGGCACAGCGGGTTGCGTAACCGATACGCCGCTCCGTACCGAAATCGACATTTTAAACAGTACCTTTTGTCTCTGGAGCAAGGGGGACTCGTCATACTCCTCGCGTCACGCGAGTTGGGACCTTGAGCGACACATTGACGAGGAGCTTCTGCTCGATAAGCTCCAGTGCAATCTCACAGGTGCCGATTTCACGCAAATCCGCCGCGACGTACGGCGCGCGCGCCGGTTATTACTCAACTGGCAACTCAGCGAGGCATTCGAGCTGGTCCATCGAATCGAGTGCGCGTTGGGCGACTCACCGTCAAGCGTCGCACGACGGATGCGCGCCGAAACCAACGTGCTACGCGCCATGGGCGCGACCCTTCAGGATGACAGTCTGAGGGCGCTTCATTTCGCGCTGATGGTTCTCAGAAATAACGAGATCTCTCCAGGGGCACGCAGCGCAGCCTCAGCTGTCTGCCGCTTTGCGCATTGGCGGCTGAGAGACTTCGACAGCTTCCACTCTGTTCCAAGAAATCGACCAACCGTCATCCTATCGAAGCGGCACGCAATGGCAGCCGTAATCAATCTTTGCGTCGATGCGGCGCTCGAACTTGAGCAGTTGCGGCTGTCGGCGGCGAAGCGGTTGGCGCTGGATGCCCTCGAGGTGGCTCAGACGGTATGCAAGTCGAATGACTGGCTGCCAGCGTTGCCCGCGAGTATTGTCGCGCAGGTTCTTTATGAGCAGGGATCACTCGACGAAGCTGAGGCATGTATTCGAGGTCGCCTTCGGGTGATCAACACCAGCGGTGTATTGGAATGTGCGTCGCGTGCCTACCAGGTTCTTGCGCGCATCGCGATACATCGAGGGCAGGACGTTTTCGCCGCGTCAATTCTAAAAGAAGCCGAGGAACTCGGGGAGCGACGCGGGTGGGCGCGCCTCACCGCGATGAGTATGTGCGAGACAGTCGATTTGCTGCTGCGACACGGCCGCATCAAGGACGCCCAACTAAGCGCGGCGCGTCTGGATCGGTTCGTCACGTCGCGGGCGAGCGGGACAGATTCTGATGTGCAATCCTATCGTCGTATCGCATACGCTCAACTCGTACACATGTCTGGTGAAAGCGGTGATGCCGTGGAGAGCTTTAGGCAACTTCATCAAGAGGCGGTCAGGAACCACGATCTGTATTCGGCGCTGCGATTGGCTGTCCAATTGGCCGCATCTCTTGATCTTGTTGGTGAGTCGGACGAGGCGGACGGCCTCATTCTACGGGCCTTGCGTCGCGGTTGCTTCGCGGGCCTTTATCAGGTATTCGTCGATGCGGGTAGAGAAATTGACTCCCTCTTGGCTCGCGCTTACGACCACGCGCTTCTACCTGGAACGGCATTGCGACAGTTTGTACCCTATATCGGGAGCCTAGTGGCGCTCAGGCAAACAAAGAGCAGCGGGCGGCGCGTCGCGCGAGCGACAGTACCTCCAAGCGAAGGTTTGAGTGTCAGGCAGTGCGATATCTTGACAATGGTAGGCCGAGGACTCTCCAACAAGCGTATCGCGCAAGTCTTAACAATCGCACCTGAGACTGTGAAATCCCATGTGAAGCGAATATTCATAAAACTCGAGGTCAATACGCGCGCAGAAGCGGTTTCTCAAGCGGGAACACAAGGCCTTCTACGAGGCGGGAAGTACTGGACCTAAGCGAGCGCGATCCGGGTTCCCGTCCACGTCCGAGACTGTTGATTCCCCCATCGGGGGGATGGAGTAGGGCGATCGACTGATTGACTACCCTTTGATCGACTAGGTAGTTAGTTAGGTGGCTGTCTTTCCAGAGGCTTAGGCCGACCGCGGTGCCGATCCAGAGGCTTCCATCGGGCGTTCCCAACAGCGAGCTGATTCCCGAGGATGACAACTGTTGTCCTTCTGGCGGAATCCAGGAAACAAAATGAACACCATCGAACCGCCACAGAGCGGACGTCGTTCCGAGCCACATATATCCATCCGTAGTCTATGTAATCCGTTTTGGCGTGCCGCCAAAGACGCCGTCCTGAGTCCTCCAGGCAGAGTGAGCGTACTGGGAGATATGGCGGGTCGGATCAACGCTGCGAGCCTGTGGAGACCCTCCACGAATTGCGATCACGGCGTCTGTACCCTTGCGCAAAATTATTGACCAAGCGCCGGCTGCTTGCTGGTGCTCGGCATGTGATGCGTCCTCGCCAAGCGAAACCGTACGTACTTCAGAATTATCTTCAGAATTATTCAGCACAATCGCAAGGAATCGATCCGCCCGACGCAATAGGATGCCGATCAGCGAGGTGAGCGATGTGCTCTTTCGATTTTCAGACTGACTCTGCAGCCGATTCACCGTTCGATACGCAATCCAGCCTGATGCATCGAAGCAAGCAACGCCCACCCGCCATTTGGCATCGAGAGGAGTGAGCCAGTCATGGTTATGGAATCAGTTGCGCACCATCGACGCGCGGTGAATGGCATTAGGATGCATTACGCTGAGGCCGGTGCTGGCCCTCCGGTCGTTTTACTGCATGGCTTCCCGGAGACCTGGTATGCCTGGCGGCATCAGATCGAGGCTTTGGGCAAGCGGTATCGGCTGATCATGCCGGACCTGCGTGGCTATGGTGCGACGGACAAGCCCCCTACCGGCTACGACAAACGCACCATGGCAAACGACATTCGGTCCTTGATGGCAAGTCTCGGCATCGAAAGGGCGGCGATTGTCGGCCATGATCGGGGCGCACGCGTTGGTCTGCGGCTCGCCAAAGATCATTCCGACGTTGTCGCGCGCTTCGCGGTGCTCGACAACATCCCGACGCGAGTGCTTTTCGGCAACATGAACGCCACGTCCGCGCAGGCTGCCTGGTTCTTTCTCTTCCAGGGCGTCCGCGACCTTCCCGAGGCGCTCATCTACGGCCGCGAGGAGCTTTGGCTGCGTCATCTCCTGACGGGATGGGCCTACAACCCGGAAACCTTTACCGAGGCCGATATTGCCACCTATGTCCGTGCCTACGCGCAGCCGGGTGGTCTGCGCGGCGCGTTTGAAGACTACCGGGCATGGCGTGAGGACGTCGCGCAGGATCAGCAGGACAAAGACGTCAAACTTCACTGTCCCACAATGGCTCTTTGGGGAAGCGAGTTTGAGGCAGCAAAAATGGTCGACATGGCCGAGATCTGGCGCGGCTTCGCCGAGGATCTCACGACCGCGCCCATTGCGTTTGCTGGCCACTTGCCACAAGAGGAACAGCCTTTAGCGGTTAACTCCGCGCTAACAGAGTTCCTCGCTCCGTGGCGGGGCTGACGGGAACGCGGGCAATTGGAACTCAAGGGCAACATCGCTGATCTCTTGGTACGGACACTTGCAGCGACTGGTGTCCGCCGCATCTATGGAATTGTTGGCGATAGCTTGAACGGCGTGGCTGAGACGTTGCGGGCACTCGGCCAAATTGACTGGATGCTCGTTCGCAACGATGAGGCGACAGCGTTTGCGGCTGGCTCCGAGTCACACCTCACGGGCGCGATTGCAGTCTGCGGGGACAGATGCGGGCATCGCAATCTTCATCTAATCAACAGGCTGTTCGATTTTCACCGCTCGCCCGTGCCAGTGCCGGCAATCGACGCCCCTGCGCTCCGCGATGTCGTGTGTGCACGCCAGGGGCTCGCAATGCCACCAAGGATTAAATAGTGCGCCTCATCAATTTCGAAATTGGCGGACGACAGGGCATCGCCGTCAACGACGGGGACAGCTTCCGCGGTCTAACAAGCGACAAGGCCCGTTATCCTGGTGATCTATCAACGCTTATTCTATCGAGCGAGGACTTGTCTGATGTTGGGCGCCGTCTGCTCGACGAACCGGTCGTCGAGCTGCGCGCGGCAACGTTGCTACCGCCGGTCACGCGCCCTCGCAAGATACTCTGCGTTGGGCTCAACTACGAGGATCACCTAAAGGAGGTCGGCCTGAAAAAACCCGACTATCCTGAGATCTTCGCGCGATTTGCGACCAGCTTGATCGGTCATGGAGCGGCAATCGTTCGCCCGCCGGAATCGGACAAGCTCGACTATGAGGCCGAACTGGCCGTCGTGATCGGTCGCGGCGGGCGGCGAATCGCAAAAGAAGCGGCGCTTAACCATGTTGCCGGCTACTCGATCTTCAACGACGCGACATTGCGTGATTATCAGATCCGCACGCCGCAATGGACAGTCGGAAAGAACTTCGACCGGACTGGGTCCTTTGGACCGTGGCTCGTTACTCCTAATGCGTTGCCCCTGGGCGCTGATGGCCTGCGCATTCAAGGCCGACTCAACGGGCAGATCGTGCAGGAGTCCAACACCCGTTTTCTGATCTTCAACGTCGCCTCGCTGATCGCATTGCTAAGCACGACGATGACGCTCGAGCCGGGCGATGTGATCATCACTGGCACACCCGCCGGGGTTGGCGTCTCGCGCAGTCCCAAACTATTCATGCAACCCGGCGACGTATTCGAGGTGGAGATCGAGCATATGGGTACGCTATCGAACCCTGTCGCTGACGAAGTCGTCTAGAGCGAGTTATGGCAACTCCGCCATTGATAGACAGACGACGTCTTCTCCTTGCGCTGGCCCCGACGGCTACGGTTTTGTTGACAGGTGCCGCGGCATGCACGAGCGAGACTCGAAGGCCGGTGTCCTATGCGCCGACTTTCTTCAATGCTGCGGAATGGGCCTTCGTGAATGCTGCGGTTGCACGCCTTATTCCCACGGAGGGTTCTGGGCCGGGAGGGATCGAAGCGGGGGTTCCGGAGTTTATCGATCGGCAAATGGAGCTGCCTTACGGTCACGGTGCCTATTTCTACCTGAAGGGTCCTTTTCTCAATGATGCTCCGCCTACTCTAGGATATCAGCTGCGCTACACCCCTCGGGAAATTTACCGGATCGGAATTCTCGCGGCGAACGCGTCGCTGCAAAAGACGCATGGCAAGCAATTCGCGGCCCTCGCTGTTGCCGATCAGGACCATTTCGTGCAGATGATGGAAAAGAACGAGGTGCAGTTCTCACCGGTGCCGGCACCGGTATTCTTTGCTCAACTCCTGGCCAATACGAAGGAAGGATATTTCGCCGATCCCCTCTACGGGGGTAATCGCGGCATGAGCGCGTGGAATTGGATCGGCTTCCCTGGCGCGCGGGCGGATTTCACCGACTGGCTCGATCAAGCCGGCCGGTCCTACCCTTACGGACCCGTGGCGATTGGTGGCGCGAGATTCTAATGGCCGAACGAAAGAGGCCGGTTGACGCCGTAATCATCGGGTATGGTTGGACCGGCGCCATCATGGCTAAAACTCTGACGGATGCCGGCTTGTCGGTCGTCGCCCTCGAGCGCGGACCGGCGCGCGACACCTCACCTGACTTCGAGTATCCGCGCATCGCCGATGAATTGAAGTACGGCGTTAGGGGCGATCTTTGGCAGCCCCTCGCCAATGAAACCGTCACGATTCGGCACGGGATCCAGGATATCGCCGCGCCGTATCGCAAATACGGTTCGTTCATCTTGGGGAATGGGGTTGGCGGAGCGGGAACTCATTGGAATGGCCAGCTTTGGCGGGCCTCGCCGGAGGACTTGCGACTACGCACTCACATCGAGCGGCGCTATGGAAAGAAGTTCATTCCAGCGGACATGACGATTCAGGACTATCCCATTAGCTTCGAGGAGCTGGAACCGCACTTTGACCATTTCGAAAAAGTCTGCGGTGTTTCCGGTATTGCTGGAAACGTGCGGGGTCAGATCAAGGCGGGCGGCAATCCTTTCGAGGGCCCCAGGAGCGACGAATTTCCGACGCCTCCGTTACCGCCAATCCATGTCGCACGACTGTTCGAGAAAGCAACCGCAGAGCTCGGCTATAAATCGTTTCCGGTGCCTTCCGCGAACAGTTCAATTGCCTACACAAACTGTTATGGAGTGCGACTCGGTCCCTGCAATCTTTGCGGCTTTTGCGAGCGCTTTGGCTGCTTTCTATATTCAAAGGCATCGCCTCAGACAACGATCCTGCCGATCCTGGCCGACCGTCAGAACCTTGAGGTGCGCACGAATGCGTATGTAACAAAGATCCTGCTCGACCGCACCAGCAAAGTTGCAACGGGAGTTGCTTACGTCGATGAGACCGGAGCGGAGGTCGAGCAGCCAGCGAGTCTGGTCATCCTAGCGGCGTTCCAGATGCACAATGTCCGATTGTTGCTACTTTCAGGAATCGGCAGGCCCTACGATCCCGTCACCGGCGAAGGGCTCGTCGGCAAGAACTACGCCTACCAGATGTGTAGTGTTACCGGCGCGTTTTTCAGTGAGGACGTGGAGATCAATCCGTTCATCGGCGCGGGCTCCGCAGGGCAGCGCGTGATCGATGAATTCAACTCCGATCACTTCGACCATTCCCACCTCGGGTTCATCGGCGGCTCTTTGATCTATGCGGGCGGAACAGGCGGGCGCCCCATCGAGCAGATGATGCTTCCGCCAGATGCACCACACTGGGGAAGTGGTTGGAAGGCGGCGATTCGCAAGCATTACCGGCATTCAGCACCGATTGGCACTCTCGGAAGCGTCATGTCGTACCGGGATCGGTATTTGTCTCTCGATCCTACCTACAAGGACGCCTACGGCTTGCCGCTCCTGCGCATCACTTTCGATTGGCACGACAATGAGTATAGGATGGCGGCGTATTCGGCGGCGAAGATGGACGAAATCGTGCGCGCCATGAAGCCCGAGAAACAGGCGACACTGGTCACGCGATCGGGCAATCCCTACGACACCCGCGTCTACCAGACCACGCACACGACGGGCGGAGCGATCATCGGATCCAATCCGTCCAACAGCGTGATCAACCGATATTCGCAGAGCTGGGACGTGCCCAACCTCTTCATCTATGGCGCTTCGTCCTTCCCGCAAAATATCGGATACAACCCGACTGGCCTTCTTGCAGGTCTCACGTATTTTTCGGCAGCTAAGATTCGCGACACTTACCTGAAATCGCCCGGCCCGTTGGTGTCGGTGTGAAGGTAAAAAGGGTTCTTTTCATCATCGGCGCCGCAGGCATAGCGGTTTCGCTGGCCGCCGTGGGCATTTCCTGGATGTCAGACCACAATGCCGGTGAGAACGATCTGATGGGACCTGCACCAACGTCAGCATTGATTGCGCGGGGCGCCTATCTTGCCAAGCTCGGCGATTGCGCTGCCTGCCATAGCATTCCATCCAAGCCGCCGTTTTCGGGCGGCTTACGCATGAAGATTCCGATCGGGGCCATCTACACCACCAATATCACGCCCGACGAAGAGCATGGCATCGGCCGCTACAATCTCTCCGACTTTGACCGCGCGTTGCGTTTCGGTGTTGCGGAAGGTCATACGCTTTACCCGGCGATGCCCTTCACCTCTTATCAGAATACGAAACCCGAAGACGTTGTCGCGCTGTACGCGTATTTCAAGCAATCTGTGAAGCCGGCAGCGATTCCTAACCGGTCGAGCGAGATCCCGTTCCCCTTGTCGATGCGTTGGCCTCTCACCTACTGGCGCTGGATCTTCGCGCCAACGCCTGCGCCCTTCAGAGCTTCTCCGGGAAGGGATCCGGACGGCGCGAGGGGTGCGTACTTCGTTGAAGGTCTCGGCCACTGTGGCGAATGTCATACGCCGCGCGCAATCACGATGCAGGTCAAGGCGTCAACACCCGCCGGTGGCTCCGCCTATCTTTCGGGGGCGGTGATTGAGAATTACTTTGCGCCCAGTCTGCGCAACGGCGGATCCGGCACGCTCGGTGAATGGAACACGGCCGACCTAGCGCAGTTCCTGCAGACCGGCGCGAATGCTCAAGGCATCGCGTTCGGTTCGATGAGCGATGTGATCACCCACAGCACTCAGTACATGACGTCCGAGGATGCACTCGCGACCGCGAAATATCTCAAGACATTGGGAAACCCGAGCGAAGCAGCGCAGGCACCGTTCGTCTACGACGCGCGCGAACATCACGCGCTAAAGAACGGCGACGCGAGCAAGCCCGGAGCGATACTTTACCTTGACAACTGTGCGGCTTGCCATCGTCCGGCCGGCCTGGGGTATGAGCGTGTGTTCCCGCGCTTGGCCGGCAATTCCGTCGTTCAGGCGCAGAATTCGCTTTCGGTAATCTCCATCGTTCTCGATGGTTCGCGGACTCCGCGCACGGGAGCAGCGCCGGCGCAGTTCACCATGCCGAGCTTTGCCTGGAGGCTCTCCGATCAGGACGTTGCAGACGTGGTCAATTTCGTTCGCACAAGCTGGGGCAATCAGGCGTCAGCGACTTCCGTCGGAGAGGTGAGCCGAACGCGCAGCTCGCTACGTTAGAGATCGCAGCCGCAGGACATCTGGTTAATGGTCGTTCCACCAATTGAATCATCCCTTCACCCATTTGGGGTATTGGTGCTAACGATCTCATGCCGCAAGCTGCTACTTGCGACCACATAGCGGGCAATGCATCGATTGTCTGTGAAGCAGGATAGACAATCGGCCGCTCTTGTCACACAAATCGTCCTAGACCGCGCCATGTTCATAAGCCAAAACTCGCTTGCGCGAACGCAAAGTCCAAGAGTTCGACGCGGACTCCGAGATCCGCTCCCTTCCTGTTCTGGATGCTATCGCAGACACGGTGGACGGAGAGGCGATCGGCAAGCTGATTGCGAAGTTGAAGCGAGGAGGAGTCCTGGGAACGGTCTTGGGACAACCCAAAGCGGCAGCAGGAAAAGATATCCGCGTCGAGGCCTTTGGCGTACAGCCGAATCCGACTGTGCTAGCCCGATTGGCCGAGGCGGTCCGCAAAGGCAATCTCCGTACCCCGATCGCTAAGACACTCAAGCTCAGCGAGGCGGCCGCGCAGAAGCTCGCGGAGGAAGGCATGGTTGAGGGAAAGATAGTGCTCATACCACAGTGCCACCGCGAGGGTCGCTTGCTCGTTTGAGTTTCGCTTAATTTAGTGCAAAGGCAGGATAGCCGCCGGCTTACTTTGAGGGCCAAAATGGCCCTGTGATTTGTACAGAAAAATTGAAGGCGCACGTCTCGCCATCGACTAAAATTTGTGGCTTGAGATGCTGAGGGGTCATCTACCTCAGGCGCTAGTTCTCGTTTTAACCGTCACACGCGCACCCAGGTCCGACATGGCAGATGTCGTATTTAGAAATGCAGGTATTACCGCAAGCTTTACCGACTGTGCAGATTTTACAGCACACAATCGCATTAGCTGTGCCCGTCGACGACGTGCTGAATCCCAACGCTGCAAGAGCGTGGTTTTCTACATAGGGGGCTCTGTGGATCGAGGCAATCGAAGTTGCTTGAGAGTCGCCACTGGCCGGTGCATCGGATTGTGCCGCCATTGCGAGCGCCGTAATGGCTAGGGCGGCAGTGATAAATCGCAGCATGTCTCACCTCCTTGAGCTTGCACGAAGGGCAAAATCCATCAGACCTATCCAGCGTGCGCTAAACAAGTTTCAAGGGCAGAGATCTAGGTCACAATTCCCTTCGGCTTGCGTTGGCAGCGAAGCCGGTTGATGTGCTTTTCAGTGCTGTGGAATCCTGTACGATCATGTTCAAGGCCTGACGCGCCGAGGCCGGCCGCTTTAAGGACCCCGCTTTCGCCAATGAATGCGATATTCGCGAGGACGCGATGCGAAAGGCTGAGCTAGTATTTTGTTCTCACGTACGTTCCGTACGCGCCGTAACAGTCGTAGCCCGTCCGCCTGTTCTTGTGTTTGTTTAACGTTGCCTCGTAGCTCTTCTTATTAAAAGTCTTTCCGCAGATGGAGCACTTGAAGACGTAGGTCGGACCGGTTGAACCTGCGAATCTCGAGATGCGCGCCGACCCGCGGACGAGCGAACGCCGGACCGCGGGCATATGGCGCCCGCCGAAGCTTCCTCCAGAGCCCGAACCCGTCGTTTGTGGAATGCTCTGAAAGCCGGACGGCGTGAGTTCAATGGGGTAACGCGGGGAGAATGGGGTCTGGGTGGATCTGACGCCGAGGATGCTGCTAACCAAGTAGCTGCGTGGCTGTCCGTTATCCGCGCGTACGGCCATGAGTAGCACGTCGCCTGCCTGCGAGCGGCGAAGGGAGTAAGCCTCGATCGCGCGCATTGATCGGCTGCCCTGCTTGTCGCGGTAGTCAATTTCCACAAGGAGTCGGTTAGCCGCAGCGAAGCGGATCATCTCAACGAAGCTCTGGCCTCGGCCGCCGGCGGGCAAGCTAACGATGCGTTCGCGAATGAGTGTGTCACCCGCACCGACAGGCATCGCCGCAAGTGGCTGGGCGACAGCGCCTGCGAGCCAGGCGAAGATTTCTGGGAGCGCTTCCCAGAAAGTTGCTACTGGCAGAAGCGCAGGAAGTTGGTGCTCCAGCATGTGGATCCAGCCCGTCTCAAGATCCTCACGATGTGGCTCAAGGTCAATTAGACGCGGAACACCGATGCCCTTGAATTCACACTTCGCGCGCAGGACTTCCATGAAGCGCTGAGGGTCAGGGCGTGCCTCGACGTTTCGGTAGAGATGTACGACGTCATAGAGGTCACGTGGGCGTGTCCGTTCGGCGAGCGCTCGGAATTTCTCGGCGAACGCCTCGATGTAATCGTAAGCCAGGACCTCGATGCCATCTTCTGGAGCGTCGCTATACGGGTGAAAAATCTGCGCGCGGACGGGCGGTAGAACGATACGTTCGTCAGCAATTAGGTCGAGTTTGATGCGCGGGAGGTCGTGGGTCGACGAGACAGGCCCCTTATAGCTGATCTTACCCTGGCAGGAGACTTGGCCGCGCGGGTTTTGGTAGATCTCGAAGTCCTGCTTGTCGGGTGGAATCTCGATGCCGGTCTGTTCGTAAATCCACCCACCGATTTCAGAAAATACCTTCTTTAAAAAGTCGGCGTCGAGATGCTCCGGATTGATGAGCGTGAAATCGAGGTCTTCGGAAAAGCGATAAGTCTCGAAGAAACATTTCTTCAGGCAGGTGCCACCCTTGAACACCCAATTCTCGGCGAGGTCCTCGTGGCCATAGATGCCCGCGAGCATCCAGCCAAGAACATAGTCCTTCTCGACGATATGTGGCGTGAGGGATGTCTGCTGGGCAATGGTGAGGATCTCACGCTTTTCGATCACGTCGTTCCCTCGCGAGCCCAGCGTTCAGGTACGAGCAGCCGCCACTTGGTTGCCACGCGCGGCCCCACCTGTGCAGGGTCGAGCTTTGCATGGCCACCGCTGAGATGGTGCTCGCAAAGGCGAGCGAGTTCAGCACCTTTGGGCAAACGCTCGGCCAGAAACCCGAGGCGCTTGAAAACAGCACCATTGGCGAGTTGTACCGCGTACTCGATGAGTTTCTCGTCGCTGCGATCGCTGCGGCGTAGATAGGCGGCAAGGCAGTCGGCCACATGCTGGATGCCACCCCCAACCGCGGGGTCATCCAGCATGTCGATGATCGTGCGGTGCACGTCGGATACGGGCACACGCGTCTGATGGCGCCAAACGGTTTTCGTACCAAAGAGCTTTTGCTCATCGATATGCTTCAACAAAAACAGTGCGCCATGCCGCTCCTGTCGCTTCTCGCGTACGTGCTGTGCCGTCATCACGAGGATGTCCTTGAAGATTTGCTCGGTGAGATCCCAATGCTCGGCCGCCGTGCGCCCGCCGATGTAGGCTGGCGCGAAGAGCGCGGGGACGAGAACCCAGTGGTCGTCGAGAACGCGGTCAGACCCCAGCGTATCGATTGACGCTGCGACATAGGCGCCCCGGCCCACGCGTCGCAGCCAACCCTGCTCGGTCCAGCGGGATAGGCGCTGGGCGGCGGCGATGCGGTCAAGTTGGAGAGCGGTCACCACGTCATCAACATGGATTACGTCGCCGGCCGCGGATAGCACACGAATTAGCTGCCCGCGACCGTGCGGAAGACGCAGGGGCTTTTGTTCCATAGGCTATTTTTATCAAAAAATGCGAATTACAGCAAATGCAGTAATACGCTGGGTTGTCGCCCAGGATTAAACGGCCTTCTGGTCAGCGCCGGCGAAAGTGACACCTAAATTGACACCTAGCCGTCAACTAGGCTGACACCTAATTGCCATCTTCACCAAAAATATGCTTGTAAATCAATGGTCGGGGTGACAGGATTTGAACCTGCGACTCCTACGTCCCGAAGGCATAGGTCTTGTTGTCGGTTGTGGCCATCGGTGGCCGAAAAAGACTCCATCAGGTTGCGGGAGTTTTGTTTTCCGTACAATGACTCTGTAACTACGTTAAGCCGCGAACCGTCAAATTCGCAAAATGCGTCGCCTTCACGTAAGCCTCGAGTGTGTCGCTCCGCTCGCGCGCCGAAAGCGAGTCCATGAACGACCAGTCCCCCTGCTCATAAGCAATCGCTCGCTGCAGGGTGTGCCCCAACGACGAAGTAGAATTGCCACACAGCGCCTCGCCCAGTGGCCGCGCAAGCGCCAATTCCGTGACGAGCTCATTCATGGGGCGGTTCAATAGCGCATCCAGAACCGAGAGGATGCCGGCGGTGAACAACTGGTTGGCGTCCGTGGTGCTGCGTGCGGCGCCCAGTACTTCGCACATCCGACCGCGGATTAAGGCGAGCGCTAGGAGTTCGGACGGCTTGTTATCGCCGAGCCGCGTTAACAGCAGCATGGACGCCCATTGACGAATGACATCCTGGCCCAAGAGAATGACTGCGTCGGCGATCGAGCTGATGGCGCGGCGGCGTCGAAACGCCGCGCTGTTGGCGAGTTTGAGAATTTGGTGAGCGAGCGCGAGGTCTGCGCCGATCTTTTTTCCCAGCTCCATGGCTTCATGGTCGGACTTTTGTAACTCCGCAATCAAGTTGATGACACCGATTTGCGAGGGGCCAATGGGTTGCCCGGGTACCGACTCGGGTCGGGCGAAGTAATATCCTTGGAACAGTCCAAAGCCCAGATCGCGACAGAGGGCCGCCTGCTCATGGGTTTCGACTTTTTCCGCCAGCAGTTGCACCGGGTAACCCTTCAATCTGCTCACGTAGGAGGCGAGCTGATCTTTGGCAAGGAGAATGTCCACTTTGACGTAATCGACGAGCGGCAGAAAGGCGAGGGCATTCGGTTGAAACACAAAGTCGTCGGCGGCGATGCCGATTCCTCGGCGGCGCAATTGCTCGAGGGTCTCGAGCACCCGCGGCGTGGCCTCAACGGTTTCCAGAATCTCCACTACGCCTTGACCCGGTGGCAACAGCGTACAGAAGTCGGTTTCGAGAAGGTTCTGATCGAAGTTGACGAACACATTCGCATCGCCGACGAGCTGCTCGAGGCCGATGTTGCCGATCGCCTCGCATAAGACGCGCGCCGTCTGGGTTGTACCCATGCCGGTGGATTCGAGGCGCGAACCCCGATAGAGCAATTCATACCCAAACAGCTTCCCGTCCGCCCCGAGGATGGGTTGTCGTGCAAGCGTGATGGTCGAATCACCCATGATGCTCGGTTCTCGAGGCCCTGAGGATTTGCAGAATCGCTGAGGCAAACGCGCGTGAGCGGGCTTGGAAGTAGTTATCGGCTGCTCTGCAGTAAACTATATAGGCAGGGGGCGACCGCAATTGCGTTTTCTATCCAAAGCTACGCTTAGCCATGCGGTCGATTATTTTCGGCGCGGCCGCGCTGCTCGGCGCCCTCGGTTCAGCCTGGGCTTTGGAAAGGGCGTTAGATAGCATGAACAACCATCGGTACATTCCACGGAGCATGGAGACTTTCGCAAGGACAAACCCGCAATCTGTTGCTATACCCAAGATCTACGGGCAAGAGATCAAGGGGCTGTTGTACGACGAAATGCGGAAGAGCGGCGTGCTATCGCTTGCGGCGCGATGGGACTGTCCCAGGTGGACTCAACGTCCATGCACTTCCGGTGGCAGCCAACACTTTGAGGGGGCAGGGGTGGGGGCATCTTAAAAAGCTGTGAAACTAAATACTTGAGAAAACAGCTACTTAGACCGAGAATTCGGTGGCCAGCCGTCCCACCATACCCCCATTTCCAGTGGCTTCCGGTGACGTCCACCGACGTCCTGGATACCCGGGAAAACACCAGTAACTCCGGGAAAACTAAAACAAAAGCGGCGTTTCTTCGTCCGCGGAGACTTCCGACGTGATTCGCGTACAGCCAACCTTTTTTGGGGCCTGATTTGGGCCCTTTTGAAAAAACCCCATTGGCGAGGGCCCAAAAGTGGGTCTCTGCAGGCTCAATATACTGGGAAAATAGCTGTCGGAACGTCGGAACGACTTCGCTAGAGCCCGAAAGTCGCCGCCGGTTCGAGTCCGGCTTGCGCCACCGGATCAAAGAAGCTCGACGCGTTTCATTGCAATCACCTCGTCAAAAGGAATGGCCGTTACCTTGTTATTCAAGTCATATCGCTGCCGACCTGGATACACTATCCATAACTTGTTCAACCGAAGGTCATCCAGCGCTATTCGCATTGACGGCGTAAGCGAAGGGGCATCGCTACGTTTGATCTCGACGCCAATTCGGCGAGATCCACGGAGCATCAAAAGATCGATTTCCGCACCCTGGTGGGTGGCCCAGAAATACGCTTGATCCGGCGCGGCCGCGTGTAGAAGCTGTTCGATCACGAAGCCTTCCCAGGACGCACCCAATTTCGGGTGCGTGAGCAAATCGCGCCGTGTTCTTAGCTCCAAAAGTGCATGTAGCAGACCGGAATCGCGAACGTATATCTTAGGTGCTTTCACTTGGCGCTTTGACAGGTTTTCATGCCATGGTTGAAGCTGTCTGATCAGGTACGCGCTCGTCATCAAATCAAGGTAGCTGCGTACCGTGGGCTGCGAAAGTCCCAGGGATCGTGCGGGTTCCGCAGCGTTCCATAGTTGGCCATGATAGTGCGCTAGCATGGTCCAGAAGCGGTGGAGTTGCGGGCTAGGAATCCGCATACCTAACTGGGGCAAGTCCTGTTCGAGAAAGGTTCGTATGAACTCCTCTCGCCAGGTGAAGCTGCGTGACTCCGAGGTGGCGACAAATGACCGCGGAAATCCGCCGCGCAACCATAGCTTAGCGGAATGACGCTGCCCGACTTCCTCCAAAGCGAAGCCCGCCGTCTCGATGACCTCAATACGCCCCGCCAGAGATTCTGAGGACTGACGCAGCAGCGCTGGAGATGCACTTCCGAGCAAGAGGAATCTCGCAGGCGATCGCGGCCTGTCGATCAATACCCTTAGAATTGGAAAGAGATCCGGTCGTCTTTGCACTTCGTCAATGACTACCAAACCACGCAGGTCGCCCAGAGAAGTTTCAGGGTCCTCAAGGCGGCGTAATCCGGTGGGACGCTCTAAATCGAAATAGTTTTCCGAATCAGGCGCGAGCAAGGCGCGGGCAAGCGTTGTTTTCCCCGATTGTCTGGGTCCCAGCAAGGATACGGAAGGACTGCGCCGAAGGGCGCTCTTGAGGTGATTCAGTAAACGAGTTCGAGGGATCACGGCCGCAGTAGTATATCAGGAAATAACGAATGTATAATTTCGTATTTCATGATACGGAAATTGATAGGTTAATGCTGATAATTACAGTTATCACAACTAGCACTGTTTTGATTTTCGATGATTTTCGGTGCATGTAGTGGAAATGACCCAGCGGAGCTCTGAATTCAGGCCAATGCCGATCGCGCCGCAACCGGTGCTCCAAGGCCCGTCGGCGGCCTTGCTCGAATGGCAGGCGATGGCGCAGGGCGCTTACTCCGCCAATACGCTGAGTGCCCAGAAGGCGGATGGCGAATGTTGCTTTGACCACAACTCCTGAGCACATTCCTGCAAATCTGGTGCAGGACATCTACCCCTGGCAACTGCTCATGTCGGCCGGCAAGAATGCCCAGAAACAACCTGCAACCGATGAGCTGATGTATTGATTGCCGCCGCTCACTACTTTGACCGCACGAAGCAGTTCGGCGCCCACTTCGGATTTCAAGACATAGCCAAGTGCACCGGCGTGCAGCGCCCGATAGACATGATCGGTCGAGTGGCAAGCGGAGAGGGCAAGAACGCGGATTTCCGGAGAGTCGCTGACTATGCATTTTTCGCGGCGAATCCGACGATTTTCATGCTCTCGTCGCGTTATAAAAGAGCAGCTAATCCCTCACGCACAATACCGTGATCATCTACTACGAGAATTCGTACGCACGCCGTTACTGACTGGCCACTCACCCTGTTTGGCTTTGCAACTCAAAGGCGCTGATGTTATGCACTCGCTGCGTTAGATCGGCACGCGTAAATGATTCTTGATCGGTGGTATATGGTGCACCGCGGTTCTAGGCCTCGCCCGTCACGCATGTGCGGCGACTCAAGTAAGTCAGTCTCGCGCCGCTAGATCTGAATGTATGAATCCCGATGCTCCGGTCGAGCTGCACAGGTGCTCTAGTGCCATCGCCCTTCTCTCGCTTCGTGTGTTGCGCTGCGCTGGTCGTGTTGGCGGCTTGCCAGCGTGAGCCTACCGTTACGCGTTTAGAAGCAGCGGAACCCACAATTCAAGAGACCCTGAAAGTCGCTCCAATCAATGAAGACTTGAGCCCGCGGCTGCTGCGACGATTCCTGCCGATTCCAGGAGCGCCCATCGGGCGGGATACCGCATTGGTGCATCTGGGCCGAATACTGTTTTTCGAACCGCTGCTGTCGCGTACCGGTAAGGTGTCGTGTAACTCATGCCATCCGCTCGATCGATATGGCACTACAGCGACGCGATTCTCGGTCGGTGTCGACGGCAAGCAAGGACGCCGCAACGCGCCCACCGTCTATAACACAGCAGGTCACACCAGTCTGTTTTGGGATGGGCGCGCGGCCGGCCTTGCCGAGCAAGCACTCGGGCCACTGAGTAACCCTGCCGAGATGGATATGAAGCCGGGAAGCATCGTCCGAGTGTTGCAGGCGGTACCTGGCTATCGACCCCTGTTCGAGCGTGCTTTTCCGCGTGAGGCGCAGCCGATAAGCATCGGCAACGTATCGGCGGCGCTTGCGGAATACGAACGCGGTTTGATGACTCCTGGCCGCTGGGACCAGTACCTGGAAGGCGATAAGAGGGCGCTCACACCCCCGGAAAAGGAGGGCGTGAGGCTGTTCGCCAATTTGGGTTGTATGGTCTGCCATACCGGCGCTTACATTGGCGGCACGATGTTCGAAAAATTGGGCGTTTACGCACCTTGGCCCAATCAAACCGATCACGGTCGCCGCGATGTTACCCATAACCCTGCGGACGACATGGTGTTCAAAGTGTCCAGCCTCCGAAACGTCGCGCGCACGACGCCATACTTCCACGACGGCTCGGTGGCTTCGCTCGATACGGCCGTACGGATGATGGCGCACCATCAGCTCGGCGTGGATTTGATGGACGAGGAAGCAGGATCCATCGTCGCGTGGTTGGGTTCGTTGACCGGCGACATCCCCCGCGACTACATCGCCGCGCCCGTCTTGCCGGCTGCGCACCGGCCATGACTGGGACCTCTCGAATGCGCGATTTGCCACTGCGACTGCGATTGATGCTGGCATTCGCGTTCCTCTCGATCACGACTACCGCGATTACGACGATAACACTCACCCAATTGTCGGACCAACGGATGCGGGACTCGCTGCGCGATCGTTCAGAACGAATTGCGCGACGTCTGCAGCAGCAATTGGAGCCTGTTGTTGCGTTCGACGATCATCTCACCGCGCGCGAGCTTTTCGCCGCCTACGCGGGCGATCGAGAGCTCGACGGAATCGGTGTCTACGCGGAAAATGGCGATATCATTGAAGGGCGGGGGAATCGACCTCAAGAGCTGCGGTCCATCAACGCAGACCTGGGAACTACCCGCGGTCACGTAATTGCTGTGGCCCAAATTAAATCCCATGAGGGCCGAACGGGGCGCTTGTACCTCAGCTTTTCGACCCAATCAATCGATGCGTTGTTGCGCCGAGACCGTTGGATTGCAACCGCAATCGGCGGAACCGTAGTGATGTTCGCACTGCTGCTGGCAGTGCTGACATCACGTCGCATTGCGCACCGCGTGGTCACGATTGCGGCGGCCGCCAAACAAATTGCATCCGGCAATCTCAAGCAAGCCCGTCTCGATGATGCGGCGCAAGATGAAATTGGTGCCTTGGCGCACGCCTTCAATGTCATGGTAAGCGAGTTGGATCGTCTATCGAGCGAACACGAGCGCCTGGTGCTGACCGAGCGCGAGCGGCTCGAGCGCCTAGTCTCCGAACGCACTCATACGCTAGAGCAAAGCCGCGAGATGTTCAGGCTCATCGCGGAGAGCACCAAGGCCATCCCGTTTACGCTGGATCTCACACGCGGTTACTTTCCGTACATCGGGGCCCAAGCCATCATGGATGCCGGCATGCCGGATGACCCATCCAATGAATTTGGCGCGTTGGAGATGGTGATTCCGCGCGCCAGCAATCGCGAGATTCGGCAGCGATTTGATGAGTGCGCGGCTGGCCCATTCGAGTTCGAAGCCACCATGTTGAGTGCCAGCGGTTTGCGGACGGAAATGCGCTGGACCGGTACTTGCGAGGTGACCGCTGACGCGAAATACCTGCGCGGTTTGATGCAGAACATCACCGAGCTGCGCCGCCTGGAGCGCGATCTCGCAGCCGCGCAGAAACTGGAGTCGGTTGGTCGACTAGCGGCCGGCGTGGCGCACGAAATCAACACCCCGGTGCAGTTCGTTTCCGACAACGTGCAGTTCGTGCGCACCTCGCTGACGGATATTGTCCCGGTAATTCAGTGCTATCGCAATTTGCACCAGTCGGTGCAAATGGGCGCCAACACTGCCCCGGCGGCCACAGCGGTCGCCGCGGCGGAAAGCAGCGCGGATCTCGACTACATTCTGGAAAACGCGCCGCTGGCCCTCGACGGCGCGATCGATGGGCTCGGGCGCATCGCGACAATCGTGCGCTCCATGAAGGAATTCGCGCATCCGGACCAGGCTCAAAAAACCACCGCCGATCTAAACCAGGCGATCCAAAGCACGCTGGTTATTGCACGCAACGAGTACAAGTACGTCGCCGAGATCGACACGGATTTCGGCGAACTGCCGCCGGTGCAATGTTATCTCGGCGAGATCAATCAAGTCGTGCTTAACCTGCTGGTGAACGCCTCACAAGCCATCGCCGGCGTGGTCAAGGATACTGCCAATTTGGGCAAGCTGACGGTGCGCACGCGGCTCGACGGCGATGAAGTGGAGATCTCCATTGGGGATACGGGTGCCGGTATCCCCGAAGCGGTGCGCGACAAGGTCTTCGACCCGTTCTTTACGACCAAGGCAATTGGCAAGGGAACCGGTCAAGGCCTCGCCATCGCGCACAGCGTCATTGTCAACAAGCACGGAGGAACACTGCGTTTCGAAACCGAGTGCGGCAGGGGGACGACGTTTTTCATTCGCCTGCCGGTGGTTGCGCCTGCCAGGGACCTCGCCGGCAAAGTGATAGCGGCATGATACGCATCGTTTTCGTCGATGATGAGGTCTATGTACTGCAGGCGATGCAACGGGCCATGCATGGCATGAGACAGGACTGGAACATGGAGTTTCTGCCGAGCGGAGCCGCTGCACTCGATAGCCTTGCAAAGTCTCCCGCAGAAGTGATCGTCAGCGATATGCGCATGCCGGGCATGGACGGCTGGCAACTGCTCGCCGAAGTCAAGAAACTCCATCCCCAGACGGTACGCTTAGTGCTGTCGGGACACGCGGACCCCGGGGCGATCATGAGGTCGGTGGGCACGGCGCATCAATATATTGCAAAACCCTGCGACAGTGCGACTCTAAAGTCGGCCATTGTCCAATCCCAGACGCTCAAAAACCTGTTGAGCAGTGATGTGCTTGCGTTATTGGTCGGGGATGTCGGCTTATTACCAAGTTTTCCCAAAGCGTACCAGGACATTTCCAGCTGCCTGCAGAGTCCGAATGCCTCGCTGACCGACGCCGCGCGTATCATCGGCCGCGACGTTGCTATGACAGCCAACATCATGAAGCTGGTCAATTCGGCATTTTTCGGCGCGCGGCAGACGATTTCCAGCATCGATAGAGCCGTTGCGTACCTAGGATTGGAAACGCTAGGCTCGCTGGTATTGGGGCATAGCCTGTTCCGAAGTCAGGGATCGAGCGCTACTGACAATTCCAGCCTGGAAGGACTCTGGCGTCACTGCTTGCGCACCGCAACCACAGCGCGGGCAATTGCGCAGTTCGAAAGACTTCCGCGCGCCCGAGCCGAAGAGGCCTTTCTAGCCGGAATGCTGCATGATGTGGGCAGAGTAGTCTTTGCAACCCGAAGTGCAACGACCGCCGGCGGGCTGGAGACACCGGATCAGGACATGAATGCCCAAGCGGAGGCGCATCACGCAGTCGTTGGCGCTTATCTACTGGGCTTATGGGGTTTTCCCAGTCAGATTGTAGAGGCAGTCGCTCTGCATCACACGCCGAGCCGCAGAAGCGACACAGGGTTCGGTGTAACCGTTCTGGTGCATGTCGCCGACCGGCTGGCGCATCGCCGCAGCGCGCACCTCACCGCGGCCGAGGAACTCGGACTTGAACCGGGATTGCTGGAGGAACTTGGGCTCGCGAGTCATTTACCCCAATGGTCTGCGGCGACCGATGCACTGGACAGCGAGCAGCTGCCACCATGACCGAAAGGGTTCTTTTTGTAGACGATGAGCCAAATGTCCTCGATGCGATTCAGCGGACGCTTCGCAAACAAGTGGACATCCAAACGGCGACCAGCGGCGCCGAGGGGCTGCGTGTACTACAGGAGTCGGGGCCTTTTGCATTGGTTGTTTCCGACATGCGCATGCCGAGCATGAATGGGCCGCAGTTTCTCGCGAAAGTGCGCGAACAAGACCCCGAAACCGTGAGAATGATCCTGAGTGGCCAGGCGGATTTGCAAGCGACGATCGCGGCGGTCAACCAAGGCCACATATATCGCTTCCTCAGTAAACCCTGTCCGCCTGACCAGTTGCTTGCCGCGATCAATGATGGCCTCAGCCAACATCGGCTCATTACCGCAGAAAAGGTTTTGCTCGAACAAACCTTGAGCGGGTCGGTCAAAATGCTCATCGAGATTCTGGGAATGGTAAGCCCGCCCGCATCAAGCCGAGCTTCGCGTCTGCAGCGCTACGCAATCGCCCTGGCTCACGCCTTGGCTTTACCGGAGCGATGGCAATGGGGCTTAGCGGCATTCGTATCGCAGATTGGTTGCGTTGCGTTGCCGAAGGAACTATTGTCCAAGGTCGAGGCTTCGCAAGCCCTGACCGATGAGGAGAGCCGCCTTTACGAGTCGCATCCGGAAGTCGCCGGCAAGCTGCTCGCGGCAATTCCCCGGCTCGAAGACGTCGCCGCGATCGTAACGTCTCAGTTCGGCGCCCTGAGCTTTGCCGCGCAACCCAACGATTTTCGACGATGGGATATCCGAAGTGTTGGACAGCTCTTGTTGCGCACGTCACTGGAATTTGATCGCTTGGTTACGCGCGGCGCCAATAGAGAAGTGGCGGCGGAAACCCTGCGCAAATCAGGGTTGCTGCTGCCGCAGCCGGTCATCCAAGCGCTGTATTCACTGCCTGTCGCCAATCGGGAATTCAACATACGGGAAGTCCGCTTGAAGGATTTGTCTGTCGGCATGATTCTCGATGAGGATCTCGTTAGCCCGAAGGGGATTCGTTTGGTCCCGTCAGGCCACGAGGTTACGCGTACCTTACTGGTCAGGCTGACCAGCATTGCCGATGGGGTCGGCGTGGCAGAGCCGTTCCGCGTGCGTGTGCCGACATGAACACGGAGGTGAGTGAAAATCAGCTCGAAGTGAATGAGGGGTATCTGGATTACGCTCTAAAGTCACATCAGCTGGGGGCTTGGTCCCTCAATCTTGAGAATCACAGCGCGCGTCGCACCCTGATCCACGACCAGATCTTTGGCTATCCGACGCTGTTGCCGACCTGGACCTTTGAGATGTTTCTCGACCATGTCGTACCAGAAGATAGGCCTGCGGTTGTTCAGAGCTTTCAGACGGCAATGTCCGCGCAGAGCAACTGGAGCTTCAACTGCCGGATTCGGCGCGTTGATGGTGCGATACGGCATATTCTGGCGGAAGGCACCCATAGAAGAGATGCCACGGGGAAGGCCGTGGAAATTCAAGGTTTGGTGCAGGACATCACCGAGCGCAAACGTGCCGAGGAGGTTCAGCAGCAAATGGCTGCGCTCGTCGAGTCTGCCGATGACGCAATCCTGACCAAGAGCCTCGACGGCATCATCCGCAGCTGGAATCCGGGAGCGGCGCGCCTGCTCGGCTACAGCGCCGATGAGATTATCGGCCAGCCCATTACTCGATTGCTTCCGTACGATCGACAAGATGAGGAATCGATGATCCTTCACAAGGTAAGGGAAGGAGAACACGTTTCTCATTTTGAGACTGTCCGCCGCAGGCGCGATGGCTCCCTGGTGGATGTGTCATTGACGATCTCACCCATTCGGGACCGGGCCGGCAACGTCGTCGGCGCCTCCAAAATCATGCGGGATATTTCCCAGCGCAAGCTCGCCGATGAGCGCTTCAGACTTGTGGTGGAGGCAGCGCCCAATGCGATGCTCATGACAGACAAGGACCGTCGGATTACCTTGGTAAATCGCAGTACCGAGGCCCTGTTTGGTTACTCCCGCGTGGAGCTCATTGGCCAGCCGCTTGAGCTACTCGTGCCGCAGCGATTCCGCGACCACCACCCAGAACTCGTGGCCAATTTCTTCGCAGCGCCGCAGGCGCGGGCAATGGGCGCCGGGCGTGAACTATTTGGGCTGCGCAAGGATGGCAGCGAAGTACCAATCGAGATTGGATTGAATCCGATCGAGACGCCCCAGGGTCTGTTTACCTTGGCATCCATCATCGACATCACCGAACGCAAGCGCGCCGATGAGCGTTTTAGACTGGTGGTGGAGGCGGCGCCCAATGCGATGCTCATGGCCGACAGGGACCGGCGAATTACTCTGGTCAATCGCAATGCCGAGGCCCTGTTTGGTTACTCCCGCGAGGAACTTATGGGTCAGCCGCTTGAGTTGCTTGTGCCGCAGCGATTTCGCGATCGTCACCCGGAACTGGTGGCGGATTTCTTCACAGCGCCTCGGGCGCGTGCGATGGGTGCCGGGCGTGAACTATTTGGGCTGCGCAAGGATGGCAGCGAAGTGCCGATCGAGATTGGATTGAATCCGATCGAGACGTCGCTCGGGGTCTATACCTTGGCCTCCATCATTGACATCACTGAGCGGAAGCGGATCGAAAACGAGTTGCGCCGCAATAACGCTGAACTCGAGCAGATGAACAAAGAGCTGGACGATTTTGTCTACACGGCTTCTCATGATTTGCGGTCCCCACTGAACGGGGTGAGCACGGTCGTACAATGGATTCTGCAGGATGATGGTGCACTAGCCGCCGAGTCGCGCAATAGATTGGCGCTGATTCAGGGCAGAATCGAGCGCATGAAGCGGCTGCTCAATGATATCCGGGACTACGCGCGAGCTGGCCAACCTGCCGAGCTTACGGGGACGCCGCTGACCGCAGCCGAGCTGGTGGCTGATGTCGCGGCTACCTCGGACGTCCCGACCGGGTTTTCGCTCCGCTGCGATCCGTCGCTCGGGGAGGTGTTCGTCAATCGCGTGCCGCTCGAGCAAGTGCTGCACAATCTCATCAACAATGCAATCAAACATCATGATCGGGAAACGGGTATTGTAACGGTGTCTGTGGAGTCGGATGGTCCGCACCTTCGATTCTCAGTCGTTGATGACGGTCCTGGGGTTCCCGATGCCTATCGCGAGGCAGTATTCGAAATGTTCAAAACATTGAAGCCCCGGGACGAAGTCGAAGGCAGCGGAATGGGCCTCGCGCTGGTGAGGAAGATTGTTGGGCGCCTCGGGGGGAAATGCGGAATGGAAGAGGCTCAAGGTCGCGGCGCCAAGGTATGGTTCGACTGGCCGCGATCCGCACAGCCATAAGGGAGAGGGAAATGAATCCATCTGCGGTGACGATCCTCCTTGTCGAAGATGATGACATCGACGCGGCGACGGTCGTGCGCGGCCTTGCTGGCGCTAAGATTGTCAATCCGTTGGTGCGGGCGCGCGATGGCGTTGAGGCGCTGGATTTGCTCTTGGGTAGGAACGGTAAACCGAAACTACAACCTCCGTACCTGCTGCTCGTAGACATTCGCATGCCAAGACTCGATGGGTTGGGCCTGGTTCGTGAGATTCGGCGTAATCAACTGCTGCAGCGTACCATCGTATTCGTGTTGACAACTTCGGCGAGCGATCGCGATCGCATCGCCGCATATGACGAACATGTGGCAGGCTATATCGTCAAATCAAATACTCATGATCAATTTCTGCGTCTTGCCCGCATGCTTGAATACTATCTACTGATCGTCGAACAACCGCCCGCACTCGCCAGCTAACTGGCAGATCCCAGCAACCATTCGTCGACCTGGGATTCACGCATCGGCTGCTGGGGACGACCAAGCACTGCGGCTATATCCGCAGAATTGAGCGGCCGGCTGCAAAGATATCCCTGATATGAATCGCAACCGAAACGCTGCAGACAAGCTAGCTGCGCCGTCGTTTCCACTCCCTCGGCAACGACGCTCATGCCCAAACCGTGAGCGATTTCGATCATGGCTTTGACGATGGAGTCGTTTTTCACGCTGCTGCCGAGATCGTTGATGAAGCTTCGATCAATTTTAAGCTTGCTCACCGGGAAGCGCTTAAGATAACTCATCGAAGAATAACCGGTGCCAAAATCGTCGACCGCAATCTGCAGACCGGAGCGGTGCAATTCATCCAGTATTGCGGTGGATCGATCGGCATTCGACATGACGACCGATTCCGTCAGTTCAACGACAATGTGATGCGCCTGCAATCCGCTATGTGCGATAGCCTGCTGGATCATTGCCAACAGATCCCGCTGACGAAACTGTCGCGCCGATACGTTGATAGCGATGATCAGGTCGAGGTAGCCTTGGTCAATCCAGATCCGAGCCTGCCGACAGGCTTCCTCCAATACCCACCGGCCAATGTGCACGATCAAGTCGCTCGCCTCGGCCAGGGGAATGAACTCGCTGGGGGCTACCCAGCCGCGGGTAGGGTGCCGCCATCGAGCGAGGGCCTCGAGCCCAAGTATTCGCCCGCTGGCAATGTCAACTTGGGGCTGGTAATGAAGCTCCAGCTGCTCAAGTTCCACGGCGTGCCGCAGGTCATTTTCCAGCTGCAGACGCTCCATTGTGAAAATGGTGGTTCCGGGAACGAAGAACTGAAATCCGTTTCCGCCGTTGCTTTTGATGTCGTGCATGGCTTCATCGGCGTGAGAGATCAAGACATTTGGCACAGAATGATCGAAGGGGTAGGTGGTAATGCCCACGCTCGCCGCCACGTGCAGCTCGATGGCGCCAATCATGTATTTCTGTCCGATGCGCTGAATAATCTCATTGGCGATTCGGACGATGCCTTTGCTTTCTGCCACTCGCACCAGGACCAGAAATTCATCGGCGCCCATTCGCGCCACAATGCCCACGTGCTTGATTGAATCCTGCAGCCGCCGCGCGACTTCCTGCAGCAGCGCATCGCCGTAGCCATGACCCAGGGAATCATTAATGACTTTAAAGCGATCGAGGTCGACGAGCATTACGGCGATCAATACGTTGGCGCTGGTGGACTCGGCAACGGCCTGCTGCAGCCGCTCGATGAACAACGAGCGATTCGGTAGATCGGTTAGTGAGTCGTGACTCGACTGATGGCTCAGCCGGGCGTTTACGGTCTGCAACCCTTGAGCGTGAAGGCGCGCACGCGACTCGAGATGCGCGTCGAATACCGATGTAATAAGCGTTACCGTCAATAAGGCGAGGCTGGCCGTTGCAATGAAAATACCTAACACGCCGTTATCGAGTGCGATTCCGCCTCGGCAAAAGGCACCAGACTGAAAGTGTGCTGCCGCCATGCCCGTGTAGTGCATTCCGGCAATTGCCAATCCCATGACCACAGCTGCGCCAAGTCTGGCCGGCCAAGTGTATCGGTCGGTTTCCCGCCGCAGGTTGAACGTCAGCCATAGCGCAATGAATGAAGCGGTAATGGCGATAGCTACTGAAGCCGCGACAAGCGTTACATCGTAGGAGATGGATGGAACAATTCGAATGGCGCTCATGCCCATGTAGTGCATGGTCACGATCCCTAAACTCATCACCAGGCTGCACATCGCGTGGCGGCCCAATTGCAGTTTCGGGCTGCTGGCGATCTTGATGGCGAAGCCTGAGGTCAGAACAGCCGCGCCAAGTGAGCCGAATGTGAGCCCGAGGTCATAGCGCAGTTGAATGGGAAGTGAAAACGCCAGCATGCCGATAAAGTGCATCGCCCAGATGCCGACGCCCATCGAAATGGCGCCAAGGACAAGCCAGGCTCGGCCCGCCGTCCGGTTCGATTCAGCCACCCGTGAGGCGAGCCGCAACGACGTGAAAGACACGAGAATCGCTACAGCGATGGACAGGAAAACGAGCCAAGGGTTGTAACTGGAGGTCATTCCGATTCGCGAGCCGGTGAGACGCTTATCTTGTTTCTCGACAGAAAACCAAAAACCTGGAGTCCCCCATCGGCATGAATGTCTCCCTTTCGTGCAAAAGGCAGCGGCTCTGTTGCGGCGCGCCAATTGCAGTGAGGCCAGCTGTTCCGACATGGATAGCCCACTGGCCAGCTCAGATTGCGCGTGGCAGGCCAATTTCGGAACACGCGCCGTGTCAATACGAGCGCGGCGCAGCTCAGAAGGGGAGACGGCCCAGACGATAAAAACCACTCAGGCCAGCAAGCACTATGCAGCTCGCACAACATCTGTTAGTTGAGGGTCACTGGCGTGGTCTCGCTTGCGACACACCTCCTTCCAGGACATGCAGATTTCGATCGCCTCCCCGAGAGAGTTCACTGTGGATTCGGGATGATCGTTGCTGTTGTCCGACTCAGGTAGAGCTGCAACCCCGGGACAAAAGAGTCTGATGAGATTGGCTTGCGGCAGCAGCTCATGAAGCTGCAGGCTGATCGTGTCGGCGCGCTCGCGTTCCGGGCCGGGGTAGGCGCTTACGAGAAAAGCGATTGCAACACCGTCGGGGTCTGCACCAGGTGGAAGGCCGGCATCAATTTCTTCGGTCGAGAAATGTCGTGCATCTATTCTCTGGATGCGCAACAGTCGCACAAGGAGCTCGGTCGCAAGGTCATCGGCTGGTGAGCCCAAGGCTATGCAGGTGACGATAGACCCCCGGGGCACGCCAAGCGGGCCCTGCCATTTGCCGGTCAGATGCTCGCGCTGTTGACGCAGCCAGCGTCCAGCACTCACCTCCTCGAGGACCGCGCCTCGATTACGGCGTTGCAGGATTTTGGGACCATCGCCGCTGAGTGCAGTGGCGACATCGACGATGACATGGCGAATCTTCAGTTGCTGGCCCCCACTAGTTGCGCCCGCCTCTGCGTCGAGCCGTATGAAGTGTAATGCTGGAATCATCACTCGATCGCAGTACGCCGCGAGCGAAGCTTTCTTCAGAAACGCACGCGCATCGGCGATGATCTCGTGGGGGTCTCCGGACAGCGCCCGTTGGTAAAGCCGCTGCGGCAACGTCAAAGGCCGCGCATTGCCCAATAGCAGCTCAAGGACTCCGAGCCCCTTCATGTGTCGCCCCGCCACCAGGAGACACAATGTGAGGGGCGTGGATAAGATCAGGCCGGCCGGACCCCAGAGCCAGCTCCAGAATATCGCTCCCACGACAACCGAGAGCGGCGATAGCCCCGTGGCGTGACCATACAGGTGTGGTTCGACCAATTGTCCCACGACGATGTCGAGCAGGATGAACACACCTAAAGTGCTCAGCGCTAGAGACCAGCCTGGATCGACGGCCAGGGCAAGTACTGAGGCAAAGAGCGCGGTTATTGCCACACCCACGTACGGTACGAAGCGCATCGCTCCTGCCAGAATTCCGCAAAGCAGGGCCTGCGGGAGGCGCAGCATGCTCAAGCTCATCCAGATGGTCAGCCCGAAAGCGAGGTTGACCGCGAACTGCGAAACAAAATACCTGGAGAGTCGGTCGCCGGCGTCGTTAAGCGCAAGAGTGGCCGAGCGTATGTCGGTCGCGCCGACGATGCGAATGAAGCGGTCGCGCAGTGATTCGTGCTCGAGTAACACAAAGATGACGACGAGAAACACGATGCCGGCGAATTGGATCGGACGCCAAATGGTGGTTAGAAGCTTTCGCATGAGCATCAGCGGGCGGGATCCGAATTCGAGTTGCTCGTGCACCGCCACATTTGGCGCCGCCGCTGCCGGCAGGGAGCGCTGGGTGTCACGGGTGTGGACGGGGAGCGCCTCGGCGGAATCGCGGATCTCGATTAGGCGGCTCGCTTCATCGGTGAGCTGGCGTAGCGGGCCGATGGTTACTTGCTCGAGGGTCTTGAGCTTGAGTTGCACATTCGATTCGTATTGAGGAAGGCTCCCGGCGATGCGCAGGAATTGTGTGCCCAGCGCGGCCGCAACACCCATAGACGTCACGGTCAGCGCCATAGCCGCAATGAGTACTGAAGAGGTTCTGCCAATTCGAATTCGTCTCAGTGCCCGAACCAGCGGTGCCACCAACAAGCTCAGCATGATAGCGAGCGCGAGCGGTATCAGCACGGACCGCCCGATATACAAGAGCGCCAGGATGATTCCCGGTGTCATGAGGCGGCTACTGTGATCGTGCAGCCATCCGGACGCTTCCTTAATGCTCATACCAGCCCCACGAGCGCGAACACGCCAGGAATGTTTAGTTTGCTTCGGGTCGTGACCATGATTAATGCCCGACCGAGACCGGATCGACCGTGCGAGCCGCCTTGGGCGCAAGTACGATGGCTATCGAGGCGGCGACGAAGACGACGGCGATCACCATCATCAGTCCGTTGGTCGCGAGCATCAGGCTCTGGCTCGTCACAAGATTGTTGAACATCTCACGGACCATCTGTCCGGTCGTGCCCGGTGGGAGCGAGGCGGCTAATTGACCTGTGGGATCGACGACGTTCGCGAGCTTGGCGTGCGCAATGATCGTGCGGTTCTGCCAGGAGGTCGTCACCAGTGAGGTGGCGATGGCACCGGAGATCGTGCGCACGAAGTTCATGAGGCCTGCCGCGGAGGCGGTCTCTTCCTCCTTGACCGAGCCCATGGCGAGTCCGGTTAAGGGCACGTAATACATCGGCATGCCGACCCCCATGAAGAAGAGCGGAATGACGATCACCCAGTAGCTCATGTCCGAGGTGGCGTAGGCTCGCCAGAACGTGTCGAGGCCGAGCCAGGCGCAGCCGATGAAGATGAGAATGCGCGGATCGATCCGATTCGCGAGCTTGGCAGCTACGGGTGAGAAAACGACCGAGAGCACGCCGCCCCACGCCACCACGAGTCCGGCCCACGTGGTGGTATAGCCCATGTTGTACTGCAGCCATTGCGGCGTCAGTACATTGATGCCGAAGAAGGCCCCGAAGGCGAGGCCGAGCACCAGCATGCAGGAGGAGAAGCCACGATGCCGGAAGACGCGCAGGTCGACGATCGGGTATTCCTCGGTCAACTCCCAAATCAGGAAGGAGAAAAATCCGATCACGGCAACTATCGCGAGCACGCGGATCTCGGTCGATGAGAACCAATCAAGATCCTTGCCCTCATCGAGCATGATCTGTAGTGCGGCCACCCAGACGATTAAAAGCAGCATACCGATCTTGTCGACAGGTTTGATGACCGCCGGCTCGTGATAGCGCTTTAGCATGAACCAGGCGAGGACGCCGAAGAGTAGCGCCATGGGTACGTTGATCAGGAACACCCAGGGCCACGAGTACTGATCGCACAGCCATCCGCCAAGCACCGGGCCGACCACGGGAGCGAGCAGCGTCGTCATGGCCCACAGGCCCATCGCCTGCATCGATTGGCGCTTGGGAAAGATCTTCAGCAGCAGAGTCTGCGATAGCGCCATGAGGGGACCGCCCGCCATTCCCTGCAGCACTCGCATGCCGAGCAACATCGGGAGCGATGTGGACAAGCCGCAGAGAAGCGAGCAGAGGCCGAACAGCACGACGGCGATACAGAAGAGCCGAACTGCGCCGAAGCGGCCGGACAGCCACCCGGTGAGCGGCACGGTGATCGCCTCGGCGACGGCATAGGAGGTGATAACCCACGTGCCCTGGCTGGAGCCCGCGCCAAGAGCGCCGGCAATGTTTGGCACGGTGACGTTGGCGATCGTCATGTTGAGCACCGCGACGAAGTTCGACAGCGCGAGTACGATGCCGGCCGTCCAAAGCATCCCGCCCTCAAGAGAGGGTGGGTCCTTGGAGTCGATGGCAGGGTGTGTCATGGCAGATTCCTCGTTGATTGCTGCGTGGGATCAGGTATCGCTGTTCAGGTCGACCTTGGCATCCATCGACAGCCCGACGCGCAGCGGATGGGCGGCGAGCTCCTCGGGATTCAGGCGAATGCGCACCGGTAGGCGCTGCACAACCTTGATCCAGTTGCCGGTCGCGTTCTGCGCTGGGATTAGGGCAAAAGCCGCACCGGTACCGCCATCGAACCCTTCGATGACGCCGTGATACACCACCTTGCCGTGATACAGGTCGGACTTGAGCTCGACGCTTTGCCCGGCGCGAACCTTGGTGAGCTGCACCTCCTTGAAGTTCGCGTTGACATACAGCTTATCGACCGGCACCACGGACAGGAGCGGCATGGAGGGCTGGACGCGCTGACCGAGCTGCACCTGCCGGCGCGCGATGACGCCATCGATGGGCGCGCGGATCACCGTGCGACCGAGATCGACGTCTGACTTGTCGAGGCGAGCGCGGGCGAGAGCCACTTGAGCCCGAGCGGCATCGAGTGCCGCCCGCGCGCCGCTTGCACGGTTCCTGGCGTTGGTCAATTCGTCACCCGACACCGAGCCCGAGGTTACAAGTGCTTCACGGCGTTGCAGGTCGATGCCGGTGCGCTCGACGTCAGAGATAGCTGCGATCACTTGTGCTTGGGCGCGAGCAAGATCCGCTTGAGCCTGACGTAGAGCCAGTTTTGCGTCCGTGTCGTCGATCATGACGAGAATGTCGCCGCGCCTAACATTCTGACTGTCGACGACGTTCACCTGCATCACCGATCCTTCCGTTTCGGAGGCAACTTGCGCCACCTCGGCAGCGGTGTACGCATTGTCGGTGCTCACGTAGCGGGAACCGATGAGCTTCCAGTACTCGACGGCGCCGCCGCCGGCAGCTGCCACGGCGAGGCCGAGAAGCGAGAACAGCACGGCGCGCTGTTTCTTGCGGGGTTTGACCATCGGCACGTCGGCCATCGACTCGGGGGTGACTGAAGCTTGCATATCCATGAGAGTTTCCTTAATAAGATGTTTACGATTGGGGGTTATGGGTTGCGGTGATCGAGCTGTCCGGTGCGAAGCCGCCGCCCAGTGCGCGCACCAGCGACACATCAAGAATCAGCGCCCGGGTCTCGAGCTCAGCCTGGGAGCGGCGCGCCGATATCAGCGAGTCTTCCGCCGACAGAACGTCGAGATACGTGGCGAGCGCTCCCTCGTATCGCAAGCTCACCATCTGGTGCGCTTCTGCCGCGGCGGCTACCGCCTCCCTGGCCGCGCCGAGCTCCTCATCGAGGGACTTGCGACTCGTGGCGGCATCGGCCACTTCGCGCAGCGCCGTCGAGAGCGTTTCGTCATACATGGCGACGGCGGCGTCATACTCCGCGCGTGCGCCCTTAAACTGGCCCTGCAGGCGAGCGGTGTTGAAGATCGGCAGCGAGATCGCTGGACCCGCGGCACCGGACTGCGAGGCCGACTTGAAGAGGTTGTCGATGCCGACCGACTGAAAGCCCGCGAATGCGAGCAGGTTGACGCTCGGGTAGAACCCGGCCTTGCGCTGATCGATGCGATGAGCGGCGGCTTCAGTGCGCAGGCGCGCGGCGACGATGTCGGGACGACGCCCGAGAAGTTCGAGGGACAGGTTCGTAGGCAATGCTTGAGAAGCCGCCCAGGCGACTTTCGGACGAGTGATCTGAAGGCCCCGATCAGGGCCAGCACCGAGGAGCGCCGCGATAGCGTTTTTCTGCAGACCGATGCGCTCCTCGATCGCAAGGAGATCGCCCTTGGCGGCCGCCTGCCGCGCCTCGACCTGTCGCACGCTCGCGAGCGTCTCGAGGCCGAACTGATGGCGCTGGCGAAACAGCGCGACCGTCTGCGTACGCAGCGCAAGCGTGTCGGCCGCATTGTCATGCAGCGTATAGAGATGCAGGAGACCGGCGTAGGCGGAGGCGACCGAGGTTGAGAGGATGAGGCGCGTTTGCGCGATTTCGACCTCGGCAGCGTGCTGCTCCGAGACGGCGGCCGCCAGTGCGGCGCGGTTCTTGCCCCAGAAGTCGAGTTCATAGGACATGTTGAGGGTGGCGGCGCCATAACCGTTCCAGCCATTTGGCAGGGCCTGTCGCGGAACCAAGAAGTCGTAGCTCTGCTTGGCCTCGGCGATAACGGCGGACGCCGAGACCTCGGGACGGCGCGTGGCACCGGCACCCTGAACCTGCGCGGCTGCGGCCTTGAGGCGTGCCCGGGCAAGGTCGAGGTTGGGCGCGTTGTTGAGCGCCTGCTCGATGAGCGCATCGAGCTGCGGGTCGCCATAGGCGCGCCACCACTGATCGCCCGGCCAGGCCCCGGCGGGAGCGACAAACGAGTTCGAGCTGCCAAGCTCATCGACTCTCTTCATGGCAGGGGGCGGATCGAGCCGCGGGATCTGCGCGCAGCCACTGGCGAGCGCAAGGCTGGCGGCGAGCAACAGGGTGAGGCGGCGAGGCCGCGCTGCGAGAGGTTGAGACTTGATTGTTTGCATCGCGGTAAAGCTCCTTAACTAAACTGTACCGTACAGTACCTTGACTTTGACCTTGATGTCAACAAAAATGTACCGGACGGTTCATTTTTAGAAGGAAGCGACTCGAGTGATGAGCAAGAACGACAGCAAACGACAGGCAATTCTCGAAAACGCCTATCGACTATTCCGCGCGCAGGGGTTCGATGGGACTTCGATGGCGGACATCACTTCTCGGGTCGGCGGCTCCAAGGCGACCCTCTACAGTCACTTCCCCTCCAAGGAAGAACTCTTCGTTGAATGCATGATGGCGGCCCTGCAAAACTACATGTCGGACACGTTGAAGCACCTCGACGCATCCCGGAAGGATCCGCAGGCCGCACTTCGCGACTTTGGCACGAGCGTCCTCAATTTCATTTGCTCATCCGAACAGGTGGAGGTGCGTCGCTTGATGATCGCGGAGGCGGCGCGCTCCGGCACCGGGAAGCTCTTCTTTGACAAGATCACCGCGTTGCGCTCGCAAATCTCTTCATTCCTGGCGGCATGTATGGCATCGGGACTGCTCCGCCGGGACGATCCCGACCTCGCCGCCGATCATCTCGGTGCACTGCTTGAAGCCGAAGTCCTTGAACCGTTGCTTCTGCACGTGCGAGAAGCAGCCCCGGATGGGGAGGAGACTGCGCTCGCGGCCCGACGTGCGGTCGCCGCTTTTCTCAGGGCCTATGCGCCAACCGCCGCACCGATAAAGATCGCTGCAGGGCCCAACGCCGACTTGCAAAGGCTCCCCCCGAATGAGTTCTGACCGAGGCCCGCGCGATCAAGTCTCGAACGAGCGCTGCTCCGAGTTAGCGGTCGCGCTAAACTGGACCTATCGGTTCTGTTAATACACCATCATAAAAAACCATGAAGACCAAAACTGAATCAAAACGTCAGGCCATCATTCGAGCCGCTGCCGAAGTTTTTCGCGAGGTCGGTTTCGATCGCGCGTCCATGTCGGACATCCGTGAGCGGATCGGCGGCTCCAAAGCGACGCTGTACAACTATTTCCCCTCAAAGGAGAAGCTTTTCTTCGAGGTCATGCACCATGCCAAGGAGGGTGAGCTAGAAGCGATCACGAGTGAACTCGACGCGGATGCAGATGACTTGAAACGCGAGTTGGTTCGTTTCGGGCAGAAATTTATGACCGTTCTGTATTCAGCTGACGCGATTGCCGTGAGACGCTTGGCGATTGCCGAATCGCGGCACTCGAACATCGGGAAACTGTCGTTCGAACAAGCGACCGTTCCCATAGAGAAGCAGGTCGCTGAATTCTTGAGAAAGGTAATGAAGCGCGGGGCCCTTCGAACTGCCGACCCGAAGATCGCCGCAATTCACCTGCTGAGCTTGCTGGAATCAGAACTTCTGCAACGTGTCCTTTTGGGCGTGATTGATATCGTGAAGCCCGAGAGCCTCACCGGCGCCGTACGGCGCGCGGTGGATGTATTCCTCTCTGGCTACGAACGACACTAGCTCTTCTGCTTCGCCGGCCTCTCGCGAGCTTCCGCACGTTCTTTTCGTCGGCTTTGCCTATTCGGGGCACCAAAATCGCGCCCCTGCTGCACGCAGGCCAGGATGAAGAAGACACTAAGAGACGAGGAGGGCTAGCCAGTTATCCTGCGTTGACTCGGAGATGGATCTTGCAGGTCCTGCTGCAATCCAGCGTCTAGCAGCATGAACATGGCGGCTCGAATCCAGTGGAGTCAGCGGGAGCGCACACCGACTAACGCGGGCAAAGTTCCAGCGCCTCGAGCCGCCAAGCAAAGGCCTCTTCCGAAATTCTGAATTCGGCCGCTCAGCCGATCGCAAACCAAGGAATCGCCTCGCAACGCACAACGGACGCCGGCGATAGGCCAGCCGAACCAATTTCAGGATGCGGGAGATCTGCATGATCCGCGGAGCTCGTTAAAGTGAGAATGGCTTGAGCGACTCCGCTTGCTCGAAGGCAAACTGAAGTAACAGCAATTCATCAGCCTCGCGGTTGTCCCGACAACCCGATTGCAACTCCCGCGCCACCGCGGCAATCGCGTTTACATCGCGGGCGGGTTCCTCGACTCCAAGAATTGGTGCGAGGCGATGCAAGGATTCTCGCAACATATTGGCCGTCGTCGAAGCGCCAACGGCATTCAGGCCATCTAATACTTTGAACAGCTCCGACAAGGATAAATTGAATAGCAGATCCGCCAGTGTATTGTTTTCAACTGCGAGCAAAAAGCGGCCGACGGATAATAGATGCCATTCGGGCAGTTTCAGCGCGGGCGCGCCCTCGCGCTTGAGCTTGCTTTCTAATGCGCGACAAATATGCTTCGCAGGCAGCGCCACGGACCCTCCAGGTG
>Ga0207039_1021_pt1 | contig 49562 bp, 41 predicted proteins | sample Alteio_BWMinCont_74_FD_153264 | JGI IMG/M metagenome (GOLD analysis project Ga0207039, IMG submission 153264) | Enriched cells from forest soil in Barre Woods Harvard Forest LTER site, Petersham, Massachusetts, United States -... | ecosystem: Environmental > Terrestrial > Soil > Temperate forest >... | reverse complement strand
CTTTTCTTCCGGGAATGGCATAGTTCAGCGTCAAAGAGAAGTGATGCCGCTGGTCGAAATTCGCATTGCCGTAGTCCAGGCCCCCATTCAAGTTGTCCTGAGGCACGTTCTGGTTGCGATTTTGGGAGGCGTCATCCAAGGCATGGCTATAAGTGTAAGCCGCCACGAAGCCAAGCCCGTGGAAAGCACGCTCGGTCAGCGTCGTTTGCAGTGCGTTGTAAGTGGACACGTCTTGGTTCGACATGACGTTGATGTACTGCAAGTATGGAAATTGCGAGTAGAACGGGCGGTGTGTTTGGGACTCACAATGAGTGCAACTGTTGGCGCCCACGCCGTTTTCCAGCGGGTTGTTCGGATCAATCGCATTGACGTCCCGAACGGAAGCCAAATTGCCACTGTGATCGCCAATATAGTTCACTTCCAGGGTGTAGTTCTTGTTCAAAGTGCGTTGAATGCCAAAGGTATAAGTCTCTACCCGAGGTGGAACGATGTTCCGGGCCATGGTAAAGACGCTGCAAGGCGCTGGGTTACTAGTGACCTTGACGCCTTTGACGGCCGGGCCATCACCGCATGTGAACCCGGTCGAAGAACCAACCTGGCCCGCAGGGAAGATCGGGCCCGCCAAAGACCAGTTGAGGTTGTTAGCGGAGCAATTAGGGGCTAAGCAGCCCGAAAAGTTAAGAGAGGCCGTTCCGATGCCGCCGCTGGTAATGGGCAGGAGCGGCGGTGCCGTCCCGGCGGCGCCGGTGCTGTAGGCTGTGGGAATCGAAGTGATCCCCGACGGTTTTCCGGGCAGATTGATATTATCCACCATGGCGGCTACTACGAGATCTACGTAGTAGACCCCACCGCCCGCCCGGACCACCGTCTTTCCCTTGCCGCCGATGTCCCAAGCTACGCCCGCTCGCGGAGAGAAATCCTTGTGATAAGGGTTGTAAGGCGAGGTGATACCATTCACCCCTACCTGAAAGAGTCCTATCGTCGGATCCCAGCCGCCAATTTGATTAGCGCTGTCGGCAAGGGGGGTAAAGTATTCATAACGCAGGCCGTAGTTCAGGGTTACATGGGGCTTTATGTGCCAGGAATCTTCAAAGAACCCGGAATAATCCTCTTGTTTCAGGTTGCGGAGCGGGGAGCCATTAAGTACGGTTCCACCCGTGCCGGAATCGGCGACCCCGGCGAGAAAATCCTCCAAGGCACTAGAATTGGCGATAGTAGCACCCGGAAGAGCTGAAAGATTACCACCACTAAAGGTGAATACGCCCCTACCTTTGGAGTAGTTGCCGAAGAACGGCCTCAGGAAGAGCGTCTCCACACCAAACTTGAAGGCATGCTTGCCACGCAAAAAGGAAACATGATCCACAAGATCGTAATCCTTGCTCGGGCCATACGATTTCGGCAAATTTGCATCGCCGCCTAGTTGCGAGAACCCATTGACATCAACCGACGGGAACCCGCCCAGGACCGGATTCGTGATCCCCGTGTTGATGCCGTAGGTGCTCAGGGCTGTTCCGATGTCGTCTACATGATCAAAGCGATGGTGGAAATTCCATCCGAACCGGAGATCGTTCACCCAGGTGGAATTCGGGGTCCAGGTCCAGCTGGTGGTCACGAATTGGGCCCGCAGTCCCGCGTTGTCCCTAAAAAAGGATTGCGTGATTCCCGGGTTCGTTATGCTCTCGGCGATCGTGGTACCGTTCCCGAAGAAATACGATCCCGCGATCGTATGATGATCGCTCAGGTGATAGTCGATCTTACCGAGGATGTTATAAATACCGACAACGTTGGGAAAACCATAGGATTGGTTGACGGTGGCGCCGGTGTTGGTCCCGAAAAGGGGCAATAGTTTTAGGCTGAGCGGGCTCACTGCAATTCCGTTTTTTGCCAAGTCCGCCTCGGCGGCAGGGATGCTCGCAGTCACGCTCCCGGTATTCGCTGAGGTTGGCGCCGCAACTGGATAGTTACCCGATATGTTGTAAGTCTGCCGTTCGAATGCGCCGTAGTAAAACAGCTTGTCCTTTACGATGGGTCCACCCGCCGTGCCGCCCCACTGCTCCAGTTCCGCGGGGGGTTTTAGCGACGGGGAAGAGGTATATTCCGCCGAGTTGAGCTTGTCTGAGCGCCCGAGGGCGAAGGCCGAACCGTGAAGGGTGTTGGTGCCCGATTTGAGGCCGACGTTGACGACCGCGCCAGGCCGCTTGCCGAATTCCGCCGGTGAATTGGTCTGGACGCTGACTTCCTGAATGGCGTCAATGGGAACAAACGTGGCCGCGTCCCCGACGGGGAGCGTCGAATTGATGATGCTTTGCCCGGTGAAAGGCTCATCGTTGTCCAATCCCTCTACATAGTAATTGTTGTCCTCGGCGCGGAGCCCGTTGGTCGAGGTCGTCAGCGTTCCGCCGCCGGGCTGGGTCGTCACACCCGGGCGGTATTGCAGCAAATTCTGGTAGTTGCGGCCCTGCACGGGGAGATCGGCGATAGTGGCTGTCGCGAGGGTTCCGGTGACCGTGGCGCTGGTGGTGTCCAGCTGCTGGATGCTCTCCGAAACGGTGACCGTCTGCGTGATCTGGCCAGGAGTGAGTTGCGCGTCAATGCGGAGATCCTTGCCGACCTCCAACTCGATATTCTGACGCTCGAACGCCTGGAAGCCGGCGCTCGAAGCGCGAACCGAATATTTGCCCGCGTTCAGGTTGGGCGCATCGTACTCTCCGGCGCCGTCGGTGACCAGATTTCGCGCCACGCCGGTTTCCGTGTTCGTCACGACGACCGCGGCGCCAGCGATCACGCCGCCTGACTGATCGGTAACGGTCCCGATAATACGGCCCGCGTTGATCTGGGAAAATAGTGGGAATCCAACCAACAACAGAGCACAAGTCAAACAAGCGACCACCCGGATCGCTTTGCTTACAGAACACACACAGTTATGCATCATAGAAGTTTCCTCCACCCCTTTTTAGGAACAACTGAGGACCAAATACACAGCAACTGTCCTAAGGGATACTCTGGATGATATTAAGTCGAGCTTAAGTCTCCGCGCAGGCGTATGCCCGTGAAACGGCATGGCAAGGGGCCTCACTGTGCCATGGGTACCAAAACGAAATACTGGACTAAACTGCGCAGAACCACTCACCTCTAACCTACGTAACCGAGTCACAGATGATGACACTTTGTCGGGCAGCAATTCGTCGGATAGTATTCCCCGCGCAGAGCACGAACATGCTGCTAAATACGAGTACGCTGCTAAAAGGAGACTGACATGATCTCGAACTCCCTCTCGGTAGCCTGCATCGGCCTCGGGCGCATGGGCTCTGGAATCGCGCGCAACATTCAGCGCGCCGGGTTCCCGCTCACGGTGTTCAACCGGACCGCGGAGAAGAGTAAGCCCTTGGTGGCGGCGGGCGCGAAGGCTGCGCGAACTCCTCGGGAAGCCGCGGCTGCGGCCGACATCGTGGTGACGAACCTGATGGATGACGCATCGGTGATCGCGACGATGATGACCGACAACGGCCTTCTGGCCGGAATGCGTCGAGGCGCCATCCATATCTCCACGACCACGATTTCACCCACGGTCAGCACGCGGCTGGCCCAGTTGCACGCGGCGCAAGGCAGCCATTACGTCGCGGCGCCGGTGGCGGGGCGTCCGGACGCCGCGGCCACGGGGCAGCTTCTGACCTTCGTGGCGGGTGAGGCCGATGTTGTCGAGCGGTGCCGTCCTGTGTTCCAGGCCTACACGCGGCAGGTGCTCACCGTGGGCACCGATCCGGCTGTGGCCATGAGCCTGAAGCTCGTGGGCAACTTCATTGTCGTCGGAATGCTGGAACTTTTTGGAGAAGCGTATCTCCTGGCGGAAAAGCGCGGCGTCGATACCGCCATTCTCACGAACATGCTCAAGATGTGGATGCCCGCTTCCTCGGAATACGTGGAGAGAATCAGCTCACGGAGATTCGGCGATGCCGGCTTCACGCTGGATGCCGGATTGAAAGACGTGCGGCTGATTCTCGATGCGGCTATGGAGGTTCACGTTCCGCTCCCGTATGCGAACGTAGCGCGCGACCGCTGCATCACGGCGCAGGCTCGCGGGATGGGCCAGCAGGATTGGTCAGCGCTCACGGAGATTGCCCGGATTGATGCCGGCGAGAAGTAGCGCTGAGGAGTGTTCCTCTGCATATATCGAGACGAGGGCCAGGCGGGGAACAATTCGGTTCATTCGCCAGGGCGCGGGGTGTATAAGTGTGCGCATAGGCGAGGGCGAAGGGAAGTCCCGGATCGCGCTTTACAAGCGCTGCCCTGTGCAGCCGCTGCCCTGTGCAGATGCTGGAGGAAGCTGATGAAGATCTTGTCCGCAGTGACCTGCGCCATATTGCTGGGCGGGACGATTTATTGGGGCACAATTGTCCACGCGCAGCAAGTGTCCGAACGGTTTAATGGCACTTCTTTGGGCAGCGGCGGCGGCGTGGACGCAGGTGCGTGTGCGCGGCTGGCGTCGCTCGCCCTGTCGAACGCAACGGTCACTTCGGCGCAGGCGGTTTCCGCGGGGCAGTTCGTGCCGCCGGAAGGCTCGAAAGAGGCGTTCGCCGACCTGCCGGCATTCTGCCGCGTGGCCATGACCCTGACACCCTCGCACGATTCCGACATCAAGGCGGAAGCCTGGTTGCCAATAGCCGGATGGAACGGCAAGTTTCAGCAGGTCGGGAACGGCGGTTGGGGCGGATCGATCCAATATGGCGCGCTCGCGGACGCATTGCGTCGCGGATACGCCGCCGCGTCCACCGATACCGGGCACCTGGGAGGAAGCGCGAGCTTCGCGCTGGGCCACCCCGAGAAGCTGATTGATTTCGGCTATCGCGCGGTGCACGAAACGGCGCTCAAGAGCAAAACCACGATTGCCGCGCTCTACGGCATAGGGCAGCGCTTGTCATACTTCACGGGGTGCTCGGGCGGCGGCAGGCAGGCGTTCATGGAGGCGCAACGCTTTCCCGAGGATTTCGAGGGTATCGTTGCCGGAGATCCGGGTTATGACCGAACGGGCGAAAGCTTTCAGCTGGTGGCGACGGCGCAGGCAGCCCTCAACAATCCGGAGAGCAGGATACCTCCGGAGAAGCTTGCCGTGCTGCATCAGGCCGCGCTCGATGCCTGCGACGCCCGCGATGGATTGAAGGACGGCATCATCGACGATCCCAGGCTGTGCAAATTCGATCCGGCCGTGACGCAGTGCAAAGGCGCGGATGGCCCCAGCTGCCTGACGGCGCCACAGGTGGAGGCGGCGAAGAAAATCTACGCGCCCCTGAACGATCCGAAAACCGGCAAGGAGCTATATCCGGGATTCGAGCCCGGCAGCGAGTTGCTGTGGACGGGAACGGCGGGCGGACCGAGGCCGCTGGCGGTGGCCGACGACCTTTTCAAATACGTGGTGTTCAAGGATGCCAACTGGGATTTCCGCACGCTCGACCTGAGCCAGCACCTGGCGATGGCTATGAAGATCGATAACGGCGTCCTCAGCGCGACGTCGCCAAATCTGAAGACGTTTGTGGGGCGCGGAGGCAAACTAATTATCTATCATGGCTGGGGAGATCAGAACGTGGCGCCGCGATTCTCGATCGACTATTACAACAAGGTCGAAAGCGTGCTCGGCACGAGTCAGGTGGAGAATTCCGTGCGGCTCTACATGGTGCCCGGCATGGGGCACTGCGGCGGCGGCGAGGGCCCCAACGTATTCGACACGCTGACCCCGCTCGAGCAGTGGCGGGAGCACGGCACTGCGCCCAAAGAGATCGTCGCGTCGCTGATCACCAAAGGCACAGTCGTGCGCACGCGTCCGCTGTGCCCGTATCCCCAGGTGGCACAGTACAAGGGAAGCGGCAGCATCGATCTGGCCGAAAACTTCGCCTGTCGAATGCCGTAGGTGCGATGCCGGCCGGATGGCCGGCATCGTCGCGAAAAGCAGGCAGTTATTTGACGCCGAGCAGCTCGACGTCGAAGATGAGCGTGGCGTTGGGCGGGATGACGCTGCTGAAGCCCTTTGCTCCGTAGCCCAGTTCGGGCGGAATGCGCAATTGGCGTTTGCCGCCGATCTTCATTCCCGATACGCCCTGGTCCCAACCCTTGATCACCTGGCCGGCGCCGAGCTGAAACGCGAATGGCTGGCCCTTGTCGACGGAGCTATCGAACTTCTTGCCACCCTTGTCGAGCCAACCGGTGTAATGGACGGTCACCGTCTTTCCCGCCGATGCCGTGGCGCCGGTGCCGACGGTGATATCCCAATATTGCAGGCCGGAAGATGTGGATTTTGGTTTTCCAGTGACCTTTGTCGGGCTGGAAGTATCGGTCTGTGCGCGGCCGGAGACTGCGGCGGAAAGCGCAAACGCAAAAAAGACAAAGAAGGCGATGTATTTTGTGGTCATGATGTTCTCCCTAGGCGCGGAATCATATAACAGCCGGCACGACTGCGAATTTGAAATTTGAGAGCCAAGGCAAAAAGGCTGGGCATCCTGAATTACAGCAGGCATCGGGAGGCTTCGCCTAGTTGGACCTCGCCGGTTCCAGGCCAGTTTTCCTGATGGTAGCGTAGTTGGCCGGCGACGCAAGCCACTGGATGAGCGCCTTGGCCGCCTCTGGATGCGTTGAGGTTGTGGGAATACCCGCGGCGAACACCGTTACCCTCTGCGCCCCGGGCGGCAGCTCACCTACGATGTCGATGCCCTTTACCGGACGCAGTTCGCTGATCTGCTGAAAGCCGATTTCGAACTCTCCGGTCGCGACGACTCCGCCCACCGGGTCCGCCTCGATCTTTTTACTCTTGTTTTTAATCTGGTCGGCGATCCCGAGCTTTGGAAACAGCTCGGTCGAGAGATAGACGCCGCTGGCGCTATCGGAATACGCAATCGATTTTGCCGCGAGCAGCGTGCGTTTCAGCGCGTCCACGGTGCTAATGTCGGGCTTGGGCGCTCCGGCTTTGACGGCCATACCCATTTTCGATTGGACCAATTCGACGCGACTATTCGCCCGGACCTTGCCCTGCTTGATCAGATCGTCGAGGGCGGGCGCGGCCATGATCACGACATCGATGGCCTCACCGCGATCGAGTCGAATGGGAATGGCGTTGTGCGTCGTGCCCATGGAGGGCCCGAATTCCGTCAGAAGCTTATTGTGCGTCGCCTGCTGATATTCGGGAACCAACTCGAGATAGGCCGCGGTGAACGCGCCGGAAGTTACCACCTTGATCTCGGCGGGGCGCGCCGCGGCGAAAGTAAGAAGCGCACACGTCGCGATCAACGCGGCGATCCGGGCAAAACTGTTGCGGTGCATCTTATTCATTTACCTTCCTCGCCCTCATCGTTCTGCTCAAGACCACATCTCCGCTCAACATCTGGAGCATAGTATCACCCCCGCTCCGTCATGCCTTTCGGCTGTTTTACGCACTCGCCGAGGGCGGCCTATCCCCGGGCAGCAGCAGTAAGGGTTAATAGTGCTTCCAACACGGCGTTTTTGGCGCTTATCGACACCAGGAACGATAACGAGTGTAATCGATCTTCCGTCGAGTGATTCGTCCCGTGGGACGCGGAGGGAACAGGTGAATCCATCAGCGGCGGTTGATCGAGAAGTTGACAGAGAAATGGATGCGCCGCCAGAACACGCAGCAAAATTGTGCGAACAAGATGGCGGCGGTAGAGCCGGTTTCCTTGATATCTGGCTTAACGATCACCTTACATATTTCGTGCTGGCCACGGTGGCCGTTGCTTTTGTGGCCAGGGTAGTGGTCGCCAGCCGAAGCTATTTGAATCCCGACGAAGCGTTTCTGTATGCGATGTTCAATCGCCCTTCCGTCTTCCTCGCGTACAAGGCCGGACAATCGCTGGCGCATCCTCCGCTTTTCTATTTCCTGCTCTACTATTGGCACTTGCTGGGCCGTTCGGAGCTGATGCTTCGCCTGCCCTCGGTTGTTCTGGGGACGGCGCTCTCTTGGGTTACGTACAAGTGGGTAGGAAGCCTTTTCGGCAAAGCGGCCAGCCTGATCAGTCTCATTTTTAGCGCGTTTTGCCCGGCTCTGATCGCTCTTTCGGCCGAAGTGCGGCAGTATGTCCTGCTGCTGTTTTGTGTCGTCACCTCCTTATATTTTCTGGATCGTGCCTTCCAGGAGAAGTCGGTCCAAAAAATGGTTTATTTCACCGCCTTTCTTTACCTGGCAATACTTTCTCATTATTCGGCATTCTTCTTTGTTGTGGCCACCGGCTGTTACTGCCTGTTGCGAATCGTCGATTCCCACCTGCCCCTAAAAGTCGTTACGGTTTGGGCTGCCGGACAATTCGGAGCCATCGGGATCTATGCGTTCCTGTACGTCACGCAAATGCGAAAGCTCAAAGGAAATCTGGCGATTTGGGGCCTGGATTTCGACCAAGCCTATTTTCGCTCCTACCGCGACAACATTGTCGATTTTACGCAAGGGCATGTCCGGGAGTTTTTCGGATACCTATTCGCACAGTCTTACGTTTCGGCAGCCATGCTTCTGCTCTTCCTGGCGGGCGCGGCGTTTTTCTTTTTCCGGGACCTGATTTCGCGTCGTCCTCAGGCCAACTGCCGTTTGGGAATGCTTCTCGTGCTTCCTTTCGTAGCTCTCTGGGGCGCCGCGATCGCTGGAATCTATCCTTTTGCAGCCAACCGCTACTCCGTGGTTCTCGTTCCATCGTTGATCGCCGGCGCGAGTTTCGCGCTCGCGGCTATTTCCAGGCAAAAGCTGTGGGCCGCCGCTTTGCTTGCGGCCACGCTGATGGGCGTGTCCAATCTCTACGGCTACCCAACGGAGACGGGGTTCACGGTAGAGAATCAGCGCCGGGAGTTGATGGCCGCAGCGCTAAACCATGTGCGGCAATCCATCCCCCGGAGCGATCGGATCCTGGTGGATTACCAGAGCAGCCTTCTGCTTGCGTATTATCTCTGTCCCGCGGAAACCGTCTCCGTGGACCGCTCTCGGATGGACTTTGATCAATTCAGTTGTAACGGCTATTCCATTGTCTCACTCCGTTTCTGGAAGCTCAGAGGCGAGGTTTTGCCCTCTGTTTTCGAAAAGCTCGTGCGGGCCTACGGCTTGAAACCCGGCGATCGCGTCTGGGTCTTCCAGGCGGGCTGGGGAGGCAATATGGTGGCGGAGTTGCCGAAGGATTTCCCGCAGTTTCGCTGCCTGGCGCCGAAAGAGTTCGGAGCGAATATCAGCGTGATTCAATTCGTGGTAGGCCCGGATCTATCCCCAATCCCGCTGTTGAAATCCTGCTGAAGGCTTCTACGCCACTGCTGACGCGTTATCAGGAATCGAGTGTTATTGGTTAAGCAGCGGGATGCTTTTGGCCGGCGGCGGAGGCGGCACCGATTTCAGGTACGCATAGATGTCCGCGACCGCCTGGTCGGGGACAACTTTGCTGGTATAGGGAGGCATATTGCCGGTGGGCCGCTGAATGTAACGCGCGAATGCATCGATGGAGAGCGCGGGCGGACCGATGCGCGGCGCACCCGTCTGTTGCGCTCCCTGGCCGACGCGGCCATGGCATTCGTAGCAGCCGTCACTGGCGAAAATGCGCGCGCCAGTCTGGGAATTGCCGGTGAGCCCGGAAAGGTTGCTCGATGGGCCGGCATTCGCGGAAAGAAACGCGAAGATGTCTGCGAGGTCGGCATCGGAGACAGCTTGTGGAGCGAACGGCGGCATGGCGCCGCCGGGTTGGCGAACGTATCGAGAGAAATCGGCAAAGGCCCGCGGCGGCGGCGCGAGAGTCGGGCCGATATTGCCCTCGCCCTGGCTGCCGTGGCACATGGCGCAGGTGCGATCAGTAAAGGTTTGCTTGCCACGTTGAGCATTGCCCGCGGGAGCGTTCTGCGGGCGGGGCGCGGCCTGGGCGGCGACGCTCGCGGCGACTGAAAGTGCGGCTACAAGCGCGACGATCAGAGATGCGTTGCGGACGTGAGGATTGCGTGTCATCGGCGTGATCTCGTCAGAGATATTTTTTACTCCGCTCATTCTTCCGGCGCCAGAAGAGCCGCTTAGCGCGGTTGGGTGAGTACGTCGACGACGGCAGGCTCGCCGCGGTTGACGACTTCCAGCGCCCGCTTGATGGCTGGTCCGAGCTCCTTGGGATCGCTGATGGGACCTTCACCGTATACGCCCATGCTTTGCGCCAGCTTGGCAAACTCGATATTGGGCTCGGTCATGGTGGTGCCGATGCCGGCGCGATCGATGCCGCGACTGTGCCGGTCGGCCATGATCTGCACCTGCATCACTTCCTGATGATAGGCGCGGTTATTGTGCATCACCGTGAGCAGCGGAATATGGTGGTGCGCCGCGGTCCAGAGGACTCCCGGGGCATACATCAGATCGCCGTCATTCTGGATATTCACCGAGAGGCGGCCGTATTTGCGATTGGCTAGCGCCGCGCCCACCGCGGCGGGTGCGCCGTAACCGACGCCGAAGCCGCCGGCTGCGCCGATATATTGATAGTGCTTGTCGAAATTCCACAGGCGAGTGGGCCATGCGTTGACAAAAGTGTAGGCGGAAACGAGCGACCAGTCGTGGTCCTTGATCTGATTCCAGACTTCGGCACAGAGCCGCGAGGTGCTGATGGGGCTGGCGTCCCAGCCGTACGCAGCCGCTTCGCGGGCGCGGTCGAGGGATTGCTGCCGCGCTTCAGCCAGCTTTGCGCCACGCTGCTGGAAGGCGCGGCGGCGATCGTCGGTCAGCAGCCGCTTGACAGCTTCGGTAAGCGACGGCAGGGTGGCTTCGCCATCGGCCGCGATGGCCAGGTCGACTTCGGGGAAGCGCTGGAAATCCTGGTAATTCGACTTGGTGAAGAGATCGTCGGAGTTGATGCTGATCAGCTTGGCGCCATCCTTCAGGATAGGCTCGGAGGTTCGCCGCATTTGATCGCGGAAGCTATTCACATTGCCGGAGAGATCGGCCATCTCCAGGCCCAGGATCACGTCGGCTTCGCGGATCAGGGCATTGGCTCGATCGGTCTGGTTCAGCGGATGGCGGCTGGGGAAGTTCATGCGGCCGGGACGACTGATGACGGGAGCCTGCAGAGCTTCGGCCAGATCGACAAGATTTTTCATGCCGGCGGCGGCGCGTCCGACGCGATCGGCGAGCAAGACAGGGTTCTGCGCGGCGACGAGCATACGAGCGACGTCGGCAACGGCGGCGGAATCGCCCACGGGCGGAGCGAGCTGTCCGAGTTTGGGAATGCGCAACGCGAGGCCGTCGGGTATGGGATTTTCCTGTAATTCAGCGTCGGCGACGAGAAGCACGGGCAGCGTGGGCGGCGTCATGGCGATCTTGTAAGCGCGCACGGCCGATTCGGCAAAGTGGGGAAGGGAAGCCGGAAGATCGTCCCATTTGACGAAGTCGCGCACCATGGCGGCGGCATCCTGGACGCTGTGCATCCACTCGACGCCCGGCAGGCGCTTGGAGGCGTCGACGATATTACCGATGACGATGTAAACGGGAACGCGGTCGCACCAGGCGTTGTAAATGGCCATGGCCGCGTGCTGCAGTCCTACGGTGCCATGCGCAAACACCGCGAGCGGCTTGCCTTCGATCTTGGCGTAGCCGTGGCCCATGGCGACGGCCGACTCTTCGTGGCAGCAGGTAATGAACTCAGGACCTTTGTTGCCGCCGTAATTGATTACTGACTCGTGCAGGCCACGGAAACTCGATCCGGGATTGGAGCAGACGTACTCGATGCCCAGCGATTTGATGACGTCGACCATGAAATCGGAGCCGGAACGCTCTTCGGTGAGCACCTCGAGCTTCGTGGGCGTGCCGATTTCGGCCTCGGGCGGCATCGGCGCGGGAACGGCCGCCCGCGCTTCGATCTGTCGCGCGTGGGAAGCTACGGGATTGGCAGCCAGCGCAGCGGCGCCGACGGCAGCGCTCTTGAGGAAAGATCGGCGATCCACGGAGCCGGCTTTTGATTTACGCATTTCGGACACCTCGCGGCGAGCTTACGGGTTTATACCACACGCGATCTATGGGTGCTATGGGCTCAGGCCTGCGCCTCCATTCCGCAAGCCGCTATTTGATGTTGTTTTTCTTGCCCTCCTTGACGTAGGCGGTCGAGGAAGCGATATGACTTCTGCTGTGGATGGACTTCTTCTTGGCGAGGTGCGCAAACATCTGGATGCCAAAGCCGCCGTCCAGGTCGTCTGTAATCCTCTTTTTCCAGGGACGCCGAACGATTTGCGTGGTCAGCCGGCGCGTGATGCGGGGCTGGGTCATGATGTGGTCGGCGAGCTTCCAGGCTCGCTCCAGGAGCTTATCCCGGGGCACCACTTCATTCACCAGGCCGTACTCCAGAGCCTTCTGGGCGTCAATCGCCTGGCCCGTGAGCAGGGCGTAGGCTCCGCGCTTGACGCCCAACAACTCCAGCATGCAGCTATGGATTCCGTCGCCCGGAACAGAGCCGATGTCATAGTGGAGATCGAAAATGATGGCGTCTTCAGCGCAAATGGTGATGTCGCACATCAGGCAGATTTCGGTATGGAACCCCGGACCATTCAGCACGCCGATGGTGGGAATCTCGAGATCGTTCACCAGGGAGCTGACATTGATCCTGCCGTCCTTATAGGCATATTCGTAGGCCCAATGCTGCAGGTCCTCTTGTTCGAGTTTGAAGCCCTCCGGATCAGCATCCATCATGAAGTCTTCGCCGGTCCCGGTGAAGATCATGACTTCGTTCTCGGGATCGGCGCCGATGGTCTTGAAAAGCTGGCCGACGGAACGATGATTTTCGACGCTCAACTGGATGGGTCCGCCCGCGGTATGGGCTTGAGCGAGAATGACGCCGTCAGCGCGGCGCTCCAGCTTGTAATGCTGCTTGAATCGCTCCTTGTATTCCTCGAACTTCGGGGTGGCGACAAAATCCACGAGTGACATGACTGATTCTCCTTTCGGTAGTCCGGCTTGCTGTGCGCGTGGAAGGGCCGAGAAAATGTAGCGAGCGTAGCTGATTTAGCGGGCCTTCGACTCGCGGAACGTTACGCGACCGTACCGGTTTGAGTCAACGGCGAGTGCAGGAAATCGAGGGTAATTCGCTTGAGTCGAAATACTAATTGTGGAGCAGACGCTTGATGGTGGGAATTAATTCGCTTCCGGCGGAGGATTTAGGGATAAGCCCGTCGGCTCCGACTCTCCGCGCGGCGGCGGCAACTTCCGGACCGTCCTCGATGGTAAGGAACAAAATCTTTGTCGCTGGCGAGATGCGATGGATTTCATGAGCGGCTTCCATGCCGTCCATCACCGGCATGATCAGGTCGAGAAGGACGAGGTCGGGATGCAGCTCGCGAACCCTCTCGACGGCTTCCCGGCCGTTCGCAGCCTCGCCGCAAATTTCGACGGGCTCTTTCATCAAGAGGGAGCGAACCCCGCCGCGTATTCCCTGGAAATCGTCGACCAGTAGGATTCGCGCAGCCATGCTGGAACTGACTACGAAGGTAGGACAGTTTGAGTTTTCAATCGATACAGCAACATCTTGGTTTGCGCAGGTAAGTCACTGTGTTTGCCGAACAGGGATGCCGGGGAGAAGGGGCAAAGTGCCAATCCGGGACAGCGCCGGGACAGGGCCGGGACAGGGACAATACAGGAAGTAATGTACGTACTAGTGGTCCCGGTAATCGGTATGTACTCAGCATAAAGGACTTATTTGGACAAACGGCAAAACTCGGGTGCGACTCACCGTATCCGGTAAAGACCCCATGGTAATATCAGTATTCCCCTAAGCCTGGCCCGCTGGCGTTCGCATGAAGATACCGAGGAGTAGCGCCGGCCGTTATGTCATCGCATTATCGGCGACGGCGGCGGCCCTTGCCGTGGGTGAGCAGTTCGGACCTTCTCCCGGTAGCGCCAGCCGGTACCTCGTACTTTGCGCCGCAGTTGTTCTCTCTTCCTGGTGGTGTGGACTCAGTCCATCTGTCCTGACGGCCGTCTCGGGAGCGATGGGCGTGTGGTTCTTGTTTTTGTCTCCGAATAAATTGTTTACGGCGCCTGGCCGCGACGACGTATTCGGGCTGCTCGGATTTCTGCTCGTGTCCGGGCTTATCGTGGCCCTTGGAGAGGCAAACCGCCGCGGACAATTTGCCCGGCTGCATCAGCTGCACGTGCTCGATGCCGCCAACGATGCAATTATTGAGCTCGACCCCGCCAACGATACGATCAGATATTGGAGCCAGGGCGCCGAGAAGCTCTATGGCTGGAAGACTTCAGAAGCCATCGGCAAAGACATCAACGTGCTCCTCAAGACTGCCTGCTCTCAGCCGCTCGATCAGAGTAAAGCGGCGTTGATGCGGCAAGGCAACTGGGAAGGAGAACTCATTCAGACCCGGCGCGACGGCACGGAGATTTTCGTGGCAAGCCGCTCGACACTGCAGCAGGAAACCAAGTGGGAATCCGCGATCCGATTGGAGATCAATCGGGACGTAACGGAACGGAAGAGGTCGGAGCGGGAACTCCGCCAGGCGGAAGAGCAACGCAGGGCCGCCCGTGAATTGGCATACAGCGAGCTGGAAAAACAGGTGCGGGAACGGACCGCCGAACTGGAGCAGAGCAATCAACAGTTGAGGCAGCTGTCCGCCCAGTTGATTCGCTCTCAAGACGAAGAGCGGCGCCGCGTCGCGCGCGAACTGCACGACAGCGCCGGTCAGTACCTCGCAGCCGTTACCTTAGCGTTGGATGCGGCCAAGATCGAGCAGCAATCCGCCACCGGAAAGCTCGAAGAGGCTGCCACGATGGCGAAAGGTTGCGCTTCGGAAATCCGGACCATCTCCCATCTTCTTCACCCGCCTTTGCTCGAGGAGTTGGGGCTGGCATCGGCGGCTCAGTGGTATGTGCAGGGCTTTGCCACGCGGAGCGGGATTCAGGTGAGGCTGGAAATTCCCGAGCATCTGGATCGACTGGGGAATGAGGTGGAGTTGGTGCTGTTCCGCATTCTTCAGGAGTGCCTGACGAACATCCATCGGCATTCGGGAAGCAAGACCGCCACGCTCCGCATTGGCTCCGATTCTCAACAGGCTTGGTTAGAAGTACAGGATCAGGGAAAAGGGAGTGGCGACGCGCCTTCGGAGTTTCAGCCGGGGATTGGCATCACGGGGATGCGTGAACGGGTGAAGGATCTCTCCGGAGTATTGGAGATCAGCTCCGAAGGAACCGGAACTCGCGTGCGGGCGGTCCTGCCGTTGGCACCCAAAGCCAGCGCATCCAGCTGACACCGTCTCTTTCAGGACTGGCGAGTACTCATGGGACACAAATGGATTCATCGCCGCACCCGGGCTCATCAGGCGTGGTAAAAATCGTACAGGTAGTTGCACCAGAAAAGCTTGGGATTCCCTCTTGGTTCACGGTATCTGGGTCTCGTCGCCGTGGCCTTCCCGCAGTAATCCTCTCTTTCGGCGAAGCTGGCGAATAAGGATTCCAAGGTAACTGCTCTCATCACGAGAGTGGACTCTTGCGGTCTTCGTTAGCCCGGGTTGGCCGGCGCCTCTGGATGAACCGGACAACTCCTTGGCCAGTTTCTCCGAAACAGAGAAAACATAGACGCGAGCCGGTCGCCTGTCAGCCAGGCACCCGTCCGGAATGCCGGAGCAGGATCATGCCGACGTGAACCGCTTTGCGGCAAGGACTCGGGAGGTAGAGGAGTGAGAGTTTCGCAGGGATTCAGTGATTACAGGGGTGGTTCCCCGCGCGCATCACTTTGTCACAAGATTTTGGGCCACGGGATGCGCGAGAGATGGCCCAGTTTGCCCCTCGTGGTAGTCCTCGCAACCTTATTCCTGGCGACGCCGGCGTGGTCCCAACAGAAAACGGATGCCCTCGCTCAGCTAAGCATCGAACAACTCATGAACATCAAGGTCACTTCGGTTTCAAAGACCGAAGAGGAACTGTCACGAACGGCATCGGCAATTTTCGTAATCACGCAGGAAGACATTCTCCGCTCCGGGGCAACGACCATCCCGGCTTTGTTACGAATGGTTCCGGGGCTCGATGTGGCACAGATCGACGCGAGCACCTGGGCCATCAGCGCGCGTGGGTTCAATCAGCAATCCTCCAACAAGCTTCTCGTCCTCATCGACGGCCGCACCGTCTATTCTCCCCTCTTCTCGGGAGTCAGCTGGGACGCGCAGGCCGTCGCACTCGAGAATATCGACCGCATCGAAGTGATTCGCGGGCCGGGCGCAAGCGTCTGGGGCGCGAACGCGGTGAACGGTGTCATCAGCATCATCACGAAGAGGGCCGATCAAGCACAGGGCGGATTGGTTACAGGTGGCGGGGGAAGCCTTGAGCAGGGATTCGGGACGATTCGGTACGGCGGAAAGTTAGGCAGCGACGGAGCCTATCGTATCTCCACGAATTACTCGAATCGCGGACATATGCAGGATCTCGCGGGTCAGAACGGCGACGACGAGTGGAATGTGCTCAACGCGGACCTTCGCGCGGACAAGAAATTCGGCGCGAAAGATTCGCTCACTCTGGAGGCCAACGGGTACGGCGGCGCGGAAGGCGAGAGAGTGCCCCTGGTCACCGCGATCTCTCCGCCGGTGAATCAGGTCTTGAGTCTTCGCGAGGATTTTTCAGGCTGGAGCATCGTGTCGCAGTGGGATCATGTTTTCTCGCCGCGCTCGGATACACGGCTGCAAGTCTATTTCGATCGCACGGATCGCGACGACCCCACCTACGGATATGGACTCAGCACCGTGGACTTCGATTTTCAACATCATTTCGAATGGGGCGCTCGGCACAACATCGTCTGGGGCCTTGGCTACCGCCATCTATCGGACACCACGCAAGCGACGTTGCGTGTTTCATTTACCCCAGCAGACCAGACGGACCATATCTTCAGTTTCTTCCTGCAGGACGAAATCGCACTTCGACCGGAAAGCCTCTACCTTACGCTGGGAGCGAAACTCGAACACAACTCTTTCACCGGGTCCGCCACGCAGCCGAGCCTTCGGATCGCCTGGGTTGCGACCAACCGTACCATGGTGTGGTCCAGCTTCTCCGTTGCCGAACGGACGCCATCCTTCGCGGACCTTGGAGTACGATTCACGCAGCTTGCCCTGCCCGGGCCCGGCGGGTTGCCGATTCTGGTGACTGCGTTTGGCAACCCCAAGGAAGACAATGAAAATCTCTTTGCCACCGAACTGGGAGTGCGTAGGGAGTTCAGCAAGCGGCTTTCGCTCGATCTGACTACCTTTTTCAACCATTACAACCAGCTTCGTTCGACCGAGCCGATGGCCCCATTCCTCGAATCCAACGCAGGAACGCTTTACCTGGTCTCTCCGTTGGTCTTTGGCAACTTGTTACACGGGGAGACCCACGGCGCGGAAGCAGCCATCGGCTGGAAAGTGTCCAGCCGGTGGACGCTGAGTCCCAGCTATGCATTTCTGGCGATGCACTTGCACCCGGATCCGACCAGCCAGGATTTTCGCACTGCCTCCGGAACGCAGGGAAGCAGTCCAGCGAATCAAGTTCAGGTGCGTTCGCACATGGTTCTGCCGAGTCATTTCCTATTCGATCTCTCCGCGTTTTTCGTCGGGCGTCTCGTATCACAAAATGCCCCATCGTATACGCGGCTCGATAGCAACTTGACGTGGCAGGGGGGCGAGCGCTTTTCCGTCAGCGTGGTTGGCCAGAACCTGCTGCAAGACCATCATCTGGAGACGAGCAACACCGATCAGATCGTGCAATCCAGCCTGATCAAGCGCAGCGCTTACGCAAAGATGACGTGGCACTTCTGATTCCGGCAGCAACCTTAAGAACAGGCCGCGCGGGGCGAGAGGTTGCGTGATGAAGCGCTCGCCCCTGTTTTTCTTTTCAGCGAAAGCTCATCCGGTTAATGAGCTCTGCGGTTTGTGCGCGGCCCAAGCCCGGATAGACTGATCGTCCGGACTTGTAAAGCGGCGAAATGTCGATTCTGCTTCCCGGGAAAAGCGCCATTCTTTTTGGCACGTTGAAGCTACCTTTACCGGGGTCGTTCCGCGCGATCTGGCAGCTTTTTCCCGAAGGCGACATCGCCGCAAAACGGAGGCGCCTACTCCTCCATATCCATACGGTGCTCTTCGCGGCGCGGCGCCTGGGACTCGGACGCCTTCTGACGGCCCTGCTGTGCCTTGTTATTTCGCTCGGTCTGGCGGCTGGAACGACGAGGTGAACGTTTCGCGTCGGACTTCTTTGGCATAGGTCCGCTCCTTTGGGTGTGTGCGTGCCTGGGACTAAATCCCTTCCACAAGTACCCCAGAAGGTGAAATGGCCGTCATCGGGTGTTTCCTGTAATTTCAAGGGTGGTTCTGCCGTAAGAGGTGGAAAACGGCCAGAGCTATAAGCTTTTTCACTCCGCGCGGGTATAGCGTTTGTTGATGGCCTCGATGACGGCGGTCCGGCTCTTCTGCGGCGCTTCTTTTCCGTCCTTTTCTATTTCGCGCACTTCCAACGCAAGGGCTTCGTCCTTGATGGCTTCGCGAAGCCATTGGGAATAGTCGCCGTGGCGAAGGTGGTGCAGCCAGGTCTCATCGTCCAACCCTTCGGCGATTTGTATGAACATGTTCAGGTTGTGCGCGCGCAGGTTCAGCTTTCCGCCCGGGCCCTTGAAGAAAAAGCTGCGGTCGGGACCGAGCTTTCCCTCCGCATACTTGCGTCTGTGCCGGCGGACTTCGCTGGTTGCCGGCTGGATGCGGATAGCCAGGGGGCCGCCCGGACGATGGCGCAGCCAGACGAATGCTTCGCCGGGGCGGCTGGTCAAGGCGCCGTGAACGGGAGGTGGCACTCCCACGGCTTTGCTGAACTGGCGAATGGTCTCTTCCGGGGAAGCGCCCACGGCCACGATTCCGGTCATAGACTTCAAGGCGGCTTCGAGCACGGCATCGACGTGTACGGTGATCAGGATGATTCCGGTTAACTCCTGGGGGATCATGCCGATGTTCTGGTCGCGTTCCCTGGGCAAGAGGTGATGGGCTTCATCGATGATGATCCAGTGGGGCCGTCCGGACTTGGCGCGAAGCTCCAGCAGCTTGGGCAGTAGCGCAGCGAAAAAGAGCGGGCGGTCAACGAGCGGCAACCCCAACAAATTTACGATCAGCGACGACTTTGGATTCTGGAGAACCTGGAAGATCTCGGTAACGTTGGGGGGCCGCTCGGAACTCCCCAACGTGACGATATTCTCCAGATGGGAGTAATCGCCCTCGGGATCAATGAGGCAGACCTGAAAATCATTATCGACCAGGCGCTCGAGCAGCCCGATCATCGCGGTCGATTTTCCGCTGGAAGAGGGGCCGGCAATCACGAAACTGGAGTCATAGGAATCGATCGCCACCCGGGTCCCATCGGCGGCGGTTCCCATCAGGATGGGATGGCGCACCAGGTGATTTCGCACTCCGCGAAGGTCGTCGAGCAGCAGCCTGTCGATGACCTCCTCCATGCCTTTGCCGTTCGGGCCGCTGGTAACCAGGTCGGCGCGTTCGCGCAAGGTTTGAATGGAATTGGCTACCGCAATACCGCACTCGCAGGCTCCCAGCAAAGCATGGTCATTTTCGGCGTCGCCAATCCCGATGGCGTTGTGAGGGGAGACACACATTTCGGAAAGGGCGGCGAGCACGCCGGTGGCCTTGTTAACCCCGGACGGCAAAATCATCACCGCGCCCTTGTTGTAAATCACTTGAAGTTCCAAGCCCAGCTCGCGGATGGCGGTAAGTACTTTCGCGTCTTCAGGCACCTCGGTGGCCACGATCACCAAGCCGATGGCGAGGGGTGAAACCCCGCGCCGGCGCAGGGAGTCCAGAAAGACCTGAGGGGGCGGCTCGGCAAGCAGTTTGGTTTCGCGAGTCGCGGGACGGTAGAGAACGGCGCCATTTTCGGCGATGACCCTCTCGAAGAGAGAGATCTCAGGGAAGATCTGAAGTAAATCATCGAGCTGCCGGCCCGTGACCAGCACGAGCTTGCGGCCCGAGGCGAGAAGCCGCTCCAACGCCGCCAGGGTGCTTTTAGCGACGACGGCGCCGGTGGCCAGGGTTTGATCAAAGTCACAGGCTAAGGCGAAATAATGCATAACCTTTCGATGATAGCTGGCCCGTATTCAGGCCGCCAGCTGACGGAGCGACACCCGAACCGAAACTCTCCCAATAAGCTATTTTACCGAGATCGGTGAGGTCAGCCGCTGCCCTGAAACGGGACCTGATTTTGCGCCCGCTCAGAACGGCATGCTGCAGCGTAACGAGCGAAGGCCAGAGGCCTCAGACCGAAGCCTAAAGGCTTGAGAGGCGTCGAAAGCGACTCCACGAAAATGTAGGACTTCTCGTATCCAGAGGTAGGAACCTTCGACCTACAGTGAAACAACCTTCCCTTTCCCTGCCTGAGCCATATTCCTTTTAATTTACCCCTTGCTATCGTTCAGCATGGTTGAACCCCGATCAATCGAGAGTAATGCCCTGGTTAAGTCTGCTCGGGCGTCTGGTGGGAGCGGGCATTTGGGAATCAGGCCGCAGCAGATCCTGAGGAAATGGCCGCTAGGTTCGGAAGAAGCGACAACCGCTTTTCGGCACAAGACTCCACCGCAGGGCACCCCAAAATGAGCAGCGCAGTAACTCATCTCAGGCACGGCACTTTTGACATCTGTTTTCGGCCACCGGCACCTCCCTCTCGAGACCCCGACGCATGGCAAAAGATGATCGGCCAAAAGGAGATTGGGGCACGGCTCGACACCTTGCCGGAGAACCGGATCAGTTGGCGCGCTCTGGCGACCAGCACGGCTACCCAGGTCGTCGTCGTCGCGCTGATCCTGCTGGAGATCATTTTGCCTCCCAATCTGATGACCAAGGTTGAGTATTCGGTAATGCCCCTGGCCGGGCCGATGATCGAGGTGCCTCAGCCAAAAGCGCAACCCCTGCGCCAGAAAGTACAGCCGCAGCCTCAACCGGTGCAGCCGCCGCAGCCGCAGCACATTGCCAAGCTTTTTGCTCCGCGGCCGCTGCCTGCGCCGAAGCCAAAACCAGTTGAGGTCCGAAACGCAGAGCTGCCCAAGGTGGAGCAGCCCGTGATCACAGCGAAATTTGATGTTCCAGATTCGCAGCCCGTCAAGCCTCGTGAAGTAAAGACGGGCCTGTTAGGCGACTCACCGGCGGGCGGCGATTTTGGCGATCCGCACGGCTTGGCCGGCGAGACCGATCCCGCCAAGCGTATCAACGTAGCGCGCGTGGGTTCTTTTGATTCCTCCGAGGGCCCGGGAAACGGTAGCGGCACGGGGAACGGCACAGGCGTGGGCGGCGCCGGCGGCAAGGGCAATGGGAATGGCGTGGCGAGCGCCGGATTCGGCAGCACCGTGCTGGCGTCTAGCAGGGGAACGGGAGGCCCGAAGGGCGCGGTGCAGTCGAGCGGATTTGCGAACGCCGAGGCCGCTACGCAGTCGCCGGCCAAGAGTACGTTAAAAGCAGCCGACGAACCTCCTCCGGTGCAATCGGTAGCCATACTGTCGAAGCCCAATCCGGTATACACGGATGAGGCGCGCAAGCTGGGGATCGAAGGCGAAGTGCTCGTCGACGTCGTCTTCCTGGCGTCGGGGCAGATCAAGGTCGAGGGCGTGGAAAAGGGCCTCGGGCACGGACTCGACCAAGCCGCGGTCCGGGCGGCGCAGCAGATTCATTTCAAACCGGCATTGCAAGAGGGCCGTGCGGTGGATTTTCCGGCTGTCGTTCACATCGTGTTTCAACTGGCATATTGATTTTTCCAACTTGGGTTTGATTTTGGAGGGCCTATGCGTTGGTGGAGAACGAGCTGCTTTGCAGCGGTAGTCTTGGCGGCGATTCCGGGTGTGGCTTCGGCGCAATCTCCGACGGTCGGCGGCGCTGCGGCAAGCCGTGGATCGGATCGTGGCGCAGGAGAAGGCCGAGGTGCAAACGCTGCACCAATACGCGCCGCTGGTGGAGACGTATATTCAGCTGCTGAAGCCGGATGAGGCGCTGGGCACGGTGCCCGCCGGCGACAAGTACTTCCTCGGCAAAGCCGATCTGGCCAAAGGGCTCGACTTGCAGCCGCTCACGAGCGACAAAGGGGCCCCGAACCTGAAATACGCGGCCGGGGGCCTGGGAACTTTCTTGACCATGTCCATGGAGTTCCTTCCGCGCGGCTTTTTGCAAATGATTTATATCGACGCCAATAGCTTCGATAGGCAGCACTACAAGTTCGAGTACGAACGCCGCGAATTCCTGGGAGAAGTCCGCTGTCTGGTGTTCGACGTGACGCCGGTCAAAGAGAGCGATCGCGGACGCTTCAAGGGGCGCATCTGGGTGGAAGATCAGACGTTTCATATCGTGCGTTTCAACGGCGCCTACCAGCGCCCCACTAAGACGAACTACTTTTTCCATTTTGATAGCTGGCGGCTGCTGGCCGGAGACAATCAATGGCTTCCCGCCTACGTCTACTGCGAGGAGACGAGCCTGAAGTACGGCGTGGCCCGCAAGCTCATGTTCAAGGCGCAAACCCGCCTGTGGGGATATGACCTGAACCAGGTAAAAGTGAGGCGAGAAGAAGAACTCAATAAGGTGATGGTGGAGGCACGCTCGCCGATCAAAGATCAATCGGAAAACGCCAACGATAATTCACCGCTCCAGGAACAGCGCCTGTGGGAACGCCAGGCGGAAGACAACATCGCGGACCGCATGGAGAAACTGGGCATCCTTTCTCCGCCCGGCGATGTGGATAAGGTTCTCGAGACGGTGGTGAGCAACCTCGAAGTAACGAACAACCTGGATATTGAACCGGATATTCGCTGCCGGGTGCTGATGAGTTCCACGCTGGAATCGTTTGTTATCGGACATACTATCGTGCTCAGCCGCGGGTTAATCGACGTTTTGCCTGACGAAGCCAGCCTGGCCACAATTCTGGCGATGGAACTGGCGCACGTCGCGCTGGGACATCACGTGGACACGCAGTACGCGTTCTATGACCGCATGCAGTGGGACGACCAAGACACCTTCCGCCATTTCGGGTTTGCCCGAAGCCAAGAAGAGGAGGAGTCGGCCAATCAGAAAGCCGTCGAGCTGCTGGCCAAGTCTCCGTACAAGGATCAACTTGGTACTGCGCGCCAGTTCGTGCAGGTGCTGCAACATCGCGCCAAGGAGATACCTAATCTGATCAGTCCGCACCTGGGCGACAGGGTACCGGTCGCCTGGGCCGGATCGAATGCAACTCCATCGGCTGCTGCAGCGGGGGCCGGCCAGGGGTCCCAAAATGGCAAAACCGTTTTTGCGGCGCTACCTTTGGGCGGGCGGCTCAAGTTCGATCCCTGGGACGATCAGGTGCAACTGCTGAGTCGAAACCGGTGGGCATGGTGACCGAGCGCGAAAAGATGCCGTTTGAGATTACTCCGTTTATCCTGTATCTCACACGCGACAAGATTTCGCCGGAACAGCAAGCGACTACGCCGCCAACGAATACAGCGGGTTCGACGGACAACCGAACGTCGGGCGTTACGGTGGATTCCGCAAGACAGGCGCAATAGGCGCAATAGGCGCAATAGACGCAGATCTAATGGAAGCTAAGGGCCGGCGCACGGGGTGCGCCGGCCTTTTGTTTTTTCGGTCCAGATGGACGCCCCCACGAATGTTTTGTGCGTGGGCATATTTTCAACCCGCAAGACGAAATACCAGCTTTCCCCTATTCTTCTTTGACGACCGCGGTAGTATGAACCCGAATGGCCCTGTAAATTTACGCTTAGGGTCTAACGGGTTCGGCAAATTCGCCGAGCCGCAGGAGGAAAAATGGCCGAAAGAGCAGCGGCAGCACAGCAGACGGCAAAAAGTCTCGCGATACAGGCGAATCCGGTAGCCACGACACCCAAGTTCGTGGAACCGCAGGCGGTCTACAATCGCCTGAACGAACTCTACGATGCGATAGCCCGTCGCGCATTTGAAATCTTTGAGAGCGACGGCAGCGCCGTTGGGCGGGACCTCGATCACTGGTTTAAAGCGGAAGCGGAACTGCTTCATCCCGCACATGTGGCGGTGCGCGAAGCGGATGACGCGATCACGGTGCGGGCCGAGGTTCCGGGATTCAGTGCCAATGAGTTGCAGGTAAGCCTGGAGCCCCGCCGGCTTACGATCAGCGGCAAGAAGCAGTCCAACGTGGAAGAAAAGAAGGGCAATGTAATTTATAGCGAGCGATGCTCGAACGAAATCCTGCGATCGATTGAACTGCCGGTGGAGGTAGACGCCTCACGCGCGACATCCACCCTGAGTAATGGCATTCTCGAACTCAGCATCCCCAAGCAGGCGGCAAAGAAAGTGCCCGTGCAAGCCGCGGCGCAAGCCAAGTCGGCGGGAGCGTAACAGCCGGGTCAAGGCCTGCGTGGTAATCTGGAGCGGCTGGTTCGCGCGGAACCTGGTTCCCGCGCCATTTCATGCTAAAAGATCTCGTGCTCTTGCGCGGCTGCTTCCGGCTGCTCTTCCTCTACGATGTGGCCGAAGCCATCGACCTCAAAAAGCTTCGGGAACTGCTCGGGCCGCGAGGCGGCCCCGTCAAAGGCGTGTTTCCGCGGCGAACGCCGGAGTATGTGCGCTTCGAGGAAGCGCCGCTTGTCGAGCCTGCTGAACCACTGAGCCTGGGCGGCGGCCAAAGCGCAGCATGTTCGCTGAAGTATTACGCCTTCGCAGTCGTCGTCGTGCAGCTGGAAATCCGCTTTGAAGGCGACTGGAACGCCGTCCTCACGCAAGCCTCACGATGGATCGACGCCGCGGAGATCGATACGCTGGCGCGCGAAATCGCTCGCCGGCACCTGGAAAGAATCGGCACCGCGGTCATTCGCCCCACGCAGGATTGGCTTTATGAGTCCTACTTCATCACCAGCCTGGAGCAGGTCCTCAAGTCCGGGGGAGAACACGCCAAAGCCGCGGAGCTACTGGCCGATCACTCCGCCGAAATCGTGCAGTTAGTGCGCGGCGAATTCACGCCGCTGGCTCCCAAGATGACCGAGGAGATCCTGGAGATGAGCGTCTCCTACTATCCCACCGATCTAGTGGTCATCGGCTCAACGGCCGCGGTGATCTATGACCGCGCGGAAGATGCGACGGCAACGTTTCAAGTGGTGGAATACGCCAAGATGCAGCTTCTGGAGTTTCGGTATTACGACGCGCTGATGACCAGGCTGCTGTCGGACGTCTACGATGCCCTGGAAGCCAAGCGCAATATCATTTTGCAGCGCTGGAGCTTGCCGCGCGACGCGGAGCGCTTCAATACCATCCGCCTGGACGTGATGGAGTTGACGGAGCGGATCGACAATGCCATCAAGTTCGTGAGCGATGTCTATTACGCGCGAATCTATCGCGTGGCGGCTGCCAGGCTGGGCGTTTCCGAATACCGCAACCTGGTGGATGAGAAGCTTCGGACCATGGGCGAGCTTTACGATTTCATGGTGGATCAGTTCAACCAATCGCGATCGTTTGTGCTGGAACTGGCGGTGGCCGTCATGGCGCTGCTGGACGTGATCCTGTTCGGGATTCTGCTGGCCAAGGGAGGCTAGGCCTCCGCCCGGTGATGGCGCTACTTAGAGATTGGCGATGAGGGCTGCCGGGCGCATGCTTCTCGTGTGACGACTCTTGCTTTTGTTTCCCTCGTTTTTGTGGGTTCCGTCGCGGCCGGCCTGCTCGGCGCGCTGACGGGACTGGGCGGCGGCGTGGTGATCGTGCCCCTGCTGGCGCTGGCCTTTCACGTAAATATCCACTATGCCATCGGAGCGTCGCTCATCTCCGTGATTGCCACGTCCTCGGGTGCGGCCGCCGCCTACGTGCGCGAGGGCTTCTCGAATATTCGCATCGCCATGTTTCTGGAGATGTCCACAACCCTCGGGGCGTTGTTCGGGGCCTTTCTTGCCGCCCGGCTGGCCTCGGGAATTATCGCCGTCGTCTTCGGGTCGGTATTGATCATCTCGGCGGCACTCTCCACGCGCAAGCTGGTCGAGCCCCTGGTTGCCGGTCCCCCGGACCGGTGGGCCAGCCGCTTGAGGCTCAGCTCCAGTTATCCGACTGCGCGAGGTCCGGAAAGCTACGAAGTGCGCCACGTACCTGCGGGCTTCGGATTGATGTTTGGCGCCGGCACGCTCTCGGGCCTGCTGGGCATTGGATCGGGCGCCTTCAAGGTGCTGGCGATGGACCAGGTGATGCGGATACCGTTCAAGGTGTCCACGACGACGAGCAACTTCATGATCGGGGTGACCGCGGCCGCCAGCGCGGGAATCTATCTGCGGCGTGGGTTCGTCACTCCTGGGTTGGTCATGCCCGTCGTGCTCGGCGCGTTGGCGGGGTCGGCGATCGGCACGCGCGTGCTGGTGAGAGCGAAAACAAAATGGCTGCGACTTCTGTTTGCGCTGGTGATTGTGGTACTGGGAGCGGAGATGATCTACGGCGGCGTTACCGGGAGATTTTGAATGGCGCAGCCCGGATCGAAATGGCCCGGATCGAAATGGAACGACCAGAGGGTCGAGGGGATGCTGGGGACACTTCTCCAGACTGGCGTCGTCATTTCGGGAATCGTGGTCCTGGCCGGCGGCGTTCTCTATCTCCTGCGATATGGCCGGGTACCGGCGCACTACGAGACATTTGACGCGCGGCGGGGAAGCCTGCGAGACGTCCTTGGCGTGATGAGGAATGCCTGGCATGGCGACGGGCGCGCCATCATCCAATGCGGATTGCTCTTGCTGATCGCCACTCCGGTGGCAAGGGTCTTGTTCTCCATGATCGGTTTCGCGCTGGAAAAAGACCGGCTTTATGTTTTGCTGACGCTGATCGTCCTTGTGATTCTGCTGTACAGCCTGTTGGGCGGAGCTGCCTGAATGCGCGCCGCGCGGAAATCACCGGGCAAGTCTGAAGTCAGGGAACGCGAGCCTGACGGCGCCGCGCCGGTAATTCTCACGATCGGGCATTCAACCCGGCCGATAGACGAATTTATTGGCTTGCTCCAGCAGCATGGCGTAGAGCGGCTGGTTGATATCCGCACCATTCCCCGGTCGCGCCATAATCCGCAATTCAATAGCGAAACCCTGGCCCAGTCTCTCCACCGTGAAGGGATCGAGTACGCGCATCTCAAGGAACTCGGCGGCCTGCGCCATGCGCGGCCCGATTCCGTCAACATGGGTTGGCGGAACGCGAGCTTCCGCGGATACGCCGACTACATGCAAACGCCGGAGTTCGAGGAGGCGCTGCAGCGGTTGCTTTGCTTGTGCGAGCAGAAGCGCTGCGCGGTGATGTGTGCGGAGGCGGTCCCTTGGCGCTGTCATCGCTCTCTGGTGGCCGATGCGTTGCTGGCGCGGGGGACCGCGGTGGAGCACATCATGAGCGGAAGCCGGCGTGACGCGCACAGCCTTACGCCATTTGCGCGAGTCGAAAAGCAGAGAGTGCTCTATCCTAAAGCGTCGGTGAAAGAAGGGCCGCCAGTAGCGAAAGCGGGATCGCGATCAAAGCCAGCTGCCGCGGCGCAAGCTGAGCTAAAATTCGACGAGGGCGTTTCGATGCCACGCAAAAAAGGAAAGCGCAAGTTTACCGCAGCGACGGAAGCCAGGCGTCGCGCCAGGCTGGCAGCGGGCAGCCCGCCGGCTGAGCGCGTGATTCCCGATAAGCGCCGCAAGCCGGCGAAGCACAAGAAGATCCTCGAAGATTTCACGGAAATTTGAGAGTGGGCGGCTTGAATTTCGGCGAGCCATGATCCGGATCACCCAGGGCGACTTCAGCGACCCGCGCGTGGTCGACCTCATATGTAGCCATCTGACCCGCGCTCGAGCGGAAACGGCCGTGGGCAGCGCGCACGCCTTGGACCTCACCGGGTTGCAATCGCCGGACATCAGCTTTTGGACGATGTGGGATGATGAAACGCTTTTAGGGATTGGCGCGCTGAAGCGGCTCTCGGCTGATCATGGTGAGGTCAAGTCGATGCATATCGTTCAGTCCATGCGCCGAAGGGGAGCAGGACGCGCGATGCTGGACCACATCATTGCGGCCGCGCGAGCCAGAGGGATGTCGCGCCTTAGCCTTGAGACGGGGTCCCGGGAATATTTCCGGCCTTCGCACGCGCTCTACAGGAGCAGCGGATTCGTGGAATGTCCGCCATTCGCCGACTACGTGCTCGACCCGAACAGTCTCTTCATGTCGCTCGACTTGCAACATTCCTGACTCACCGACAAATGCAAGCCCACTACCACTGGAAATGCGCAGGCTCGCCCGGAGCCTAATTTTTCGAATGTCAGCCAGGCTTTGATTCGGGGATCACTTCTCCGGGTGTGAAAACGGGTGCAACCGGCCGGCCCAGGAACCGCGCCAGTTCCTCCGATATTTTCTCCAGAGCCTTTTTGCCAAAGCCGACGCTATCGACCTGCACCGTTCCGTCGGGCGCGATCAGGTAAAAAGTGGGCACATTGGTGAGGCCGTAGTCATTGGACGCGGGATATCCGTCGTCATCGAGAAGAGCAGGGAAGGTGACTCCGTATTCAGCGCGGAAGTCGCGCGTGTCTCGAGCGTTGTCCTGAGAGATGGCCCAAAATGTAGTGCGGTCGGGGCCGTAAGCCTTGAAGAGGCGCTCGAGAAATGGAAACGTGAACTGGCAGACCGGGCAGCTGACCTTGAAGAATGCGGCCACCACGGGCCCGCGAGCCAACGCTTCCTGCAGTGAGGCACGTTTGCCGTCGAGGTCTTTTAGCTCAAAATCGGGAGCTTTGTTTCCAGTGTGAACCGTGGCCATTCGTGTCTGTGTTGGCGCAGCCGATCAGTGAATATGCCGAGTCTTCTTGGACATGTAATCCATCAGCAAATACTGGCCCAGCGTATATGGAGTGGTGAAATAAGCCTTACCGCGGCAAATCTCGGCAACCTTCTGCACGAAATGCACCAGGCTGTAGTCACTGGCCAGCATGAACGTATTGATGATGATGCCCGACTTCCGGCATTTTGCCACTTCCTCCAGCGTTTGCGTCACCACCAGAGGGTCGAGGCCGAAAGCGTTCTTATAGATGCGGCCGTCTTCGAGCGTTAAGGCCGATGGCTTGCCGTCGGTGATCATGACGATCTGGCGCATGTCCTTTTTCTGCTGCGAGAGAATACGCTGCGCCAGACGCAGTCCTTCGCGGGTGTTCGTGTAGTACGGGCCCACTTGCACGCGAGCCAGCTCGCCGAGAGGGACCTCCTCGGCGCTGTCATGAAAAAGCACCAGGTGCAGCGAGTCGCCCGGGTACTGCGTGCGGATCAGATGCGACAGGGCCAGGGCCACGCGCTTGGCCGGAGTGAAGCGGTCTTCGCCATAGAGGATCATGCTGTGGCTGCAATCCAGCATCAATACCGTGGCGCAGGAGCTTTGGTATTCGCACTGATGGACCATCAGGTCGGGGTAATCGAGCTCGATGGGCACTTTCGCGCCCTCGCGGCGGACGGCATTGAATAGAGTGGCGCTTACGTCCAGATTCAGGGTATCGCCAAATTCGTAGCGGCGCGAAACCCCTCCGGCCTCGACCCCGGTGGACAGTTCGCGCGTGTCATGGCGGCCAAAGCTGCTCTTGCCGAGCGAGCCGAGCAGATCCTTCAACGTGCGGAATCCGAGAAAATCGATGGTCCTGTCGGTAATTTCAAAGCGGGCCTGGTTCTGTGCGTCGTGTCCCGCGCCCAGGTGCCCACGCTGCGTCTTTCCCGGTGGCGGTGTAACCTGCGGCGGAGGCCCATTGATGTAGCCCTCTTCCATCATTCGCTGGATCAGCCGGTCGAGCAGCTCCTGCAGTTCTTTTTCCGATTTTCCCGAGCCTTCCTGGGTCAACTGCTCGAGCAAATCTTCGGGCAGCAGATCGCCTTCGGCGAGAGCGCGGAGGATCGCCTGCCGCAGCGACTCCATGGTTTTTTCGGGGTCGAATTCGGAAACGCCGTAGTATTGCGACTCGAAGCCGCTCTGCAGGAAAAAGTCGCCGAGCCGCTTGATCAGCTCTTCGAGGTCCACCGAATCGGCGGCTTCGCCCGTGTACTTGGAGTAGCGGATGTATTTCACGCGATTTCCTTAATTGTACTGGCGCCGCGGCGGCCGGTTGAACTGTTCGCGCGGCTCAGCCGGTTTAGCGCGCTCGGCGTAAAAGCCCCGTTCCTCGTTGCGGCTGATGCGCTTGTGCGACCAGAGTCCCTCGAGAATGAATTCGCCGGCCGCGGCTGCCAGCGCCGGATCCTTGCCGTTGGTGCCCAGGCGTTCCACGTGTTCCAAAAGCCCGGTGATGCGGCGTAGCGCGGCAAGCTGCTCGGACGCCGGGGCGCTCTCAGGAACCTTTAGCTCACCGCCATTTTCGAACCATTGCACCACCGGCTGCATGTTGGCGTCGCCGATGAATTTGGTGTAGACGCGGCCAATCGCGGCGCGGACGAGTTCGCGGGCGACGGTCTCCGCGCCCTTCAGCTCGCCCTCATATTCCAGCTCCATTTTTCCGGTGATGGCGGGAATGGCCGCGTAGATGTCGGCCACTCGGGCCGCAGCGTGAGTTTCGCGATTCTTGGCGGCGCGCTGTTCGGCATTGCTGACCACGGCCTCCATGCAGGCGATGGGCATGCGCTGGCTCACTCCCGAGCGCCGATCGACGCGCTTATCCTCGCGCGCCAGAAAAGCGATCTGCTCCACGACTTCGCGCAGGTAGTCGGGGGTATGCAGCTTCCTGCCGCCGTTGCGCACCGTCCATGCTTCCTGTGAGGTGATCGCCATGCCCTCTTCCACAGTCGAGGGATAGTGGGTGCGGATTTCGCTGCCGACGCGGTCCTTGAGCGGCGTGATGATCTTTCCGCGGGCGGTGTAGTCTTCCGGGTTAGCCGTGAAGACCAGCAGGACGTCCAGGGGCAGGCGAATGGGGTAGCCCTTAATCTGCACGTCCCCTTCCTGCATGATATTGAAGAGCCCGACTTGAATTTTCCCTGCCAGGTCCGGCAATTCGTTGATGGCAAAGATCCCGCGGTTGGCGCGAGGCAGCAAGCCGTAGTGCATGGTCAGCTCGTCGGAAAGGTCGCGCCCGCCGCGCGCGGCTTTGATGGGATCGACGTCGCCGATGACGTCGGCAATGGTTACGTCGGGCGTAGCGAGCTTTTCGACGAAGCGGTCTTCGCGCTTGAGCCACGCGATGGGCGTGGCGTCGCCGCGTTCCGCTACCAGTTCACGGCACGCGCGGCAGATGGGCCGCAGTGGGTGATCGTGGATCTCGCATCCGGCGATATAAGCAATTTCCGGCTCCAGGAAGCCGATCAATCCGCGAAGGATGCGGCTTTTGGCCTGGCCGCGCAGGCCGAGCAGGATGAAGTTATGCCGGGCCAGGATAGCATTAGTGATCTGCGGCAGGACGGTCTCTTCGTAGCCTCGAATGCCCGGAAACATCTCTTCGCCTGTTTCCAGCTTCCGCAGCAGGACGCACCGCATCTCATCCTTCACGCCACGAGCCGCGCCGGCATCGGGTCCGGCCATCCGCCGCCACTCGCCGATTGTCGATGCTTTTACCGCTGCGGATTCGCTTGCCATGGGTTCCCCTTAGTTTCGAGACGTTGTCAGGTCAGGGCGACGCGGTTTGCGCGAGATCCGCTGCACGGGCTCTTCCTGGCGGGCGCGCCGCACCGATTTCACTTCCTCAGTATAGCCGAACGGCAAAATCGTGCTTCGCACCAGGCTTTTGCTCCGCGACGCCTTAATTCGGCCGATTGACGGCCGCCTTCGATCGCATCTGCTGAATCTGCACGAGCTGGGGCAATAATTGATTCAGCCGGATGACTAATTTTGCCCGCCGCTCCGCCTCCGCGCGCGTTTCCAGCAACTCCTGCAGAGTGTCCAATTCCAGCGGAAGATCGCTTGCGATTCTGTAGGAGAGCAGGGCGTCTGACTGATCGTCCATATCGATCTCCGAGGACGGACTCTCGTGCAGCAACAGGTGGCAATCGACAAACAAAGTGATGAGCTCCTTGGCTACCGCCGCGGGGCCGATCTGAGAATCATCGGCCAGCAGCTCCACCGTTGCTTCCAGGTATTCGTTCCCTTTGTGCAACTCGCCGATCCGATATGCCGATTCACCCAGCGTCAGGATGTCCATGCGCCCGTCGTCGTAGTTGCGGGCCACCCGGCGAACGGAAGCGGTGCAGCCGGTGGTGGCCATGCCGTTTTCGCGCGAGAGCACCACGCCAAAGGGCTCCTCGCTGGCCATCACATCCCGAATCATGCGTTTATATCGCGGCTCAAAGATGTGCAGGGGCAGCACCGTCCCGGGGAAGAGCACTACATTCAGCGGGAAAAGCGGGATGCGACGCGTGATCATCAGGGATATAGAGATTGTAACACTGCGCCGCGCTTTCGTGCGCTGGCCTATCTGCGAAAAAGAGTCGGCGATCAGGCCGGTAATTGCACCAGAGCCGTTTCCATCTCCGACCCGGCGTGCTGATCCCCGGTCCTGCGGGCTACCTCGATGCCGTTGGTCAGGGTGCGCCTGGCGTCGGCCGTTCGTGAAATACGGGCCAGAAACTGTCCATATTGCAGGTAGCCGGCCACATAATTCGGATTGTCGGCCAGCAACTTGTCAAAATTCTCGATGGCCCCGGTAGCATCGCCCTGGCCAGCACACTCGACGGCTAATCCGTAGCGCGCAAAGGGGTCTTTTGGGTGGGTTGATAGGAACTCCTCGAGCATAGCGCGTCGCGGTTTCTTTATCGTTTCAGTCATGGTGTTCATGGGCCCGGCTGTCAACGGGCTCGCAAGCGCGTATTATAGCCGGTCGATCCAAGACCGACAAATCGGGCCAGGAGCGACAAATCGGACTGGGGAAGCGCCACATTACGGAGGAATAAATTGCCGGAGAGAGCGCGAAAGGCGAGTTCGCAGAAGCTGCCGGGGAAACCCGTGAGCGCTTCGCGCACGGACATGGTGGAGGTGGTGCTCCCGCAGGACGTCAACGTGTTCGGAAATATTCTGGGCGGCCGGGTCATGCATCTGGTGGACATTGCTGCGGCCATTACTGCGCATCGGCACTGCCGTTCCATGTGCGTTACCGCCTCGGTGGATCATATCGACTTTCGCAACCCGATCCGCATGGGCGAATTGATCATCCTCAAAGCGAGCTTGAACCGCGCCTTTCACACCTCGATGGAGATCGGCGTCAAAGTCTTTTCGGAAGATGTTTTGTCCGGCCAGAAGAAGCACACCACCAGCGCCTACGTCACCTTCGTGGCGCTGGACGAGAATCGTGAGCCCAAGCCGGTCCCTCCGGTGATCTGCCAGACGGCGGAAGACCGGCGGCGTTTCCGCGAGGCCCTGGTGCGGCGCAAATATCGCCTCGCGCACCGCGCCAGCAAGCACTAGCCAGCAAGCGTTAGAAGAGCCGCGACCGGTATCAGCCTCCGGTGATGGACCGCGCCGCGAGATCGGCAACTTCGTTGGCGTGCTCCACGCACGCGCCCAGAGCAGGACCCGCCAGATAGTTTCCGGCCAAGAAAATGCCGGGCGTTTTTGCGCACAGTTCGCGCAGAGCCGTCACGATGCGCGCGTGACCGATATTGTATTGAGGCAAAGCGCGATCCCAGCGCGAGACGTGCTGCGATACGGGCGCTCCGCTGATGCCCAGAGCGGAGGAAAGTTCAGAGTGCGCGATGGCCGCGATGCGCTCCGGGGAGTAAGAGACGATTTCGGGATCGGTCATCCCACCAAGAAAGCTTGTGAAGCTAGCCATGCCGCCCGGCGCGCGCCCGGGAAAGAGCGAGGAGTTCCAAACGGTTCCGAGCAGCCGTAATCCTTCGCTGCGCGGAACCAGAAAGCCGAAGCCCCGCAGTCCGCTTCCGCTCTCCGCATTCTTGAATTTAATTTGGTCGAGGCGATAACCCGCCGACACTTGTGCGACCCCGGCATATTCAATGCGCGCGAGGGATGCGGGGAATCCGGGATCAAGGCCGCTCAGCAGGCGCCCGGCTTGGTCCGCGGGCGCTGCGATGATTAAAGCGCCGACCGTTGTGGTTTGCGCGGCGCCGTCAACGCTGCAGGTCACTTCGAACATCGCGGAATCAGCCGCCGCGCGCCGAATCGCGGTAATTTCGGCGCCCGTCCGGGCGGAGCCTCCCAGCCTCGCCGCAAGCGCGGCCACCATTCCCGGCAGGCCGCCACGGAAATTGCAAAGCTGGGCTCGCGCGCCCGCGCTTTCGCGCCGTTGCTTCAGCGCTCCGCGAATGATGCTGCCGAAGCCCTCTTCCAGGTGGCGCACGCCGGGAAACGCGCTGGCCAGGCTTAGTTTTTCGGGATCGCCGGCCCAGACCCCGGAGACAAACGGAGCCACGAGGTTGTCGAGCAGGTCCTGGCCGAACTTTCTGCGGGCGAATGCGGCAACGGACTCGTCTGTATCGGGCGGCCGGCTGCGGCCAAAGGGCTCGCAGAGAATGCGCAGCTTGGTCCTCACGCCCAGCAACGGAGTAAACAAAAGCTGTGGCGGAGCCAGGGGCGCGGGGACCAGACGGCCGCCTTTCAGGATGTATCGCGGAGCGCGGGGATCGGCACGCAAAAGTTCTCCGCCCAAACCCAGTTCTTCGATCAACGAGGAAAGAGCTTTTGTATTCGTGAAGCTTTGCGGGCCAATGTCGAAGAGAAATCCATCCTGCTCGGCGGTGTCGATGACGCCGCCAAAATGGAGGCCGCGTTCGAGCAGGAGCACGGGCAGGCCGGCTTGCTGCAAGCGCCACGCGCAGGCCAGGCCGGAGATCCCGCCGCCGATGATGAGTATCTTGGGGGCGGTGGCCACGGGGGATGCGGGTGGAGCTACAGCGTCTTCGAGAAGAGTGGCTGTTCGGCGAGGTGCTGCTTCTCGAGGTAAGGATCGAAGATCATGGCCACGTTGCGAATGAAGATGCGGCCCAGCAGCGTCACGCGAATTTCGTCGCCGTGCAGCTCGATCAGCCGGTCATCGACGAAGGGCTGGAGCCGAGCCAGTTCCGGCGCGAAATAGTCGTCGAAGTCGATGGCGAATTCGCGCGCGATCTCTTCTTTGCGAATCAGCGCGTGGCAGAGCAGCCGGGTGATCAGCGTGCGGCGCAGCAGGTCGTCTGCACTCAGGCGATAGCCGCGCATGGTAGCAATGCCGCGCCGCTCGACCGTTTCCGTGTAACGCGGCAGTTCGCGATAGTTCTGCGCGTACGAGGAGCCGATCGCGCTGATGGCGCTGACGCCCATGCCGTAGAGGTCCGAGCCGGCTTTCGTGGTGTAGCCCTGGAAGTTGCGGTGCAGCGTGCGCCGGCGCTGGGCGACGGCGAGTTCATCGCCGGGTTTGGCGAAGTGGTCCATGCCGATGTACTGATAGCCCGCGTGCAGGAACTTCTCGATCGCCGTGCAGAAGATGCGGAATTTCTCCATGCCCTCGGGCAAAGACATCGCCAGCGAGCCTTGCTGCTTGCGAATCCAGGGCACGTGCGCGTAGCTGAACAGCGCGATGCGATCCGGCGCAAGTCCGAGCACTTCATCCACGGTGTGCGCAAAGCGATCGGTCGTCTGGTAAGGCAAGCCGTAAATCAGGTCCACGTTGATGCTGTCGAATCCCAGCGCGCGCGAACGGGCAATCAATTCCGAAGTCATCTCCAGCGGCTGCACGCGCTTTACGGCTTGCTGCACCTGCGGGTCGAAATCCTGAATGCCCATGCTCAATCGATTGAAGCCCAGGCGCCGGAGCGCTTCCAGATGCTCCGTATTCGTGACGCGAGGATCGACTTCGATTCCGATCTCGGCATCCGGCGCAAAGGAGAATTTCTGCGCGGCAAAGCCGAATAGATCCTCCATCTGCGCGGGCGTCAGATAGGTGGGCGTGCCGCCGCCCCAGTGAAATTGCACCACGGGACGACTCTTGGAGACGCGCCGGCTGACATGCTCAATCTCGCGCTTCAGCGTGTCGAGATAGGGCGGGGTGACGTTGTGGTCCTTGGTGATGACCACGTTGCAGGCGCAAAACAGGCAAAGGCTCTCGCAGAAGGGCAGATGCATGTACAGCGAAACCGGCGTACGGGCCGCCTCGGCTTTCCCGTAAACATTCTCGAGATCGTCCGGGCCGAAATCTTCCCGCCACACCGGCGCGGTTGGATAGCTGGTGTAACGAGGCCCGGGGCGGTTGTAGAGCGCCAGAAAATCCTGCGAAATGTGGAATCGCTCGTGGTTGAGCTCCAGATTCAGTTCGGAATTTGGCGAATCGCTCATATCAATTTACCGGAGCTGCGGCCGTCTCCGCGTGCGGCTCGGAACTATCTTCCAGGGGCGCCGATTGCCCCGCGCGGATGAAAGCCAGCGCGTTTTCGACCGGCGTCTCCGGCAAAATTCCATGGCCCAGATTGAGAATATGTCCGCGGCCCCTGGTCTGCCGCACGGCGTCGCGCGCCGAGCGCACAATCGCTTCCGGCGAAGCCAGCAGGATCGTCGGATCGATATTGCCTTGAATGGCGATGCGGTCGCCAAACTCTTTGCGAAGCTGCGCCAGGTCCATGCGCCAGTCCACGCTCAGCACGTTGGCTCCGGTGCGGACAAGCGACGGAAGCAGATGATGTGTCACCTTGGAAAAAAGAATCACGGGTGTGTCGCCGGCTGCCAGCTCATCGATCAGCAGTTGCGTGGCCGGCAGTTCAAAATCGCGGTACGTCGAGGCGTCCAGTTCGCCTGCCCACGTGTCAAAGAGTTGCACCGCCGCGGCGCCGGCGGCGATTTGCGCCTTGAGGTAGACGGCCGTGGCGCGAGCAATCTTTTCGAGGAGCTTACGAAACATACGCGGCTCGTTCAGGAACATGGCCTTGGCGGCCGGAAAGCCTTCGCGCGAGCCGCCCTGAACCAGATAACACGCCAGAGTCCAGGGGGCGGCCGCGAATCCGAGGACGGGCACATCCGGACCCAGCGATCGGCAAAGCAGGCGAATGGCATCGCCGACGAAGCGCGTTTCGCGCTCCGGATCGAAGCTCGCGAGGGTTTCGACTTGCGCGGCTGCGCGTACCGGCGAGGTGATGACCGGACCCGCATCGCCCAATTCGATGGGCGCGCCCATCGCTTCGGCGGGAATCAAAATATCGGAAAATACGATCACCGCATCGACGCCAAGGCGACGGTAGGGCTGCAGCGAAACCTCTGCCGCGAGCTCGGGCGTCTTGGCCACTTCGAGGAAAGCGTGTTTTTCCCGCAGCGCCCGATACTCGGGCAGGTAACGCCCGGCCTGGCGCATCATCCACACCGGAACCCGGGGGACAGGTTCGCGGCGGCAGGCTCGCAGGAAGAGCGCGGTGCGGCTGGCGTTCCCGGGCGCGGAGATAAGTTCTGCTGATTTCGCTTCCATGCGACTCGAGTAGGCGATCCCTCTGGGCTTGGTTCAGGTTTGCGGTTTCCCCCGCATGATAGCAAATTTGGACAGGGGCCGCATGGCCGGGAGCGGGCGGATCATGGCTCATTATCACTTGAACCGCCGCTAGCGCGGCAGCCGCTTCGCGTGCTAACCTCTCCCCCCGAAGAAGGATATTTTCCCCGAAAGGAGTCAGCGATGGAGCCAAATTTGGAGCCAACAAAACCACCCAAGATGCCGGCAGAGGCCATAGAACTCTATAACCTCTTTATTCACGGCGTGATCAGTCGCCGTACCTTTATGGATGGCGTGAAGAAGTTCGCGGTCGGCGGTCTGGCGGTCGGAACCGTTATTGACGCGCTGATGCCGCAATACGCGCGGGCGCAACAGGTATCCAAGACAGACGACCGCATCAAAGCCAGCTACGAGACCATTCCGTCGCCGCAAGGAAACGGAAAGATTAAGGGGTATCTCGTCCGGCCGGTCAGCGCGGACACCCGCGATGCGATGCCCGCGAAATTGCCCGGCATTATCGTGGTGCACGAAAATCGCGGCCTGAATCCTCATATCGAGGACGTCGCGCGGCGGCTCGCGCTCGTTAACTTCATGGCGTTCGCGCCTGACGGGCTCACCTCCTTGGGCGGCTTCCCCGGTGACGACTACCAGGGCGGGCAGATGTTCACGAAGGTCGACGGCAAGAAGATGTTCGAAGATTTCGTGGCCGCCACGACATGGCTGAAATCGCGCCCCGACTGCACGGGCAAGGTCGGCATCACCGGTTTCTGCTACGGGGGCGGTGTATGCAATAACATGGCTGTCCGGCTCGGATCCGATCTGAGCGCGGCGGCGCCGTTCTATGGTGGCCCTCCCATGGACGCGGACATTCCGAAGATCAAGGGGGCGATCCTGGTCCATCATGGCGCCCTCGACACGAGACTGGCATCGACGTGGCCGGCGTACGACAAGGCCCTGACGGCCATCAACGTTCCACACGAAGGGTACATCTACCCTGACGCTGTTCACGGCTTCAATTGCGATGCGACGCCCGAACGCTATAACAAAGCTGCGGCCGACCTGGCCTGGCAGCGCACGGTCGGCTGGTTCAATAAGTACGTGCGTTCCTGATCGCTCCTGATCTTTTGCATACCTCGCGAACGTAGCCGGCCGCGACCCGGCCACATTCAAGCTATGCGTGGATTCGGGCCAACCTGCATCCGCGCATCGCAAACCATCGAGAGCCTCACAAATTATCTGAGTAGGAGGGTACAAATGTCGTGGAAATCTTTAGGCCTGTTGGTCGCAACCTTCGCTTTCGGCACGACTCTGATGGCGCAAAACGACCCGTTCCTCGGTATCTGGCAATTGAACGGGGAGAAGACCTCCAACTATCAGCAGCAAAGCCAGATGATTATCAACGTGCCGTCGCCAGATGGTTTCATAAGCATCCGTGCGACGATTGGCAAGGACAATAAGTCGAGCACCGAGACTCACCCCGTCGCTTTCGATGGAAAACCTCACCAGACCACGGGAGGCGATCCTCGGGAGATTTCATACAAACGGATCGATGCGAACACGATTGAAAGAACGCACAATCGGGACGGAAAAATCTCCGTCGATACCGAACAGGTCTCCAAGGACGGCAAGACGTTGACGGTCACCCAGGCGGCCGCTGTTCGAGTTTACGAGAAACGATTCAGCGTCCAGAAGGTCGGCCGCTAGTCGCGGACAACTCGCGGTAAATCGCGAGCGAGCAGGCTCGGAAGGAACCAAGCCAGATCTTTCACTTTGCGAAGACCAGCGTCGAGGGCGTGGGCGTCGGCACGATTTCAACCGACTTGAATCCAGCTTCAGCCAGCCACGCGCGATAGTCCGCCTGGCGGTACGTGGAACCTTCTTTCGTCGCCACCAGCATCTGCGATGTGAACAGCATTGCGAACGGATGGCCCGTCCGGTCGTCGTTCAGGATGAAGTCATTGATCACCAGCGTCCCGCCCGGTTTGAGCGCCTTACGGAACTTGCGGAAGACCGCAATGTTTTCCACCGGCGGCTCGGAGTGGGCGATGTGACTGTAGATCACAAAATCGTATTTCGCCGAGCCGAAGTCGGTTGTGTGAAAATCGCCGTCAATCGTCTGGAAACGGTCGGCGACGCCGAAGTTCCCGACGAACCCGCGGCTGATCTTATTCACGTTGGGCCAATCGAGTTGGACCCCTTTAGCCTGCTTGTTCACGCCGAGCCAGACTGCTGAGAAAACGCCCGAACCCCCGCCGACGTCCAGCCACGAGACCGCGCCCGCCTTGGCGATGCCCAGCCGTTCGGCTGACATCTGCGCAATGGGATAAGAAAGCGCGGCAATCGCGGGAACGAGCTGATGCCAGAAGGGATTGTCCTCCATGTCCGCGGTGTTTGCCGCGCTCGGCATTCCGGTCTTCGCAGCCTCCGGCAACTTCTGCCAGGTCCCGAAATCCTCAAGCATGACCTCAGCCATGGCGCCGAGATAGCTGTTTTTGCCCTTCACCAGAAAGACGGAGGCTTCCGGACTGTTCTGATACCGTCCCCCCGACAAACTGAGAAGACCCAGTCCCGTCAAGCCGTCGAGCAGCGCCTGCGCGCCGCGCAAAGAGATCCCCGTTTTTTTCGCCACGCTCTCCACGGTATCCGGCTTTCCCTCGAGGACGGTAAACAGGCCGTGTCGCGCGGCCGCGCCCAGGATGCTGCACGCCCAGCCTCCCGTGATGAGCTGCATGACTTTGTCCGGTGTGGGACTCGGAGCTGGCCCGGTAGCTGGCCCGGTAGCTGGCCCGGTAGCTGGCCCGGTAGCTGGCCCGGTAGCTGGATTGTTCATTGTTGCCTCCTATCGAAATTCCTATGCCTCTTTATTAGGGGTCGCTGGAAGTCTAGCACGCCAGCCGCTAGACGCTGCCGGGAAGCCAATTTTTGAGTTCCCGAAAAGCGCACCGCCCCCCGGCCTGCCACCAGCGGACCCCGGCGCATCGACCTTTTTTGGAAATGCATGAATCGGCTATATAATGGGGCGCTTATCCTTCCCAAATGACGAACCACCTCGTTCTGATTACGGTCGTGTGCTACCTCGTCAGCTTCGGTGGCTACACGGCTTTTTTGGCCACGGCGCGCCGCGCGTTCGGACGGCTCGGCACCTGGATGCTGATTACCGGCCTGGCCTGCCATTATTGGGCCCTGATCGAGCGATCCCGTTCGAGCCACACCGTTCCTTATGACGACCTCTATGGCTCGCTTTCGCTCTTTGCATGGCTGCTCGCCGCCACGTATCTAGGGCTACAGTTGTTCCACAGAAACCGTTCCGTGGGCGCCTTTGTTCTGCCTTTTGTCATTGCCGTCTTTGCACTGGCGCAAGGCCCCCCGGCGGCCAGCCCCACGCCTCCCCCGGCCCAAGGGCCCTTGCTGGCATTGCATATCACGCTGAATGTGCTGGGATACGCGGCGTTTGCCCTATCGTTTGTGCTCAGTGGCATCTATCTGGTGCAAAACCGGCTGCTTCGCAACCGGCGCCTGGGAAGCATGGTCTGGCGCTTTCCAGCCCTTGAAACGCTGGAGAAAATGAGCCGCAGCAGCGTCATCGTGGGGTTAGTCTCGCTCTCGGTGGGAATCGCTTTCGGTCTCTTGTGGGTGAATCGTATCTTTGGCCGCTACTGGAATGGAGACCCCAAGGAGATCATCACGCTCGTGATTCTGGCCGTATACGCCGGCTATTTGTGGCTGGGCCGCACCGGCTCCTGGCGCGGCGCGCGCGCCTCCGCGCTGTGCGTATTCAACTTTATCTTTGTGCTTTTCAGCTATAGCATCGTGAATCTCTATCTTTCAAGCTTTCATCGGTATTTCTGATGGATCTGTCGAGCCTTATGCGATTCGTGCGAGGGAGAACTTAGCCGGTGGAGATCGTCCTCGTAGGACTCAATCACCGCACGGCCCCGGTAGAGCTGCGCGAGCGCGTCTCGTTCACGCCTGAGGAAGCGCGTCAGGCGTCGGAGGAGCTGCGCGCGCGTGGCGTTCTCTCCGAAACTCTGGTGCTCTCGACCTGCAATCGCAGCGAGCTTTATGGAGTGCCGCCGGAATCGGCCACCGATAGCGTCAGCGCCATGGAGCTTTTCCTCGCAACCTTTCACCAGATCGAACCCACCGCCCTCAACGGCAACATCTATCGCCGTCACGATCGCGAGGCGGTCCGGCATCTCTTTCGCGTCGCGGCCGGGCTCGACTCCATGTTGCTCGGGGAGGCCGAGATTCTGGGCCAGGTGCGCGAGGCCTATCGGATTGCGCTCGACCATGGCGGTACCGGTCCGGTGCTCAACCGCATGTTCCAGAGCGCGCTCGAAGTAGGTAAACGCGTCCGAGCCGAGACCGAAATCAGCACTCGGCCTATGTCGGTGGCTTTTGCCGGGGTTAAATTGGCGGAGCGTATTTTCGGCAGCCTGCGATCTCACGCCGCTCTTATTTTGGGCGCGGGAGCAACGGGGGAGCAGGTGGTGGCGCATCTTCACGACCGGGGAATTTCGCGCCTGCGCGTTGCCAATCGCTCTCGCGAACGCGCCAAAGAATTGGCGGACCGCTTCGGCGCGGAGGTCGTCGACTGGAGCGACCTGGAATCGGCCCTGGAATGGCCGGATATGGTTATCTCCTCGGTGGCCAGTCCGGAGCCGGTGGTGTCGCGAGCTGCGGTGGAGCGCGCCATGGCGGCGCGGTCTAATCGCTCGCTGCTGCTGATCGATCTGGGCGTGCCGCGCAACGTCGTGCCGGAAGCCGCCGACCTGTATAACGTCTATCTTTACGGACTCGATGACCTCAAAGAGATTGTCGAGCAGAATAAGCGCGCCCGCGAAGCCGAAGTTCCCAAAGTGGAAGCCCTCGTCGAGGAGCATGTGGCAAAGTTCGAATCCTGGCAGGCGGGAGTGGAAACGGGAGTCGTGCTGGAGGAATTGCGCGCCCGGCTCTCGTCGGAGCGCGACTCCTTCCTGCGTGAGAGGCTGAGCACTATGCCCCATCTCGCGCCCGATGACAAAGTTCGGATCGCCGGGTTGATGGATGAGCTGCTCAACCGCGTCCTGCTCGAACCTACTGCGCAACTGAAAGCCGTGCCCGACCTCCGCCGCAAACTCCGCAACCTCGAAGCCCTCAGGGACCTCTTCCGGCTCGATCAGGGAAAGAGTTGAACTCTCTGCGGATTGGGACGCGCGGCAGCGCGCTCGCTCGCTGGCAGGCCGAATTCGTGCGCGCCGAGCTTGCGCGGAGGGGAACTGCCGCCGAACTCGTGATCATTCGCACCTCCGGAGACCGCGACCGCGAGAGCTCTCTGCGCTTGATTGGCGGCAAAGGCGTCTTCACCAAGGAGCTCGAAGACGCGCTGCTCGACCGGCGCATCGATCTGGCCGTCCACAGCATGAAGGATATGCCTACGCGACTTCCCCCGGATCTGCGCATTGCGGCAATTTGCCAAAGAGAAGACGTGCGCGACGCGCTGGTTTCGCGAAACGCCATCCATCTCGATCAATTGCCGCGCAGTGCGCGCATCGGGACCAGCAGTCTGCGCCGCCAGGCGCAGTTGCGGCACTACCGCCCGGATCTCGAAATGGTGGACATGCGCGGGAACGTGGACACGCGCCTCGCCAAGCTGGCCCGGGGCGATTACGACGCGATTGTGCTCGCCAAGGCGGGCCTGGAGAGGCTTGGCAGGGCGGATCAAATCACGCAGCTCCTGCCTCCCGATCTTTGCATGCCGGCTGTGGGGCAGGGCGCCATCGGAATCGAAATACGGGACGAAGACGGCGAGACTTCCGCCGCCGTGCGCCAGTTGAATCATCCCGAGTCTCAAGTCGCAGTGGAGGCCGAGCGCGCCTTGCTCGCGGGGCTCGAAAGCGGCTGCCAGGTTCCCATCGGGGCGTGGTGCCGCATCGAGTCGGGGAATTTGACCATGGACGCGTGCGTGTTCTCCCCCGACGGCGCCGAATCCGTGCGCGAGCGCCGCACGGGTTCACGGGAAAATGCTGCAGAACTGGGACGCACGGTGGCCGCGGCGCTGCTCGAACGCGGTGCGGGCCGTCTGCTGCGGCTCGCGGAGCGCGGCGTTGAACACAGTTAAATCTCGAACTCTTGAGGGGCGCCGGATTGTAGTTACGCGCGCGCGCGAGCAGTCGCGGGAGTTGCTCGAGCGGCTCGAGTCCGCGGGTGCGCAGGCGATTTCGCTGCCTCTGGTGCGGTTCCTCGAGCCGCTGGATACTGCCGATCTCGATCGTTGCATTCGATCGCTGCGCGAGTTCGACTGGCTCATTTTTACCAGCGCCAACGCGGTGACTTTTTTCCTCCGGCGGTGCCGCGCGCTGGGGGCCTGGCCCCCCGGCAAAGGCGGCGCGCAAAACGTGGCGGATTGGCCAAGGAATATCGCGGCGGTAGGCTCGGCGACGCGTGATGCTCTCGAGCGGGAGGGCCTGCGCGCCACGATTGTGCCGCAGGAATTCAGCGGCGCGGAACTGGCCAAGAAGCTCTCGCCGGTAATCTTCGGGACGAGCGTGCTGCTGCCGAGGAGCGATCGCGCCACTGAGGATTTGCCGTCGATGCTGCACAAGGCGGGTGCAAACGTGACAGAAGTGATTGCCTATAGGACCGCGGGGCCGGAATCGGCTGACGCATCTGTCGTCTCGGCCATTTGCGACGGGAAGGCCGACGCGGTTACATTTTTCAGTCCGTCGGCTTTTCGCGAATTCCAGAATCTGGCGGGCGAGGGCGTCCCGGCCGGGTGGAATTCGCGGGTCGCGCTCGCAGCCGTCGGACCCGTCACGGCGCAGGCCATTCGCGCAGCGGGCTGGCCGCTTGCCATTGAAGCGGCGGAGGCCACGACGGCTTCGCTCGTCGCCGCTCTGGAGCGCTATTTCGCGGCGACAAATCACGACGCCCGCGACGCAGCCACGACGGAGAATAAGTCCGCCAGCGACAGGAGGTACAAGTGACATTTCCAGCGCAACGTCCGCGCCGCATGCGCCGCACCGAAGCCCTGCGCAGCATGATGCGCGAAACGCGGCTTTCCACCAGCGGCTTCGTCTATCCCATGTTCGTGGGCCCCGGCAAAGGCACGCGCGTTGAGATCAGCTCCATGCCCGGCGTCTACCAGCAGTCGGTGGACCAGTTGGTGGAGGAATGCCGCGAAGTCGAGGGCTTGGGAATTCCCGGCGTGATCCTCTTCGGCATTCCCGAACACAAAGATGAGGTCGGATCGGAAGCCTCCTCTCCGAGCGGCGTGGTACAGCGGGCCATCGAAGCCATTCGGCGCGCTAAGCTAAATCTCGTAGTCATCACCGACGTCTGCCTCTGCGAGTACACCAGCCACGGTCACTGCGGGGTCATCGAGGATCAAGAAGTCGCCAACGATCCCACGTTGAAGTTGCTGGCCGACGAAGCTCTGTCGCATGCGCGGGCCGGAGCCGATATCGTCGCCCCCTCGGACATGATGGACGGGCGTGTGGCCGCGATTCGGCAGGCGCTCGACGCGCACGGCTTTTCGCAGCTCCCCATATTTTCCTACGCCGCGAAGTATTGCTCCGGATTTTACGGGCCCTTTCGAGAGGCGGCGCAATCGGCGCCCCAGTTCGGCGACCGGCGCAGCTATCAGATGGATCCCGCAAATTCGCGTGAAGCGATGCGCGAAGTTGCGCTGGACCTCGAGGAGGGAGCGGACATCATCATGGTCAAGCCGGCGCTCGCCTATCTCGACATCATTCGGCAGGTCCGCGAACGCTTTGACGTGACCGTGGGCGCCTATAACGTGAGCGGGGAATATGCCATGGTCAAAGCCGCGGCGCGCAATGGCTGGTTGGATGAAAAGCGCATCGCCATGGAGATTCTGACGGCGATTCAGCGGGCCGGCGCTGAAATCGTGCTCACCTATCACGCCAAGGACGTGGCGCGATGGACCAAGGCATGTTGATTGTCGTGCTGAGCGAAGCGAAGAATCTTTCTGCAGCTAAGGCTGAGTGACGGAGTACCTGAGCGTGGGAACGACCCCCAAAAAACAGCATAGCCGTTCGCAACGCGCCTTCGAGCGCGGCAAGCAACTTTTGGTGGGCGGCGTGAATAGCCCCGTGCGCGCTTTTGGCGCGGTAGGCGGCATGCCGCTCGTGGTCGATCGCGGGCAGGGAGCCCAGATCTGGGATGTGGATGGCAACGCGTATCTCGACTTCGTTTGCTCCTGGGGAGCTTTAATTCTCGGACACGCCAGCCCTGAGGTATCGGCCGCTATCGCTGACCAGGCGAAACGCGGCACCAGCTACGGCATGACCACCGAACTGGAGATTGAGCTGGCGGAGATGTTGCATCGGGCGCTGCCATCGCTCGAGCGCGTGCGTTTCGTCAGCTCGGGCACCGAAGCGACCATGAGCGCGGTGCGGCTGGCGCGCGCGGCCACGCGCAGGGATTTCATCATTAAGTTTGAGGGCGGCTATCACGGACATGGCGATAGCTTTCTCACCAAGGCGGGCTCGGGACTGGCCACTCTGGGCATCGCGGCATCTCCGGGCGTTCCCCGCGCGCTCGCGGAACTCACCCTGGACGCGCCCTACAACGATCTCGCCGCCGTCGAGCGCTTGTTCGCGAAACATGGCAGCGGAATCGCCGGTGTGATTGTCGAGCCCATCGCGGCGAATATGGGCGTGGTTCCGCCGGCGGATGGCTTCCTTTCGGGCTTGCGCGAAGTAACGCGGCGCCACGGCGCTTTGCTCATCTTTGACGAAGTCATCACCGGTTTCCGGCTGCGTTATGGAGGCGCGCAGACGCTGTTTGGGATCGAGCCCGACCTCACGACGCTGGGCAAAATTATTGGCGGCGGTCTGCCCGTCGCGGCTTACGGAGGCCGGCGCGAGTTGATGGAGCTGGTCGCGCCGCTGGGACCGGTCTATCAGGCGGGCACGCTGTCGGGAAATCCGCTCGCCATGCGCGCAGGCATCGAGACGCTGAAGCAACTCTCCGCCCCCGGCTTCTACGAGGCACTGGAGCGAAAAGGGAAGGCACTCGCGGATAGCATGCGGGAAGCACTTTCTGAAAGCGGCATCGCCGCCCACGTGGCCCGCGCAGGATCTTTACTGACGCTGTTTTTCACGGAAGGCCCGGTGGACAATTATGCCGCGGCCAAAAAGTCCGACACCAAACTCTTCGCCTCGTTTTTCAACGAAATGCTTCAGCGGGGAATCCTGCTGGCGCCGTCGCAATTCGAGGCACTGTTCGTCTCCGCCGCACACAGCGATGACGATATACGCCGCATGGGGATTGCCAGTCGCGAAAGCCTCGCCGCAATCCGCTCGTGATCGCCGCGTTTCGTGATTGCCGTACCGATGAACTGAAAATCACGCCCCGGGCAGAGCAGGCGGCGTCGCGCGCAAGGCCGCCACGTCGCGCGTCAGCTTGTCGATCAGCTCGATCAACTCGCGATGGCGGAGCACTTCGGGTATGGGTTCCCTCGCGGTGAACGTAATGATGCCCCCCGGCTCGAGGACGGCTTCCTCAACGTCGCGGAGGTGAGCGATGCCTTGCCGCCGTGCCGCCGCCTCGAGTTCTGCCTGCGAGATCGTCTGTTTCGCCAATTGGTCATCCTGAATCTTGCCCTTATGAATCAGGTGCGCCGATTGACCCTCGGCGATACGCTCGAGTCTGGGATGACGAAACAGAAATCGCACCACAGCGTAGTTGATCAGTAGCAGCGTGGCTGCGCTGATCAATCCTCCCAGGACGGTGTTGTCGTCGCCGATGATGGCATTCTGCACGGTATTCGACAGTGTCAGCAGGACGATCAGGTCAAACGGATTCAGTTGAGCCAGTTCGCGCTTTCCGGCCAGGCGCAGGCCGCCGATGAGAAACAGGTAGACAATCACCGACCGCAGAATCTTTTCCGTGACGGGAAGACCGAGCCAGAACATGTCCGTCCAAATTTTATGCATGCGTCCTCTCCAAATGGCCGGCGGGGGATTCGGCGGCCCATGCGCGGGCAGCCACACGATTTGCCCCGGCGGGGCATCGCGAGCCTAGCATTTGTCCGCTCGCGTGTGAAACGCGCCGGTGGAAAAAGAGGTGCCGACCGGGCCGTCGTAGCTCCGCGCCGTTTGCGGCTGTGTCCGCTCCATCATTACTGAAAGTATTCGCGTGAATAAAATTTAATATTGCGTTCGCGGAGTAATGTTATCCTGACGGCGTCGCGGCGAAGCGCTTGCCGCCCGAGGTTGCGAACCGATACTTCCTCGCGCCATGGAGGCGTCACTGAATCGGTTCAGGTTCGCTACAGCAGTTCGGCTCGTCGGTCTTTCCTTCCGGTACCGCTTTCTGGGTGTCTCCCCATGCCATTAACTCCCTCACCGCTGGTGATTGCTGCACTCGACGCCGGATCAAACGCGATTCGCGCGGTCGTGGCGCGAGCAGGTTCGGCCACGGAGATACGTGAGCTCGCCAGCGCGCGCTGGGCGGTGCGGCTGGGACACAATGTGTTCACCCGCAAGCGGCTGGACCCGCGAACGATGTCGCGGGCCGTCGAGGCCTTCATGCATTTCAGAAGCCTGCTCGACCGTTACAAGGTCGATGAATATTCGGCCGTGGCCACCAGCGCCATGCGCGAGGCGGTCAATCGCGACGCTCTGATCTCACGCATCTTTCGCGAGGCGGGGATTGAACTCACGGCGATCGGTTCGGCGGAGGAGGCGCGGCTGGTGCGCGAGGCGGTCTTCGCGGTGTCGGTGGGACGCTTCGCGCCAAAATTGATTCTCGATCTTGGCGGCGGCAGCCTGGAGATGAGTTTTCTCCGGGGACGAAAAGTCGATCGCGGATTTGCGCTTCCGCTCGGCACGGTACGATTGATGGAGCAATTCGATCTTTCCGGCCCGTTTACGCCCGAAGCCTACGCCAGATTGCAGACGCACATCCGGTCCGTCCTGCGCTCTCAGCTTCGCGGGTCGCCCCAACTCGGGCGCAACGCGGGCGTGGCTTGCGGGGGCAATGCCGAGGCCTTGGCTCGAGTGGCGCCGGGTCCGCGCATCGCCGGATTCAATACCTTGAATCTCCGCCGGCTGCGGGCCATCCAGTGGGAGATCCTCCGCCTCGATGTCGAGGGGCGCATGGACGCCTTTGGCGTGCGGCGCGATCGCGCCGAGGTCATGGGCGTCGCCGCGGTCTTGTTCACGACCCTGGCGGACGTGCTCGGCGCGCGCCACCTGATCATTCCGGGTGTTGGAGTTCGTGAGGGTGTGCTGCATGAATTGGCGGCGGCCCATTTCGGCCCTGCGAGCGCGCACGACGAGCGCGCGGAAGCCCTGCGGCAGCAGGCCCGGCGCTTTGCCGCGCGAATGCACTCCGACGCCGGACATTGCGAACACGTGCGGCGGCTGGCCGCTCAACTCTTCGACCAACTTGCTCCGCTGCACGAAATGGCTTCCGCGCAGCGCGTGACGCTCGAACTGGGTGCGCTGTTACACGATGTGGGTTTCGCGGTGAACGTGCGGGGCCACCATAAGCATGGCGAGTATCTCGTGGGTCACGCTGATATCCCCGGCCTCAGCAAGCATCAGCAGTCCGTGGTCGCTTGCCTGGTGCGTTACCATGGCGAATCGATGCCCGCATCCCACCATCGCCTCTATAGCTCTCTTGCGCAGGCGGACCGCACGCGCGTCCGCCAATTAGCCGCGATCCTGCGCTTCGCGGTCGCCTTGGATGCGGGCGGGACGCAGGTTGTGCGGCGTGTGGAGACGAAAATTCAGCGCAAGGCCATCGTCGTGCGCATCTCCGCTACCTCCGAAAGCCAGGTCAACTTCCGCGAACTGCGCCGCAAGGCCAAGCTTTTTGAAAGCGAGTTCGGGCTTCCTCTGCGCTTTGCTCGCGTTCGGCGGCTGCAAAGTGCGAATGGGGTGCGGCGGCCGGCCTTGCTGTCCGGGCGTTCGGCGGCTTGACAGAACGCTGCTTTGTATTCCGCGCCGAATTCATCCTCTCCAGGCATCTAAAGGTAGAATATGGTTTCGCCACGCGATAGATCGGAGCCTATGGATGAACCGGAGGATTTCCCAGCAAAAGTGATGCGTCTCTACCTGATGCGACATGGCATCGCCATCGACCGCGAAGACGTCGATTGTCCTCCGGAGGCGGAGCGTTATCTGACACCGAAGGGCATTCAGCGTACCCGCGCGGCGGCTCGCGGACTTCGAGACCTGCGCATCAAACCCGCATCGCTTCTTTCAAGCCCCT
>Ga0207039_1020_pt1 | contig 49947 bp, 44 predicted proteins | sample Alteio_BWMinCont_74_FD_153264 | JGI IMG/M metagenome (GOLD analysis project Ga0207039, IMG submission 153264) | Enriched cells from forest soil in Barre Woods Harvard Forest LTER site, Petersham, Massachusetts, United States -... | ecosystem: Environmental > Terrestrial > Soil > Temperate forest >... | reverse complement strand
TGAACGCATCAAGTGCGCCGGTGAGGCGTACGCAAGCGGAGCGGTGGTGGGTACGTGCGGAGGAGCCGAAGAATGAAGGCGACGGAGCACTTATAAAATATTGGCAAAGAAAAACCCCCATTATTTAGGCATCATTACCCAGGGCTCGCTTACCAGTGGCTTGGTAATGAAACTCGATGCGGCACATTCAGTTGAAGATTTGCGCGTGGGACGCTTTGTTGTTGTTGAAGGCAAGCGAGCCCGCTTTTTTAGTATGTTGGTTGACATCAGTCTGTCAGCCTCCAATCAATCATTTTTAGACGATCCGCCCTTAGATAGTCCTTTTGCTTTAGCGGTAATACAGGCTGGTGCTGCTTATGGCACGGTAAAAGTGCAGCCTATGTTAATGTTAGAAAACAATGCCGAATTGCGTCCAGTAAAAACTATACCTAGTCATTTTTCTTCTGTTTGTGAAGCTAATGAAGATGATTTTGCGCTAGTATTTGGCGCTGAAAATGAAAAAGACAAAGAAAATTACTATTTCAATATTGGTAAACCAATTAATATGGAGACGCCGGTCTGTCTTAATCTCGAACGTTTCATTGAGAGATCCAATGGCATTTTTGGTAAATCGGGTACTGGCAAATCATTTCTTACCCGTATTTTGCTTTGTGGTCTAATCAAAAAAGATGTTGCTTCAATGCTTGTTTTTGACATGCATAACGAATATGGCTGGCAAGCTCTTTCCGAGAATAAATCGCAGCCCCGCGTAAAAGGACTAAAACAATTATTTGGCAGCCGTGTCACTGTATTTAGTCTGGACCCCGCTTCTTCTAAAGCACGCGGCATCCCAGACCCGCACGAATTACTCATTGGCTACAACCAGATAGAGATTGAAGATTTAGACCTGTTAAAAGAAGAACTAAATCTATCAGAAGCCATTCTAGAAAACGCTTATATAGTGCGTGAAAAATTTGGCGCCGATTGGATTGCCACTCTGTTGGATATGAGCAGTGAAGAGATAGATATTTTTGTTGCCGAAAATAAAGGACATACCTCTGCTATTAAAGCTTTACAAAGGCGCTTAAACACTATAATTCAAAAGACTGCCTATTTACGCCCGCGCGTCAGTCAAAATTATATTGACGAAATCTTGCGCTATATAGAAGCGGGCAATCATGTGGTTCTTGAATTTGGCAGGCAAAATAATCTATTGTCTTATATGCTGGCTACCAATATAATCACGCGCAAAATTCACGCTGAATACGTGCGGCGTAGCGAATTACACATGGCAGATCCAGACAATGTACCCTCTCCCCGCAAGCTGACCATTGTTTTAGAGGAAGCTCATAAATTTTTGTCTTCCCAAGTAGCGCGTGGTACTATATTTGGTACTATAGCCCGTGAAATGCGCAAATATTCGGTTACTTTGTTGATTGTAGACCAACGTCCAAGCGGCATCGATAGTGAAATAATGAGTCAGCTTGGTACGCGGGTAACTGCTCTGTTAAATGATGAAAAAGACATAGATGCAGTTTTTACCGGCATTTCCGGCAGTCAAACTTTACGAACTGTTTTAGCTCAATTAGACCCCAAGCAGCAAGTATTAGTTATGGGCTATGCAGTTCCTATGCCAGTCGTTATCCGCACACGGTCTTTTGATTCCGATTTTTATGCTGCCGTTGCTCCTGACTCTATTTACAATGGCCAAACCCATTATGAGACGCACGACAATACCAAAGTGCGTGAACGGGCTAAAAAAGCGGCCGAAGAAGTCTTTGGTGCTTGATTAATTATGCATGGAACAATTTATTCTTGACGCTTCGAAAAATCATTATCGCCCATTGAAAAATTAATGATAAAGTCGTCTGACAGCTGTCAGACATAGTATATAATTTTGTTATGAAGTATAGACCTAGTTTTTATGAGCACGGGTGTAAAGAAGAATATGTAGACCAGGTAATGGATTACGACATGTGGTATCCCCTGCATGAAAGCGAAAGAGACAACGAACAAGTTATGTATGTGGGCTGGGTAGGGAAATATGTATATTATGGGAAATAGGAATTGAATAGCACCCTGAAGGACAAGAAGATTGGGCATTCCACGCTCAACCAGCTACTGCTTATTCTAAAAAACGAGTAAATTTATGAGACAAGAAACTTTGGCTAAAATGAAAAAGGCACAAGAAGAAGCTCGTCAGCGCATTGTCGCACGAGGTAAAGTCGAGTTTCGCGCCGAGCCTGATTTGATGAATCTATTATGTGATAGAGCTAGAAAACAACGGGTTCCTTTTGGTCCAATGGTGCGTGATTTGGTTAAGGCTCAATTGGAACTGGAAGCAAAGAAAGAACCAACACAGCTCGATAAAATAGAAAATAAGATAGATAAATTGCTTTCACGTGAATCAGCTTAGTTACCTGAATAGTACATAAAAATCATTATCAGTCTCTGAAAAAAATTGAGGTGGTCCCAGGCCCCTTTCAAGGCGGCCGCGATCGTTATTTTGGCTGAAAACACTGCAATAGCATTTTTTGTTTGAACTAATTGCCCGATATTTGATTCTTTTGAACTTTAATTTGTATTTTACGTAGATATAAGTAGATACAAACGGATCACGATTAACCAATTGACGCATGTACGCATTTGGCGTATATTGTGAAGGAGGGCAATGAAAATAGTTGGTTGGAATATCACTCAGGCATTCGCAAAAAAATATCCACAAGTCCGTCCACGCTTAGAAAATTGGCGAAAACATGTTCAGGATGCTAGTTGGAAGGAAACAATGGATGTTATAAAAACCTTTAACACTGCTAGCTATGTACCTGTTAAAAGAGCATGGATATTTAATATCGGATCTGACCGGCTGATTACAGTTATAGACTTAACCCTAAAAACAGTTTTAATTAAGCAAATTATGACACATAGCGAATACATGAGATGGAGCAATGCAAAGTAATGCCTAGAGCAATTGACAAAAGTTATTTGGAATTGATTAAACGTTTTCCTTTGGTCGAGATAGGTAATGACTCAATGCATAAGATGGCATTATCAGTATTGAATAAATACATGGGTCTGGATATTACAACAACAGGACAAATTGCGTATCTGAAAGTTTTGACTACTCTGGTCGATCAGTACGAACGATCGAGATATCCGGCACCGACAATGTCTCCACGAGAAACTATTAAGTCACTAATGCAATTTAATAACTTGAGGCAAGCTGATTTAATTCCTTATTTTGGTTCTCGTTCTCAGGTAAATGATTTTCTGGTTGGTCGTCGCAATTTGAGCAAAGATCAAATTCGCAGGCTTTCCAAAGCATTTTCTCTTTCTGTCGATTGTTTATTTTCGGATCTAGAATCACAAATAAAGCCAAAACCACAAAAGAGAGCCGGCTAATTACAAGCCCCGCCGCTATTCTCTGCTTTCGGAGTTAAGCCCATTGAAATTAGAACCAAGATGCAGATTAGTTGACTGGTTATGTCACAAACGGGTAAGTGACGGCGCTGGCAGTTCGGACAACGCTTCATTCTGCCGGTTTTTGTCTTTTTTTTTACTGCTCAACTGTTGTAAAATTAACGATATGGACAGCGAAAGACAAATGCAAAAAAAAATTGTCAAACTCAAGCTTCACGATAAGCAAAATGACTTTGCATACTGGCAAAGTCAGTCATATGAAGCTAGGCTCTCTCAGCTTGAACAAATAAGACAAGAATATCATCAGTGGAAATACAATGCTGAACCACGACTTCAAAGAGTTTATAAAGTCATTACGCTTAATACAAATAAAATTTGAGTAAAAAAGCAAAGAAGACCCGGCAGGCGCTCTGGTAGCGCCTCCTGCCGGGCAAATGGGTTGTTTTCAAATAACCGCTCTTGTTGGTTTGTTTCAGATCGTTGCGCCGGCACGGAGAGCGGCGACCGCCAGCTCTGCGCGCTCCCACGCGAGCGCGAATGGATGGATGATGCGGCCCTGCTCTCTGGTGAAGCGGGCCCGTTCGCTGAGAAATGCCTGCTCGAACGATGGGCGGTCAGCGGGGCCGAAGCCGAGTTGAAACATCAGGTCCTGGAGGACGACGAATTCCGGAGCCGGGTTAAAGTCCCCAATGGCGTGCATGTACGCAAACAAGTCCGCTTCGAATACCGGCACGAGCGTGTCGGCGACGAAGATGGTTGGTTTCGCGGAGGGCACGGTCGCCCACTCAACCCACTCTTTCATGCCATCGAGAAGGCTTCGCGAATCGCCCGGTTTCTCTTCAATGTCTAATCCAGGGAGAACCTCCCGCTCGACTCGGGGGTCAACGACTCCCAGAATGGGGCAGCGGTTTGCTACCAGTGAGTTACAGCCTCCGCCGGAAACCGGAATCAGAACAGCGCCAGTGACGAACAACTTGTCGTAGTTGCGCAGTCCGGACATCGCAGCGACGAGCTCAATCATCTCAATCTTTCCTTTCGCTGAAATAACCATTCGCTCCAAGACTAACTCCACCTGCCGCGTGGCAAGTCGAAAGTATTGTCTTTTTCACTAAACCCTTGTTTGGAGGGTAAATCCTCACACATAGAGGTTGGAACGAGCGATATCTAAGCCTGACATTTTTGCTTAAGGAGAAGCAAGTGCCGCTAATGTAAGTTTCTAATCCTGGAAACATAAACTGATTAACCATCCGAGGAGGTCTCTTTATATTTTCGATAAGTAGAATTTCGTAATAAACCACTCTTGTCCAAAATTAAATAAGTTCTTTACAACTATATATAATTCGCGCTAGTGATATTTCATCGCTCTTTAATGCCTGCAAGGGCGATCAAAATTGCTATTTGCACTTACCAATAAGTTATATTTGTCCCTGGGGTAATATGGACTTGAGGTTTTACAGTATTAGTGACCAATTCAGGCAAAATATCAGAGAGTCATCAGGGAAAAGAGCCAGATGAATCTCAATACAATTTTATTGAGCACCGCAATCCTGTAGAAACAATGATGTGCCTCATATTGGCTGCTGCTTACTTAGGTTTAGCTAAGTACTGTTTTACGCCCTTACTTGTTACTAAAAACTGGGAGCTTTTAACTAATGTAGAGGTATTCTTTTGCACAATTGCTGCCCTTTCAGTCTTTATTGGTGTGCGTCCGTATTTTAGTCCTTCTAGTTTGCAAATTAGTCGTCACGGTATTAAATACCAAGGACCCTATTGGCCGCGACGAAAGACCGTAAACTGGAGACATGTCGTAAGCCTTTATTTGAGCAAGGAGCTAATCATAATTCTCTATAGGCCAGATCTTGATAGAAAGCGTACCTGGCCTATGATTATTCCAGCTATTTATCTAGGGCAACGAGAGAAAATTGTTGAGGTGATGAGCGAATATAGCCCCAAACCACCAATAATGATGACTAGCCCTGCGCTTATTTCGCGCATTCTTTTCGTGATAGCCTTTCTCGCTTTCGTTCTTTGGCTGCTCGAGCTTATGATTTCCAGTTAGCGCTAAGTGCGCTAATCTGTTATCAAGAAATTAATATTGGCTGTTAGCGCTAACTGTGCTAAGTTGTAAAGATAATTTTTTATTAGCCGACTTATTTCAAAAATCGTTTCGATGATTTCCACAGGCTGCGTAAAGTTGAAGTTTTTTCCATAAAAAGTGGTGTCAGGTGATTTTTACATAATTTAAGTGCGGGCCCCCTTTATATATATGTACTTGATTTCCCTATTAATAAATTGCCAAGATAATATATCCCCTCAGAACCCCAAGTCTTTACCGCCAGTAAGCCGAATTCCAAATGCTACGTCTAACCAAAACTTTCCCTGTCGGGGAATTTTGGTCGACCACGCTGCTGGATAAAGCTTTTGGTTGGTGATGGCTTGCTTGATACGTGCTCTCTAGAACTTTCAAACCTTTTTATATTTATTGCTTACTTTAAATAAGTTATTCTAGTTAGATAATGTTAGCACCACATATAGTGCGACTAAGTTTTTTACACACTATTCTTTTAATGCTTTTATATAAACAATCAATCTAGCCAGTTCAATATCATTGATCACCTTTGGCGGCTGGGCAGGCATTATGCCTTTGCCTTTGCGAATTAAAGCCTTTAACATTTCATCATCAGGATATTTTTTGCTTATATCTATTAAGCTTGGTCCCATTCCTTGTTTGCCACCAGGGTGACAGGTATTGCAACTTCTGATAAATATTTGTTCTCCAGTAAGGTCTGTGGAACGTGAAGCGTCTTCTCTCTCTTCATATTGCTTACTGGCTTCAATACGTTTCATTTCCTCTGATAATGAGCAGGCTACTAAAGTGGACACAAGAAAAAGCAAAGGGAAGCTGTAAAAACAAAGCCTGGCTATCTCTGCCGCCCGCGAGGCAACTTCGCCAAAGGCATTTGCTTCATTCCTTGCTGTGTCCTTTTTAATTGTGCATTTATCGCGCATCTTTTTTTACATCCTCTTAACAAGAACCTGAATCTCTTGTTCTTCTAGAACTATATACTTCAATTTTTTTCTGATTACTAGACGATTTTGCTTGATCGCCTCAAAAATTTTTTTTTATAGCAACGTATGCTGCTCGTAAAACCTTTGTGAGACTGGCTTTCCTTAACATGGTATTTACTTTTGTGAGGTACATTATTCATAGCAGTTTGAATATAGTCAACTGCGCCTCTTTCGAGCCTAAATATAACGTCCCTGAAACTATAAAACTAGAAGAGTAAAAGATATGAGCCTAGATATCAAGCAAACAGAATCTCCAGAAAAAGTTATTAGTGCAGTCACTGAAGAGCATATTATTATTCGTGGCGGCCGTCCGCTAGAAGGCAGTGTAACCATATCTGGTGCCAAAAACGCTGTTTTAAAAATGATGGCCGGTGCCTTACTTGTTAACGATATTGTTGTTTTGAGAAATGTGCCAAACTTGACTGATGTGAACATGATGGCTGAAGTAATCAGATATTTGGGCGCTAAGGTTGAAATTGCCAATAATGAAGTGACAATTGATGCTCGCAATTTAACTGAATTTGAAGCTCCTTATGAATTGGTCAGCCAATTTAGAGCTTCTTTTGTTGTTCTAGGACCATTGCTTGCTCGTCTTGGTCAAGCAAAAGTTTCATTGCCTGGTGGATGTGCTATCGGTGAAAGACGTATCGATTTGCATGAACGTGGCTTGAGACAATTGGGTGCTGAAATAAGCATAGAACATGGTTATGTAAATGCTACTGCTAGTAAGCTTATTGGTTCTCGCATTTATCTTGATAGACCATCTAATGGTGCTACCGAAAATATTATGTTGGCGGCAATATTGGCCGAAGGGCAAACAATAATTGAAAATGCTGCCCAAGACCCAGAAATAGTGAATTTGGCAGAATTTTGCAATGCTATTGGTGGTAAAGTGGCTGGCGCTGGCACCTATCAAATAGTAATTGATGGTGTACGTCGAGAAGATTTACATGGCGCAGTAGTAGGTACTATTCCAGATCGCCTGGAAGCCGGAACTTTCATGCTGGCTGTCCTCGCCACACAAGGCGAGATTACACTTGAAGGTGTTTACCCGCATCATTTGTATTCTTTGATTAGCAAAATGGCAGATATAGGCGCTGAAATTTCTATATTGGCCCCCTCAATTATAAAAGTTACAGCACGCCACAAGGCTCGTGCAACAGATGTGACCACACAACCTTATCCAGCTTTTCCTACCGATTTGCAAGCGCCGATTATGGCTGTATTGGTGGGAGCTTCAGGTACCTCGATTATTACGGAGACGATTTACGAAAACCGCTTTATGCAAGTGGCCGAATTACGCCGTATGGGTGCAGAAATTGCTTTAACTGGCAATTCAGCTGCTGTAATTAAAGGTGTTGAACGTTTAACCGGAGCAGAAGTACAATCGAGTGATTTGCGGGCGGCAGCGTCCTTAATCATTGCTGGGTTGGCAGCTGAAGGTGTTACCGAAGTTGGTGGCTTAAAGCACTTAGATCGTGGTTATGAAAACCTAGAAGCTAAATTTAGAGCACTGGGCGCCGATATTTACAGACGCTAAAGTCTAAAAGCGCTCTGAAACAGGTATCAAAACTGTATTAGCTTGCCAATCTTTTGGCGCCTGGTTGCTCAGGTGACCAGGTTGGATGCAGATCATTTTTATCGACGCTTACCATAGTAGCGCTTTCAGGCGTATCGCCAAATTCAACTACACATTCAGAGATATCCTCTGCGGTGAGCATTACCGTACCTTTAGCACCGGCTGAAAGCGAAATTTGATCGCCTTCTAAGTCGATGGTTTTTAGAGTCCTTTTTAATTTAACAACATCATGTTCTCGAATCATTTTTGCGCTCTCCGTTTTGGAGGAAGGACATTTGTTAACCGAATTAAAGTGGTATTTCTTTCCTTAATCCAGTGTAGTCTTACACCTTCAATAATTCGACCATTGGCACCGACAATAGTTGCATATTGCAGATATATTATACCAAACTCGTTAATTCGTACTGGTTCAGCTTTTTTTGGATCAAAAATAATCTGTCGTGCCAAAAGCTCTTTATTGGCAGGTGTAAATCCTAATGCTCTGGCAAACCAATTGGCTTTCTGTCCGCCTTCCGGATGAAATTGATTTAGGGTGTAAGTCTCAAGTTTATATAGAATACTTTGCCATGTACTTTTCATTAGTATATGATCTTCTTCTGTGCTGCCGACAATATTGTTTTTCTAGATTTTTAGAATTAGACGTAAACAGCCCATAAAAAGTTCAATTTAATTAAAATCAGCACCATAGTCTGATTAGGAATTGCAGGCAACAATTTGCCAGAAATTATCGCTAGCGCGAACAATGGTAGTTGTAAAATAGTTAAGCGGAAAAACACGGTATCGCATATGGTGCTTTGATGAGTAAAAGAAACTCCGCCAGACCCCTGGGGGATCTGACGGAGCTTTGAGCAGGATCTTCGCTCCACTTACGCACGCCGCCGCCGAGGCACTGTCCGGACATTAAGCTTCACCCTGGGCAATTTGATCCCCAAAGGCTATTGTGAGACTAAACGATTTCGTTGTCCCAGTCGTTCCATCTTAGCTTTGGCTTTGGCTTATCGAGCCCTGATCGAAGGCCCTGTCTTGCACCGAGAATGTTAGCGGTGCTATACAGGCAAGAGCAAACCGCGTATGTCGTCCACGACAGCTCAAGGGGTCGACCTGTCTGGGCAAGACTGCCCAGTCCAAGTCCGAACCCGTGCGCAAAAGCGAAGACAACTCCAGCCCATGCCCCCATAAGAAAGTGGCACCAGCTCAACTTCGCCTCGCCCACATTTTTAGTAGTCGCCACGGTGAACCACATGCCGCCGTAAGACAGCAGTATGATCAAGGTCCCCACGGCGCAGTTGTAGGTCAACATCGAACTCTCCTCTCGACTTCGTCATCCCCACACCCGGCCGACCCCTCACGAGGGGGTGGTCTGAAACTGGTTTATCAAACAGGTAGCGGTAAGCGCAAACTCAAACAAGGTGGGGAAAGAACGATACTTCAACTTTGCCAGATTACAACAGGCTAAATCAAGCCTCACCTCTGAACGCTAAATCCAATTAGATCCCAGAAAAGCCCCACTATATCGACCAGATCAACACTGAAACTGCTAATTACGAGAAGAAAGACTAAGATTAAAATCTCGCTTTACAACTGTGCATAGCTCGCATAAGGCCATGCCTATTTGTTAATTAGGCTCAATTTCTACGCCCTTCCAAAATGATACATAACCTTCAATTTCTTTGGCGGCGTCTTTGGTTTTAGGGTAATACCAGGCAGCATCTTTGTTTACAGCGCCATTGGCTTTTATATCATAGTAACTGGCTGTACCTTTCCACCCGCATACTGTAGTTGTTTCGCTCTCAACGAAATATTCGCGCTTTATAGATTCAGGCGGGAAATAATAATTACCTTCCACCACTTTGCACTGGTCACTTTCGGCTAAAAGTGAACCGTTCCATTTCGCTTTGACCATGTTAAAGCCTTTCCTTTTATTCCTTAAGGACAGTTTAGCTTGATTAACTCATTGCTTAAATAGAGATTTGCATGCATTGACCTTATAGAAAATTTTAGCTTGTTGCCTTCGCTCGTCTGTATAAATTTGGACAAACCTATCGGGCTATCAAAGTAGTGCTAGCGCGGCTTGCCAAGTTTGCAGGCAAAACCTAACGCAGCTCGCGCTAGGTCTGTGTTAGCAATTAATTTATAATTTTCAGTTAAAACCTCTTAAGATTATTCCACTTGAGATGGCTGAAAAGTGGCAAAGACTCTACTGATGAGGCTTTCAGAAACGGCCAAAATAAAAAAAGCTTGTAAGCCTGTATTAAAGCTCTATTGCGCAAGAAGTAAAGAGGTTGTTACTGTTGGATATTCCTTTCCGATTTTCCCTGGAGACCAAGCAGCACAACCTTGTACAAACACAAAATTTTAAAGCACAGGTAGCTTACTGCTCTTCAGAACGAACTCGGATTTAGGATAACTGGCTCGGCGGCCAGTTGTTTGAGCGTAGCACGTCATTGTTTGGCGGACTGCGCAGTTAGTGATTGTGCATCTTGACTAAGTTCGCCCCGAGGGCGAACCACAACTGGAGCGGAAAAATGAAGATAAAGATTAGCACGTTCGGCGGCCCAATGGTGAAAGAGATGATGGAGCAGCGCCGTTGGTGGCGCAATCTCGATCAGATCCTAAAGGACCTGAAGGTGATCTCCAAGCAAGGACCAGCAGGGGCAGCCCTGGCGGAGCAGGTCGCTCGGGACATCCAGTCTCGTTACGATAATGCGACCGCAGCGCTCGCGTTTATCGCGCCATTGCTCGGGCGTCACAACGTCCTGGCAATCGTTGCCGGGGCCCTCGGGCTTGATCCCAGGGTCCAGATCGGGACCGCGGAGTCCCTTTGGACAGCGGCCCGCGACGAGGCAGACTACCTCTTCCGTGGGCATGCGTTTTCGCCTCCGCGCGACGACTACCACCCCCTCCTGCGATTCGTCTGGGACGGCCGAGAACGTTCCTCGACGTCGCTTATCCTCAGATTCATTTCCCGCATGACCATGGCCCGTGAGCGCATGGCTGAACTCGGGTGGGAGCTTCCTGCCACGGATGCTGCAGCAAACGAGTTCGAAAATTTCTTCGCGGACCTCTGTGAGGCCGCAGCCGGCCCTGGGCTCCGCCGCCTCGCCTGAGACGGGCTCGAGTCGGCAGGCAGAACTAGATTGGCTGCCACGTGCGGCTGATCCAGTCCTGCCTGCCGACAGAAAAAACAAAAAAAGCAAAAATGGGGTAAGAATCACCGATGTCGTATCGCGGTGATTCACCCCGTTTTTCTGCTTTTTCTTTTTTGATCTAGCCTATTGACGGGCCCTCGTCCGTAGGCGGAGGGGCAGTAGGAAATTTGAGCAGCGTCGGTGCTGTTTCCATTGTGCCGGCTTGGCTTTCTTCCTTTTTTCGCCGTTCTGCGATAGCCTGGCGCACTCCCATGAGCAAATCGACCAATTTAGTCACTACCTTTATGCGCAAAATCCCTTTGCGGTTATTAGGTACAGGTACATCCATATCGATCCTGCAAGCGATGTGATATGCGCCTGTGAGCACGAGCTCTTGCAGATCCAGATTGTTAGTGGCGTCAACTCCCATTCTCTCTTGAACTTCTTGCATGATTCCGTCAATCAACGTTTGTACAAGAAGCTCGTCGATAATTGACTGTTCACCGCCTACATCGCCTTGTTCATTGACTGGTTCCTCACCTTGTTTATTGACTGGTTCTGCAACTGGCTTCTTGCCCGGTTCATTGTTTAAATCTGTGACTGGCTGGGGGTTTGATGCCCCGACCAATTCTTCGTCTGGCATAGCAGGTCCTCTTCCTATTTGAGAAAACACAGGCTTTTGCCGTCCATGACCTGGGATATAAATTGCTCGTAAGTCTCTGGGTGTTTGTGCTCCTGCATGAATAAAAATGGTTGACGCTCCATCCTCGGTTATCGAGCACGCAAAACTCAAGGGTATTTTATTTTCTTTCTCTCATTCAAGAAGGGACTTGATTGTGGCTATTAATATTCAAATGAAAATGAGCCGCGAATAATAAATTAAAACGCACTTTACAATTAGCCCAGCTAATCTCTTTATAAAATAAGACACTGCGTGATTTTTCTTACTCTAAAGTTGACAAGTTTTTGGGCACATTATAATTAGAAACTTGTCCTTTAATGATTTGCTATTATTGCTATTTAGGATTCTGATATTCATAAAGGGATACTTTGTGCTGGTAATGAAATTTGGAGGCACCTCTGTAGCGGAAGCCTCTCGCTTTAAAGATGTTTTCAATATAGTTAAGCACCGGTCAACTGTGTCCGGTAAAGTTCCCTTGATTGTGCTTTCAGCTATGTCAGGAATTACTAATGAGCTTATCGATTGTGCGAAGTGTGCTCAGGCAAGTGATCATTCGCTAGCTGCTGCCAGGCTTACTGACATAAAAGATAGGCATTATGAAGTAGTGGAAGACCTCATCCCTCTGTCGGGAAGAGATCAATTGCTCTCGGCTTTAGAAATCGATTTTAATCGGCTTTCTATTTTGCTTCAGGGTATTACTTATTTGGGTGAATTATCTAAACGATCATTAGACGCCATAAGTAGTTGTGGCGAAATCTTGTCTACCAAGATCTTTTCAGCTTATGCTATTTCACAAAAGGCACCAGCCGTTTATGTTGATGCTCGCACAATAATGTTAACTAACGAAGATTACGGCAAGGCTATTCCAAATTTAGAAGAGCTTAGTGCGCGCAGCCAAAGTGAAATTGCGGCACTTATGAAAGAGGGTAAATGGATTATAACCCAAGGATTTATCGGCGCCACTGCCAATGGTGTCACAACTACTTTGGGACGCGGTGGCTCGGACTACAGCGCTTCTCTTATCGGAGCGGCTATAAATGCTGATGAAATCCAAATCTGGACAGATGTGGATGGCATGATGACTGCTGATCCAAGGCTTGTACCGGAAGCTATTCCTGTTGCTAATGTCACTTTTCAGGAAGCGGCCGAATTAGCTTATTTTGGCGCTAAAGTATTGCATCCTTTAACTATTAAACCAGCAATTGAAAAGAACATTCCCGTGCGTATTCTCAATACACTTAACCCGGACAGCGCAGGCACTTTGTTGGTAGAGAAAACCGACAATACTGAAAAAATATGCGCCATAGCTTGTAAAAAAGGACAGACGGCTATTTTTATCAATTCAGCTCGCATGTTGATGGCTTCTGGCTTTCTAGCTCAAGTATTTAACATTTTTGCTCGCTATGAAACATCTATTGATTTAATCACCACATCAGAAGTATCTGTTTCTTTGACCATAGACAATCTCGATAAATTGCCTCAAATTGAAGAAGAGCTTAAACAATTAGGCGAAGTAACCGTTCTGAATGACTTGGCTATTATTGCCTTGGTTGGTCGCAATTTTAGAGAAGAAAGCGGCACTGCTCATCGCATTTTTAAAGCATTGGCTGATCTCAATATAATTATGATTTCCTTTGGTGCTTCCAATATCAATGTAAGTTTGGTTTTGACAAATCAAGATGCCGATCGAGCGATAAAACTATTGCATTCTGAATTTTTCTCAATGGCTGCGGTGCGTTCTTGATCAATAGCTAAGGCAATGTTTTTACTCTCAACAAGATTTGTCTGCTAAGCCGCATTGACATTAAAAACCTAACCTATTGACAAGATTTTGCCTCATGTAAAATCTAATCTCTTTACATCCAAAGAAAGATTTTGACTATAGACGAAAATAGTTAGTTAGCGCTACCGGAGCTAGCCTTTAAATATGCTTTTAATCATGACAAATGCATTAAAAAATATGCACTTTTTGCTGCAGTTGCGAGTCTTTTGCCTTTGCCCTTGCTAAATTTCATGCTTTTCCCTCTTATTTGGACTTTTAGTAAATATTGACATCCGCTGGTGGATTTTAGTAGCTTGGAAATGTTCAGCATCCATACCCGTTGACAGAGCAGAGCCCGAAAGAGACAGCACGAAGCACAATCCCCAATTAACAGTGAGATCCTCGCGGGGTAAGCTTGTCACTGTCTTGCGCGAAAAATTCGGGTGAAAGCACCGCGCCCCATGTGGAAGGCGTGGCTACGGTTTTGGATCTGGACATCATCCATCAGCCCGCAGGCAGATTGTGGGCAGGCGCCTTGAGGCGCAGAAGGACAAAAAATGAGCGCGAAAAAAAACATCGGTCGTCGCAACCAGAAGTCGTCCCAGACTCAGTCTCTGAGCATCGCCGAGCGCGCTGCTCAGATCCGTGCTGAAAAGGACTTCGAAAACATGGAAGTGCACAGCTTGCGGGCTTTCCACTTCCATGGCTTGATGATGGAAGACCGAGAGGCGGGAAAAACGGAATATCTCCCGTATCAGTTCAGAGACATTCTGACCAAGCACCTCTGGATGGTCGGTGGTCCGGTCGGTGGCGAACAGAGGACAGTATCTTGGTTCGTCTACTGTGCCTCCCATAAGCCGATTCTAGATAAACTGGGAGCGATGATCACCGCAATCAGGAACGAGCGGAGGCGACTATCTCCCCTGGAGGAGGGGCATGAAGGAGTGGAGACTCTAGTCGCGGCGGTCAATCTGCTGGCTGCTGCCAGAGATAAATTCCAGGAGGCATTGCTGCAATCCCCTCAGCAATTTCCTCAGCAAGCTTACAAGAATCCACGTCTGTCTTGTCGCTGGAACCCCTCCGAAGAACGCGCTGCCAAGCGAACTCTTCGGAGATTGTTAGCCAACAAGGACTATTTCTTACCTGCCCTCAAAGAGGTATTCCCGGATGAGGCGCCGGAATTGGATTTAATCGCCTTGCGCATGGAGGAGCTAACCAAGGCCCTTTGGGTTCTACACGAGAACCTGGAGGCGTTCGTTCCGGTAAGCCATGCCGAACGGATCAACATGCTCGAAGCCCTCGAATGCTGCTTCTATCTGCAGGTCAACCACCATGTTGGCTTCACGAGCTACCTGAATCACTTTGAGCAAGGGCTAGAGCCGGCGCACCGTGAGGTGCTCCTACAGTCCTTTAATGCGGACGAGGGGTCTCGCTTCGACCCGCGGCGATACCGCTGGCACCCAGAGGAGGATGATCTCGGGTTCGCCGATCTTGAGGCGGATCTAGCCCTGGTCGGGCAAGCTCTGGCACAGTTGACCTCACTGGGACAGGCATTCGCGGCGATAAACGCGCTGAACCAGGCGCTCAATCAATGCCCCCGGTCTTATGCTCTTGCACCATACAGACGCGTCAACGGGCCAGTATATTGGCCGCTCATCTGCTGGTTCAAATTCGCCAATCTCCCAGCCGCCGTTACTCCCAAGAACTGGCCGTTCAGCGAGTAACAGGTAGTTGGGCATGTTAAAGCAGAAAGAGGCGGAGCCCACGGGCTCTGCCTCTTTCCTTCAATTCCCTGAGATTGAAGTTCGTTTTACCACGGTACAGTAAATCGGGAGGTCAGATGTTTCAGTCAGACGTGCAGCCTCACGGGCAGCAACCTTGGGAAGTTTGGCCCAAAGGGCTGAACTACTGGGATCGTCGGAAAGGAAGTCTCACGGATGATGGCGTTCGAGACTTCGTTTGGCGCTCTTGGAAAGACGAGAGATCCGGATGGCTCTACCTCATACTCGACCACTACACGTCGGCTGATTTGAGAACCGCCGGTGACCAACCTGGCTGGTTTTTCAAATCGATCAACCATCGCAAGGTGGCCGAATTCTTCTTCAAAAGGCAGGGTTCTTGGGGCAACCCACGTCAGTATCGACTGGTCGTGGAAATCCCACACACCATGCTCTGGGAAGGGTTCGCGCCCATCCACACCAAGAAACCAGAGCCCACTGAGGAGGGCTACGCATACCAGATGCGCGAATACCTGCTCAGTAACAAGCCGCTTCTGCCGGCAAAACAGGTGCTGGACGTGAACAGACCTGTTTTCTGGGCGCACCGGAAGGATGATGGGAAGCAGACAATCGTGCATTACCCCGGCCGCTCCGACAGCGGCAGCACGGGTGCCACCCTGTGTATTATCTCGCCTACTCAGCTCAGCTTGGACGAATTGCGCGGCCTTCTCGTTTGGCCGATTGAAAGATACACCCTGGAGCTGGAGGAATTCCGGCCATTCGTCGAGAACTCGACCCAAGCAGAGTTCGCTGATGAAGAAGCTGCCCAATAGCAAGGGCGACTTTTCTGCAGACCCAAGTGTCAACCGCGCAGCTGTCGTGACCGTTGCGCGGTTGACGAATGCTGTGCCTTGCTTTGCCGTGTGTTTATGGCGATCAGGGAAGTGAGAGAGTGTCCTACCTACTATAAGGAGAGAAGGAGCAAATGATGATGATATACAGTACCCTGTCTGGCCGTCCGCAGGACTCGCCAGAGTTAGCCCCGAGCGACGGTTTTCTAGCCGCCGTGCGGGGAGTATTTTTCTTCCGCGAGACTGAAGCGGAAGCCTTGGCAACGATTGCGAACTACGTGTTCGGTCTGAGACCGGATTATAGACGCGATCGGCCAACGGTCGAACCTGGACAAGGGGGGCTGCAGCACTATGCAGACTTAAGCGTGATCGTCAGACTGCCGGGGGGAGTGATCGCCGTAGAATTATCCGGCAAGGTCAAAGAATCGGGCGAAATTACCCACCGCCGGTGCTTCGGACTCGTCCTTCCCATAAAAAAAGACGCTCGACTGATCGAAAGCATCGAGCAAATTCGATCGGAAGAGGTTCTCAGATAATGATGGGCTTGTCCCGCCCAGACGCACAACCTGGGCGGGATAAGCCTTTTAAACCACGCTATTAGCTCGGATTCTTCTTTGTCCCGTAGGCACCATATGCGGTATTATAACTAATATCTAAACTTTTGTCTTTTGACGCGTTTTAGTCGCCGGAGCTAAATATTTTTCTTCCAGCGAACTAATGGCAATGGTTTCACCAGTTTCATCAAAAAACTCCACATTGTAACCAATAGGAACATTGGGCACTAATAATACATCTAGAACAACTCCCCGCTGACCTTCTTTAAGTTCTACAAGTTCATCCTCAAACATCTCTTTTAATGATTTACACTTGAGTTGCACTGTTTGAAACTGTTTAAACAGATGCTTCCTTTTAGAAATATTTTTTTTAGGCATGTTGTTTACCTGTTTTTCTTGGGCGGTAACAAAGTGACCAATGTAACGACCCCACTTTCTGTGTCTATTTGCCAATGCGATCTAATATCTTTAACCATTTTTCCATTTGGTCCAATTATAGTCAACTTCTGTTTATATCTCACTCCCCACTTTGTATCGCGACTATAAACAGCCTCATTAGGATTAAATTTAATTTGTTCTTCAAGCATTTTGAATTGCTCTAGTTCTTTAGGATCGAATCCTAGTGCCCTTATAAACCATTGCCCTTTCATCCAGCCTTCGTAATTATTTGGATTAAAAAGATAGCCATTGATCTTTTGGCGAACACTTTTTCGAGTAACGAAATTCTTTAACTCATCCATAATGAAACCATTTTCTATAGGTAATAATGAAACTGATTTTTACTTAACGGCAGACGGCACTCGCCTGCCGGGCTGCTGTTCAGTCCTAAGCCTGTATTTAAGTGCTTCTGCCATATGCGGGTAAGTAATATTTTCGCTTGCTTCTAGATCGGCAATGGTGCGAGCCACGCGTAATAAGCGATCATAACTGCGCGCAGAAAGACCAAATTGGCAAATGGCGCGCACCAGCAATTCATGCGACTTTTGGTCTATTTGGCAAAATTGTTTTATTAGTCTATGGTTTAAATTGCCATTGTAAGTAAAATTTTCTTCGCCCAAACGTTCTTTTTGACATGCAATAGCGCGTTCTACTCGTAAGCGAATTGAGGCAGAATTTTCTGTGCTTGAGCCGTTGGAATTGCCGGTGTCGCCCGAGCTGGCACTATACATACCGGCACCTAAGTCATCTTCGCCTAAACGCGGCACATCTACATGCAAATCAAGCCTGTCCAGAAATGGCCCAGATAATCTAGACCAATAGCGAATAGCCTGATAAGGACTGCATATGCAAGCTTTAATGGGATCAGTTAAATAACCACAGGGACAAGGATTACAGGCACCTACTAAAAGAAATGATGCTGGAAAAGTGAGCGTATGCTGAGCACGACTAATTGTAATTAGCCCATTCTCTAAGGGCTGCCTGAGTAAATCTAAATGATGTCTGGGAAATTCAGCTAATTCATCAAGAAATAAAATACCCATATGGCTCAAAGATATTTCGCCAGGTCTGGGATACATTCCGCCCCCAACCAAACCCTTGGCTGAGGCACTATGATGCGGGCTGCGAAATGGTCTTTCTAACACTAAAGAATAAGCAGCAGCTGCGCCATTAGGCGAATGGTCTCCGTTTTCTTCCTCTGTACTTTTTGCTTGATTGCCATTAAGCAATCCAGCAATACTATAAAGCTTTGTTAGTTCCAGGGCTTCTTCGAAAGATAAGGAAGGCATGATACCAGGCAAACGCTGAGCAAGCATTGATTTACCGGAGCCCGGAGGTCCTACCAGCAATATATTATGTTTGCCGGCAGCAGCAATTTCTAATGCTCTTTTAACTGTATGCTGCCCTTTGACTTCATTAAAATCCAATTCGCAAAAATATTTGTTTTGTTGCTTGGCGTAATTTTGTCTTGCTTCATTATTTAAATAAAAGCCTTGTTCGGGGTTTTGAATAATGGCGCAAACCTCTTTTAAATGCGATACAGGATATACTCGCAAACCTTCTATTAATTGCGCTTCTGCTGCATTTTGTTCTGGCACAATAATGCCCATCGCGCCGGCATTTTTACAAAGAATAGCCATTGGTAAAATGCCAGGCACTGGTCTTAAACTGCCATCTAAACTCAATTCACCTATTAAATAAATTTGTGACAAATTCTCTGTAGGTAAAAGTCCGCTGGCGGCAAGAATGCCTATAGCAATAGGCACATCATAGGCAGGTCCTTCTTTACGCGTATCGGCTGGTGCTAAATTTACTACCCATTTTTTTGCGCAGGGCATAAGAAAAGAACATGTTTTAATAGCAGAACGTACCCGCTCCTGTGCTTCTCGCACAGCAGCATCTGGCAAGCCAACTATTTGGATTTGACCAATGCCGCCTGAACAATCTACTTCCACTTCAATGCGATAAGCATTGATGCCCAATAATCCAGCCGAGAGCACGCGTGCAAACATATGAAATCCTCTTCATCGCCTTGTATATATCAATACGTATAAAAGCGATAAAAGTTCATGCCAATCACGCGCTTTGGATTGGTTAGCGATTAGGCTGTTTCAAGGTTCTTTTAACAAGAGACTGGGCATCTTGTAAGACTGCCAGAGCATGTTCATATGCGGCTAATTTTAAAAAAGTTTGATAGGGTATTCCCATTAAGTTAGCTGCTCGCCTAACTAATGCTAGAGGCTCTTTATCCCAACGAAAACTTACCCTTGTCTCCTCTAGCTCTTTCTCGGCCTGTTCTATCATGTCAGTGACATGTTTATCTTCTTTTTCTGAAAACTCAACGGTTCCAAGATTCTTATATTTCTTTCTTTGTTTTGCCATTTCCTTATCCTAAAATATTGCTTCTATTCTGAAACAAGTAATTACAGTAATTTCTTTTTGCTGCTTATTTCGCCAAAACCAGTAAAGTCCATGTGTGTCTGATAAGTTTTCATAGCGCTGATATTGTTCATTCCAAATGGGTAATGTGTCGAAGAATACATTGAGAGCGTCATCTATGGTCGTGAGATGTCTGGCGTAAATATGCAAAACAGAAGACTGAATCTTGTCATGTTTGAAAAAGAAAGTGATGCCCTGTACTCGAATGCTCTGATAATTAGATTTTGGCAAGATCTAATACCTAAGCTTAAACAATTATAGCAGCGATTGCGGCAAATGTCATGGCAATTGCCGTAAATAAATGAAACTGAAAGCAATGGTGAGGATGGGCATGCAGTAATCAAATTTGAAATTATGGTTATAAGTCCCTGCTAGCTCAGGCGAAATTATGCGTGGAAACAGTGGAAACATTTACAGTCCCTTTTATTCATGTATATATATCAGTACGTATAAGAGCTAGAAAAAGTTCAGCATGCGCTAGCTGTGCTAAGTATTACGATAAGCATTTATGCCCAATAATCCAGCCGAAAGCACGCGTGCAAACATATGAAATCCTCTTCATCGCCTTGTATATATCAATACGTATAAAAGCGATAGAAGTTCATGCTGATAAAGTCATTTGAATTAGCTAACTGAGATAAATAGCTAAAGGATAAATAGTAAGTAAAGGCTGAAACTGGCACATATAGTGGATATATTAATAGCCGCTATCTATAAGGAATTATTAATTGCTCGGCGAGCTAGCGCAGTTGTCATGCCAGATTTAATAATATAAAACTGATTAGATTATGATCACTATTCTTGGCAAGCGCCAAAATTTTGAACCAAGCATAGAGCGCCATAACTGAAAGATTGAGCAAAATTATATATGCTCTTGACTTTGCCCGCAGCGATTGTGAACACTGAAGTTAGTCACGCTTCAAATCAACCACAGGTACAAGTCAACCACCCTTCCAAACACCTATTTTCAATATTACGGTGTGCCGCTTTTTATAGCGACTAGGGGTGTATTGCTTGTATGCTAGTCCACATTTTCAATAAAGGGTGACCAGCCTGAAATATCGATTTCTTTAATGCAGGGCGTTAGGACAAAACTGCTCTTGCATTACAACCGTGCTTTGCAGTTGCCTGAACCTTGAGTTCAGGCTCAATCGCCGTAACAATTGGCAAGCTGGCGTCTTTCGACGCTGCTTTTCACGTGTCTTCAAGTACCTACAGCAAGAGAGAGCAGAAATGTTTTTCTTTCGGAAGTTTTGGAAATTTCGACCCGACATCTTCTCCCCCAAGGGGAATCGCCGCCAGCGCCGAAGTCGGCGTCACCATCTCGTTCCCATTGTGGATGGCATGGAGTCGCGCTACATGCCTTCCACCTTTCAGGTGACAGCGGCAATTGATAATCCAGCCACCACTGGCTCCTTGCGCAATGAGATCGCACAAGCAGAAGCGCAGGGCCCAGGCAATGTTGTGGACATCGCAAAGGGCTTGACGGTGACCGAGTTGCAAGGGGAGCCTTCCATCTCGGTCGACACCACGCTCACCATCAATGGTGGGAACGATGTAATCAATGGCGCTGCAGCCAATTTGTTTACGGTTGGGGTCGGCGGTGCTTTAACTGTTACAGAAACCGACGTTAAAAACGCCGGGGTTTCTGTCGTGGGTGGCGCTGCCACCTTCACCAAAGATGTCTTCGACAACAGCCCGTGGGTGGTGAGCGGCGCTGCCACTCTGACGGTGAGCAATACCACTATAGAGAACGTGGCTGCTGGTGTCGATGCATTCAACTGCACGGACGCAACCGCCAACTTCACGGGCGACACTATCACCGAGAACGGAGGCGACTGGTTTGATGTCACTGACACAAATCTGTCGGTAACGTCGTGCACAATCTCGAACAACAGCGGCACGTCCAGCACCACCGGAGTTTTAATTTCCGGAGGCACTACAACCGTTTCAAAGACGGTTATCACCGACAACACTGTGCAGTCAGTGTTTGACGCCACCCTGACGACCGCACAAGATGTCACAGTGTCCGGCACGGAGGTGAACGACAACACCTTCACCAACGCCATCTTTTACGCCTCTCTAGATGGCTCGGCGGGCATCAACCTGACCGGCGACACCTTTGGAGCCAACCAAAGTCCGGCATCCGCGCCAGGTTCTGTGGTGGAAGTGGTGGAAATTGCTGGTAGCGTTACCATCAACACCACAGATATTGTCGACAATGCCGCCTTCGGTATCGGCGAAACAGCCGATAATAGCTGGACGGTCAACAACACCGTAATCTACGCAAATATGGCCGGGAATATCCAGAACAACCCCGGCCAAGCCGTTATACAAGGCACTAACGACGACATCGGTCCTGGCATCAACCTAACCGACGTCACTACGTCAATAAGCGTGAATCCAGACATAACGGCTCAGCCGGATCCCTCCACCCAACTCTATTACGTATATCCCGGTAGCCCTTTGAGAGGCGCTGGCACCGATGGCACCATAATCGGTTCCACCCAGATGTTGGTGAGCACGTACACTGTGACCACTGCGGACGACAGTGTGACGACTCCGCCTGTAGGATCCCTGAGGTGGGCGATCGACCAGGCAAATGCCAATCCCGTGTCTGGGCTTACAATCAACGTGCAGGCTGGGGTAAATCCGGACCTCGACGGCCCGGTTGTCATAAGCGTGCCCATGACAATAAACTTGATGCGCAGTACTGTCACCGCGGCCGCAGGCTCTCCAGCATTCGAGGCCACAGCCGGGCCTGTGACTATCACCAACGGTACCGTCGATGCCGCAGGTGCATATGCTGTTACGTCCAATAACAGCTTTGCCCTTACGAACCTCACGCTTTCTGGCGGTGGTGTGTATGTGAATGAGACAGTCCCCTCGGTTCAGGTCACCCTGACCAATGTGGGACTGCAGCTCATCAGCGGGACGGCAGCCAGCTTCACCATCGCCGCCAACAGTAAGGTGGTATGGACCAATGTCAACGAAAGCAGTAACACTGGTCCTCTTCTCGACTTCACCGCTCCGGGGGCGGGTTCTTCTCTCACCATAAGTGGGGGAGCGATCACAGGTAACAATTCGACTTCTCCGGCGTTCAATATCGCTGGACAGGCGACGATTTCAACCACTATCACCGGCAACAACTTTGCCGGCGAGACTGGTGTGTTAAACCCAGGCGTTGGTAAGAATATTACCATCAGCAGGTCCGACATAAGTTACAACAATTCTGGGACCACAAATACGGTTCCCGGTGCCTTTATCGTCACCTTGACCGGCAGCGCTACCTTTACGGTAACCGCTTCGACGGTGGACGGTGATAACACCCGAACCGGCCCAGAATTTCTCGTCAATGGTTACCCACTCACTTACGTTGATCAAACCACCGTCAGTGTTGGCAGCACCTATACCCAACCCACCGGCGGCGGTGGTGGCACTGGAACTGGTGGCGGAGGTGGCACTGGAACTGGCGGTGGAGGTGGCACTGGAACTGGCGGTGGAGGCAGCGGCGGCGGCACCACTACCCTAACCCATACAATCATTATCAACGGAGGAACGGCTTTCTACTTCAACGACCAATTATTTCAGGTCAATTTCGGCGGTCATCGACCGGAGCTGATCACCGTGAAGGTCAAGACCGGCCATCACCAGTTCGTGCTACGGCCCAAGGTCACGACTGGACCTCTGGTCGGGCGGGGTAGGAACATTACCTCCCGTCAGGTTGTCCGTGTCCTCACTCTTAAGTCGGGATGGGCTGGCAACACGCCCTTCTCGACCGGAGAGGAGCTGGACTTCGACGCCAACCCGAAAAATAGTGGACTGATTATCTCCTTCGCGAACAAGCTTGTCGCCAAAGGGATTGTCGTCGTGGTTCCCCCCACGGCGACAGTGTATTACTGATGGGAGTCCCAGCCTGAACTAGCGTCTCGAGCAATTGATGCGCTGCTCAGGTCGTAAACCGCCAGAAAGATTCAGACCGGAACCCGAAGCACACCTGGAACCAACAGGTGCTAATCGGGATCTGGTCTGTTTTCTTCCATGAAGGCGCGCAAAGTGTCAATACCCTAGTTTTTTCGTAATTTTTGTATTTGTAGGTAGGCGAAAACGGGAAGAATTATTGACTTCCCGTTTTCGCTACTAAATGTTGGACGTTCATTCGGTTCAATGATTGGGCTTCATTTTTCGGAGGAGGACTACCGAATTATCGGATGACAAATCGTATGCTATAATGTCATACAAAACGATGGGAATATGTATGGCAATTCAATTTGAAAACAAAGAAAGCAAAAGTAAATTTACCGCCAGTGTGCGTAAAAAACTTGTAGACCTTCTTGACGAAAAGGCAGCCAAGTTAAAGCTTAATCGCAGTGATGCAGTAGAAAGCGCAATCGAATTATGGTTGCAAAGAATTGCAGAAGAAGAAGAAGAGAATTATTACGCTGCTGCCGCCGCCGAAATGAACGAAGAAGCAAAAGCCTGGAATGCTACCACTACTGCCTCGGCCTTGCGCAATCTCAAATGAAAGCAAAGTCGAATCAATCTGCAAGTCGCCCCCCAGCGCCACAACGTGGTGAAATTTGGTGGCTCAATCAAAATCCAGTCATACCAAAAGATCCTCATTTACCCAGACCAGTAGTCATCATTTCCACTAATCCGCGCAATAAAAATTGGGACAGTGTCATTGTAGTTCCCTTAAGCACAGGTCTTAAAAATGTTCACCTACCGTTTCATAAGTTAATTCCAAAAGGCGAAGGCGGATTGACCCATGATTCGTACGTCCGATGTGATCTAATTAGCAACATAGAAAAAGTTTGCTTAGATCCAACTGGACCTTTGGAAGCTGTTTTGAGTGAAAAATTTATATGGGAAATCGTAAAAGGCATTAGAGTAGTCGTTGGAGACAACCCATACCTGCTATAGAAAAGCAAATTTTGTCATTGGCACTTTTTCGACTAAATCTCTTGACGGGGCGAAGCTAAAGACTTTCGTCATAGAAAAGGTTCTCACCCGCTTGCATAAGCCGCAGGGCGAAAGCGAAAAAAGTTCAGACCAAATGCGAACTAGCGCGAGCTAAGCTAAGTATGATGTCAAGATTTAATATGCCCGTTGCGGTTAAATACTCATAATCGCTCTGTTGACATGCACCTTTCAATCAACTGGCTTGTATCGGGATAGTATTGAAAATCCCTGCCCCACTTGCTTTATTTGCAGACTTTTTGTCATTCTCTAGATGTTTACAGTTCTATCCCCCGATCTCCAGCTACCAAGAACCAATCCTCCTTCAAGACCCTGAACCAACCCCCAATCAGACTCCCAGAGCCATCAGACCGCTGCCGAGGTAAATTACCTGTCGTGTGACAGGGTCCCGCTTCAGTTGCAGTCTTGGCAAAGAAAGGAAACCCAACTATGAGCAAAGATGCAGGAAAAAACGACACAGGACAGAACGATGCGGGCCACGACGATGCCAAACTAGGGGGCAAAACTGTGACTCTTATCTACCAGAAAGTCGCCAGCAACTGGTCCCCACTGTACGAGCGTACCGTTGTCCTGGGCACTGATCTGGGCGCGAGCTATCAGGAGTGGAAGATCGCTCTGCTGGAACGGGAAAAGGCCATCGCACTACAGATGCTTGCGTGCGAAAACATTCTGGACGAATATGAGGACCCCTCGGCTGATCCAGCTACAGCAGCCGCCAATGATCAGGCGATAAGGCGAGTGTTGGATGCAGACGATCAGGCCGAGATTGTCCATAGAGCTGCGATGCCTGAGTTTTTCGCAGACATCACCAACTTGCATATCTTGGCCAAGGCGCAGCAGAGCGAAATGCTCGATGCCTTGCGCGAACTATGTCAAGGACTTATCCGCGAAGTAGCCACGGAGGTGATGAAAGTTGGCAGGAGTTCTAGAACGGATATGATGGGCTGCCTCTACCGTCACGCCATAATGTCCGTGTTTAAGTCGACTTTGTCTGAGGTGTCCGTCGACGCGGCTATGCAGGCTGCTTTAGCCGATGAGGCATGGCTTTTAGCCATCACCACTCGCCTAGATAAATTGGCCAAACCGGCCAAGGACAAGGCGCAGGAAGTGTTTGCGGCAGCTACCGATAAGTTCGATACCGTAGCGGCCTCGAACCTCGAGGAAAACCAGCAGGCATGGCTGAACATTAGGCAGCAGTCTAACCGGCTGGACAAGCAGTTCATGGAGCGCCTCATTAGAGAGGGAGAGGTCCGCAGAATCAATGACATGCCTATGGAGAGTTGATATTGCCCGGTGGTCGGACTGAAGAAAACGAGGATCCAGCCAAGGATGGCCGGATTCCTCGTTTTTTCTTCTTCTTTTTGTGCTCAGAGCTAATTGTTATTTGATAGAATCAAGCCGACATGCCGCTTAAGGTACTTTTTGTATTTCTTTGCTTTCTTGCTTTTCTTTTACCAGGCTGCCTACTTTAAGTTCAGCCAATTGTTGTGGTGATACTTTAGATGGTGCGTCAGTTAATAAACAAGTACCAGATTGTGTTTTTGGAAAAGCAATTACATCTCGAATAGATTTAGCACCAGCTAAAAGCATTACTATGCGATCAATACCTAAAGCAATGCCACCATGGGGCGGGGCACCGGTGGCAAGAGCGTCTAACAAAAAACCAAATTTTTCTTTTGCTGCTTGCTGGTCAATACCAATTCTATTAAATACACGTGATTGGGTTTCTTGATCATGTATACGTATAGAACCACTCCCCAATTCTACGCCATTAAAAACCACGTCATAAGCACGTGCTCTTACTTTCTCCGGCTCGGTTTCTAAAAGAGGCAAATCTTCAGGACGCGGTGCTGTAAAAGGATGATGCATGGCCACATATTTTTTTTCTTCTTTATCGTATTCAAACATGGGAAAATCAAGCACCCAAAACATTTTATTTTTAGAATGGTCGATTAAATTAAGTTCTTCAGCCACTTTTAATCTCAGCCTGCCTAATGCCTGACAGACTACGGAATAAGTACCAGCAACAACTAAAACCAAATCGCCGGTTTTTGCTCCTGCTAAAGTTTGTAATTCGCACATTTCTTCAGCACTTAAATATTTATCTAACCCGGCTGATCTTATTTGTGGCTTGCCATCAACATCTTGCCCATAAGCTACCCACATAAGTCCTTGTGCGCCTGACAGTTTTACAAAATCACGCCATTCATCCAAAGTGCGTCTTGAAACATCATTTGCTTTGCCTGGCAAAGTGATACCACGCACAAAACCACCACTAGCAGCCACTTCTTGAAATACTTTAAACTGGCATTTTGCTGCTAACTTGGTTAAATCTTTTATTTCTAAATCAAAGCGCATATCTGGCTTGTCGGAGCCAAAGCGGTCCATTACTTCTTTGAAAGTGTATCTGGGCAGTGGTATAGGAATATCAACGCCACCACATTTGAAGGCAGCAGCAAGCCAGCTTTCGGTAGTAGACAAAATATCTTCTTCTTCAATGAAAGACATTTCTATATCTATTTGTGTAAACTCGGGTTGTCTGTCAGCACGCAAGTCTTCATCTCTGAAACAGCGTGCAATTTGATAATAGCGATCAAAGCCGCTTATCATCAGCGTTTGCTTAAAGAGTTGCGGCGACTGCGGTAAGGCATACCATAGCCCGGCATTCAGTCTGCTTGGCACAAGAAAGTCTCGCGCGCCCTCTGGAGTAGCTTTAGTTAAAATTGGCGTTTCAATTTCCGTAAAATTCTGAGCATTCAAGTGTTCGCGAATAGTGGCAATTACTTTGTGTCTTAGTCGAAAATTAGCCTGCATTTCCGGTCTTCTTAAATCTAAATAGCGGTATTTAAGTCTAAAAGACTCATCCACCTGCGCCGCCTCATCCAGTTGAAATGGCAGGTTCTGGCAAGTATTCAGTAATTCAACCGTTTCTGGATAGATCTCAAGCTCGCCAGTTTTTAAATTAGCATTGACACTATCAGCCGGACGTTTTTGTACTATTCCCTGGGCCGCGATAACATACTCTGATCGCAAAGAAAGAAAAACATCATGCACAGCCGGATTACGCTTAGGGTCAGCCGCCAATTGTATGCGTCCAGTGTGATCACGTAATTCAATAAAAACTAGTCCGCCTAAATCTCGACGTACATGAACCCAACCGCATAAACGTACTTGTTGTCCAACAGATTGGCTATTAATTTGCTCGCAATAACTGCGCGGAATCTTCTTATTCAATTAGGATAATCTCCTTTCCTTATTTTAAGCGCTGCCTCGGCTTCGTCACTCGCCTCAACGCGCGTATCTTTATTTCAACGCTTCGTCGCCTTCATACTTCGGCTCCTCCGCTTTACCCCACTTCGCTTCTGCCGCCTCACCGGCGCCATCCGCTTCGTTACGATTTCCTTCCATCCTGCTTGTGTTCCGCTTCCGCCGTCATCGCATACTTCCTGCGGCGTAACTCATACGCCTTATGCTTCACTAATCCATTTTATCCTTGGGCAAGACCATTTTAAATGGACACAATACTTGAAACAATCATCTAGCCTTAATTTGTGACGAATTGCACTAGTATTCGGACAAATTTTCGTATAATGTATAAATTGGAACCATTGTTGGAACTCCTCAATCACTAATTTTAAAAATGTCTATAACCCTAATAATCGGAATTATTGTTACTCTGCTCGGTATTTCTTTTGTCTATCGTTTTTATCGGGCTGTTATATTGGGTAAGGTCAACTATTGGACAGGCTTTTTACCAATTACTTTAGTTTCGCCTTTGCTGATTCATGTCCCGCCGCCGCCGTCCCCTCCTACAGGGAAACGCTCAGACGGTATAGACCCGGTTACCGGCAAGCGCACACTTATTCGAGAGGCTCAAGGTCTTTGGGTGCATCTTATTATGGGACCAATATTTTTAATTTTTTCTATATTATTTCTGGATGCTGGTTGCGATCTGATGGGATTGCCAGGCACAGATACTTTGAATTACGTGCTTAATTGTGGCAACAAGTTTGCACCAATTGCTGTTAGTTATGACAAACGATATACTTTCCAATTTCCAATTTTTGTGCGTGCTTTTAAAAAGCTTGGCAAAAATGTAGATACGGCCCAAATACCTTTGCCGGCGGACAAGAAATTAATGGAAGACAGAGTCAAGTATGGCGAAAAGCAATAAGCACATCTGCTTATCAAAACTGATTATTGATTAGTTCGAATAGTCTCGTTGTATTTCGTTTTGTGCTCTTAATAGTTGCCAGATCCAGCCAGCGTGATAATATGCTATTTTGAATATATATTGTCAATATTGTCGTTTGGGCGAGTTTGGTACTTAAACAAGGGAGATGTTAATTGTCTGAGGTTAGAGTTGCTGAAGGAGAAAGTATTGAAGCTGCTTTGAAGCGCTTCAAGAAAAAAATTCAAAAAGCAGGAATTTTGTCTGAAATAAAAAGACGTGAACGCTATGAAAAACCTAGCGTAAAAAGAAAAAGAAAAGCAGAAGCTGCCCGCAAACGCCGCTCGTAATTCTTGACAATAATATAGTAGCTATAAAAAATATCAAAGGACAGGCATTCTTTGATATTTTTCTGTATTTGTTTTCCCGTATAAAGTCGATAGAAATAAAAATAGCAATAAAAAACGCCCGGGGCTCGCATGCTAGCGAGTATCCCGGGCGTTGTTGCGGAGTGGGCGATTCACTCACTTCTTCCTGCGCCGCTTGCCGTCCCCCCCGCCGAGGTCCATATGGGAAGAGCCGCCTGTAAGGCTCTGAACGGCGCTGACTACAAAGTTGCCCAAGCCCGACAGTTGGACGCTGGACGGCGCTTGGGTGACCGAGTCGGATTCGACGAATGCTGGCTCGGTCGTGGTGGGCAGTTCGGCGGGAATAACACGGTTGGTGAGCGTGAACGTGCGCATGCTGATCCGATCACCGTTCGAGAGCATTGGATAAGGAACCAGCTCGCAGAGGGTCTTGCTGATCAACCCCCGGTAAGTTGCAAGAGCCAGGCAGTATTGACGCCAGAGTCCGTGTACCACCGCGTCAGTTGGCGGATCGTTCTGGACGTCCTTGTCGAGGCCAGTGAGTTTGGACCAGGCGTCGAGAACGCGCTGGCGTTCCAATTGCAGGAGCTCGAGGTTGTCGGTGTTCTCGGACCGACCGTAAAGCGCGCTAAGACATTTTCCGATCTGTTCAATTCTGGACGCGACCTCGGCTGGGTCCGGAAGTTGAGCTTGCTCGTGACCACTCGTCCAAAGGGCGGTCGCCGTGTTGCGCACGTCCTCCTGGGCGGTGACGAAAGTTCCTGCTCCGTGCTTCTTGTTTTGGTACTCTGCTGATGCAGTCTTCATCGCTACTCCACCTATTGGTGGCTCCGTGAGAGAAAAGGCTAATCGTCTGTCCGCTGACAATAGAGTTGCATTCAGTATCCTGGTTGGAGATTACACCAGAATCTGACGCCTTAACCGAACGATTGCATCTATGTAATCCATCCGGCAGGCGATGGAAGTACATTTAGTTAAAGCGAAGTGATGTATTGTCTTTTAGATTGGTCTCCGGGTAAAAGTTCGAGAAGCATTAATCTATGATGCTCCTATAAAGGGAGCAAAAGCAAGATATATTTTTCGGGCTAAAGCTATGGCAGCAACACTTTTGCCGAAATTTCGATAATTCAGGCTTTAATTTGATATTTATAATTCAATTAATCGAATGAATTTTCATTCAGACATAGCGCGGCTCGCGTGAGTAGTGTCACTTGTATAGCTACTTAAAGCAAAAATGCGAAAGTAAAAGGAAAGGCTCAGCTGGCCAAATTGAATCTCCTTTTCTTTCGCACGTTCGATGACATCATGCTCACTCGCCCTCCTCATTCCCATCTTCCTCGTCCTCATCCTCACCTGAGTAAGCCCCCGGGCGGATTGCCGCATACCCGCGCCCGGGGCGCCCCCCTTCCGCAGTCGCTGCGTCTGGACTCCTCATGTCCAGCAGCAAGACTCTTACGCCGCCAGGCAAGCAGCAGCAATTGTTGCTCCGTGGAGAGCGAACAATCGATGCTCTTTCACTATGTCAATTGGCACACTTGCCAGCCAGCGCTCGTCGACCGGTTCCACCGTAGAGCAGAAGCTGCGCAGGAGATACTTGCCAAAGCGGGGCCAGAATTGCTCTTCCTTGAGCCATCCAGTCAGCACGCCACCAAGGAGGTAGATGCGGTAATTGTCCTCTTTGGGTCCATGCAGGAAGGCGGCGTTTTGCAGGAAGCCCCCAAACAAGTCCATGAAAAGGACAATGGTTGCTGCACAGACATCGTCATCGGTGGAGCTAGCCATTGCGTGTTGCGTCAGCAGCAAGCGGGCTTGGTGCGCATTGGTGTCGCTCATCTCCCCTTTAACGAGTCGCTCGAGATCAGTCGGCAAAGTATAGCCGCCCGTTTCCACCACGAAGTTAAGCAGCTTAAGCAGCCCCCCAGCGCAAAGGATCCTGTCCGAATTGGCGGGGCTGGGTCCGAAATGCTCTTGCCACCAGGGGAGCAGCTCCAACTGGTTGATTGCCGCTTTTGGATTGCAGCGCACCACCAGTCGACCGTGACTGCCCTCAATCTCATCAACGTGATGCCCACCTCCTTCTAGCAAGAGAAGGCGGCCGGTTCCCAGTCCACTGCCCGCCCCCGCGGCCGTAATGACGTTAATGCGCCCAAAGCGCTGTCCTTGCTGCAAAACGAATGTCTGGCGCCTGTCGACCGGCTGGGCTAAGCGTTCTGTCACCAAGCCGTAGTCGTTGCGAAGCCGGAGCCGGGTGTTTGAAGGTAACCCCCGTCTCAGTTTGTTCCCGTCGACATCGAAGCGCATGTTGTCAGAGGCTCGCGAGTAGTTTTTCTTCACCGCTGCTGCCACGCCGTAAATAACGCGTGTTGGATTGAGGTGGCTCTTATCGATCAGTCCATCGAGCACTTGTGCTGGCGGAACTTCGGCTCCGAACTTCTCGCGGTGGGACACCTCAACCCGATTGCTCGACGGCACGAAGGGACCAATGACACCATCACCACCGGTACCCCCGTGGTCAATACAGCAGACAATGTCTCCAGCCGCGAGGTTGTGCTGGACTCCGTACAGGTCGAAAGAAATACGATCTTGCATTGCGTGGTCCTGTGTCAAAAGTGATCTGGCTCAAGCCAGCTAGAAACATTTCTAGCTGCCAACGAACGGAAAAAGACAGACACCTGCAATCAAGTTTTCAGCGCCTAAAAATCTCCTATCAAAAACCATGTTTTTGCACACATCTAACACTGTCATTAGTGGCTAAGCCCAATCAAGCAGATATGTTCAAAATGTAAAATCGACTTATGAGAATATATGCGCTGACTATTAATCGTTTAGCGGTTCTTGGTCGGCTTTAGCTTATGAGATTAAAGAGATTTTCTACAGCAAATAGAAAAAAATGCAAAATAAAAGCTAGCGCAGCTCGCGTGAAGTGCGTTATTTGTTTTCTTTAACAGAAGCGCGTTGTTTGTTCAGATTCAACGAACGAGCTTGTATCAGAGTGGAAAGGGGGCAAACAGAGTACGGAAAGATCAAAAAATAGAATTAAAAAAAGCGGCTGGGGCAGCTCCGCCGTCCCAGCCGCTCTGAAAAACCCGCTGACGATTTGTTTCTACTGCCGACCTGCGCTTTTTTAGTCGCGCAGCTCTTCGTCAGTTGGGCCGGGGGCAGGATCATCTGCCCATTCAATGATTTTTAGCTGCCGACCTTCGTAACTCCAGCGGTGAGCCTCCCGTTTCATATAGGTGGTTATGATTTCCACCTTATCTCCTTTACGGACTGAGAAGTCGCTGATGTCCCTCATTATCTGTCGACCGGATTCCGTATCGAGCACCAGCTCCAGCCGAGAAGCGGCTCCCTGGCTTCCCACTATATAAGGCGTTCTACGGAAGACTTTGCCGATGATTTTCTCCTGCCGTTCTGTCGGCTCTGGCAGTGCTGTGTTGACCGCGGCGTCTGCAGTGGTGGCATGCTGTGAATTGCGCTTGAACCTGAACATCGTGCCCTCTCTAAATGAACTCATCCTCTGTGTACTGGATGAGACGTCCCTCCCGACAGCTTAATTCGGCAGCCCGTTTGCTCCGAATAACGACCTCAAGTCCGCATACACCGTATATCGCGGTGCTGAAAGCTTGGTTGAGCGGAAGGAGTCGTTTAATAAGCTATGCTCGGGATAATGTGAAGAGACGTGCTTCAAAGCTAACTTTTCAAGATCTTCAAAATCAAGACAGTTTGTTTGTCAAAGAAGATATGTCAGAAGCTCTAGAAGGCACAGTCCATCTGTAATTTGAAACTAAAATGTAGCCGCGGAAACTGATTATTTAACAGGATTTATCTCCTATTGGCATATTAAAGCAGTTCTTTACAATTTGCGCGCTTATCTTTTTCGATATCTATAACGATTATCTGTGCATGCCTCAAAAATGATTTAAATCTACTGGCACTCTTTTCCGTCCCCAATTTCCAGGAATACTCTCTTGCGGAAATAAACCGGGTATAAGCTGACCGCATTTGCCACATTTATTGCCTTTAAGATTGTATTTGCCTATTTCGTACCAATCTCTTTCAATCAAAACACTTTGGCAATGCGGACAATAAGTACTGCCACCACTTTTATCGTGTACATTGCCTGTGTATACATACTTTAAACCAGCTTTAAGAGCTTGCTGTCTAGCTCTTATCAATGTCTCTGGTGGAGTAGGGCCGCGATCGTTCAGTCTAAAATCAGGGTGGAAAGCAGTAAAATGCAATGGTACTTCGTCACCCAGATTATTTAAAATCCAGTAGCACATACGTTCGATGTCATCGGCATTATCATTAGCTTTTGGAATAACTAGATTAGTAATCTCAAACCAAACATTGCTTTCATGCTTTAGCCAGCGCAAAGTATCCAGCACAGGTTCAAGGTGGGACAAAGTGAACTTGCGGTAAAACTCTTCCGTAAAGCCCTTTAAATCAACATTGGCTGCATCCATAACCGAATAAAATTCAGGGCGCGCTTGCGGCGTGATAAAGCCGGCCGTTACAGCTACTGCTTTTAAACCTAATTGATGGCAGGCCTTAGCTGTGTCTATAGCATATTCTGCCCAAATGACAGGGTCATTATAAGTAAAGGCAACGCTATCACAACCGTTGTCTTTAGCTGCTTGAGCTATATCTTCAGCACTTGCTTTCTCGCTTAAAATTTCAATCTCTCGTGATTTGCTTATTGACCAGTTCTGACAGAATTGGCAGCCCAGGTTGCATCCAGCTGTGCCAAAAGATAATACGCTTGTGCCAGGCAAAAAATGATTTAAAGGTTTTTTCTCAATTGGATCTATGCAAAAGCCAGTGCTTGAGCCGTACGTTGTCAGGATCATTTGACCGCCTTCATTTTTGCGCACAAAACAAAAACCGCGGTCACCGTCTTTTAAGACGCAGGCACGTGGGCACAAGTCGCAATGTATAGCTTGCATTGTTTCTTGTTCAGTATGTCCACTGGGAACTTGAACAGTGTGCCAGTAGCGGCCTGGATAAGCAGAATTCGCTTCACCTGACTCTTGATCTTTTGACTCGTAACTAGACATTTTTTTTACAGCTCGAATTGCTGTTTTTAATCAGGCAGCTTACGCTCTATTTTGAGAATGCCTCAACATAAGTGTGCCTTATTGCAGTGTAACTCTTTTTTATCGTACCCACTTTAACTTAATAATGTTTATCCAAAAAGCAAAATAAAAATAAAAAAGGACGGAATCGGAAGATGGACGTACTGCTTTGAGCGACTTTCCGGGCAGCAAAAACGATCATCATGTAGTCAAAGTTAATGCACTAGGCAAGTAAGTCGTCTGGCTATGTTGGCAAAAGCACTTGTTAGTGACGCTTGAGTAGTGGTAGCATTTGACCAATCAATACGATAATACTTGCTACCATAACCAGCTGTTGCTGCTATGCCACCTTTATTATCATTATAAGCAGCGTCTTCATTTTGATCGTCAGTGCCTGATTGAGCAATAGCTACGCAATAAATAGGTATACCTGCCTTGTGAGCTAAGCTTGCCATAGAGATGGCATCACTTGTTGCTAGGGGACCAGTATCGCCGTTTAAACCAACATTTGGTGCTTGTGTTGTTACCAGAATTATGGCTTTATTCGCACTTGGGCGTGCCACATTAGTTAGAGGAGTTAACTCCGATATAGCTGCCTTTAATGCACCAGCAACGCCGCAGTTGCCCCAGGTATGAATAGTAGGCAAAACATTAGCTATGGTAGATTGCGTGGTATTGCCACTGGGGTCAAGCAATATGTCAGGTAACAAATAAGTATTTGTAATACTATGACCAACAGAGCCATCTGGATTTGAATTCATAGTCGAATACGGATAATCGGTAGCTATATTATCTGGCGCAGTAGTGCCGCTAGGGGGAGCAGTGGAAGAAGCATTAGAACCTACATAGTCGTTGAAAGTAAGACAGCCAAAGTGTGCATCTGAAACAGTGGCTAACTGATTCATAAAAGCGGTGGTAGCATTTGCCACTGTATTCATGGGCTGTATTGATTTCAATGCCGCTTGTACATAGGCTGCATAATAGCCACTTTGTAAATTCGCTTGAGTAAGTCCTAAAGCCTGCAGATTAAGACCTGCTGCTTGAGAATTACCCGGATTTTCTAAATTGCCTCGAGCAGCTTCTATTACAACACCCAAATTTGGAAAGCTAAATGAGTTGCCATTGTAAGTAACAGAGGTGCTTTGGAAAGTAGCATTACCATCTATGTTCACTACCCCATCTGTGAATGAATGCCCATAATTATCATATGTATTGCCAGCAAGAACAGAAGCAGAAGCAACTATAACATTACCATTTACGTCCACTGTTCCCACAGGTAGAATAGGTCCGGTGGGCACCGGATAAGGCCCCTGGGTTTGAAAAGCTGAGCCACCACCCAAAGTAACTGTCGGCTCAGCGCTGTGGTTAGTCCCACTATTGCTGAGTATATATGGCGTTTGATAAGTGCTGCTGATAGAAGCAGGCAAGTGCGCAAAAGCGGCTTTGGGAATATAAACAATGGGAGCAGGAGTGCTAACATTATCATATGGGACCGGTACGGTGATGGTTCCGGGCGATACACGGCTTGTGGGCACGGCAATAAAATCAGATAATGATATGACAAAGCTCGATGAGATTGGAGGAATAAAATTCTGGCATGGAACATAAATGAGGCCACTGTAATTACTATTACTAGCAAACATCGCCATAGTATTGAGGTGACCATTATATGGATAATTACCAGGCGGAGCAGCATAGCCTTGCTTACCTGTTAAATACTGTGTACCAGAACCGGATTGCTCTGCATAATTTATTTGTCGCGAGGGACACTTTTGACTATTATCCAGATTCTGAGGTGTGGTGGGATTAGGACCTTGTGGTAGGGCATTGGTAATACAAAATGGAGCCAGTGGACCTCCTGTAATTGTTTGAGTAGGAGGGTCGCCAATAGGAGAGGGTAGAAGATAGTCGATACCATTAGGAGTGTCCCAATAACGTTGTGCGTAAGTAACAGGAGTTTGTCTATTCTCGGCGCCGGAAACGTCATAGACAAAAACCACATCTAATTGTGGTAGACCAGAATTAACAGCTAATTGAACAGTAAATTGTGCACTGCCCAAGCCGATAAATTTACCGCATAATGGCGAATAACAATAAGCACCAGTGGCCTGAAGCACTGTTCCATTTTGCGCCGGCGTTAACGAGTTTGTATTTTGTCCGGAAGAAGAACTATTAATGGGCAAGAGAGTAATTGGATCTAAAAACTGAAAACAAATTTGCGTTTCCCCTGGCTGAACATCGAATTGTGGCTTGGTCTGCCCTGTAGTAAGTCTGACAAGACTTGCATTAGACAGTGGTTGACCGAGAATGGCGTTTTGTTGAAATAGACTTAACCCGGTGTTTATAGCAGTAGTTTGACTCCTGGAATTAGTAGGAGTGCCTGTTGATGCCAAGGTCGTTTGAGAGCATAATACTGCCGCTTCTAGATCACATTTTAGTTGATCCCTAGCCAGCATATAACGGCTTAATTCAATTGAAAACAAACCTACGATAAGTACTATAAAAGCAAGAAGTAAATTCAGCGCAGAACCTACTATTCCTTTTGTTTTAATAGCTTGAGTTGTTTTAATAACTTGAGTCAAGCGGAACCCCCTATATAAGTCGCCCGCTAATTGGGCAGAAATTAGTAAAATTAGTTAAGACGAAATAGATTGGAAGAATATGCCAAAGAAAACGTCGCAACTAAGTTGTCAATAATTCGATTATCCCCTACAGGCATAGAGCCCAGGGAGATTATTAGCAATGTTTCATGGAGAATACTGCTCAAGAGTGATTGGTTCTATCGCCCACAATGCTTACAAGTAACGGCAGCAAGGCCGATAATTATATAGAAGCAAAATTCAATGTATGAGAAAAGTGTCTGAGTATGAGAAAAGTGTCTGAGTAGCTTGGCAAAAGCACTTGTTAATGCCGATTGAGTAGTGGTGGCATTTGACCAATCAATGCGCCTGATGCTCGAGTACCGAGGGAAGATGGTGGCAAAGGATCAAATTTTTTGGGCATTGATCAATGGATCAGATCATATGGATCAGATCAATGGATCAGATCAATGGATCAAGTTTTTTGGGCATGGATCATGTAGTCAAAGTTAATGCACTACGCAAGTAAGCCGTCTGGCTATGTTAGCAAATACAGTTGTCAGCGATGATTGAGTAGCAGTGGGATTTGACCAATCAACACGATAATACTTGCTGCCAAAACCAGCTGTCGCTGCAATACCACCGTTGTTATCATTGTAAGCAGCGTCTTCATTGGCGGCGTCGGTGTCTGTTTGACTAACAGCAACACAATAAATCGGTATACCAGCCTGGTGAGCTAATTGTGCCACGGAAAGAGCGTCAGCCAGTGCTGAGGTGGTGCCGAGATCGGCGTTTAAGCCCACGTTGGGAGCTTGAGATGATATAAGGACTATGGCTTTGTTTGCGGACGGACGGGACAAAGGAGCAGCAGGGCTGCCTACAACTTGCGGAGCTAATTCAACAAGGGCTTGCGTTAATGCCTGAGCTACGTTGCAATTTCCCCATGTGCGAATAGTCGGCAAAGTATTAATTATGTTTTGTTGAGTGGTATTGCCACTAGGGTCAAGCAAAATATTAGGTAGTGGATATTGCTTGACAATGTCATAAACAGTGCTACCATCAGGCTGAATGTTTATAGACGGCTCTGGGTACGTGCTGGCTATATTATAAAAACCAACAGACGGTGGTCCTGAGCCTATGTGTGGTGGTGTTGGGTTTGATTGCGTAATGAAATTCACTACGCCTGCCGGAGGCTGTTCTGAATAAGCATCAGTGCCATCATAGTCGTTGAAAGTGAGACAACCAAAATGCACATCTGAGACAGTAGCTAATTGATTGACAAAGGCAAGAGTAGCATTGGCCACTGTATTCATAGGCTGCGTTGCTAGTATTGCTGCTTGCACATAAGCCGCATAATAGCCGCTTTGCACATCTGCATTGTTAAGCCCCATGGCAATAAGATTGAGACCTGCGCCATCGGCATTGCGTGGCGTTTCTAAATTGCCGCGCGATGCTTCCACAAGCGCTCCAAGGCTTGGGAAATTATAATTATTGCCATTATAGGTAACTGAGTCACTTTGGAAAGTAGGGTTATTATCTATATTGACCACAATATCAGTAAAGTAACTATCATATTGCGCCACGTTTGCACCATCAAGTATAGAAGCAGACGTAGACATGCCCAAGCTACCGCTAACAGTAGGTCCATTTGGTTTGGAGCCGTGTGCAGATATACCGTAACTGGAACCGCCACCCAAAACAACGTCTACAACAATACCGTTATACAGTGTGATTGGTCTGGACATTGTAGTTAAAATAGGAGGGGATAATTTGCCCTTAGGAGGTTGACCGCCGGTTGGGGGATAATTGCCGGGTGGGGCAGCATAAGCCTGTGCGCCTGTAAGCATTTGTGTAGCAGCGCCCCCTTGTTCAGCATAGCTAAGCTGTGGGTTTAAGCTGTTTATGCTGTTGTCTAAATTCTCGGGTGGTAATGGATTGGGACCTTGATTGAGGGGATCGGTAATACCAAACGGAGTTATTGGACCTCCGGCAGTTACAACGGTGGGCGAGCTGCCAATATAGGGCGTAACTAAATAGTCGATACCCCAGTGAGGATCCCAGTAACGCTGAACATATGTAACAGGAGTTTGTCTATTCTCGGCGCCGGAAACGTCATAGACAAAGACCACATCTAATTGTGGTAGACCAGAATTAACAGCTAATTGAACAGTAAATTGTGCACCACCCAAGCCGATAAATTTACCGTATATTGGCGAATAACAATAAGCACCAGTGGCCTGAATCACTGTTCCATTCTGCGCCGTGGGCAAGAGAGTAATTGGATCTAAAAACTGAAAACAAATTTGCGTTTCTCCGGGCTGAACATCAAATTGTGTAGGAAGGCTAACAAGACTTGCATTAGACAGTGATTGACCAAGAATGGCGTTTTGTTGAAATAGACTTAACGCGGTGTTTATAGCAGTAGTTTGATTACTGGAATCAGTAGGAGTGCCTGTTGATGCCAAGGTTGTTTGACAGCATAATACTGCCGCTTCCAGATCACATTTTAGTTGATCCCTAGCCAGCGTATAACGACTTAATTCAATTGAAAACAAACCTACGATAAGTACTATAAAAGCAAGAAGTAGATTCAGCGCAGAACCTGCTATTCCTTTTGTTTTAATAGCTTGAGTTGTTTTAATAACTTGAGTCAAGCGGACCCCCAATATGAATTGCCCGCTAATTGGGCATTTAGTAAAATGAGTTAAAACGAAATAGAAACATCGCAACCATCATTGTCAATAATTTAATTATTCCCAACAGACAAAGAGTCCAGAGGGATTATTAACAATATTTCATATAGAGCACTGCTCAAGAATACTAGTCTATCGCCCAAAATGCTTACAAGTAACGGCAACAAGGCCGATAATTAATGGAAGAAAAATTCAATGTATGAGAAAAGTGTCTGAGTAGCGTAGACACTTACCGCTACTTTTCTATGCCATATTTTTCTATGACAGCTTGCCATTTATTTTGTGCTTTCAAGATAAGTTCAATTATTTCGCGCACCGCACCTTGACCACCGCCAGCTTGGCTAACGAAATGTGCATAAGTTTTAACTTCACGTCTAGCATTAGCGACGACACAAGCTAAACCTGCTCTTTTGAGCAATGGTACATCGGGAAAATCATCGCCAATATATGCCACTTGTTTATCGCTAACACCCGCCAAATGAACAATATCTTCGTAGTTTTTTTCTTTCTGCAGATTGCCCTGGCGCACATATTTTACATTCATATTTGCTGCTCGCACATCAACAGCTTGTGATTTTCTGCCACTAATAAAACCGGTGGCAATGGCAGCATCGTTTAACAAATGAAAAGCTAATCCGTCATGCGCGTCAAAACCTTTAGTTTCATAAGCACTGCCCCCGGACTCAGGCAGATAATAACTTTTTCCATCGGTTAACACACTATCTACGTCCATCAATACTAATTTGATGTGTTTGGCTCTTTCTATTGTTTCCTGTGTCGGAATAGTTCCGCACCATAATTTGTTATTTGATTGACTTTCATCCATTTTTTATTACTATGAGGGCTTATTACTAAAAGAATGATCACAATAGAAAGTATATAAGATATCGTGAGAAGATTTATTGTCCTCTTAAATACCCTTAGCTGTTTGCTTATTATTTTTGCACCTTTCAACAAAGTTGAAGCGCAGACACAAAGTTCAGTAAAAAATCAAAAAAAATCCATGAGCAGTAAAAAGCAAGAAGAGAAAAGAAGCATCGAATTAGTTGATATATCGTCCATAAAGGTAGAAAATCCTCATGCTGCCGTCAAAACAATTGAATTTGATAGGCCATATAAAACAATAAAATGTGACATTTTTATCGCCGGCGGTGGTTTAGGTGGCGTAGCTGCGGCTCTGAAAATCTGGCAATTAAATAACAAAGAAAGTGCTAAGCCGCTGCATGTTGTTTTATCTGAAGAAACTGATTGGTTAGGTGGACAAGCTACTGCCCAAGGCGTATCTGCATTAGATGAAAATTCCTTGGTTGAGACGACTGGCTGCACTGATAACTATCAAAAATTTAGGCATGCCATACGCAATAATTACGCAAGCAATTATCGACTAGCCAGGCAGCCTAGCAATGTACAATTATCTGAGCTATTAAATAAAGACAAATATTTATACCCGGGGAATTGCTGGGTAAGTAGGCTATCTTTTGAGCCCAAAGTGGCGCTTGCTGAGCTAGATACCATGTTATCTCCAGCTTTATCTAATTCTTCTCTAAAAGTACTTTATAGACACAAACCTTTTGCCGTAAAGAATAGAAGAAACTTCTTTCCCCTTATTAGCAATAAGCATGCACCTATAAAATCTATTTATTTAGTTAATCTTGATACAGATGAACATATTTGTGTGCGAGCAAAGTTATTTATTGATGCCACCGAATTTGGTGACTTGCTAGCATTATCTAATACACCGTATAAAACTGGGGCTGAATCGCAAGAGCAAACAGGCGAATCACATGCCCCAGAAAAAGCTGACCCCGATAATGTACAAGACTTTACTTATCCGTTCGCCCTAGAATTGCGCCCCGGCGAAAATCATACGGTAAATAAGCCCCCTTTATACGATGACTTATTGCAACGCGGGCAATTTTCTTTTGATGGTTTTCAGATGTTTACTGAATCATCCAGAGACACTCCTGAAGGCAAACAAAAATTGCGGCCATTTTGGACCTATAGGAGACTTATCGATGCCAGTTATTTTATTGATCATAATTATCCTAATGATATAGCCATGATCAATTGGTCAAGCAACGATGTGCGCGGAAAGAATATTATTGATAAGCCTGCTCAAACACAAGCTGAATACCTCGCCTTCGGTAAACTAGTAAGCTTAGGATTTTTGTACTGGTTACAGACAGAAGTACCGAGGGAAGATGGTGGCAAAGGTTATCCAGAATTAGCGTTACGCCCAGATATTATGGGTACCCTAGATGGATTTTCTAAACACCCTTATATACGTGAATCAAGACGGGCTGAGACTAAATATACTATTGTTGAACAGGACATAGCCAGTACATTTAATAGCGAGCGCAGAGCAAAAAACTTTACTGATTCGGTGGGCATCGGACTTTATCCAATTGATATTCATGGGCACGAAGAGATACCTGGTGCCGGCCAAGCGACTAAGCCATTTCAAATTCCGTTGGGCAGTCTCATTCCACAAAATTTTAATGGGCTTCTACCCGCCTGCAAAAATATTGGTGTTACACATATTACAAATGGCGCTTATCGGTTGCACCCTATTGAATGGGCCATTGGTGAGGCACAAGGCGCACTTACTTATTATTGCCTTAAACATAAAGTTAGGCCTGAATATGTTTTGGCTAATTTAACTACTTTGCGTCATTTTCAGCACACGCTTATAGAAACAGGAGTACCAATTTATTGGTTTAGTGATATCGCGCCAGAGCACCCTGCTTTTATAGCCGCCCAATATCTAGCCATAACCGGCATTATGCCGGGCGATGGTAAACATTTGCACTTTTATCCAGATAAACCAATAAGCCCTGGTGATGCATTATTTACCTTAGCAAAATTATTTCCCGATGAACAAGCAAAAATAAGAGGCATAGAAAAAATGGCAATTGAAATTAGCGAAAATGGTGTCATGTCAAAAGAAAACACCGCCCTACTCACTCGCGCACAATTTGCTATTCGGCTGTATTCGATCGCTCAATCTAAAAACCTTTTTGGCACACAATAAAAATACAAATAAAATTAGTCAGAAAATCCGATCCGGATATCGCTACCCGGATCGGACCTCTCATCTTTTGACATTTTTATCAGGTCGCCGATTATCGCTCTCGGTATTTGTCTTTAGTTGACACGCCGCCCCGTCCGTTCGATCATTCTAGGCAGCACGCGCAGGAGCGGTCCGGCGATGGGGTCATCCTCGTACGCGGCAAATGGTTGGGGGAAGCGCTCTGTCCAGCAGCCGGCCGTTGTCCCCGGACGGTTGAGCTCCAGTCTGGTGGCGAAAAACGACGGTGCGTAGAACATCACCGTGTCAGCCGCCGATTCTATCAGCGCCGCGTGAGAAGCCAGGTGGAGCGCTGGTGTGTAGCTGGTGGGCGGATGGTCCAAATCGAGCAAGCGCGTCATACGCTCCATTTCCCATTGCCCTTGGTCGTCACTGCGGGCCCACATTTCTTCGTAGGTAATGCGCTGCGGCTTCTGGTCATGCGTGCCCCAGCCAGCCACGCTTTTGACAGGATAGTTCGCCATTGATGGGTAGTAGCCATTAATGAGCGGCTCCCAGTGAGGAATAATAATTCTCGCCGCACCCAGCTCCGCCAGTGTGGGCAGCACATATTCCGGGATAACGCCGAGAGCTTCGAAGAACACGTCAACGCCATGGTCGCTGGCCAGTCTCATGATTGCCGCGATTCTCCTCCTCCCCTCTTGCCGGTTGAGTTCCTTGTTGGCGGAGCTGTCATCTCCCCGGGGAAGAAATTGTGGGTAGCGCCCCCCGGTGAGTGCCCGTACCTGATCAGGAGTAAGCGACAGCAGTTGCTGGTCAGGTCCGGGATCGAGAGGGAAGCACCACTGCCGGAAGGGTCCCAGCGCGTGGTCGAATTTGAAGCGATGGAAATATCGGGCAGTCCTCTGAATGCGCTTCTGCCACCAAGCATATTGCGTCTTTTCATGCGTTTCCCAGAGGGGGACAGCGCCTCCCCAGTTTTGTCCGAATCGGGAAAGAAATGAGGTGCCTTCGAAGGCCTGCTCCGGCGGGGCTCCACCTGACCAGTCTGCTGCGAAAAGGTGTCTGTGAGGACCCCAGAGCAGAGTGCTCTTGCGGCTCATACTGTAGGGGATGTCGCCTATAAGCTGGATGCCCAGCCGATCGGCATGAGCCTTGACCCGCAACCATTGCTGGTCAGCCACACATTGCACATAGGTGTGGAATCGCCGCTTTGTCTCGATTAACCTCTTCTCGGAGATGGACAGTCCAGAGAGCCAGTGCTCTGCCGCCTCATATGTACTGGCTTGTGGCCATTTATGGAAGTCTGGATCTTTATATCGCTCCATCAGCACCCGAAAGAGAGTGTAGACAGTTAACCAATCATGGTTATCATCCGCAAACTGCCTCTGGTGCAGTATTGCCTGATCCCAAACACCATTTGCCTCCAGGTGTTCGAAAGCGCCCCATAGAATGGCCGCCTTTAGGGTGCTGACGACGGGATAATTTACGCTGCCGCCGTTTAGCACGCCCGGCAGTTCTGGATGATCCAGGAGATTGTTTCCTGGCATCAATCCCGGCACCCATCCCGGAGCCATGCGCAAGAGCACGTGGCTGAGAGCTGTTGCATCCACGCCGCTGTATGGACTGGGATCAAAGCCACTGTCACCGATGGGCAGAACTTGTATTGCGGCGATTTTGTATCTGTGACAAAAATTCAACGCCTCAATGACAGCCTGCGGGTCACCGATGCCGTGCCCACCGGGCAACATGGAAACCGGAACGAGCAATCCGACCTGGCGACGATTGTTTTTCTGCATGGGAGTTCTCCTGTATGAATGGCCTGTTCAAAACCCACAAATCGACCTCGAACAACTGAATCCTCATTAACTCGCGATGCAGACGAGCTGGTCACCGCCTCACTCGTCTCTGATTTTCAATCTCTAGCCCCACTATCAAAGATATGAGGCTAGAACCAGTCCCAGGCATCGTCAGCGCGGTCATCCCGGTATGCCTGCGCCAGGTGAATCCGATCCTCCTTCTGGCAAATCCACATTGAGCGGAATTGGATTATTGTCGCCAGGAAAGACAATAATCCCGCCGACTGGAAGCCACTGCGGATGTAGATGAGGGAGATAATTAGGACCAGACCAGCACATTGGCTGCCGGCAACCACACTGCCGTGCCAGGCCCTGAAATCTCCTCGATCGAAACCCTCGCGTATCTGTTTGGTGCGAAAGCGCAGGCGCTCGTGCGTCAGGCTTTGTCTGACAATGTTTCCCATGGTGATGGCATTGCACCCCAGGACAAACACTCCCTGGGCGAATTGAGCCGGCATCATGACAATGAAAGTTGGCCCCGCGATAACCACCACCATAATCAAGTCGCGCATGCACTGGGTGAGCCAGCGCGAGCGTTCCAGCGCTGCCCCATTGCGCTGGTAAAGAGTCTGTTTTTTCATGCAATGCTCCTTTCGGTCGGGCACCGAAATAAATACAGCGCTGTCGGTGTGAAGAGGCAACGGACTTACACAGCCCGTGTCAGAAACGTGGAGCCCAGCTCTTACAATTGTATGACTCTCCCGCTAAGACCTTGACCAGCACTCGAGTATATGTTGATTGGTGGCGTGCTTTGCTGCTAGCTGGTAAAAGTTCCTTCTGACATCGAATAGGGGAGACTCTTTTAAACTAGATAAAACAAAGAAGCAAAATCAACCTTGACAATATATTTATATCTAGAAAATCATAATTTACGCTAGCTCCGCTAAGTTGCAAAGCGGTATTTAATAATGTAAAACACTCTAAAATCGTAGAATTTTCTTTAATCTCGTTACTGTATTAAAAGTGGATTAATAGCCACTATGCAGATAGCAAGAGCTTCTCCAATTGAATCTTCAACTTAAACTGTATGTCTGATATATATTGATTTCGCTTGGCAAAACTTCCATAGTGAAATCAGTATTGCCCCCTCTCTAGTCCGCGTGGACTCCTGCTGAAAGAACGAAAATCACGCTAGTCAATGTTTCCCTGCCTGCCACAAAGGTGGTTCAGCAAAACACATTCTGGCGTGACTGTTTCAGTAGGCTCACAAGTTGTGGGCAAATGACCCTTGATTCTCTGATCTGAAAGGACCCCAGCTATGTCCAGCCAGATTCTGACCGCCTCCCGCGATAAGGCCCTCAGCCTGCGCCACCTGCTTACAGGAGGAGCCCAGCTCACCCTCACGGAGTTGACCAGCAGGACCCTTCACATCACATCTACTTTAGATGAAGACAGGCAGCGTATTATGGGGTTCCTTTTCAAGACTCCAAAGTACGCAGTGTACGTGGACGGAATCCAAATCTGCGAGAGCCGTTCAGAACAAAATTATGACATGCCTACCATCACAGCCAAATTCTCCAACGGCGATTCAATAGTTGTTGCTGAGCGTGAATTTCCGTTAAAGGGAACGGGATTGCCGGGCACAATTCAAAACGTGTCTTTGGCTGTGCCGGGCTTCAAGGAGAAAAAGCAGCGGTCCTTAACTTTCGCCGAGCTGTCGCAATTGTCGGTTGGTAGTGTTGTGCTTGTGTCTTACCCCTTCCAACGGGTAACTGACACCGACGGCACCCAATGGCTCACCGACGGTGATTTGCTTGCCTTTCCCCTGCAGCCGCCCCCAAAGGAGGAACGCTTGCAATATCCCTATGCCCTGATTCCCCTGGGTTATTGGCAGGAATTTTGCCAATCCCTCGAGGGGAAACTCATCACCTTCCCCAACGCCCTCACGCATTTCGCTATGGGTTATATGATGAGCATTCGCGAGGGATTTCATTGGGTCATCGGCGAGGACGGAGAAGAGTATCTCACCAACGGTGAGTACTTCTTTAGAGAGAAAGCTCGCCCGCATGTCATGCAATGGACTCCCCATGCGGGTGGGGGTATTGATCCTCAGTCACACCTCGGATTGAGCATAGAGCGAGAGATCGCCGATGTTCTTCCCGAGTACAGGCGGGCTTTCTTGGACAGCCTGGTCGGCTATAAATACACCACTCTTCATCCCTGCCTTGTGGCTTTTCATCAGACGGTCCCCTGCCGCTGGGTAGAGGATGCGAGTGGCTCCAGATGGCTGACTAATGGATTTAGTAAGATGCCTGCCGGTCGTGATCCTCAATTGTGGCTGATTCCCGTCGACATCCCCATCGGGTTTTGGGATGACTTCATCGCCGGACTGGAGGGGCTGACGATGGATCAGATTAGGGACTATGCCCGCCGGTACGTTGTCGATATCGTTACAGTCTTCCGCTGGGTGACGGAGGGCGGTCAGCGATATATGTCTAATGGCCAGTCTCCGGCGCTGCCTGAGGAATGCCCCCGAGGATCTACCGAATGGAAGAAGTGCCGGCCGCTGGTCCAGAGGGCCATTGAACGGCGGTACTGGATGCCCTACCTGCTGGCTTTGGAGGGAAAGCCTCTTGACGCAGTGCTCAATATCGAGCCGAGCCGCCTCATCCGCGAAGCGCGGGAAGTCCAGCCGCCAGCACTCAACGAGCGGCAGCGTCGAGTGCGAGACGTTATTGCCAAGCTCTGGACAGGGGGCGGACGGTGCGATCCGATCAAGATCGGCACCAGCCCAAGCTCCAGCCTTCTCTTCCCTGTCAATCGTGCAGATGAACTGGGGAATTGCTCCGTGGTCGACGTCCCCAAAGACCTCTCAATATATGCCTTTGAGGATCCTAAAGAGGCGGAGAGATTTGCTCGCGAGCTGATTGCCCGCAGCAAAATCCGCCCGGTGCAATGCCACATCGACCACATTGGCGACGACTGGGATGCCGAACTTGAATGGATTCTGAGCAATGTTGCAGCCGCGGACTTCAAAAATCCCGCGCGTTGGCGGCGCCCAAAAGAGTCGTAGAACCCTGCTCGCCCTCGCCGCCTCTCATGCGGGAAACCCTGTCATAGCCTAACCATTGTCTTGAAAGGACTCGTCGACGCCACCAGCGTCTTCGGGTCCTTTTTTATTTTGTATCCGGCTATAGTCAATATTGCTCAAGCACTTTCTTATACAGGTGTTACCAGTTGCATAGCAGCAGGTGTTGATAGAGAAGAAAGCCGCACAGCAGCCGGCGAAGCCTAGTCTTTCCATTATTTGCGAGCATAATCATCATCGTAGCGAATAATATCGCTTTCAGGAAAGTCCTCGCCAACCTGGGTTTCGATGATTTCTACTTTTGTATCTCCGGCTGGAGCAGCCAGTCTGTGCTTTACCTCTCGACCAATATAAATATATTCACCATAGCCGTAATCGCGGGTTTCATTATCTAAAGTGACGCGAGCAATTCCTCCCACCACAACCCAGTGTTCCTGTCTAAGCTTATGACTTTGTAAGCTAAGGCGTTGTCCTGGCTTAACTACCAACCGTTTGACTTTAGTATGGGGTAAATCAACCAAAACCTCGAAATATCCCCAAGGTCTTTCTTCTTTATATCCTTGCTGTCCTTTCCCCATTAGACCCCCAAAAACAAATAACTTGTATTAAATATCATCACCCATTTTAGCCGGCAAATTTCTTCTTCAATGTCATTACACCAGCCCCATTCTGCAGAATCTAAATGGACATCTACCTCAGCTTGTATTCTATCGCTCAATCCAAAAAATTTTTTGGGGGTGAGATCAAAAACACAAAAAAATTAGTGAGAAAGTCCGATCTGAGTAGTAATACCCAGACCGGACTTCTCATCTTTTATCATTTTGCCGGGCTGCCTGAACACCGTTTTCGGCAGGCACGTCTCGTTTAGTGTGCCTAGGAGACTACAAGACGTCCTGTGCGTCGAAGCATGCCAGTGAAAGCCGACAGCAGCGGTCCGGCAATGGGGTCATTAATATACCCCGACAATGGTTTCGACAAGCGGGCCGTACAGCCGCCGCTCACCTCGTCGGATTCGCACTGCGCGCCCAGACCCAGAAAAGCGGCGATCGAAACCACCACGAGATTATCCGGCAACTGCATGACCGACTCATGCCGAGCTATATGCAATTCCGAGCAGTAATAATTAGCATTACTGTCCCTATCCATGCCGAAGGATCTGTTGCCGGTCAGACCTTCGGCAATGAATGGGGTGCCGAACTCATTGGCGATTGCCGCTAGTGCTGCCCCGATCTCTTTGCCCTCTCTTGTTTCTGTTGTTGTCACCTGCCGGGCAAATCCGTTGTCCAGAAGGTGACAGTATGTGCTGATTCCTTTGACGCACCTCCTGAGCCACGCGTATCGAGTCTGGCTGTGTCTAGCCCAGCGCGGCACAGCCCAGCTCTGTTGGAGCTGACGCCCGAAATTGTTTGTGGCGGAGTCTGCTTCTGCCAGTGCTCCGTCTAACGGAGTTCTTTCGAAAAGGATTCTGTCTGGACCCCAGAGGTCAGCACTGAAGGTGCTGACACAGGGCATGTTGCCGATGATCTGGACGCGTCCTCCTTCAGTGGCATAGCGCTTTGCCTCTTCCCACTGGCGGTGGGCAACCCATTGTACAAAAGTCTCGAACCTCCGTTCTCGCGCGATCCGTTCTTTGACGAGGGCGGGCTGCCGCGCCAGCCATTCTTCCCCTTCCTCGTAAGTGCCGGCTTGCGGCCAGTGGCTAAAGTCTTGGGTGCTATAACGTTGCATCAGCACTCGAAACAAGCTATACACCCTCAACCAGTCCTGGTTGTCCGCTTCAAATCGTTGCAGCTCTGTCCGTTTGCCCTGCGATTCGAAGCGAGTGAAAGCACGCCGAAGCAGTGCCCTCTTTAGAGACTTGACGAGTGGATAATCAACCATTTCTCCGTTGATTATATTGTTCAACTGCATGTAATTGATGCCCTCGCTGTCCGCATAGTCGAACTCGGGTACCCAGCCTGGCGCCATATGCAAAAACGCCGGCTCCAGAGCCCTAGAAGACAACGCAATATCAGGACAATTGTCGCCACCGGTTTCGTTGATGGGGGAGATTTGTAAGGCGCCGATGCCCAGTCTGGCGCAATAGTCAATTGTCCTTGTCAATTCCAAAACGTCTCCGATGCCGTGCCCACCAGCCAGGGCAGAGACGGGGACGAACAAACCAAACTGCCGCCGCAAATTCGTCTGAGTATTCATGGAAAGGCTCTCCTGCAAGCAATGTGGATAACACCGAATAACAAAACCCGGTGTCGATCAATCTTCCTTCCGCTGCTACGATACGAAAAGTGTGACGAAACGTCTTTCTCCCACTGAAAATTCTCAGACCAGTACCTTGCAATCTGTTTGTGGTGCGCGTTTTTCAGGTAGCTGGTAAATTCCTCGTGGTTGAGAAGATGGGAGATGCTTTAAACTAGATAAAATAACTAAGCAAAATCAAGCTTGACAATAGAGCTGTCTTGTTTTGGCTAGTGCGTGAATATCTTTTGCTATAAAAAGACATAGTCAATGCTACTCATACAATTAGAGCAATATGTATTATCTATATTA
>Ga0207039_1019_pt1 | contig 52607 bp, 61 predicted proteins | sample Alteio_BWMinCont_74_FD_153264 | JGI IMG/M metagenome (GOLD analysis project Ga0207039, IMG submission 153264) | Enriched cells from forest soil in Barre Woods Harvard Forest LTER site, Petersham, Massachusetts, United States -... | ecosystem: Environmental > Terrestrial > Soil > Temperate forest >... | reverse complement strand
GAGACAGAATTAAATAGAAAAATTAGTGAATTGTCCGCTAAAGATTCGGAAAATCAACAATTAAAGGCGCAAATCGAAGAATTAAAAGACAAGACTAAAGAAATGATGACCGATATGCAAAGGCAATTAGCTAAAAAGCAAGAAGAAGAAATAGTGAGAAAACAGCAAGAAGAAGCAGCTAAAAAGCAGGACGAAGGCATGTCCGATAAAGTGACTAAGCCTGCTGGGCAAAGCCCGCAATCGGGTTTTTTCGATTTTGTCAGTACTGGTAATGCCAACAATAGTTTATTTAATACTAGCTCGCCCTCGCTTTTTCCTGGTGAGCCAAACAGTATTGACAATGGTGAGACTCAAATTGTGCAGAATGCGGAAGAATCGGTTGAAGCTGCTGGCTGGCAGCGAGTGGACATTAGGACCGGTGCGCGATTTGGTTCGTCAAGCAGTGTCTCTGAGGGGTTGGCTGATAATAACATACCTGTCAAAGCGCCAGTGCCTGGTCAACTAACTAACGATGCTCAAGCGAGTACTCAGGCCTCTGCTTCATTTGTATCAGCCGTGGGCAGCTATGGCAGCGGTGTAAGAGCGCAGGTCTTTGAAGTGATAGTTAGGCAAGCTTTAGCAGGCACACAATGGCGCGAAATTTGCGCTGTGCCCATGCAAAGCAACAATATTTCGCCACAGGAAGTGGAAGCAGAAGTTAAAAGACGACAGGCCTTATTGAAAAAATAAGGCCTGTCGTGTGAGCTTTCTTGATTTTGTTTATACTGAGCGATTAATTCTTCTTACCAATTACTTCCTTATCAGGCCGAACTTTGTCAATTGCTTTCCATTCTGAATGGAAAGCTTCCATGTTGCTCATGAGTTTTGCTACCATTAGATCAGGCATTGCATAAACTAAAGAACTTATAGCATAAGATATACATCCTATGACGGCTAAGCAACAAAGCACTATTACAATGCGGCTAAATCGAGCCTGATCGTCGATCTTTTTGTTCAATGTACTTACTAAGTCATTATCTAATTCGGCCATATTTTTTCTCCATCCCGGTTACTTGTATTTGAGTTTATTTCTGGAAATATTAGCTCAGCGAAATCGCATTTTACTCTAGCTAGTAAAGCATATGGGCATTTTCTGCGCAACACCATCTTTAGTGCTAATTATATATATTGGTAAGGACAAGATTTTGTTTAACAGAAATCAAGAGATTACCATCATAGCTTTCTATGCCGAATTTTGGTAGCACGCGGGCTTATAATAAAGATCTTGCTCCGTAAAACATACATAGAAGATAAAGTATTACTTCTCTTCCGCCTGCTAAGTAAAAAGCACAATAAGCAAAATAAGTAAAAGCAGCGATCCAAAAACGAGAATCTCCTTCGCGAACAGCGTGCGCCGCCAGACAAATGCCTAGAAGAAATGGTCCGCCGAAACATACAAGGTCGAAAATCATTTAAAATAGTCACCTATCAAAGATATATGAAGCTACTCTGTAGCTAAATAAGCACTATTAAGCCGTTTTGTCTATGGTGTTTTAATGAGCGACGAGCACGAATATAAGCAAAGCGAGCAAGAATTTATTTTCGGGCGCAATGTAATACTCTCTTTTCTCGAACAAGTAAATCAAAGCGACATAATTTCACACAGTCCTGGACAATTAGACAAAATCTTTTTAGCTCAAGGGTTGCAATTTGATAGACGTATTGAAAAAATCAAGCAATTAGCGCGTGAACAATCAGTTCCTATAATTGTTTGCGAAAAACCACAATTAGATAAATTAGCAGGTATGCAAGCCAGGCATCAAGGAATAGTGGCTCGTTTAAGTCAGGCTAAAACTTTGAGCCTGTCGGAATTTCTAAATTCTTTATCCGATTCAATAAATAGGGAAAAGAACATTCCGAACATGCTTGTAGCTATCGCTGATGGTATTCAAGACCCGCACAATTTGGGAGCTCTTATGAGAGTTGCTCAAGCATCTGGGGCAAAAGGGCTAATAATGTCTCATCGTCGTTCGGCCGGCACTACGGGGACTGTAGCAAAGGCGAGTGCCGGAGCTATGGCTTATTTGCCCATAGTGAAAGTAAAAAATATTGTCAGTGCAATTGAAGAATTGAAAAAATTTGGCTTTTGGATTGCTGGTTTAGATGCCGAAGGTAAGGAGAATTTTTTTGCCCATGACTTGCGCTTGCCTTTGGCGATAGTAGTCGGAGGCGAAGGCAAAGGTTTAAGTAGACTGGTTGCCGAGCGTTGTGATTTTCTATTACGTATTCCAATGTCCACCAATTCTGAATCCTTAAACGCAGCAGTTGCTGCCGGTATAGTTTTTTATGAATATGTTCGGCAAAATCTGTGTGAAGAAAAATAATGAATTACTGCTTCGGGCTACACAGATAGGTATAGAATTCAATAGAATCTAAACTCGCAATGCCGGTGTAGCTCAGTGGTAGAGCAACGGTTTTGTAAACCGTAGGTCGCGGGTTCAAATCCCATCACCGGCTTGGGGGCAGATGTCCGAGTGGCTAAAGGAGACGGGCTGTAAACTCGTTGGCGCAAGCCTACACTGGTTCGAATCCAGTTCTGCCCAATTTTCTCTGTGAAGCTATATGCATGGCAGTCATGAGATAAAGTAAACAGATTCTTAAAATAAACAGTTGGGAATCGAGCAAATGACATTTTTTGCTTTACAAATTTAAGGTAAATGAAGAAAAATAGTGGGAGGTCTCAATAAATGGGTTTGACTACGCAATAATATGCAGTCGTGCCCATGTAGCTTAGCGGTAGAGCACCCCCTTGGTAAGGGGGAGGTCACGAGTTCGATTCTCGTCATGGGCTCCATCCTAAGCAAAATTTTCAAGGCATGGTAATTTAATAAGTACATATATATAAGTACGAGTTCACAACAGGACATTAAGGAGAGTAAAAGAGCATGGCACGCCAGAAGTACGAAAGAACTAAACCGAATGTAAACGTCGGAACAATTGGGCACGTTGATCACGGTAAGACAACTTTGACGGCTGCCATTACTAGCGTTTTGGCAAAGTCTGGTAAAGCAAAGGCCAAAAAATATGATGAAATCGACGCGGCTCCAGAAGAAAAAGCACGTGGTATTACCATTAATACAGCGCACGTTGAATATGAAACTGATGCTCGTCACTATAGTCACGTAGACTGTCCAGGACACGCTGACTATATTAAAAACATGATTACTGGTGCTGCCCAGATGGATGGTGGCATATTAGTAATTTCAGCAACTGATGGTCCTATGCCTCAAACAAGAGAACACATCCTTCTTGCTCGTCAGGTAGGTGTGCCACACATTGTTGTATTTCTAAATAAGTGTGACATGGTTGATGATCCCGAGCTTCTTGACTTAGTTGAATTGGAAGCACGCGAATTGCTCACCAAATATCAATTTCCGGGAGACAAAATCCCATTTATTAGAGGTTCTGCTTTGAAGGCTCTTGAAGGCGAAGCTGAAAACGAAAAGAAAGTTCTTGAGCTAATGAAAGCAGTTGATGATTTTATTCCCACACCAGTTAGAGAAATAGAAAAGCCATTCTTGCTTGCTGTGGAAGATGTTTTCAGTATCACCGGTCGTGGCACAGTCGCCACTGGCAGAATTGAGCGGGGTCAAATAAAAGTTGGTGATGAAGTAGAAATCATTGGCTTGCAAGACACACGCAAAACAACTGTAACAGGTGTTGAGATGTATCAAAAAACGATGGACACTGGCATTGCTGGTGATAACGTCGGTATTCTTGTCCGCGGTATTGATAAAACTCAAATCGAACGTGGTCAAGTTATTGCTAAACCAGGTTCGATTAAGCCACACACAAAATTCAAAGCTGAAGTGTATGTACTGAGCAAAGAAGAAGGTGGACGTCATACCCCGTTTTTCCCTGGCTACAGACCACAATTCTACATTCGTACAACCGACGTAACGGGCAGTATCGTATTGCCAACCGGTGTAGAAATGGTTATGCCTGGTGACAATGTTCATATGGACGTTGAGCTCATTCAGCCAGTAGCCGTTGAAGAAGGAATGCGTTTTGCTATCCGCGAAGGCGGACGTACAGTGGGTGCTGGTGTAGTCTCAAAGATTACTGAGTAAAACCTTCTCCAATCAATTGCACGAATAGAAAATATTAGGCAGGCAGCTAGATCCCTAGCTGCCTGCCTTTTCATATCCTAAGAGGGAGGCGGTATAGCAGGGAAGTCCAATTAGCGGAAACTGGTCGAGAGGAGTGAAATAGATCGGGTTCTATAGCTTGGAATAAGTAATTCTAGCCTCATTGTATATTTCATCGGCTTTGCTAGTTTGATTTATATGATTGAGCATGTCCCCGTAATTTTCTAATAGAGCTATATATGGTTGTCCTGGGTTGGCAATCTTTTTATATAAAGCTAGAGTTTGCTCATAAATATTGATTGCTTCTGCGTAGCGCTGCTCATCTGCGTATAAACGGGCTAAATCGGCGCGTGCCGTCAGAGTATTTTGATTGTCTTTACCTAAGCTCTTCTCTTTGATGGCTAATGATTGTTTGTATATCTTTTCTGCCCTATCATACAAACCTGAATGTTCTAATCGCCAAGCGGCCCTGTCAAGGTCTGCAGCCATTTGCAGACAAGCCAATTGTTTCGTATATAAATTATGGAGTTGTTGTGCTTGATAATATGCTCTCTTAGTATGTTTCCCGTAAGCCGCCCTGCTCAGTCTGTGCATGATAGTAGACACAAATTTAAGTTTGGTTTCTAATTCGATATTCTGATTTGAAGAAATAGTGAGAAGAATTTGACGGTACATTAGAGCGGATTTGTTATGTTCATTATCGTATTCATAATGATCAGCAGCCTCCCACAATTTTACTCGCGAAAGGTTGATCATCAAATCATAACGAATGGTCTCATTGTCTGATGATGGCTTGGCTACTGCGCTTAGCATTCGTTGATATAGCTTTTCGGCTGCTTCGTATTCGGCCATTGATTCGTAGGACAAGGCAGTCAATTGAGCTGATTCTAAATCATCTCTATTTTTTATAGACAGTGCATTTATTTCTTCATCCGATAAGACTAGAGGATGAGAGTCGCTTGTTATGTTAAGCAGACCATCAGGATAGATATGCAGATAAGAATTATGGGATTTTTGATTGGATCCACAAAAATTCTTTCTGGTTTTAAATGAGCCAAGTCCATCTTCTGGTATCTTTTGATTTTTAGCCATAATTGAACATATTGAATTATCTAGCGCTGAGACTGGAAGGTTAAATGTACATAGCGCTGCGAATATTAGTACTAGAAATCTGTTCAATCTGTTTGACATAAGGCTACTTGTTAGTAAGACTAGGCGTACAAGCCATATTTAACGGATAGTTCTCACTTTAAAGTCTAAATATAGCTGGGGGTGGTTGTCAAGTTAATTGCCCGAAAAATGGCTTCTGGAGCTAGTTTAGGAGTAATTTGTCACGAATAAATGTCGGCTGGCAGTGATAATAAACACTCTCCCCGGGTGTCTGAAAAGCCGCTCACCAGCTGGTATGAGTTGGAAAACGTATAATGCCGCGAGATGAGCCATATGGCTTAGCAAGACAAATTAACTTGTCAAGAAAGTATCGGTATGGCATAATGTCTTATAAATGGTATGACCAAGGAGCGTAATGTATGGTGGCTGTCAAATCTCGCAAGGTTACTGTGTCAGTCAGTTCCGATTTAGTTGACCTGGTGGATACTTATGTAGCTGATCATAAAAAAGATAATCTTAATCGCAGCGCAGTGGTTGAAGAAGCTTTGCTTCTATGGAAACAGCAGATGCAAGAACACGAAGACGAGCTTTACTTTAGAAGAAATGCAGCAAAGTTGAATGCTGACTCTAGGGGCTGGTTAACTATTGCAACTGAGTCGGCTAGACGTACTTGGGAATGAGTTCTACTAAGATTCAAAAGACCATAGCAATTCCACAAAATGGTGAAGTTTGGATTGCGCGTATTCCTAATCAGCCAAAAGATCCGCATCAACCAAGACCTGTTGTGATCGTTTCAACTAATTCGCAGAATAAATATTTAGACAGTGTAATTGCAATTCCTACAAGTACATCAATTGATGAGCCTTATCCGAAGCTGCATATATTTTTGCCGCGCGAAACAGGCGGCTTGCCTAAGGACTGTTATGCTCGCTGTGAGCTGGTTACAACTGTAGATAAAAGTTTGTTGGTTAAAGGTCCTTTGGGCAAGGCGATTGATACCAAATATCGCTGGCAACTCATAAATGGTGTTCTTCATGCTCTTGGTGGCAGCACGAGATAAATGAACTTTCATCGGACATAAGTTTTGAGCATGTATCAATAGTAGTGAGTATGTTAATAGCCTCAAAATATAATCTTGACAAGATTCTCTTTGGCTGTGATAAACAATTCTTTTGCTCCATCAATTAATTTATTGAGAAAGCTAGCTGGCATATTGTTGTTACCTTTATATTTATCTTGTCTAGCTTTTGTGTTGCTCAACTAGTTTTAGGACTTCGTTTGCGCAACCCCAAAATAGACTGTATCCGCTGCCCCCATGTCCATAATTATGGATAATTGTACCTTTGTCTAAGGTTTCTGTAGCTAGCCTTAGGGCTGAGCGCCAAGGTCGTAAGGCGCGCGTTGAGCCGATAATTTGAGCTCCCACCAGTTTAGGCTCGAGCGTTGTGCAACGCTGCAGAATTTTAGCGCTTATATTATAGTCAGGTTCAGTATTCCAATCATCTAAAAATCTGGTGCCACCTAAAATAACTTTTCCATCCGTATAAGGAATGATATGTGTTTTTTCTGTGCCAGGCTCGTCGATAAACAATACTGTATCAAGCTTGTTTTTAGTTATAACCTGTAGAAGCTGCCCAGACATAGGGCGAACACCTTGATCATGACACAGAGTACTTGCACCTATTCCAGTGCAATTGATAACGAGACTGCACTCGGCTAACGCTTCATTGATCGAATTTGCTTTGTGCTCAATAATTGTTATTTTCCTTTTTCCAATCTCGCTTTCTAGCCAAAGCATGAACATTTCAGGAATAATAACCGGTGTCTGCTCAATTACCTGCCCAAAATGATAACCAGCCTTGAGCTCTTGTTGATTTGCTAAGCGAAACCCAGGGATAGCATTATGCCAGGAGGGCAACGGCTGTTTGATCATGGACAAACCCAATACTTTGTGGCAAATAATGCCGGTATTTTTGTCGCTAGAAAGAGCATTCAAAAAGGAGAAGGTTTCTTTGCTTAGTTGAATCAGTTCTTCAGAATGCTCAGTTGCACTTTCTGACGGCCACCAGAAAGCGCCGGCTTTGTAAGAAGTAATTGCTTTTCTGTGTTCAGCCCAAACGGTAACCTTATATCCTGCCCGAACAAGCCGCAAAGAAGTGCTAAGCCCGATTACGCCTGCACCAAGCACTAAAACATTCGTGTTTTGTCTGTACATTACTGCAATCGTATCAAAAGTCTGTTGAGAAGAGCCAGTTCTTACTCGATTTTGCCAGACTCTAAAACCAGTGTTATCAGTAGCTGAATTGTGGCGGATGATTGTCTAGAGATAAATATCAGGATTAATCAATCGGGTATTTTTAGGTGTAATCTTGACAAGATTTTTCTTTTCGAGATCGCTTGCTATTTATACAACGGCTGGCTTGAACGCGGAGCTTTCATTAGCGGACGATAATGGCTGTTAAGACACTGTCAATGCAATTGATAAGCAAAGTTACTATCTTCATAATTTAAAAATGTTTTGACGCTAAGCACGATAAAGGCGCAGGCTGCCTATTATTGGCAGTAAAAATTGCCATTAGAGCCCACATAGTCTTATAAAGATTATTTTTACTGTAATGATCTTAGTGAATTTTCGATTTGATTAGGTAGAATATCTTTTCCGTTCGTTGGAACGGGCAGCTTGTGCCGTGTTCCAGTATAAGACGCATTTAATATTGAGTGGAGTAAAATTATCATGGCTAAGGCCAAAGTAGCCAAAGCAGAATCAGCAACTTTATCGCCTAAAGTACAGCGAATTCGTATTCGCTTGAAATCGTACGATCACAAATTGCTCGATAAATCGTCAGATCAAATTGTAGACACTGCCAAGCGTACCGGTGCTACCGTTTGCGGTCCGGTGCCATTGCCTACACGCAAGAGAGTTTATTGTGTCTTGCGTTCTCCGCACGTTGATAAGAAATCGCGTGAGCATTTTGAAATTCGTATCCATAAGCGTTTAATCGATATAAATGATCCAACTCCCACCACTGCCGATGCACTTATGCGCCTTGACTTGCCAGCTGGTGTAGATATTGAAGTCAAACTTTAAATAACTAGGTAATTAAATGAAGGAAGAAAAGAGACATAGCGGAGCGAAGAATGAAGTGAACGGAGCGCCTATAAAATGACAGTTGGTCTATTAGGGAAAAAAATTGGCATGACGCAGATATATGATGCGGAAGGACTGGCATTGCCTGTTACCGTAGTGCGTCTAGGTGAAAATATTATCGTTAGCAAACGTTCAAAAGAAAGCAATGGTTATGAAGCATTACAAGTGGGTGGTTTCTCGGTCAAAGAAAAAACTTTGAACAAGGCCGAATTGGGAGTTTTGAAAAAGGCCAGCGTTAATCCTTTAGCTCCTTTAACTGAGTTTAGAGTTGCCGATACTAGTTCTTTTACTGTCGGTCAGCCTTTAGCAGTAGAAGAGGTTATTAAAGAAGGAATGTTAGTTGATGTGCGCGGCAAATCTATCGGTAAAGGATTTCAGGGCACAGTCAAAAAATATCATCATGGACGTGGTCCTATGAGTCACGGTTCGAAATTCCATCGCTCGATGGGTTCAATCGGTCCTGGAACTACTCCTGGACGTGTGTTTAAAGGTTTGCATATGCCAGGTCAAATGGGCAACAAAATGGTTTGTGTTCGCCATTTGCAAGTGGTCAAAATCGACTTAGAGAAGAAATTGGTATTGCTTAAAGGTGCTATACCTGGTTGTGATGGTGGTATTGTGCAAATCAATCCATCCAAAACCAAATGGAATTAGTTGTGTTAGTGGATGGAAATAGCAATGGCCGTAGTATTAGATTTAAAAGGTAAGCACGTCGGAGATTTAAAACTCTCTGAACATATATTTGCTAACACTGATGAAGCGAAGGCTACCGGTACTATGCATGCTGCGTTGGTTCGTCAGTTAGGCAATGCTAGAGTAGGTTCTGCTAATAGCAAAACTAGAGCCGAAGTTCGTGGTGGTGGCGCTAAGCCTTGGAGACAAAAAGGTACTGGTCGGGCCCGTGCTGGTTCAAGACGCTCTCCCTTGTGGGCTGGCGGCGGTGTTATCTTTGGTCCTAAGCCAAGAGACTACACTTCCTCAATGCCTGCGAAGATGCGTCATAGTGCAATTAAATCGGCATTGGCTGCTCAAGCTGATAATTTAGTTGTGGTAAATGATTTTTCGGCTCTTAAAGAAGTGAAAACCAAAGAAGCAGCAAAAGTTTTGCAAGCATTAAAAATTGGCGATAAAAGACTATTGGTTGTGGTTGAACCAAAAAATGAAGATGCGCAACGTTTTGGGCTTAGCGTGCGTAATATGAAAAATGTTACCGTAGTACGTGCTAATAATATTGGTGTTAAAGAATTACTTGATTGCGAGGCGATATTAGCTTCACAAGGTGCCCTAGAGTTTATTACTCAGTGGCTAAGTCCAGTGAAAAAAGAAAAAACCACCGAAAAGAAAACAGGTGGCAAAGCGAAAGCAGAAGTTAAGCATAAAGCCGAAGCCAAAACCGAAGCCAAAACCGAGCATAAAGCCGAGGCTAAAACCGAGCATAAAGCTGAAGCTAAAACCCAGCATAAAGCTGCTACCAAAGCAGAAGTAAAGGCAAACGCCCCAATTCAAGAAAAAACTTTAGAAAAGGCTCAGGAAAAACCATCAACTTTGCAATCAATTGCTACAACTTCTAAGCATAAAACTGCTGATACAACTACTGCTAAAAAAACAGATTCTTCAGCAAAGCCAAAAAAAGCTAGTGATGAAAAACAAAGTAAAGGTAAAGGGAAATGAAAGCGCACCACAGCCAAATAATTTTGAAACCGCTTATTAATGAGAAAAGCAGTGGCTTAGCTCAATTAGGTAAATATACCTTTGAAGTAAAGCGGGACGCTACCAAGCCCCAGATTGCTCTGGCAGTGCAAGAGCTTATTGCTGCTCTTTATCCTAAGAATAAGAGTGAAGTAATCGGTGTTAACACATTGGCTATCCGTGGACGAATTCGTCGTTCTAAGCGACACGGAAGTGCTCCGCGTGATAGCAAAAAAGCCATCGTCACCATAGGCGGTGATGCTTTAGATATTTTTGGCGCATAGGTAAAGGAAGAAAAGGAATTGTAACGCAGCGGACGGCGGCGGTGATTATATGAATAATGAGATGAAATGCAGCGGAGCGAATGACGGCGGTGAGACGTCAGAAGCGAGAGCGTGGATACGCGCGTTGAGCCGAGGACCGAAGGCGAAGCAGCGCTTAAATAAGGATTAAAGAAGAAATAATATGGCAACGCGTAAAGTAAATCCTACATCTCCAGGTCGCAGAGGCCTGATTCTACCTGATTTTTCAGAGCTGACCACATCAGCACCTGAGCGTTCGTTATTAAAGTCGTTCAAGCGTAATGCTGGTCGTAATAACCAAGGACGTCTTACTGTGCGTCATCAAGGCGGTGGGCACAAACGTCTCTATCGTATGATTGATTTCAAACGTGACAAAGTGGATATAGCTGCTCAGGTAAAAAGCATTGAATATGATCCAAACCGCAATACACGTATTTGTCTTTTGCAGTATAAAGATGGTGAGAAGCGTTATATTCTTGCTCCTCTTGGTATTAAAGTTGGCGATCAGCTTATGTCTGGATTGCAAGCTGAAATTAAAGTTGGCAATGCATTGCCTCTTAAAGCAATTCCTCTGGGTACAATGGTGCACAATGTTGAATTAACGGCAGGGCGTGGCGGACAGTTAGGACGCAGTGCAGGTACACAAATTCAGCTGCTTGCCAAAGAGGGTAGGTTCTGCACTTTGCGTTTGCCATCTGGCGAAATGCGTATGGTTCATCTGGAATGCATGGCCACAATTGGACAATTAGGCAATCCAGATGCAAAAAATATTCAGATAGGTAAAGCTGGAAGATCTCGTTGGTTAGGTATTAAGCCAGCTAATAGAGGTGTGGTCATGAATCCTATCGACCATCCACACGGTGGAGGTGAGGGTAAGTCTCCAATTGGTGGCAAACCACAAACACCATGGGGTAAACCGGCTATGGGTTATAAGACTAGGCGCGGTAAGCAAAATATTTCCGACCGCTTTATCGTTAAGCGTCGTGGGAAATAGGAGGTCATAATGTCTCGTTCACTAAAAAAAGGACCATTTGTTCATGCTTCTTTAGCAAAGAAGGTAGATGATATGAACAAGAAAGGCGAAAAGCGAGTGATTAAGACTTGGTCACGTGCTTCTATGATCATTCCAGACATGATTGGTCACACTATTGCTGTTTATGATGGCAAAAAGCATCGAGCAGTATTCATTACCGAACAAATGATTGGACATCGCTTAGGTGAATTCTCTAAAACAAGAGAATTTAGAGCCCATGCTGGTGCTGAAAAGACAGCAACAAGAACGGAGTCAACTGAGAGTGGAAAGTAAAGTTAAACTAAAATGGCTTAGAATGTCACCGCGTAAAGTGCGCAGAGTGATAGATCAAATTCGTGGGTTAAGTGCTGGTGAAGCTTTCACTACTTTACGGTTCATGCCTTTTGCTGCTGCTCGCGAAGTAGAAAAGGTACTGAAGTCGGCACTCTATAATTTGATAAATGGCAGTAAAACTTCTTTATCTGAACAAGAAGCACAAGAATTACGAATTGTCGAAGCTTATGCCGATCAAGGTCCTACTTTATATCGCCGTAAAGCAAGAGCGCGCGGTATGGCCATGCCAATAGTTAAGCGGACCACACATATAACCCTTGTACTTTCAGACGTAGAAACAGGATAGAAAGAAGAAGTGGAGCACAAGGCGTATGAGTTACGCCGCAGGAAGTAAACGAAGAGCGTCGAAAGTAAACAAGGATAAAAGGACATTGTAACGGAGCGGATGGCGACGATGAGGCGGCAGAAGCGGAGTGGGGGAAAGCGTAGAAGCCGAAGTATGAAGGCGACGAAGCGTTTGGAAAAAGAGCACACGCGTTGAGCCGAAGGATGAAGGCGAAGCAGCGTTAAAGAAGGGATAAAAGGAAAAAATAATGGGGCAGAAAGTAAATCCGAACGGTTTTAGGCTAGGCGTGCATCGTGGATGGCGCTCAAATTGGTTCGTGCAAAAACGAGATCTTCCCGCACTCATTGAAGAAGATGAGCACATTCGTTCTTTTTTGAAAAAGGAATTAAATAACGCCGGAGTTTCAAAAGTAGAAATTTCGCGCAAAGCAGACCAAATTCAACTTGATATTTATACCGCTAGACCAGGTGTTGTAGTTGGTAAAGGTGGCCAAGGAATTGAAGGTCTGCATGACAAAGTGAAGCAAATGTTGCACCGTACCGGTTTGGATATCAGAATCAATATTCTGGAAATTAACAAAGTCGATATGGAAGCGCAATTGGTAGCTGAATCCATTGCTCAACAACTTGAAAAACGGGTTGCTTTCAGACGCGCTATGAAACAAGCAATGCAACGTAGTATGCGTGCTGGTGCTGTTGGCGTAAAGATCATGGTTTCTGGTCGTTTGGGCGGTACTGACATTGCTCGTACAGAATGGAGCAAAGAAGGACGTATTCCTTTGCAGACATTAAGAGCTGATGTCGATTATGGTTTTACCGAAGCTCATACTATGGTTGGCTTGATTGGGGTTAAGGTTTGGGTGTTTAGAGGCGAGCTCGAACGTGGTCAGTGGTCTCCTCCTAATATCAAAATACAACAAGATAGAAATAACTTACCTGGTGGCGGTGGCCGGATGGACAGAGATAAATTAGTCGTTAAATCCGGTGGACGTCGTACTAAAAAGGCGACGACTTATAAAGAAAGTTAGGCAGAGTCGATAAGCGGAGAGAGTGAAGTATGAACGAACGGAGCGTTTAAAGCAAAATAAAAGGAAGTTGTAACGAAGCAGATGGCGGCGATGAGGCGGCAGGAGCGGAGTGGCAATAAGCGGAGAGAGTGAAGTATGAACGAACGGAGCGTTTAAGGTAAGAATGCTATTACCCAAAAGAACAAAATTTAGAAAAATGCAACGTGGTCGCATGACCGGTACTGAGACACGTGGTGTAACAGTGGCATTCGGTGAATACGGCTTGCAAGTGTTAGATCCAGCTTGGATTACATCAAGACAAATTGAAGCTGCACGTAAAGCCATGACACGCAGTGTACGCCGTGGCGGACAAATGTGGATCAGGGTCTTTCCTGACAAACCTGTAACCAAAAAGGCAGCTGAAACGCGTATGGGGTCTGGTAAAGGTAATCCTGAGTTTTGGGTAACTGTGGTTAAGCCAGGACGTGTAATGTTTGAAATGGCCGGTATCTCTCGTAAAGATGCGCATGAGGCTTTACGTTTGGCAGCTCAAAAGTTGCCTGTTAGATGTCGCGTTCTTGAGCGACATGCTGGGGGTACCATATGAAGACTAAAGAAATTCGTAATTTGGCGCTGGAAGAAATGGAAGCACATATAATTGATGCTCGCAAACAGATCGTTGAGAATCGTTTTCAGCAAGCTACAAACAAATTGACTAATCTAGCTGCAATTCGCCAAGCACGTAAAACACTAGCTCGGTTATTAACCATACAAACTGAAGAGTTGAACAAAGCAAAGGACAGCAAAGCACAAGAAGTTCTAAAGAAGCCTAAGGCTAAGCAAAGTAAGAAACAATAGGAAAGAGAAATGCCAAGAAAGGAATTAGTTGGAAAAGTAGTTTCAGATAAGATGCAACAGACAATTGTTGTGGCTGTCGAAACTCACTTTGCTCATCCACAATATGAAAAGCCAATTGTGCGTACGAAAAAATTCAAAGCTCATGATCCAGAAAATAAATGCAAAATTGGTGATCAGGTGAGACTAAAAGAATGTCGACCATTATCCAAGACAAAACGTTGGATTGTTATCGACATCCAAAAAGGTGATGGCGTGTTACCAGCCATTGATGAGGTAGGCGCAGTATGATTCAGCCACAAACCAGGTTAAATGTTGCTGATAACACAGGAGCTCGTGAGCTTATGTGTATTCGGGTATTGGGTGGATCCAATCGTCGTTATGCCACTGTTGGTGATGTCATAATCGGTGTAGTGAAGGATGCTCTTCCCAATATGCCTGTTAAAAAATCAGAAGTAGTAAGAGCAGTAGTGGTGCGCGTACGTAATCACGTGAAGCGTTCAGATGGTTCTACTATCCGCTTTGATGATAATGCGGTTGTAATTGTGCAAAAGGACAATAATCCTAGAGGTACTCGGGTTTTTGGTCCTATAGCTCGTGAATTAAGAGATAAAAACTTTGCCAAGATTCTCTCCCTAGCTCCAGAGGTACTTTAATATGGCAGCCAACAATAACAACAAAGCTACTATTAATTATGCTAAAGCAGCCATTCCCAAAAAGATAAAAATGGGTGCTAGAACAGTCGTTTCGCAAGCTTTGGTAAGAAAAGGCACCACTAATTTGGTGCCTAAAATGCATGTTAAGCGTGGTGATTTAGTAATTGTCACTTCTGGTTCTAAAGAATTGGGTCGCGGTAAAACTGGTAAAGTTTTAAAAGTATTGCCCACACAGGGAAAGGTTATTGTAGAAGGCATAAATATGCTTACTCGGGCAGTGAAACCGAAAACGGCTTTAGGCAAAGCGGGATTGGTCAAAGAAGAAGGACCAATATTTGCCAGCAAAGTGATGCTTTATAGCTCCAAAGCAAAAAAAGGTGTGAGAGCTGAATTTAGGAAAAAGGAAGATTTAGGTTAACGCTATGTCCAACAAGGCAATTAATATCCAAGAAGTATATAAGGCGCAAGTGATGCCAGACTTGAAAAAAGAGTTTGGTTACACTAATGATTTGCAAGTGCCACGTTTAGAAAAGGTCGTAGTCAATATGGGTTTGGGAGAAGTGACTACTTCGGCGAAAGCTATAGAAGGTGGTGTCAAAGACCTTAGAACAGTTACCGGGCAAAAACCTGTTGTCACTAAAGCTCGTAAATCTATTGCTACTTTTAAGATACGTCAAGGTATGCCTGTAGGTGCCAGTGTTACTTTGCGTGGACGACGTATGTATGATTTTGTGGCCAAACTAATTCATGTAGCTTTACCTAGAATTCGTGATTTTCGTGGTTTATCTCCTAAGTCATTTGATGGCAGAGGTAATTATTCACTGGGTATAAAGGAACAACTGGTGTTCCCGGAAATTAATTTTGAACAAATTGATGCGACACGCGGCATGGACATTGCTATTGTCACCACCGCTAAAACTGACCAAGAAGCTCGAGCATTGCTTGCGGCTCTTGGTATGCCATTTAGGAGGTAAGCGTGGCAAAGACTTCGATGATCGATAAAGAAAATAAGCGCAGGGTGCTAGCTGCTAAAGGCAAGTATCCGTCGGTGCGGCTGCATAATCGTTGTCGTTTATGTGGAAGACCAAGAGGCTTTTATCGCGATTTTGGCCTCTGCCGTTGTTGCTTACGCAAGATGGCTCATAATGGGTTACTTCCGGGCGTCACCAAATCTAGTTGGTAGGAGAAATTTATCAATGCCGGTTACAGATCCGATTTCAGATATGTTTGTACGTATAAAGAACGCCGCTCGGGTGCACGCCTCAGCTGTGGAAATGCCTGCTTCAAAGCAAAAAGTTGCTTTGGCTGAGCTTTTGCGTAATGAAGGCTTTATATCTTCTTTTGAGACTAAGGCCTTGGGTTCACCAGGACAAAAGATGCGCATTGTTCTTAAATATGGACCAAAAGGCGAGCAAACGATACAAGGTATTCGCAGAATAAGCAGTCCTGGGCTAAAGATTTATCGCTCAAGTAAGCGCTTGCCCAAAGTATTTGGCGGTTTAGGTATTTCAATAATTAGCACCAATACTGGTTTGATGAGTGATCGCCAAGCAAGAAAATCCAATATTGGTGGCGAAGTAATTGCACAAATTTGGTAGTGAGGAAGGGAAGGAATTAATGATATGTCGCGTATAGGTAGAGCACCAATCACAATACCAAAGGGTGTAACGGTAGACTTAAAAGGCAATGATGTGTCAGTAAAAGGACCAAAAGGCCAGTTGAGTCGGACTTTGCGTTCTGAAATGCTTATTGAGCATAAAGACGACAAAATTGTAATTACGCGTAAGAATGAAGACCGTATGTCCAAGAATTTGCATGGTCTGAGTAGAACCCTTATCGCCAACATGGTTAAGGGGGTTACTGATGGTTTTGAAGTGACCCTAGAAATTGCAGGGGTAGGTTATCGTGCTCAGATGGAAGGCAAAAAGCTTGTTATGCAACTAGGATACTCACATCCAGTAGAGATTGATCCACCTAAAGGAACTGAAATAGTTGTAGGAAAAGGCAATGTCATTACTGTAAAGGGTTTCGACAAACAAGCCGTTGGTGATTTAGCCGCTTTTATAAGAGACAAACGTCCTCCTGAAGTTTATAAAGGCAAAGGTATTAAATATGCCAATGAGGTTATTAGACGCAAAGTTGGTAAAGCAGCAAGTAAGAAGAAATAGTTAATAAGATTGGGTGGAGTTTGTAACGAAGTACAAGGCGTATGAATTACGCCGCAGGAAGTAAGCGATAGGCGGTGGAAACGGAGTGGCGATAAGCGGAAAGAGTGAAGTATGCACGAGTGGAGCGTCTAAGCAGGAATAAGTAACTATGATTTCAAAAGTAGACAGAAAAGTAGCACGCGAAAAGCGGCATATGCGTATTAGAAGGCGGATGACTGGTTCATCTGACAGACCGAGACTTTGTATTTATAGGTCAAACAAGCATATCTATGCTCAAATAGTTGATGATACCCAAGCGCATACTTTGGTAGCAGCTAGTTCATTAGACAGTGAGCTGACCGATAAGCTTAAGAAGACTTGGAATAAAGATTCCGCTGAAGCGGTAGGTGAGTTAGTGGCGAAACGAGCTATGAAAAAAGGTATACAGTCAGTGGTATTTGATCGTGGTGGTTATATTTATCACGGACGAGTGGCCGCAGTTGCGGAAGCGGCTCGTAAAAGTGGTCTTGAATTTTAATTGGAAGCATAAGCGAACGGAGCGTTTAAGAAAATGCCTAAGGATGAAAAATTAGTTATACCAGGTGAACAAGAGCCAAGTAACGAAAATACTAGAAGAGGACGTCGCGGTGGCGGTGGACCTGGTGGTCGTGGACCTAATAAAGGTGCTGTTTCTTCTGATGATGCTAGTAAGCAACGTATGGAGTCTGAATGGGAAGAAAAAATCATTCAAGTTCGACGCGTTACTAAAGTAGTTAAGGGTGGCAAAAAGCTTAGCTTTAGAGCTGTTGTAGCTATTGGTAATGGCAAAGGACAAGTAGGCATCGGCGTAGGTAAAGCAGCAGAAGTTTTGAGCGCTATTCAAAAAGGTGTTGGGGATGCTCGTAAGCATTTAATTAAAGTGCCATTAATTGGAACAACTATTCCTCACGAATTAACTGGTAAGCAAGGTGCTAGTCGCATTTTATTAAAACCGGCAGCTAAAGGTACTGGTGTCATAGCAGGTGGTGCAGCTCGGGCAATTTTGGAATTGGCTGGTGTTGGTGATGTAATGTCTAAGTCTTTAGGTTCACGGGCACCATTAAATGTTGCACGAGCAACTATCAATGGTTTGTCTAATTTAAGAACTTTCGAGCAAGTAGCAAAATTAAGAGGAATGAGTCTAAAACAAATGTTGGCTTAATTGTTTTAGCTTTAAAGAGGTTTTTATTAAGGGTAGAAGTAGATTGTAACGGAACGAGCGGCGCCGGTGAGGCGGCGGAAGTGAAGTGGCGATAGAGCGGAGGAGCTGACTGATGAGAGCGACGGAGCGTTTATTGAAATGACTATGTTAGAAATAACTTTGACAAGAGGATTGGTTGGCAAACCAGCGACTCAACGTAAGGTCGTAGAAGCTTTGGGTTTGACCAAATTTGGCAGCTCGGTCAAACATGCTAAAAATGCCACCATTGTTGGCATGGTAAATAAGGTTCACCATTTAGTTACCGTTAAAGAACATAGCAGAACTGATAAAGATAAATCGCCAGCTAAAAAAACAGCTGGAAAACCGGCCAAGCAGACCGCTATATAAGCTAAACAAAAGGAAAAAAACATGCATCTTACTGAATTAAAACCAGCACAAGGAGCACGTCGTGACCGCAAACGTGTGGGCCGCGGCCGTTCTTCTGGTCATGGTAAGACGAGTACACGAGGACACAACGGACAAGGTCAACGTTCTGGTGAAAGCAAACGTTTTGGTTTTGAAGGTGGGCAAACACCATTATTTCGTCGTTTACCCAAAATACATAATTTCGATCAAGTAATAACTAGAGAATGGGTGGCCATCAATATTAGTGCACTTAATGGTTTTGGCTCTGGTAATGAAGTTAATCCTGACACGTTGGTTGAACAAGGCGTTTTGCGCAAAGTGAGCAAAAGTTTGCGTATACTGGGTAATGGAGAATTGAAATTCCCTCTTACAGTAAAAGCACATCATTTTTCTGCTAGTGCAAAATCTAAAATAGAAGCAGCCGGGGGTAAGGCTGAGTTGCTTGTGAATGCAAACTCTAAAGACAGAAAAGCTGCCAAAGCCGCAAAAAAAGCGGCCAAAAAAGGGCATTAGTAGAGGACTACTTATTTAAATGCAAAGTCCATCTAAGCGCAACAAAGTCCCAGGACCGGAAGAAATGCTGAAATTGCTTTCAGCAGCGGGGCTAAAAGAGCGTGTCCTTTTCACCATTGCCATGATTGCTCTGTATCGTATTGGCGTGCATATTCCCATCGCTGGTGTTGATCCAACTGCTTTTACTAAACACCCTGAATTAGGTCAGAATCTTATGGGAATGCTCGATTTGTTTTCAGGTGGTGCTCTTAATAAGCTTTCCATTTTTTCTTTAGGAATCGGACCTTTTATTACTGCCTCGATTATCATGCAGCTTTTGACAGTAGCAATTCCTAAGCTAGAAGAATTGCAAAAAAATTCTGGTGAGCAAGGGCGAAAGCAACTGCAGCAATATACGCGCATGGGTACTATTGTTCTAGGTATTATTCAATCGATTACTTTAGTGAAAGCTTTTAGTACCATTCATAATCCTGATGTCATACTTACTCCTGGTCCATTGTTTCTAGTCAACGCTGTAATTGTTCTCACTGCCTCTGCTGTATTTGTTATGTGGATGGGTGAACAAATTACAGAAAGAGGTGTAGGTAATGGAGCCTCTTTGCTTATTTTTATAGGTATAGCCTCCCGCCTGCCAGTAATGGCTCACAATACTTATGAAGCGGTGCAAACTGGTCAAACTCCCATGTGGGGTGTGGCCCTAATGATTGCTGTTTTTATAGGGTTAGCTGCTTTAATTGTGGCGTTACAAGAGGGTATGCGTAAAATTCTTGTATTAGGAGCTAGGCGGAATGTTGGCAGACAGCAATATGCCGAATCGCCAACTGATTATATTTATTTGCCTGTTAATCCATCTGGGGTTATGGCCATTATATTTGCCTCTTCCCTTTTAATTTTTCCAAGCACGATAATGCAATTTCTCGGTCGATCAGATCCGGCCAAATATATCAGTACTATTTTTAGCAATATTCCTTTTATAAAAACAACGTTAGGGACAATCACCAATCACAAATTTATGCAGAATGTTGGTAATTTCCTTAGTAGCGAAACAGCTAATATTTTGTCTTATTATCATTGGGAACATTCGCTTTTATATTTTGCTTTGATTATTTTATTTGCTTACTTTTACGCTTCTATAATTTTGCAGCCTAGAGATATCGCTGAAAACTTGAGAAGGAGTGGGCGAGCGATTCAGGGTGTTAGACCAGGTAGACCCACAGCAGAATTTCTTGAACGAACTATCAATCGTTTAGTATTTATAGGTGCTACTGCAGTTGGTATCATTGCTATTTTACCTATACACATTGAACAGCTCACTTATGTGCAGACATTGCAAGGTTTAGGAAGCACTTCTTTGATCATTCTGGTAGGTGTTGCGATAGACACGCTGAGACAGTTAATAACTCATGCTTTATCGGCAAGTTATCAAGCTCGTGGGTTGTTCAAGCCCAAAGATAATAAGAATATTTAGGAAGATAAAAATGGCAGATCAAGCTATGCTCACAAAGCTATTAGACGTTCGAATACTTTTTTTGGGCCCTCCGGGATCTGGAAAAGGCACACAATGCAAGCGTTTGAAAGCAGAGCTTGGTTTACCACATTTGTCGACTGGCGATATTTTGAGACAAGGTATTGTCGATGGTAAAGCAGAATGTTTAAAAGCTAAAACTTATGTTGACAGTGGCAATTTAGTTCCAGATGATTTGATGATTTTGATTATTAGAGAACGGCTTGCCCAGTCTGATTGTCATCGAGGCTTTATTCTTGATGGTTTTCCTCGTACATTGCCGCAAGCAAAAAGTCTTGATGATATGCTTGTGAGCCTGAAATTGCCTTTGAGCTGTGTCTTTAATTTAGTTGTAAATGATGAAGTTATTGTAGAGCGCATTGCAGGCAGGCTTAACTGCAGTAATGCTAAATGTGGTGCCGTTTATCACAAGAAAAATGCTCCGCCAAAAGTTCTGGGCATTTGTGATATTTGTGGTAGCCCCCTTCAACAAAGAAGTGATGATCTCCCCGATATAGTAAAGGAAAGGCTCAAGGTTTATAAGGAACTGACGGCACCATTAATTGGATATTATACAGAACGCAAATTGTTAACTGAAATTGATGGCTCTCGTAGTCAAGATGAGATTTATGCCGATATTATGCGTAATTTGGAAACTTGTGTTAACGCTGGTGGGTAATGATCTTAACTGAAAAAGATGACATTGATTTCATACGCAAGGCGGGGCAAATTGCTGGTGGCGTGCTTGAATATTTGTCCACTTTGGTTAAACCTGGTATCAGTACTTGGGAGCTCGATCAACAAGCCGAAAAGTCCATCATTAAAGCGGGAGCTATCCCTACGTTTAAGGGCTATCGTAATTTTCCAGCTTGTATTTGCTCTTCAGTAAATGAAGAGGTTGTTCACGGTATACCGAATAAAAAGAAAATATTAAAAGAAGGCGATATTATCAGCATAGATATTGGTGCTACTATTCGCACCACTAAAGATGGCAAGCCCTTTGACTTTATTGGGGACACTGCTATTACATTAGCTGTGGGTAAAATTTCTCCGGTGCTAGATAAACTTTTAAAGGATACGCAGAGGTCATTGTATGCGGCATTGGCCCTTTGCAAAGGAGGCTGTAGTCTCGATGATATTGGCGGTGCTATTGAAGATATTGGATTAGCTAATGCTTATGGAATTGTCCGCGATTATGGTGGACACGGTATTGGTCCTAGTTATCACGAGGAGCCTTTTATCTTTAATTACCGCACTGGCAGTAAGTTTAAGCTAAAACCTGGTATGGTAATTGCCATTGAGCCCATGTTCAATCAAGGTGGCGATCGGGTAAAAACCAAAACAGATGGTTGGACAGTTGTAACACAAGATTACAAACCGTCCGCTCATTTTGAGCACTCTTTATTAGTCACTGACAATGGGGTAGAAGTACTTACCAGGCGTCCTAGCGAAGTAATAGATAATTTGATTAGGGATTAAGAAGGAAAGAATTTAAAAAAAATGACCAAGCAAGGCGTAATTGAATTCGAAGGCACTATTAAAGAGTCCTTACCTAATGCCATGTTTCGTGTGGAACTTGATAATGGACACAAGGTACTGGCGCACATTTCGGGCAAGATCAGAAAGAATTTTATTAAAATCCTTCCAGGTGATCGAGTAAAAGTTGAGCTCACTCCATATGACTTAACTCGAGGAAGAATTACCTATAGAGTGAAAGATTGATGTACAATAGTGTGTTTGGCGGCGACGCACCTAAAGCGCTGCCAAATTCGCCGTCTCGGGATTTGCGAACCGCCAATAATTGGTGAGAATTCGAAATAATGTATAAAGAAAATGGACTAAAAGCATGAAGGTAAGAGCTTCGGTTAAGAAAATTTGCGAAAAGTGCAAAGTAATTCGACGAAAAGGTCGAATAGCAATTATTTGTGAGAATCCTAAGCACAAGCAAAGACAAGGATAAAAGAGGGAAGAGAGTAAAGCATGGCTCGTATAGCTGGAATTGATTTACCTAGAAACAAAAGAACGGTAATTGCCCTAACTTATATTTATGGCATTGGCCGTCGTTCGGCTGAAAAGATTTGTACTAAATTAGCATTACCGGACGCTCGTCGTATTCAAGATTTGACTGAAGACGAGATCACTCGCTTAAGAGACGAAATAGAAAAATCAGGAATAACTGTCGAAGGTGATTTAAGACGGGCAGAAGGTTTGAGTGTAAAACGTCTAATCGAAATTAATTGCTATCGTGGACAACGTCATCGTCGAGGACTACCAACACGCGGGCAACGCACAAAAACAAATGCTCGTACGCGTCGCGGCAGAAAGCGCGTTACCATAGCAAATAAGAAAATAGCGCCGTCCAAAGGTTAAGCAATAGGAAATTCTAATGGCACAAAATATTAAAGCAAAACCGAAAAGAAAAGATCGTCGTGTTGTATTACAGGGAGTGGTGCATATTCAAAGCACTTTTAATAACACAATAGTTTCTGCTTGCGATCCACAAGGACAAGTAATTGCTTGGGCATCAGCTGGTACCGTCGGTTTTAAGGGAGCTAAAAAGGGCACTCCATTTGCTGCTCAACAAGCGGCTGAGGCTGTGGCTAAGCGCTCCATGGATTGTGGCATGCGCCAAGTTGAAGTTTTGGTCAAAGGACCAGGCGCTGGTCGTGAAACCGCTATTCGTGCTTTGCAAGCTGCTGGTCTTGAAATTACTTTGATCAAGGATGTAACACCAATTCCACATAATGGTTGCCGTCCACCCAAGCGTCGCCGCGTATGAGGATTTTAGGAGAGAGTAACGTAGCGCAAGGCGTATGAGTTACGCCGCAGGAAGTAAGCGAAGGGCGGCGAAGCGAAGTGAAAATAAGCGGAGGAGACGAAGGATGAAGTCGACAGAGCGTTTAAAAAAGAATAGTTAGAAGTTGTAACGAAGCGGACAGCGACGATGAGGCGGTGGGAGCGGAGTGGGGATAAGCGGAGGAGACGAAGGATGAAGTCGACAGAGCGTTTAAAAAGTTAGGAGAATTACATTGGCCAGATATACAGATCCAGTTTGCCGGTTGTGCCGTAATGAAGGTACTAAGCTCTTTTTGAAAGGCTCACGTTGTTACACAGTTAAGTGTGGTATCGAAAGACGTCGTTATGGTCCTGGACAACATGGTCAGAACCGCAAGAAGCAATCTGAATTCGCTGTGCAGTTGCGCGAAAAGCAAAAAGTCAGACAGTTTTTTGGCATGCTAGAAGGTCAATTTTCTGCGTACATGTCCGAAGCGCAAAGACAAAAGAAAGTTCCAACCGGTTTGAAATTATTGCAGCTTTGTGAAACAAGACTGGATAACGTAGTTCATCGCAGTGGGATGTGTCCTTCACGTGCCCAAGCTCGTCAGCTTATATTGCACGGACACTTTCTAGTGGATGGTAAAAAGGTGGCTATTGCATCTTACAAATTAAAGTCAAATCAAGTGGTTTCTGTAAGAGAAAAAAGCCAGAAGCTAATTAAAGAATTGATAGCCGGTAGTCCTGTTGCAGGCGGTCCGAGTTGGCTCAAGTCTGATTTAGAAAATTTAACAGTATCAGTTGTTAATCCTCCTACTCGTGAAGATTTAGATCCGACCATTAAAGAAGCGCTAATCGTTGAATACTATTCACGTTAATAAAAAAGTTTTTCGACCTTCCCTACTGTAGTTATTTTTGTTACTTAAAATGGAGTGAAAATGGAACCATTAAAGATAAAGTGTTCAGAGAACAAAACCGGTGCTGACGGTTCTATTTACGGCAAATTTGTTATTGAACCACTAGAAAGTGGTTATGGCACAACCCTCGGTAATGCATTGCGTCGTGTATTGTTATCTTCTATCGATGGTTCAGCTGTCACCGCTGTGCGCATTGATGGTGTCACACATGAATTCACCACCGTTCCTGGTGTAGTCGAAGATGTTATTGATGTCATGCTCAATCTGAAGGGTTTGGTTGTAAAAACATTCAGTTCAGATCCGCAATATCTTCAACTTGATGTAGATAGACCAGGTCCAGTAACAGGACGTGACCTTATATGCCCAGCCGATGCCACAGTAATCAATCCAGATTGGCAAATTTGCACATTAGCAGAAGGCGGTAGAATTCGCGCTGAAGTAACTATTGAACGCGGTCGTGGTTATGTACCAGCAGATGCCCATGCTCATTACAAGCAAGCAATTGATATTTTGCCTATCGATGCTGTATACATGCCCGTTCGCAAAGTTAGTTATACAGTTGAACCAACCCGCGTTGGTGAATCAACTGATTACGATAAACTCTCAATTGAGCTTTGGTCTAATGGTTCTATCGATGCTACAGAGGCAGTATCGCAAGCGGCTCGCCAAGTTATTGAACATTTGGTACCCATTGCTGAATTATCAGGCAAACCAATGGTGCCGGTAGCTACACAACCTGCTCAAACTGATGGTAAGCATAGTTCCATTTCTATTGAAGAATTAGAACTTTCTGTCCGTGCATACAATTGCTTGAAGAGAGCCAATATCAATTCACTGGGTGAGCTGCTGAAGCTTTCTTATGACGATCTGATGAATATCAAAAATTTTGGTAAAAAGTCAGCCGATGAAGTTATCGAAAGACTGAAACAATTCGGACTTTCTTTAGTTGACACACCGAAAGAACGTTAAAGTATAGAAGGATAAATTGAAGGGACAAGTTTATGCGTCACCGTGTACCGGGTAATCAATTAAGCAAACCATATGATCAACGCAAAGCTCTTTTAAGAGCTTTGGCTACAGAATTGCTTAGACATAATGAAATAATCACTACAGTAGCTAAGGCTAGAGCAGTGAGACCGGCTGTAGAGAAAATCATCACTTGTGGGAAGAAAGGCCATGTTGCTGATTATCCTGCTGCTGTAAAAAAGAGCAAGGATGGCGATAACAAAGCGAAAAAAGAAGTGGCGCGCTCTGTTCATTTGCGTAGACAGGTAAACGCATTTCTGTATGATCGTGATGTAGTCAAAAAAGTATTTGACGAAATTGCCCCACGCTATAAAGACAGAAAAGGCGGCTACACTCGTATTCTTAAAGTGGGCTTCCGTCGTGGCGACGCCACACCGATGGCTATTATCCAGTTGGTTTAATTGCGGTTCTTGGTTAGGCAAGTCAACCCTTCATATGCGCTGCCTCGCCTTTGCGCTGCTCGGCTCAACGCGCGTATGACCAATGGCTTCCGCTCCGGGACATGAGCAATGGTGCCACTCCGGCGCATGAGCAATGGTGCCACTCCGGCGTATACCATACGCCTCCGAGCCCATTGTGCCTCCGAGCCCATTGTGCCTCCGGGGCCATTGCATCTGCCGCCGGCTCCTCGCCGCCGTTCGCCGCTGTAATCCGATTTATTCCTTTTGAGGGCTTTATTTTGTGCGTATAGCTCTTTTGCTTGAATATAATGGCAAGGACTTTTGCGGCAGTCAGTCTCAAAAAAATTTGCGCACTGTGCAGTCTGTTTTAGAAGAAGCATTAGCAATTTATTTTCGGTTAGCTAAGTCAACAAAAACAAAAAAACCATTAAGGGCAATATTTAGCGGACGCACTGATAGTGGTGTGCATGCGGCCGGTCAAGTAGCTCATTTTGAATTGCCAAAAGAGATGGCGAAAGATTGGCTAAATATTGATCCGCAGGCTTTTGCTTGGTCAGTAAACGGTATTTTGCCGACCGATATCTGTATAAGGCAAGCAGCGCTAGTTCCAGCAGACTTTCATGCACGCTTTAAGGCTATAGAAAGACATTATATCTACAGAATTTTAAATCGACCTCAGCGCTCACCTTCGCGCCAAGACAGCCATTATTTCCTACGTACTCCATTAGACATTGAAGCCATGAAAGAAGCGGTTGCATGTTTGCCGGGAGTGCACGATTTTTCCGCTTTTAAATCTAGTAATTCAGACAAGGCTTCCCCCATAATTGAGGTAAAGTATGCCAAATTGTTGAATTTAGGTGAAGGAGAGCTTGAATTCATTATTGCAGCCGATCACTTCGTGTACAATATGATACGCATTATTGTGGGTACTTTAATTGAAATAGGGCTTAAAAAAAGACCAGCAGATAGTCTTAAAGCCGCTCTAATCGGTGCCCAACGTAAGCTAGCCGGTCCAACAGCACCAGCCCTAGGATTGAGCTTGGTTTCGGTGAAATATCCTGAGCCATATATAAATATCTTTAAATTGGCTAATTTTAATGACCAAGTAGACAAGAGGAACGAGGAGATACTAAGTGAGTACTGATCCTGCTAAAGCAGAAACCAAAAAATCAGAAAAAACAAAGGAAGCCACTGTTAAGGCTCAAAAGGTGTCTGCGGCTAAATCTGAGTCTGCTAAGTCAGAAAAAAAATCGGCCGATATTGTAAGAAATTGGCATGTAGTTGACGCTGAAGGCAAAATACTTGGCAAATTAGCGGTGCAAGTAGCCAATTTATTGCGTGGCAAACATAAGCCTGAATTCAGCTTGCATGTAGACCATGGCGATCACGTTATTATTATCAATGCTGAAAAAATAAAAGTAACTGGTAAAAAAGAAGAGCAGAAGCTTTATCGCTCCCATTCCGGTTTTCCTCATGGTTTTAAGGAAGAAACTTTGCGCTCTTTGCGCGGTCGTCGTCCTGAAGCTATTCTTGAAAAGGCCGTTAGAGGTATGATCCCTCATAATCGCTTAGGCGATAAACAGTTCACTAAACTCAAAGTTTATGCAGGAGCTGAGCATCCTCACGAAGCACAGAGTCCATCTGTCTATGAAATAACCAAAGCAAGTTAGAAAAGTTAAGGAAAGAGCAAATTATAATGACTAGTGTTATTCAATATTATGGTACCGGACGCAGAAAGACTGCTTGTGCGCGTGTCCGTTTAGTCCCTGGTCAAGGCGATATCACTGTTAATGGGCATTCGCTTGCGGATTATATAGGTGGACGGGTTGGCTTAGATAAAGTTGTTCATGAACCATTTCAAGCGTTGGATGCAAATGGACGTTACAACGTTATTGCTATCGTCTCTGGTGGTGGAATTTCCGGCCAAATAGATGCATTGCGTCACGGTATTACTAGAGCTCTAGCTAAAGCTTTGCCCCAAGACAGACCAACATTGCGTCAGAGTGGTTTGCTAACACGTGATCCGCGTGAAAAAGAGCGTAAAAAATACGGACGTAAGAGAGCAAGAAAGCGCTTCCAATTCTCCAAACGCTAAACTTAAATTGTTCTATTGGGAAATAGTGATCTTGATGATTGGTGTCTTGAACTGACTTTTAGGGATTAGTTTTAAGCCAGTGTTTGAAACTGGAAATGTGGAAGGCCATGATCCCAGTTACAAAAGCAAGATTTGCCAAAGCATTGGTCATACGACATTCGCCGAAGGACATATATCTAGATAATTTTAGGGGGCTTAAAAATGAGCTGCCCATCAAGAAGAAAAATGGAAAGTCTGGGTAAAAGCTGAAAAGACAAATCAATCCCGACACGCCGGGTAAAATTAAACCAAGCAGTCCTCCAAGTAAAAGAAACAGGTGCGGCAAACCGAACAGCACTACTAGAGCTGCCAAATTATTTGTACTTTCAGCTGGCTGAGCTGCCTGATAAATACAATACCCAGAATACACAATATTAATCACAGTTAGCGTAATTAAAATAATGCGCGAAATAGTCAACCAGCCTATCTTATTCATTGCTTTCTTCCTTAGGCAGGATGCCTTTGGCTCGCCATTTGTTTTGGAAGCGAATGAGACCGATAAAGTCAAGTATTATTGTCACTCCAGAAACGAAAATAAAGATCCAACCGAGAGATTCTTGGTTGTAAATAAGAAAAGTGCCGGCGGCTGCGCCGATACAAGCAAGAAAAAGAGTGACTGGTATGAGAAATGCTTTTAGTGCTTGCCAGGATTCAGCTTTTTGTGCTTCGGATTCAGAATTTTTTGTCATTTGAATAGGAGTTTTCTGCTGAAAGGACTAAAATTGTAGCACTGAAGAGCATAGCCTAAATTTTGAGCAACTTACTAAATTATGACCGAGCCTCCTAAAAAACCCATTATTAAAGGTATAGATATTTCTAAACTCTCTAGGGTAAGGCCAACCAGAGTTCCGTCTGCTTCTTTGTTGAGCGAAGTTCGCCCACAAAGAACTAATTATAAAAGATTGGCAATTCATGCAGGAATTCTTTGCCTAATTATTTTATTGGCTTATGGTGCAAGTGTTATTGGTCAATTTGTTTTCAATGATCACTATGTAGACCATTTTTTGGCGATCAAATTTGGCGAAGAGAGTTTTTGGTCCAATTTAATTGTAAAAGCTTTAAGTCAACCTTTGTCGCAACCCTGGATTACAGCTAGTTTTGTTTATGATTTGCAGAATTTCACCTTTGATCCAAGTTGGTATCACATAGTAAATATTATTCTGCATTTTCTTAGCTGCTGTTATTTTTACATTTTTGTTTATACCTTAGCGAGATATTTTTGGCAGGATGATGGGCAAAGAGAACCGGTACATGAAGTCGCTTTATTAGCAGCAGGTTTGCTGGCTTGTCATCCATTGGCTTCAGAAGCAGTTGTACATATTGTTGGACGACAAGCCACTCTCACTGCGTGTAATTTTTTTCTAACACTCAATTTCTTTCTTTGGGCATTCCTGACCACGAAGATAACAGTTATGCTTCGTAATTATTTGCTGACCTTCTTCTTCTTCTTGCAGGCTATATTCTGCGGTCCTCAGTCGCTGGCCATTCCAGCAATAATGTTTTTGATAGCTATTTTGGTTAAGCCGGTCAATATTTCATATGGCGAATGGGCCAAACATAAGTGGGGAGAACTTTTTGTTGTTCTATTACTATTTGGATTAGTGCTATGGCTGCCCAGGTTTGGCTATAGTGCTGACTATAGTAATGGCTTTGTTTTGCCCCTGCAAACTCGGCAAATTTATGTGGCTAGCCAATTCCACAGTGTTTTAGCTTATTATTTACGCTGCTTTTTGTTGCCAGTTGGTTTAAGTATTTTTCCTCCATTCAGTATTGTCAGTAGTTTTATTGACCCTTTGACTATTTTGGGAATTCTTGTTTTAGGATTAGCTGCTTATGGAGTTTATAGATTTAGAAAGCAGCCGTTGGCCGCTCTGGGTTTGGCCATAGCTATTTTGAGTTATTTGCCACCGGTATTCTTTGTCCAAAATGAAATTATTGCAGACTGGCGTTTTTATTTACCTATTACAGGTCTTTCACTCTTCGTTGCTAGTATTCTTAAGCCATGGTTGTTTGAGTGGCAATCAAACAATAGAATTAGAGTATTCACGATTGTTTTGTTAGTTGTACTGATTGCTGGTACTGTTCTTCGAAGTCTTGATTTTCGTTCAGATATTACTTTGTTTAAATCAGCAACAAAAGTGAATCAAGGTGATGCTTGGGCCAAGGGGATGCTTGGTTTAGCATTAGTCAAAGCGCATAAAGAGGATAAGGGTGTCGATCTGGCCAAAAAAGCCATTACACTGGATAAGAGCTGCCAACCAGCATATTATGCTCTTGGTACAGCTTATATTCCGGTTAAGAAGAATGCATCTTACTCTATAGCTAGATTTAGGGAAGCTAAAAACTATTTAGAAAAAGCATATTCATTAGCCAAATCACAGCATTTAGGTATATTAGCAATATTTGAAACTGAACGTGATCTTGCGTCTGTTTTGGCTAATTTAGGCGAATATAAAGAAGCGAAAGAGCTAACCGAAAAGGCATTAAAAATAAACCCCGATAGTGTGATGTTGAATCTGATCATGGGTAAAATTTGGAATGCTTCCGGTGAATATCTAAAGGCCTTGATTCATCTGAATAAAGTTTATCAGCGTGATAGAACTAATCCAGATTTTGTTGAACCTGTCGTCCAAGCTGAGTTAGGTGTGGCTAGTCCTCAACTTATTAATGCTGCCTATAATACAGCTAAAATGGGCATATCAGTTTGTCCTACTCACAACTTGCGTCTGCTTTTTGCCCAAGCAGCATTAGCTACCGGACACTTGAATGAAGCCCTGCAATGGAGCAAATTAACTCTTCATGATCGGCCTAATGACCCTCCAACTATGTATTTATATAGTGTTGTTCAAGAGGCGGCAGGCCAACATGCAATTGCTCAAGGTTTGAAAGAAAGAGCCTTGGCAGCTGATCCTAATTTGCCGAAAAAAATGAAAATTGTAGGTTTAAACAAAGATAGAAATGGAATAATTCCTATCGAAGAATTATATCCTTTAGCCCGGAAGTAGATGAAGGTTAGCAGGAAATTCAGTGGAGCGGACGGCGACGGTGAGGCGGCGGGAGAGGAATGGGTTAGGGAACGCGCGTTGAGCCGAGCAGAGCGAGAGCGAGGCAGCGCATATGATTAAAATAGAATGGAGAAGTGGAGCGGACGGCGACGGTGAGGCGGCGGGAGAGGAACGGGTTAGGGAACGCGCGTTGAGCCGAGCAGAGCGAGAGCGAGGCAGCGCATATGATTAAAATAGAATGGAGAAGTGGAGCGGACGGCGACGGTGAGGCGGCGGGAGAGGAACGGGTTAGGGAACGCGCGTTGAGCCGAGCAGAGCGAGAGCGAGGCAGCGCATATGATTAAAATAGAATGGAGAAGTGGAGCGGACGGCGACGGTGAGGCGGCGGGAGAGGAACGGGTTAGGGAACGCGCGTTGAGCCGAGCAGAGCGAGAGCGAGGCAGCGCATATGATTAAAATAGAATGGAGAAGTGGAGCGGACGGCGACGGTGAGGCGGCGGGAGAGGAACGGGTTAGGGAACGCGCGTTGAGCCGAGCAGAGCGAGAGCGAGGCAGCGCATATATATAGATTATTGAGCCAAAGTTTTAGCAGCACAGGTCGCGACAAAAATGTTTTCATCCGCCGCGAGAGACTGTAGTATTTCTGCTGGTATGTCCGGGTTCTCAGCCATACCAAGCCGAACATCTTCGCTTTCATCTTGAGCTAATTTTTCCAGGATTGGTTTTGGAGCATTAGGATTTTCTGTTACGCTCAATCGTACGTTGACATGTTTATCCTGCGATAAAAGCTCCAATATGTCAGATGGGGTAGCCGGATTTTCTGCCACGCGTGAGCGCACGTGCATATTATCTTCTTTTGCTAAATTTGCTAAAACAAAACCAGATGTGTGTGGGTTGCCCGCCAAAACAAGACGGATGTGCAGATCTTCTTTGGCTAGTTGTCCATGGTCTGTTTTGCTATAGTCTTCTTTTTGAAGAGCAAAAATGGCTTTTAATAAAGCTGATAACTGGATAGCATCTACAGGCTTGCAAAGATAATAATTCATTTTGAGCCGCAAAGCTTCCATAATGTCTCTATCTTGCTGAGAAACGGTAAGCAGTACTATTGGAATGGTTGTTAGTTTAGGGTCTGCCTTTATTTCAGCTAGGACTTCGTGACCGGTTTTTCTAGGCATATTTAGATCTAGAAGAATGACGTCAGGAAGTTTGCTAAAAGCAGACATTTTTTGTTGATGAAGGAAATTCATTGCTTCTTCACCATCATTTGCTAGGGATAGCTCATAAATGAGTCCTGAATCTTTTAGTGCTTCCTGGGTAAGGCGCACATCAGAAGGACTATCTTCTACAAGTAAAACATGTATTTTTTCGTTATGAATTTTGCTATTTAGTTCGTTCATTGTGTTTTCCCTTCATTACTCAATTTTTTAGTCTAAATAGTTTCCTCCAATCTATTATTTTTAGGTTCCTTTTTCACTGGTAACGTAAAAAAGAATATGGAGCCTTCTCCAATTTCTGACTCCATCCATATTTTGCCACCATTGGCAGTGACGATCTTTTTGCATATTGCTAAACCCATACCAGTACCAGAATATTTTATCCGACCATGCAGTCTGGCGAACATATCAAATATGCGATCGGTATATTTCTTGTCAATACCGATACCATTATCTTGTACGGAAAACAACCACTCGTCAACACTTTTCTCGCTAGAAATGACAATATATGGAGTTTTATCTCCTGCATATTTAATGGCATTGCTTATTAAGTTTTGAAAAAGTTGTACAAGTTGAGATCGCTCAACCGGTATTGTAGGAAGGTCACCAAAAATAATGGTTGCCTTACTGTCAATGATTGATTGATTTAGATTTTTCATTACTTCTCTTATAACAGAAGATACTTCTATTGATTCAATCTCTTGTTCGTTGCTAGAAATATTAGAGTGTTCAAGAACTGACTGGATTAACCTCTGCATGCGCTCAGTTCCATCGAGGATAAATTCTATGAATTGCTGACCGTCTAAGTCGATTTGACCTTGATAACGACGAGCTAGTAGTTGGGCAAATCCTTGCACGGCGCGTAGGGGTTCTTGCAAATCGTGGGAGGCAATTTTAGCGAATTGTTGTAATTCCTCGTTTGACCGCACTAATTCGGCAGTGCGCTCTTGCACCCTCCTTTCTAATTCTTCGTTTAGTTGTTTTGTCTTTCTTTCAATTTCTTTGCGGTCACTGATGTCATTAATAAATGTGCAATAAAGATAATCAGACTTATCTTTGATGCGGAATATGCCGAACTCTATAGGGAACTGATGTCCATCTTTGTGTAGGGCATATACTTCCATGCGCTTGTTCAAAATACTTTCTGGAGAGTCGGAGAGAACTTTGTCTAGGTTCTCAAGATACACGTCTCGAGTCGGTGATGGGCGAATTAAGTCTTTGATGGATTTGCCTATAGCTTCATGCCTACTCCAGCCGAAGAGTCCTTCTGCTCTTAGATTCCAATCTAAAACAATACCATTTTGGTCCATGGCTAAAAATGCTTGTAAGGAATTTTCTAAAATTAGTCTAGTTGAGCGCTCTCCTTCTAGGAGTATTTCATATCTAATTCTTTGTCTTTCGATGGCATATCTTAAACAACGAGCAATAGATTCGCTTTTGACTTTGTCATTTATTAAATAATCTTGAGCGCCAACTTTTAATGTTTCTAAAGCCAGTATTTTGTCGTCTCTGTCTGACAGAACAACAATTGGCAAATTGCGATTTTGCATACGAATGATGCGGATTGATTCTACAGCAGTTGTGCTTTTCTGAGATATATCGAGTAGAACAGCATCAAAATTTCCGCTTTTAACTTTTTTGACTGCTTCATCTACAGTTTCGACCCAATCGATCTTTATACCTTGGGCAATTAATTCGTTTCCTAATTTTGTTGCTTCTGGCGGTATATTGTGAACAACCAAAACCCTTACAGGACCCTGAAGTCTGTTTAAAGTCGAAGAATGGTTGATAGCATTTGGTTGTAGCATAAGTTAAATTACCTACTAATATTATATTGCCCCTCTTAGAGAGTTAATAACTGTCGGATCTAGGTTGCATTTAACAATTCCTTAGTATTGTTTTAAGCTGCTTAAGGTCATTAATGGGGGGTTGACAGGAATAATTTTGGCAAATGTAAGCAGTAGCTTGGTTTCCCAACATATTCTTCTGCTGAAAAAGCAACAGTTTTTGGTCATAAGATTTTTCATTGTCTTTAAGAAAAACGGTTGTATGCGGTAAATAAAAGGAAAATGGGGCTAAAAGCATCTCATTGTTGGTTTTATTGTTGGCACCATTGACCAAAACTAAAGATAAAGACGCACTGGTAGATAATGCGAAAGTGTTAATCATACTGGCATATTGGCTTGGATGCTTTCGGAAAGAATTTTTGTGTTTTTCTAAAACTTGCCGGGAGGCCCTTTCGTATTTTTGATTGTTTGTGATCAAGTGTAATTTGAGCAGGCATAAGGTAGCTATTGAAGTAGCTGACGGTATGGGACCATCCAAATAATTTTTTGGTCGAGTAATCAATTTTTCGTGATCATTAGCAGTATAAAAGAAATCATTGTTTTCTTCGTCGTAAAACTTGACTAATAAAAGGTCACCGAAATATAAAGCTTTTTCTAGCCATATTGGATCTGGATCAATGCTGGACAAATCAATCAACGCCTTACAGAAGAAGGCATAATCATCTAAGTATGCATCTAGCTTTGCTGTGCCTTGAGCATAGCTGCGTTTTAACTTACCCTCCATTGCTAATTTGCTTAGGACAAATCTAGCTGCATTTTTAGCTATATTTGAGTATTTGTCGTTTCCTACAATTTGATAGCCTTTAACAAAGGCGCTGATTGCCAAACTGGTCCAGCTGGTCAGAATTTTCTCGTCTCTTATGGGGTGTACTCTTTTTGAGCGATGAGCAAAAAGTTTAGCTTTCAGATCTTTTATTTTTGCGGATGATTTTTCTAAGTCACTGTTTTGTCCAATATGCAGTACGTTTTCGTTGTCTTCGAAATTACCTTTTTCGGTGACGCCGAATAACTGACAAAATAATTCGCTGTCCGAACTTAGGATCTCTTCAATTTCGGATTTTTTCCAAATATAAAATTTGCCTTCACTGCCTTCGCTATCGGCATCTAGACTAGAATAAAAACCACCTTCATCACTAATTAATTCGCGGGCTATAAAATCGAGTGTTTCACAGGCAATATTTTTCCAATTCTCTTTTTGAGCGAATGAAAAAGCATCCAGATAAATCTCAGCCAAAAGTGCATTATCGTAAAGCATTTTTTCGAAGTGCGGTATTAGCCATTGCTCGTCGGTGGAATAACGGGCAAAGCCACCACCTAATTGATCATACATTCCACCTTGTGCCATGCGATCTAGACTAATATATAACGCCTTTAGCAAATGCTCAGCTGTGTCATTCTCATTTTGCTTTTTAAGTTTTGCAGCGGCTTGTAGACACATCTGTAGGCTGAGAGTTTGCGGAAATTTAGGAGCTCTACCAATTCCACCCCAATGCAGGTCAAATAAAGGTAGGATCTTGGTAGCGCATTCAACAAGTAGGTTGTTGTCAGTGTTTTTATCGTCTGAGTTTAAGTTTGTACTTTTAAGTTGTTGCTCTGTGATTGCCACAATAGCAGCAGTTAAACGCTCCCCATTATTTTCAATCTCATCGCGCTCATGGTGCCAGGCTCTATTTACTGCATTTAAAACTGTTTTAAATCCAGGAAGAACATGATTCCCATAATTTCTGTCTTCTTTAGGAAAATATGTTCCACCGTAAAAAGGCTTTTGCTGAGGAGTAAGAAAAACAGTCAAAGGCCAACCACCATGCCCTGTCATGAGTTGAACAGCAGCCATATAAATATCATCAATGTCTGGCCTCTCTTCGCGGTCTACTTTTATAGGAATGAAGTTTTCATTGATAATTTCAGCTGTTGTTTTGTCTTCAAATGACTCCTCTTCCATTACATGACACCAATGGCAGGCTGAGTAGCCAATTGAAAGCATAATTGGCTTATCATACTTGACTGCTTTTTCTAGTGCTTCATTTGTCCAGGCAAACCAATCAACGGGATTAAATGCATGCTGCTTAAGATAGGTACTTGTTTCATGAATAAGGCGATTAGTGGATTTTTCTTTGTTTGGTTTGGTCTGATTTACTTTCATTCGTATATCCAGTCAATCTGCTCACAGTCATTTCTTCGGTTTGAGAAGCGTAGAGTACTATTAAAAAACATATTTCTTCTGAAATATTTGTTGGTAAGCGTTGAGTGTGGCATCAACTGTTCCTCTCCAGCTTATGGTTTGAGCTTTTATCTGAGCAGCTTTGGACATAGCTTCTAACTGTTGAGGTTGATCTAGCAAAAGAGCTAACTTATAGGCTAATTCTTCGCTGTCCAGATGATTTTCGATCACTAAAGCATCGTTATCATTTTGTAGTAGTTCCGATACTCCGGCTATTTTACTGACTACCGGTACAAGGCCATAACTCATGGCTTGCAATACAGCCATGCCAAAAGGTTCTACTCTAGAAGGTGAAGCAATGATAGACCCTGCTCGATAAACTTTTTCCATGTCTTTGACGAAGCCCAAATAATGTACTTCCTTGCTTAAGTCGAAAGTATTTAGCTGCCAGCGATCTAAAAACTTTTCTTTTAATCCGGCGATTAAGAGCCTAAATGAATAGTTTCTTTGCTTGAGGAGCAAACAAGCAGATAACAAAACATCCAATCCTTTTTTTCGATAACCTCGGCCAACAAAGACAATAGTCTTTTCGCGAGGAATACTGTTTGTTTTTAATATATCGTCGAGAGAACTTTCATTGCCGTTTGGAGAGCTTGGCTCAGCCAATTGCCAACCTGGGTATGCCACCGTCAGCGATGCCATATTTCTGTTATCCTGAAATTTAAAACGTTCCATAAAATCTTGTTTGCAGATCTTAGAAGGGAATAAGAGTACGCGAGCTTCTCTGGCTAGCATAGCGTCTACTTCATCACGCATTATGTAATCAGGCCTAAGTAAGAGTTTGAGTTTGTTGAGAGTAATCTCCAAAGGCATGCCACAATGGTTAAGCCGGCTAACTGTATGATTGTGGAATGTCACAACATCTATATGATGGGCTGCTGTATGTTGGCTGTGAACTATATCAAAAGGACCGTGCGTATTTATGGCTTGTGTGAATTCTTTTATGCAGTGGTCGAGTTGGCGTACTTTATTGGCCTGAGGCTTATTAGGTTTGATTTGAATTACTTTGAGATTATCGTGACTTAGATTTGTTTCTGATTTTTCACAAATAACGGTAATGTGTAGACCACGTGCTAATAATTCTTGCACTAGTCGATAAGTGTATAATTCTAGTCCGCCGTGATAAGAAAAGTTTCTCACCAGCATCGCAACTTTTACGTTGCGCCAGCCATATTTGCTATCTATCAATATTTAAGCGCTCCGTTCGCTTCATGCTTCAGCTCCTCCGCATGACCAATGGCGCCACTCCGGCGTATGCCATACGCCTCCGAGCCCATTGTGCCTCCGAGGCCATTGCGTCTTCGCTGCCGCCGCTTCACCAGCGCCGTTCGCTCCGCTGTAATTCTATCTAAATTTGTCATAAGCGTGCCGTTCGCTTCACTTCTTTACCTTCCTCACCGCTTTCTGGACTGTAAAATTTATTCTGCTGCCAATTCTACTATTTGCTGACTTTTTGTTTTGCGTCAGCTAGAGGCATACTTGGATGTCCTTCCTCTGATTCTAGTAGCCATTGTGCTTCTAATGCTGCGGCACAACCAGAGCCCGCAGCTGTGACTGCTTGACGATATAATTCATCTTGCACATCACCGGCAGCAAAAACTCCTGTAATGCTCGTCTTAACGCCATTTGTAACTATATAACCGGTTTTGGTTAGCTCTAATTGTCCTTTAAATAGATCTGTGTTTGGCTGATGTCCTATAGCGATAAATACTCCATCGGCTGGATACTGGCTTATTTTATTACTTTGTGCGTCTCGTAACTTAATTCCAGTTACTTCGTTTTTGCTTATATCATCAATATCTTCAACCACATGGTTGAGGATAAATTTAACCTTGTTATTTTGCTTGGCGCGATTAACCATAATAGGTGAAGCGCGGAAAGTTTCCCTTCTATGGACCACAGTTACCTGTTTGGCAAAGCGGGTTAAAAATACTGCTTCTTCAAGTGCTGTGTCTCCGCCACCGATAACAAATACTTCTTTGTCTTTGAAGAAAAAACCGTCACAAGTGGCGCAAGCCGAAACGCCATGCCCCATCAATTTTTTTTCTGCTTCTATGCCAAGTAGTTTTGCCGTAGCGCCTGTGCAGATGATTAATGTATCGGTGATGATTTCTTGGCTGCTGGTACGTATCATAAAAGGGCGCTTTGAAAGATCCACAAAAGATGCATTGTCATCTATGAATTGTGTACCAAATCTTGCTGCTTGGCGCTGTGTCTGCTCCATGAGGTCTGGACCTTGAATGCCATCAGCAAAACCGGGAAAATTTTCTACGTCGGTGGTAATAGTTAATTGCCCACCAGGTTGTAGCCCCTGGATGACAAGCGGTTCTAAATTTGCTCTTGCGGCATAGATAGCGGCGGTGAGACCAGCTGATCCTGAACCAAGAATTGTAACTTTCTTTCGTGTCGCCATTTCTACTTTCAATCTACAAGCACTAACTTGGCTTGGTGTTTCTAGACAACATGCGGTTTCTTATTGATTTGACCGCAGCTTGCTAAGCCTTGCCTGCTAATACTTATTATAACGCTGCTTTGCCTTAGCTGTGCTTGTCGATTTGACGATAATTTATTAGTAATCAAAAATGTTCTCGAACTAATGTAGATTGTCCTTGATTATTTGCTTGGCCCGGCTAAAGAGCATTTCTTTGCCTCCACGATGATAAATAGAATATGCACGCTCAAAAAGATTGGGCATTGTTACTTTTTTGTGGTTTGGAAGATGATACGGATTTTGACAATAATTGAAAAGAGGCACTGCAGCATGGTTCCAACTGAAATGCTCGGCGAGCGATTTTGAGCCATCACTGCAGCGCTTCAATAATTTTTGGTCACCTAATAAAGTACTTATTGCCTTTATCCAGCCCTGCACGTCTTGATAATTGACTGCAATGCCGGCGCCCCGATTTTCTATAAATGTGGCTAATTCATCCCCACTAGTGGTGATAATTGGCAAGTTGGCCCAAAAATAATCAAGTAAACGCGTGCGAAAAGAATATCTTGTCTCGGGGAGGTCAAAATGAGCCGAAACACCAATTGTTGCCTCTAGAAGAAAATTAGCTCGTTCATTGTAATTAATCCAGTGAGGGGCAAAAAAGACGTTTTTATTGAGAAGATCTAATTGTTTTGCTAATTCTTCTGCCTGTGAAGACATATTCATGGTTTGAACCTGGGGATTTGGTGATATTCTGCCCATAAAAACAAGGCGAAGGTTAGGCATTTGATTTTTGAGTACGCCCACGGCTTTAATGACAGTAAGCGGATCAAGCCAGTCCCAGACTCCACCAGCCCATAGTAAAATTGGATCGTTTGGATCTATATTTGGAAATAGACTCCTCGGTCCTGGTCCATTGGAGACGGCGGGTAGTTCAGGTACTCCAAAAGGGACCACATCGATTAATTTGCGTAATGAAGGATCGAAACTGTGTATATTCGGGTTGACCCGCCCTAAGGCACAAAAACGACCGAGCCAATAATCGCGCTGTCTTTCTGACGCACAGATAGAGAAATCAGCTGAAAGCATATGTTTTTCAAGTAATTTGTGCATCAATCTAAAAATTGACGATGCTATTGTTGGTGGATGATTGACATACTGTAAATGGATATTGAATAGAAAGGGATCGTATAAGTCAACAACTAAATACTTATCTAAAGAGGCAAGTTGTGGGTATTGCTTAAGCACATTAGCCTGAATAATTAAAATATCTTGTTGATTGGCTAAGCGAAATAATTCTCGTTTACTTAATCCTAGTTTGAGATCACAATTATCAAAAGAGAGATTATCAGATGTCTTATAGGGAGAGAAGACCGCTACGGTAAAGTGTTTGGCTAATTGCTTGCCAAGTTCTAAACAACGTATCGCTGGTCCGGCCATGCGATTACCAATAGGCTCTAATGTTATGAGTAATATGTTCATAAGTTATATTGAGTGCCTGCTTTATTATCGTTGCAAATAGCCGTTTCCATTCACTTCATTTCATTTTACTGATGGTCTACAATAAAAATGCTATGAAAGCAAATTTAGCATGACAACAAATCTCGTAAGTATTGTAATACCTAATTGGAATGGGCGTAAATTTCTGATTCCTTGTTTGGAGTCTCTTTTGGCCCAATCTTATAAACATTTTGAAATCATAGTCGTTGACAATGGATCTCAGGATGGCTCTTGTGAGCTCTTAAGAGGCGAGTATCCGCAAGTTACGGTAATTGCTCTCACGCACAATACGGGTTTTAGTGTTGCTGTCAACAAGGGTATAAAAGCTAGCCAAGGCAACTTCATTGCCCTGGTCAATAACGATACCAAAGCAGATGCCTATTGGCTAGAAAAAATGGTTGCGGCGTTAACTAACAACATTGAAATTGGCAGTGTAGCCTGCAAAATGCTTTCTTTGGATAATCCAAAACTAATTGATGGAGCCGGTGATGGACTGAGAAGAGGTGGTTTGCCTGGGAGAATAGGGCACGGACAGATCGATGTTGGACAATTCGATAAAGAGCGACACGTTCTAGGTGCTTGTGGCGGAGCAGTTGTTTATCGTAAAGCAATGCTTGATGATATTGGACTATTTGACGAAGATTTCTTTGCATATTTGGAAGATGTGGATTTATCTTTGAGAGCTCAAAGTGCTGGCTATAAGTGTTTATATATTCCTGATGCCATAATGTATCATTTAGGATGTGGTACTACAGGCAGTGGCTATAGTAGGCTTGTTGTTCGTTTATCTTGCCGCAACAATATTAATATGATGGTTAAAAACATTCCTGGAAACTTGTTGATTGAATTTTTGCCTCAGATTATTTTCTGGCAAAGCTACTATTTGGCAGCAGTAGTAATAAGAAGAGGATCAGTTCTTGCTTGGCTGAGCGGGGTGTTTGATGCTTTGGTTCTTTTACCGAAAATGTTAGTTAAAAGACAAAAAATTAAAGAAAAAAGAAAATTGAGCTCCCAGGCATTGAAGCAAATTATCCTTCAGTCTGAAGAGGAACTGAAAGTAGCAAAAGAGCTTTTGCACAGCCAGATCAGAGAAAATAAGCTTACTAAAGATTTAAAGGTCAATACCCTTGAGGCGCCGATTAAGTAATTTATCTGCTGTTTGGCAATTCTCTAAAGCCCCGGTTAGATTTTCTATGGCTAATTGGTTAATAGCTATTAAAGTTGTCAGCTTGTCGTCTTCAGGATTGCACTCGCTAAGCTCTTCAATCAAGCTTATTGATTCCCCTAAAACATTGGCGGCTGACTGCCAATGCTCTTTTAACCTTGTCTTTTTACCTTCGTTACTGCTTTTACGGCAGTTTTCGCAATAACCCAGAATGTCAAAGCGACTTTTGATTACTAAAAAACCTTTGCGCTTGGCTACTGTCTGGCCAAAAGTAGGCAGTCTTTTGTCAATAAATTCGATAGTTAGACCGCAACCTAAACAAATCAAATGGTCGTGTTCCGGTGAACCATCTGCTGCTTCGTACCTTATCTTTCTATCGCCGGATACTGTACTGACATTGCCTACAGTCTTCAGACGATGCAGCGTCCGGTAGACTGTTGAGATGCTTACCGGTAAGCCGAGTGCTTGGGCTTTGGTAAACACTTCCGGTGCTGTTAAGTGGGTGCCTTGAGGAGCATCCTTAATAATAGAAACAATTGCAGATTCATATTCATTTGGTCTGCCCTGTCGTTTTATTGCTTCTTTAAAATTTTTGTCGCGTTTCAATGAAGTACAAACCCATATTTTTTGTTTCATAATTAGCATAGCAAGAATGAATTTATCTAATGCTTCATGAAAGTATTGATAAAAAATGCCATAAGCACTTATTAAGCCGGTTAAAGTAGGTAAAATGAGGCAAGGGGCAATTTCCGCCAGAAGTTGGGTTAATTTAGCATTAATTGAAGCAGGTAGGGTGTGGGAATATCAAATAGACTTAGGGGGCGTTTCTAAATGTCATCAGAGAATGAAGATATTTCGGCAGGGAAAAAACCCGGGGATGTCAAGAATATTCCTAAGACCACTGAAACAGATGATTCAATGTCTGGTCAAGGCGGGCTAACCGAAAATGAGGAAGAAAGCAGTGCCAGAGTGAATGCTGCAAAGGCTTTTTTTAGAGCTATGTATGCTGGAGACGAAGTAGATGCGGAGCAATATGGAATGAATGTGGGGACTGTGAGAGCAAGTAATGAGAAGGGTATCTGCTCTAGTTGCGACAATTTGTCTGCGCAGATTGAGCAGTTGGAAGCAAAGTCTAACGAATTGGAAGGGCTTTATAAGCGTATGGCTGCTGATTTCGAAAACTATAGAAAACGCATTGAGCGCGAAAAAGAAGAGCTATCCGGTTTGGGAGTGCAAAAAGCAGTAGAGGCGATTTTGCCAGCACTTGATGATCTTGATCGAGCCCAAAGTAGTTTTAATCATAAGTCTGAAATTAGAAATGTTATTGAAAGTATGAAACTAATAGCTGACAGATTTACCCGTTGTTTGGAGCAAATTGGTGTGAAGCCTTTGAACACTGTGGGACAAACTTTTGATCCTCGCTTACATCAACCTGTGCAGCAAGTGAAAGCACCAGATCTACCAGACGGTTCAATCGCTCACGATTTGCGCCGTGGTTATGCTATGGGAGATAAGGTAATAAGACCTGCTTTAGTCAATGTAGTAGGTAACGAGGGCGATACTGCCGAGATGTCTCGGGTAGAGAAAGCTGACGAGCAAGATAATTCTCAAGAAGATTCATAAGCACTCATATGGTTTGAGCTTTGTAATGGTCAATATCATTTGTTAAGGAGGTTCCGTCTTTGCCGTCTATGGCGAAAAGAGATTACTACGAAGTAATAGGCGTTTCTCGCCAGTCAACCGTTGAAGAAATAAAGCGAGTATTTCGTTCCAAGGCTCGTAACTTGCACCCAGACAATAAGCAAAGTGGCGATGAGGCTGCTTTTAAAGAATTGGCTGAAGCTTATGAGGTTCTTTGTGATGAGCAGAAGCGTTCGCTTTATGATCGCTTCGGTCATGAAGGTGTTGCTGGCAAGACACATAGCTTTGATAATTTCGACTTTGGTGCTTTTGCTGGTTTTGGTCTTGATGAATTATTGGAGTCTTTCTTTGGCGGTGGTTTTAGTAATGCGAGGCGCAATGGACCAGAACCAGGTTCGCATTTGCAGTTAGATGTGCAAATTGATTTTTTAGAAGCAGTTTCTGGTGTTGAAAAAGATATAAAAATAAAAAGGCTTGATGATTGTGAAACTTGCAAGGGTTCAGGGGCTGCACCGGACAGCAAAGTAATTAATTGTTCGACCTGCAATGGCGTAGGTCAAGTGCAACAAGTTATAAATAGCTGGTTCGGACAAAGCGTAAGAGTGTCTGAGTGTCCCTCATGTCAGGGTTCTGGCAAACGCATTGAAAAGCCATGCCGTAGCTGCCATGGAATGATGTTGGCTGAAAAGAATGTAGACTTTCCACTAAAAATCCCAGCTGGCATAGAAAGTGGCACGCGTATGCGCTTACCTCACGGTGGTGACAAAGGCAGGAACGGAGGTACTTTCGGCGATTTATTCATTCTTATAAGAGTGAAGGAACACGAAAAATTTGTCCGCGACGGAGAAAATATATTCGTCAAACAAAATATCAGTTTTTCGCTAGCCGCCCTAGGTGGAGAAATTATAGTTCCTACTGTTGAGGGAGAAAAGTCTTTAAAGATTCCAGTTGGTACACAAACTGGTCGAATTATGGTCATGAAAAATCTTGGTGTACCGCGTATTAATAATTCGAATAGGCGCGGAGATCAATTGGTGCAGTTGAATATTGAAACGCCAACCAAACTGTCTTCAGAAGAAAAGAAGTTATTCGAACGCCTTGCTCAAATACGCGGGGAATCTTTGCAAGAAGAAAGCAATGGTGCTGGCAAGGATCCTTTTTTTTCGGTGGAAGAAGACAAAAACGACTCTTCTATTATTGATAAAATTGTGGATGCTTTTAAATCAAAACACGAGACTCAATAACAAATCTTGTCACTGTACCTGAGGGTGGTTAAAACACGAAGCCATGAGTGCAATATACTACCGACTGTTTTTACTCCTGATTTTCTTTTTCGGCATACTAAATAGCTTTGTACCAGCGCTAGCGCTCAAGCTACCGAAGGAGTTAAAAGGCTGTATCTCTAAGACCTTTATTGTAGCTCGTTTTCGTCTAGATGGTGCTATCGAGACCAAAAATGGCGAACTATATCTAGCTGCAGTGCCAAATAATGCTGATCAAGGCAAAGGGGAAACTTTTCTAAAAGCGGCATTTCCTAATAAAACAGCACCGCAATTTTTACTTTTTAGCGACGGTTGGTGTTTCATGAAAGTGATTGAAGTTGATAAGCAACGCACTGTTATCTCTCTCGATAAGTTACCAGTAGAATTGCAGCGCGCTATTCTGGCTACTAAACTAGCCTCTGATTTGATTGTGCCGGAAAATTTTGTATTACCCAGTTCTCTAAAATCTATTGTCGGTAATGTTTCTGTAAGCCTAAAGGCGTCGCCAAAAGTACATGTGGAAACGGCCACAAAAACTAGTAGCATCTTAAACGAAACCAAAGCGATTAAAGTTATCAATGACAAAGTTTTGACAAGTAAAAGCGGTTGGGTTTTGGTAACCTCGCCTGCTACGGGCAAGATCAGTATGCTTACTTATCCTGATTTAGTTAGAGCTATGGAATTTTCTATCGAAGGCACTCCCAGCGGTATCACTTTTGCCAACGGCATGGTCTACATTGCTGATCAATCCAAGAGTCGTATACTTAAACTCGATCCGTATAAGCGAAAATTTTTAGGACAAATTGATTTACCGAAAGGCAGTACCCCCAAGGATGTAGTTGCACTGCCAGACGGTAAATTGATTTATGTATCTGAAAATATGTTAGGGGACGTCGCTGTATTTGAGACAGAAACCGATAAACTTCTTGTGCGTACAAAGGTACATAGCTATCCTGGACGGATGGCTATTGATCCTGATGGCACTCTTTGTATTGTCTTGAGTGTACCTGATGGTCGAGCCTCTTTATTGTCTACTCAAACGCAACGCTTTATCAGCACTTTACCTGTAGGTGCTTTGCCAAATGGCATAGCTTTCGATAGTAACAGCAAAATGGCCTATGTCTCGAATCGTGTTTCTAATACTGTAGCTGTGGTAGATTTACTACACCGGGGAGTAATTCTGAATTTAAAAACAGGCAGTGGTCCCACGGGTTTGGTAGTTGACGCAAACAATAAAAAACTTTATATAGCCAATGCTAAAGATAATACGATTAGCGTGTTTGACACAACAAGTCACAAAAAGGTTGGTGAGATAAGACTACCGCTCGATGTGGATTTTCCGGGCTCACTTATACTATTGCCTGATAAAAAACATATACTTGTGTCAAGCGAGTCTACTGAGTCCTTGGGGCTATTTGATATTGCTAGCCAGTCATTTGAAAAAACTGAAACGATAGGACACACAAGCGATCAATGTTTATGGATACCAGGTCAATAGTGAGATTTAAACTTTTTCAATTGGTTTTGCTACACGCCTGTCATACACATTGAGGTAGAAGGTCACACGACATCTAGGTCCAGATCTTTATTTTCATCATGAAATATAGTTGGATATGAGTTATGTCCAGATTGTATTTTGATTACGATGCTTTTGCTTTATTCACAGGGTTTCCAGCTTCTCGAAAGTCGAGCAGGTGTTCCATAGCCTCAGCATAGCCTTGATTTACCAATTGTCTGGAGCGATGCGGATCTATTTCCAATAAAGTGGTGCTTACTTGACGATGAGGTTGAAAGACTTTAATCGATACCATTTTGCGGCCACGCGACTCTATATTACCGTCAGCAATTAAGCGATTGTAGAGTTCGGCAGATTGAATTTCTTTGCGGGCAGAAGCATCGAGCACAATATCTAAACAGCGAGCTATTACTTCAAACATATTTGCTGGACAAACGTTAATTTGTTCTGGATGCAGTAAAACCATATAGATTTCGTCAGCGCCGCGCTCAAGTGCGGCATGCATAGGCGTGTTACGCACTAATCCGCCATCCACCCAAAGTCCAGAACCATGTAATTGTCTAGGTGGAAACGCCATAGGCAGTGCGCAAGTAGCCATTAAAACATCCACTAATTCGCTGGTGGAAATTATATCGTCTGTAGTAATGAAACTTGTTTGTAGGCTACATAAGTCGGTTGTACAAACGCCAAATTTTGTATGGCTTTCTTTTAATTTATGCAAAGATACTTCTTTGCGAATTACTTCTTCTAACGGATGTGTATCCAGAATACCTAAGTGATGACCTAAGACCATTTGTCCAATCGTGTTAGGTGAAGGTAGGTGATAGATATCTTTGGCGCGAATGCTGCACCATAGTTCTTCTAATCTTGCAAGATCACCTTGAGCGATTAAGGCGGCGTTTAAACCACCAATGCTAGTACCAAAAGCATAGTCAAAAACAATGCCTTGTTCTAATAATGCTTTGGCCACCCCTACCTGATAAGCTCCCCGTCCGCCCCCACCAGGGAGAACCAGGGCTCTTACTGGGACGATACTTTCCGGTTTGGTTACTTTGGCTTTGATTTCCATTAATTATTAAACTTCAGAGTCAATATTATCTGCTTCTGGATAAATCATAAGCCATTATGGCAAAATTACCAATGGCAAAAGCCGTTTATTTAATGGCTGATCGGGCTTAATATAGCATTTATATACGTTGCTACCTCGGCTGGAGTTTTTGCAACTTTAACTCCTGCTGAATTTAAGGCTTCTATTTTTGACTGGGCAGTGCCTTTGCCTGCTGATACAATGGCGCCCGCATGCCCCATGCGTTTGCCGGGAGGAGCTGTTTGACCAGCGATAAATCCTACAACAGGTTTTTTTATTTTCTCTTTAATGAATGCTGCTGCTTCTTCTTCTGCGCTGCCCCCGATTTCCCCAATTAATACAATTGCTTTTGTTTCTGGATCTTTGGCAAAAAGGGTAAGGGTTTCTTTATAATCCAGTCCTTTAATAGGGTCACCACCGACCCCGACACAGGTAGATTGTCCAAGATTAGCTTCCGTAAGAGCGAGGGCAATTTCGTAAGTGAGTGTTCCGCTTTTACTGATCATGCCAATTGGTCCAGATTTAAAAATTGATCCTGGCAAAATACCAATTAAGCATTGTCCAGGAGTGATAATACCTGGGCAGTTGGGTCCGATTAGATAAGCATTTTGTTCTTTCACTTCTTGTACCATTTTTATGGTATCAAGCGGTGGTATACCTTCCGTGATTACTACCAAAAGCTTAATACCAGCGGCCAGAGCTTCGCTCGCTGCATCATAAGTTAGGTAAGGAGGCACAAAAATTACAGATGCGTTTGCTCCTGTCTGCCTAACAGCTGCTTTTACTGTGTCATAAACTGGAACGCCATGTACTTCTTGTCCGGATTTTCCTGGTGTTACGCCAGCAACAATATTTGTGCCGTAGTTGAGCATACGTTTAGTATGAGCTGCTCCCATTTTACCGGTGGCACCTTGAACGATTAACTTGGTATCTTTATTGACTAAAATCATGCTTGATTCCTTTATTTAACCAGTGAATGTGAGCGGCTAACTGCTTCTTTTACTGCGTCTTCGATATTAGGAAACAATTTGACGCTACGCTCAGCCAAAATTTCTTCTGCTATATCTTGGTTGTTGCCGCGCAATCTGACAACAATGTCGCGTTTTGGATGACGATCAACAAATTCTACTAAAGCGCGGGCGACTTCGTCGCAGGCAGTAATACCACCTAATATGTTTAGCAAAATTACTTTAACATCAGGGTTATCTTGCACTATTTCAAGTGCTGCTAGAGTTTTTGCTTGATCGGAGCCGCCTCCAGCATCGAGAAAATTAGCAGGTTCGCCACCAAAGGCTTTTACCATATCCATGGTTGCCATTGTTAAACCCGCACCATTGCAAATGATGCCTATATTCCCCTTAAGCTCAACTAGATTGAGTCCACTTAATTTTGATTTTTGTTCTCTTGCAGTTAACCCATCAAGGTGCTTCTCTAACCACCCTTTAAAGTAAGGTTGTCTATCCAAAGCGTCATCATTAACTATGATTTTTCCATCGAGCGCTATTACATCACCAGATTTGGTAATAATAAGTGGATTTATTTCAGCCAAGTCTAAATCGAGTGAAATAAACAATTGATAAAGCTTGTTAGCTATATCAGCTACTTTTACTAAAGCATTACCTTTTAGATCCAGTGCTTGTGCCAGATCGCGTGTTACATAAGAGTGATATGGATAAAGAATTGCGCTTGTTACGACATTGTGCGAAGACTCAATTTCAATCCCTCCTTCGGCGCTAGCGATAAAAATTGCGCATCCTTGATTACGATCGAGAGTAATTGCTAAGTAAAGCTCTTGAGCGATATCTAGTTTGGGTTCAATAAGCAGGCTTTGGGTTGCTAGATCATTTATTTTTAGTTTTAATAAATTGCTGGCAATGCTTTCAGCTTCTGCAGTGTCTTTAGCAAATTTAATGCCACCCGCTTTGCCTCTACCACCTGTCAGCACCTGACATTTTAGAGTAAGAGGAAAGCTCAATTTGGATTCTTTTATGGCAGCAGATAGCTTTGTTTTAATTTCTTCTGCACCGGTGATTCTTACAGAAGGCGGTACCGGAATACCGTAATTGGCAAAAATTTGTTTTGCTTCGTATTCGTATAAATTCAAGTTAGTCCTCCTGCAGATGCGCACTTTAGCTACTTTAGAGCAAATTTCGGTCGAAATTACTAATAATCCCTTAAAAAGTATTTTGATTGATTTATAGCTATAGCGGTCAATGCCAAGAGTAGCGGCTTGATCCGGTCCGTGAAGTTTTAGAACAAAACTTTGCGTTAAAGCTTCAGTGCAAACTATATTTTTATCTGCCCAGTATACTAACAAAGTTGAAAATGAGCACCGCTGGTTGCTCTTGGCATGTCGATCTTGTGTGGTTTAGCGTCAATAAGGGGGTTAAACGAATTAGTGAAGCAAAGGCGGCGAGGAGCCGTCTGAAGCGGAACGAAGTAGGATACGCGTGTATGCGGTGAGGGACGAGCCGAAGCAGCGCTTATGAAGGAAAATAAAATGGAGCAGTGGAGCGAGCGGCGACGGTGAGGCGGCGGAAGCGGAACGAAGTAAAGTACGCGCGTTGAGGCGAACGGAGTGAAGCCGAAGCAGCGCTTATAAAAGGAGTTATATGCGGATTGGTATTCTTACCGGGGGCGGAGATTGCCCAGGACTAAATGCGGTGATTAGAGCAGTTGTACGCCGTAGTGTTAGCAATTATGGTTCTGAAGTGGTTGGCTTTTTAGAAGGTTGGCGTGGACCAATCGAAAATATGGTTATGCCTCTGACTTTGCAAAGTACGGGCGGCCTTATCCAAAGAGGTGGAACAATACTGCGGACTTCGAGAACCAATCCTTTTAAAATAGAGCGTGGGCCGGAACGAATTATGGAGTCAATGAAGTCCAATCGTCTCGATGCACTGATTGCCATGGGTGGCGAAGACACGTGTGGAGTGGCTCACAAAATGCATCAGCAGCATAATTTAAATGTAGTATGTGTACCAAAAACAATTGACAATGATTTAAATGCTACCGATTTTACTTTCGGTTTTGATACAGCAGTTAATATAGTTATGGAAGCGATAGATCGTTTGCATACTACAGCCGAGAGTCATAACCGTGTTTTGGTTTGCGAAGTAATGGGCCGGCATGCCGGCTGGATAGCCTGTTATGGTGGTATTGCGGGTGGTGCTGACCATATTCTTGTTCCCGAAATCCCTATTGATTTGACTAACGTGGTTGAATCTATCAAGAAAAGACATGCTCGCGGCAAAGATTATTCAATTGTAGTAGTTGCTGAGGGTGCCAAACTTGAACATCAAGAAGCGCTCAAAGACCAAGAGTTGGATTCTTTCGGTCATGTCAGGCTGGGCGGCATTGGTGAAACATTGGCTAAGCTCATTGAGAAACATACCGGCTATGAAACCAGAGCAATAGTGCTTGGTCATATCCAAAGAGGTGGTTCTCCGACCGCTTTCGATAGAGTGCTGGCTACACGTTTTGGTGTGCTGGCAGCAGACTTAGTACAGCAGAAGAAATTTGGACGCATGGTTTCCTTGCAGGGCAGTTTTGTAAAAGATGTGCCTGTCGCTGATGGTGTAGATAGTCTCAAGACATTAGATATGGATCTCTACAAAGTAGCCGAAGTGTTTTTTGGTTAAATAGATCTAGGCAAGAGATTATTCTTTGACATGAGCTAGGGGATGATCTTGTTTTGTAGGTCTTATTTGTAAGACCATTTGTTTTTGCTGTTTCATTGCATTTAAATATTCAACTTGTTCGGTGTATTTTTCTTTGGCTGTAATTACTAGTTGGTTTTTATCGCCTAAAATCTTTTCTGCATAAGGGATGCATTGTTTTTCCATGGCAATTACAAATGAGTAACCTGCAATTAGTTGCTCAAAAAGTTTTTCGGGATGCTCCGGATCGTAAACAAAACCTTTTGTCATGTTGGTAACTTTGTTGACCACCTTTTGTCTAATATCATTAGCTTGAGATGAAGCTGCCTTCTCTGTTTTGATAACCATTGGATTTGTACTAAATGACTTATAGAGCTTGTCAATTTGTGCTTGTGCTGCTGGCCAGTAGCTTTTGTCAGACTGGGCTTGAATATTGATTGTTTGTTCGTGTTGCTCGGTAGCTTCTTTTTGCGGATGTATTGCAAATGTCGGGGAAATAGTTAGACTAAAACAGGCATATAGATAAAAGAGTTTGCCCTTGGATTGTAAATAATTGCGCATGCTCTTGTTAACTCATATAAATTATGGTTTTATAAGACACGATAGAATGGTAACTTAGTCTGACTTATAGTCTATTAAATCTCATTAGTTCTATTTTAGCCAATGTCGGAATGATATCGAAATGAGTAAGCAGCTTTTAACAGTACCTTTAAGACAGAGCGAAACCGACAATAAAAAGGTCTATATTGAGACTTTTGGCTGTCAGATGAATAAAGCTGACTCGGAAAATATGCTTGGTTTGCTTGACGAAATTGGATATAAAGAAACGTCTTATATTAAAGATGCTGACCTAATGGTGCTCAATACTTGCGCTATTCGCGAAGGAGCAGAGGACAAAGTTTACAGCTATCTGGGAGCTTGGAATAAAATAAAAAAAGCCAAGCCCGGAGCTATGATTGCTGTGGGTGGTTGTGTGGCGCAGGACGCTGGTCAAGCACTGCTAAAACGTGCACCTTATGTCGATGTAGTGTTTGGTACGCATAATTTGCAACGATTGCCAGACCTTGTTCAGCAAGCAGAACAAACAAAAGCGCCGGCTGTTGAAATATGGCAAGAATTACCATCGGATTTACCGGAATTACCTGTAATTCGCAATAATGACATTACTGCCTGGGTTTCGATAATTTATGGCTGTGATTACAATTGCACTTATTGCATTGTTCCTTATGTACGTGGACGTGAGAAAAGTCGAGCACCAGAAATTATTTTGAAAGAAATGCAAGAACTCGGGCAGGCTGGTTACAGAGAAGTGACTTTGCTGGGGCAGAATGTTACTGCTTACGGTCATGATTTAGATTCTGCAATTCATCTGGGTGATTTGCTCAGGTTAGTTGGTAAGACAGAAAGTATAAAGCGTATTCGTTTTATTACGGGTCATCCACGTGATCTCAAAGTAGAGATTATTGATGCAGTAAAGGAAGTTGATACTGCTTGCGAATATTTTCACATACCTATTCAGGCTGGTGATGATCGCACTTTGCGTCGTATGGCACGTGGTTACAATGTTGATTTTTACAGAAAAAAAATTGATGAGATACGATCGCGTATCCCTGAAGCTGCCATAACATCTGACCTCATTGTTGGTTTTCCTGGCGAAACAGAACAAGAGTTTATGAGAACTATTTCTCTAGTTGAAGAAATTGGTTTTGATTCTTGCAATACTGCCGCTTATTCTCCTAGACCGCATACGCCTGCAGCTAGCTGGGAAGGACAGGTGTCCGATCACGAAAAATATGAACGTTTGCGCTTTTTAAATTCTGTAGTCACTGACGTCGCTCTCAAACGGAATCAGCAATATTTAAATAAAGTTGTAGAAGTTTTAGCGGAAGGTAAAAGTGAAAGAAATGACTCAAGATTGGCTGGTCGCACGCGCACTAATAAGATTGTTAACTTTAGCGGTCCAGCAAGCCTTAAAGGGCAGCTAGTAAATGTTTTCGTTGAGTCGGTCAATCCATGGGCTTTACGCGGTGTTTTAAATGAAGAGTTCTCTATCCATAAAACTTAATCAGCTAAATATAATTCAAGCTGTTGAACATTTGCGTAAGGGCGAGTTAGTAGCTTTTCCTACCGAAACTGTTTATGGACTGGGCGCTGATGCCAGTAATGAAAAGGCATTACAAAAGCTGTATGCTACAAAAGGGCGTCCGGGTAATCATCCTGTGATTGTTCACTTAGCTAGTTTGGATCAAATAAGCGATTGGTGTGCGGAACTGCCTGAATATGCAAAGCTATTGGCTAAAAGCTTTTGGCCTGGTCCGGTTACCCTAATTGCCAAAAAGGCTAAACATGTTTCTGGTTTGATAACCGGTGGTCAAGATACTATAGGTGTTAGGGTGCCCGCACATCCGCTTGCGCTCGCTTTGCTCAAGACTTTCTCCGGTGCCATAGCTGCTCCGTCGGCTAATAAATATGGACGAATTAGTGCTACTTG
>Ga0207039_1018_pt1 | contig 54320 bp, 51 predicted proteins | sample Alteio_BWMinCont_74_FD_153264 | JGI IMG/M metagenome (GOLD analysis project Ga0207039, IMG submission 153264) | Enriched cells from forest soil in Barre Woods Harvard Forest LTER site, Petersham, Massachusetts, United States -... | ecosystem: Environmental > Terrestrial > Soil > Temperate forest >... | reverse complement strand
CAAAGATTTGCCGCAGGAAATCTCCCTTTGTTTGTTCCGTGTCTTGCAAGAAGCCTTGCAGAACGCGATCAAACACAGTGGCTCAAAACATTTCCAAGTGACACTGTCTCATGATTCCAACGAGATCCACTTGACGGTCACGGATTGGGGGACGGGTTTTGATCCCCTGGAGACCATCAACGGAGAGGGGTTGGGGCTCACAAGTATGAAGGAGCGTTTGAAGGCGGTGGGAGGAGAGCTCCGAATTGATTCGGACCTAAAGCGCGGGACAACGATTCACGCAATTGTTCCTCTGACCCTTAAGGGCAGACTAGCGGCCGCTGCTGAATAAGCGCTACGGCATCGGCAAGCTTAATTCAGATGGAATGCCGAAGGTTACGATTCAGTCCGGCAGTAAAATTAGCATTGAGATCGAATCGACCTTCAGAATATTTTGTTCCCTCTCGCCGATTACCGTAACGAAATACGGAGTTCCATTAGCGGTCTTGCGAACCAGTTCCGCTGCCTTGGTATCTCCGGCGGAATCGAACTTGAATGTCTGAGAGCCCTTTTGAACCAACGCGAAGGATCTGGTTTTTGCATTTGGTGCGCAAAGCTCGACGTCCAAAGTTGTATCACGCGTGTCCCAACGTTGTGTGTTTTGATGCACAGTATCGTAGCAAGTGGAGTCGACCAATAGCCCGGACCAGCTCTCCGCAGCAAAACTGACCGGGGAGATGATTAAAAGAAGTACCGCGAATCTTATCGCTGCTGATTTCATGATGCGCTCTCCCATGAGGCTGGATTTCCATACGCTCGATCGATCGTTCGCTAACGAAGTGATAATGGCGACGACCATGCCGAACGTGGCATCCTGGCTTCAGTTATAATCAGCGGTTTCCGAAGGGCGATTCGACTGTCAATAATGGCAGCACCTGAATTTGCTGTGCCGGCTCGGCTGAAATAATTGAGGTAATTCCACACGAAGCATTTCGCTTCCGCGGCTACGGTGGCAGGTCGTCAGGGATTCTGTATGCGTGAGCATCTACGCTGACGCCCCAGATTAATGCGTTAATTATTGCCAGCCTTTGCGAATTTCGATCGACCGTTTATCTCCTCTTTGCGGATCGAACTGTCCATGAGTTGGCGCAATTTGTCGTTCGGAATCGCAAATTCCGCCCTGCCGCACTGCAGACAGACGGCTAATTCCGCGGCGATAAATACATGGGGTTTGCTTAGGTTTTCGAGTCCAGGGAAATGGATTGCAAGTTCGCCGCTGAAATCCGCGCAATGTTCTGAGCCACACGTTTTGCATTTCATGGCGGTACGCTCCTTCACTACTCTATTTCGCAGTAATGCGCATCACAGCGGAAACGTACCGATAAATATGTGAGCGCGATACTGGCAATACTAGCACTTGATGGGAAAGCACTCCCGGCCCCATCGTTTATGGTGTGCAACGTTATATAAAAGTTGTTTGTATTAAATCGTATCTGCGGTATATTTTTTCGGACTGTTGGACACCGTAAATTCGGGTCCTGCCAGACCCCCGCCAGGCCGGACCTCAAGCGATTCTCGCTGAAGAAACGCACTTTTCTAACGCGAAAATCTTCGGAAGTACCGTGACCTCCAGTGCAAACGCCCCCCCACGAAAGACGTAGGTGTTCCAGATGGGCAATGTAACGCGAATTCTCGTCAGCGACGATTTCGCGCCGTTCCGCGAATGGGTCGCCGCCACCCTCAAGGATCAGCCAAACTGGCTAATCATTGGAGAGGCTTCCGATGGAGCGGAAACCATCCAGAAGGCGCAGAAGCTTCGCCCCGATTTGATTCTACTCGATCTAAATATGCCAAAACTCACCGGGGTTCAGGCTGCGAAAGAAATCATTGCCACGATCCCGGAAACGAAGATATTGGTCTTATCCCAGCATAACGATCCGGACGTAGTTGATGCGGCTTTGAGCGAGGGAGTGAGAGGGTTCGTGCTAAAATCCTGCGCCAATAGTGAACTTGTTCCTGCAATACAAGCCATATTGCGAGGAGAGAAGTTCGTTAGCCGCAGGTCGCCTTAGGCATGATACGGATCCTATTTAATTCTACGTCTGTCATGTTAAATTGCGCCGCGCCGCAGTTCAGGCAAACCACAAGCTGCGGAAAAACGAAAATAGCAGGCCTGGACAGGTCAGGGCCACGCACGTGAATGCAAATCTCCGTGTCAAACACGCTGCTATTTTCGGTACCACATGTTTCACACACCTTTCCACCCCCAACGATGGTGAGACTTCCGAAAAAAGGCGCCTGCACTTCAATAATCTCCTGGGCGATGCGGCGCCGATAAAGTTAATATGAAGGTAATATTACCATACGTGTATATATAAATTGCGAACGAAAAGTTGGATGGATTATATAGATTGATGGTCCAGCTCCCGAGCTAAATAGGCGTCGCAAAGCATCGCGGGTTCCGTCCATCATTTCCTGAAGCAATCCTGAAGTGCAGCTGTATTTCTTGCCAGTGGCCAGATCAGACTGGCGGGGCATAATCTCGTGTACGGAGTGATATGAGCTCTCGACTGGATAATGAGAGTGATAAATCATTCGCTTGCGATGATGTTTGCCTGCGCTTAGCGCGTATTCTCCGATCGAGTCTGAAGTGCCAATTTACTGGCGGTTGCTCCAAACAGGAGTTAGATGGCTCTCAGGTCGCCCAATGTTAATGCTAGCCCTTGGCTTATTCCATTGCTCTATGCGCTGGGAGCCATCATTTTGGGCTACTCGGTCCCGCGTATCGCGAATGATCTCCAGCCTCACTTGGTCACCACAATCACGGTAAATGTCGCGGTCGGTATTTACAGCGCGATCGCTTCCGGAATGATCGCGCTCACCGGTATCGTGTTCTCTCTTACCTTCGTAATGGTTCAATTTAGCGCCACGGCATACTCCCCCCGGCTTGTTCTCTGGATTGCGCGCGATCCGGTGATATCGCACTCCATCGGTGTGTTCACAGCCACATTTCTCTACTCCTTGGCAGCTTTGGCTTGGGTGGACAGAGGCGGTTCTGGAAAAGTTCCGCTCGCGGGCGCCGTGATCGTGGACGTACTCCTGATTGCCAGTGTGATCATGTTTGTTAGCCTGATCCAGCGGATCGGCCTGCTTCAGGTCAATCGCATGCTGGTTTTTACTGGCGACCAGGGTCGCAAAACGATCGAGACTTTCTATCTGCCCCTTGGCGCCTCTGGGTCTCTAACTGCGACGGGCCTCGCAGAACTGGGCTGTATTCAGACATTTCTGTACCACGGGCCGCCCAGAATCGTGCAAACTCTGGACATTCCCTATCTAGTCGAACTTTCCAACAAAGCAGGTTGCGTAATCGAGTCGGTCACGTCTGTGGGCGACTCGGTCTTCGACGGAATCGCAATCTTTCGAGTTCTTGGTGCAATCACAACTATTCCGGAGAGGAAGCTGAGGGCCGCAATACAACTTGGTGGCGAGCGCACGTTCGAACAGGATCCGAAATATGCGATCCGGCTCCTCGTGGACATCGCGATCAGGGCGTTATCGCCCGCGGTCAACGACCCTACCACCGCCGTACAGGCGCTCGATCAGATTGAAGATCTCTTGATCCGTTTGGGCCGTCGTCGATTGGAAATAGGGAGCTTTTGTGACGCCGATGGCAATCTCCGGTTGGTGACGGCAGTCCCCAGTTGGGAGGATTTCCTCCGTCTTTCGTTCGATGAGATTCGGCTCTATGGCGCAACGAGTATTCAAGTCATGCGGCGCATGAAGGCACTTGTGACTGAGCTCATTTCCGTTTTGCCTGAGGCACGTCGCTCTGCGGTTCGAATTTGGCAGGAAAGACTCAGGTCCTCGGTCGAGCGATCATTTGCCGATCAGTACGATAAGTCAGATGCCTCCACCGAGGATCGGCAGGGCCTGGGTGTAGCGCGGCGCCCGATGTAGCACGACGTCTGCCAGTTACCGAGGAAGCGGCTTGGTCGCCGCGATCGGTATTATCGTTGCCCAATTTCCACGCTCTTAGGGAGAACGCAGGTTTGCTGTATCCACCTTTCCCAACAGCAACTATCGCGTCCACCACCATTCTCTAAGTGGAAAGTCGCATATTCTTTACAGCCAGCCTTCTTGAACTGAACGTACAGGCCCTCAATTCGATGCCCACATAGTTGGCATATCATATAAATACCTCGCTCGCAGCACTCAATGCCTCTTGGACTGAAGTGAAAATCCGAAGAAGCGGGATTCAAAATGATGATGACTTGCACTTAGTGAAGTGTCGCTGCGCTAAAACAAGGAGCGGATCCGGCCGAAAGAACGGCTCGATTGACCGCGTAAGTGCGCGCCTGGCGTGTGATTTGAAGGAAACGGGGACGAGCGTAAAAATCCCGTGTGCGCGCGTCCCCGGTCGTGGCTTGCGCTGTGGATAAGGTAATGTGCGCAAGGAGGCGAGCCACCTGTCAAAATTGACAGATACCGCTTACCACCCGGCTGGCCCGGTTTTGGCCCGTTGGTCGCGAAGGTTTCCTGGATTTGCTTGGCGCTGGCCGCTTAGTGTCGAGAGGGCATATCGCACCGTCGATTCGAGTCGCTGACCAAGAAAATGAAGAGATTGTGCGGTTCCTAATGGATGGCACCGGCACCAACGCCGTCCAGACTCGTAAACCAATTCAGCCACTCCTGCTTTTCCCTCTCAAACTGATCGCGCACGGCCGAATTGGCCAAGGACGTCCACGGAACGTTTTTTGTACTGTAGGCACACTTTCGAAGCTTCCCGTCCGGAGAGAGAAGAAAGAAAGTCCCGCTGCCATCAACTACGCTTGCCAATATGACGATGTCGGGATGGTCCTGATCTACAGTCCAGGCCAAGATGATCGCCCACTGTTCCTGGCGACCTCGAATCGCAAGCGGGAAACCCAGAATTTTGTAGGGCAGTGCTTTGTTGAGGCAATTTGGCAGGAGCGTCTCACACAGGCCGGCAGGCAGCGCATCGTCCTCGTGATCCTCCCATGAGAGCCGGGAATTGAGTTCCAAAACTCGTTTAAACAGATTGAAACTAACTGTTTTGCGTACGGTGCCCACGCTACCGTTCGTGTCAGCGTTGCCCGGCGTGACGGTTGCGAGGGAGGTAATCGCCGTCATCAGAAGTATCTGAAACAGTCTTTTTCCTTGCATCTGGAGACCGCCTTAAAAGAAATGTCTGAGACGTTATCGGCGATTCTAGTGTCGCTCGGTATGGCAAATCAATCGCTGCTCCAGAGCAATGAACGGGAGGGCTATCTTCACGTACCCCGCGCCCATCCGCGCAAGCCGACGGTGGCAGCCCTACGCTTCTGGTTGCGAAGCAGCAACGTCTTTATCTTGGCTCAGATGTATAAGTTTGGTTCGGAGGACGAAATGATTGACTCGGAATTACCGGACCGGAAAACTCGTGCGAGGGCGCCCATGAGGGCTCCGCGGTCCATTCTGTATGTGTTTTTAGCTTTCGCATCTTTGCTCGGCTGCCTGTTGCTTCGTCCACTGCAAAACGCGCGAGCTGAGGTGGTGCTGCCGAAAGAACGCCGATTGCTGCTTTTCGATGTTTATAATCACGAGAAAATTAACATCGCCTACCGAAGAGGAGACTCTTACTTTCCTGAAGCGGTGGCTCAGCTCAACCACTTCCTGCGAGATCATCGAACAGGCGATCTTGCCAGGATTGACCCCAGGCTATATGACCTGCTGAGCGATATCACTGCCGCGCTTGGCCGCGCTGGAACCGAAATCGATATTCTTTGCGGTTATCGGACGCCCTTGAGTAATGAAATTCTCCGCCGAACCCAACCTGGTGTCGCGGTTCACAGCCTACACATGTTAGGTGAGGCAATAGATATCCGTATTCCCGGTGTGTCGGCTGAGCGACTTCGTGATGTAGCACTGAAATTGCACCTGGGTGGAGTCGGCTACTATCCGCACTCTAAATTTGTGCATGTGGATCTTGGTCCTGTACGGCGATGGTCATCATCTGTCGGGAGCGGGCGACGCTGAACGTTACGGCGGTTACTGCGGATAATCCTCTCTGAGCGCGCGCCCCGAAATACGTTCCTCTCTACAGTGGATACTTCACGCGCAAGGGAGAGTCTGAATGATCGCGGGGTTTTCGATTTGGAGAGAATATTGATTAAACACAGCGAGAATACGCGGTTCGAGAAGCGGTGGTGCGTATTCCCGCTGTGTGGCTCGATGCGAGCACAGCCTAACTCCGCCGATCGTGCGAGACTACTGTCACAAGTGCCGGGTATCTGACACGGATATTCCGAGAAATGGGGCAGAAAGCCACGCCGTATACGTTCTCTTCAGAATGCACTGGATTTGTGGGCGGGCGGCAGGTGATGTGACCCGATCGGGGCCTTACTTAGTCTCCATCACTTTGCGACCGTACAGAGGCTGAATTGGGCGTGCATTATTGGGATAGAGTGTCGCAAACCGCTCGATCTGCGCGGACGACATGGTCACAGGATATTTAAGCACGAACCAAGTTACGCCTTCAGTGCAAGGCGGAGTCGTAAGGGATCCGACAAAAGTGTAATAGCTACGACTGGCTGGCAACATCATGGCAGCATCGATCTGAATCGTTTTTGACGAGTATTCTTTCCCCTTCTCCTTGGGCAAATTATCCCATAAGTCGCGCACCAAGAGATTTTCTTTGCCTTCTTGAACCAAAACTGCGACTACCGCCAGCTGTCCTTGTTGATCCGCATGAACCAGATGCACAACCATCTCATAGCGCTTGCCGTTGATCATTTCCTCGCTTGGGCGATGAAAGTGAAATTGTTCCAGTTTGAATTTCTTTGTACCCACGGAGATAGAGCTTCCTGCAGCGTAATTAATCATTACGGTGTGACCATTATCGATTATGTCTAGAGGGGAAGCTTTATAGTCGAACTGAATCGGTGCGAGTTCGGCGCCTTGTGGGTTCCGGATGTCGATGGGTGATTGGCGACGCCCTTCCTTGCAAGCCGCAAACTGCGGTGTTAGCTCGCCCCAATGCTGTGGACCCTGTAAGTCGCCGTAATCCCAATTGTGTGCAGAGTCGTGTTCTTGCGCTGTGATAGGGAACGCCGAAAACATCATGCAAAAGATAGTTGCGACAAGAAAACGGCTTCGGATTTGCACGTTTAACCCCGCTGTGAGGCGCCTAGCATCCTCTCTGTGCACCTTTGGGTCCTTTGGTGTGTGTTTTCTAATACCGTCGACCTGGAGTCATTTCGCCTGATTGACCTTGCCAAGGATTAAGTGGATTGACGCACACGTCGCGAACGGAATCCTCAATGCCTGGCGTTGGACTCCTGACCTAGTGACTGTCGACCTGTATCGATAGCGTGAGTGATGCGTGTCTGGCCTCGTTCCAGGACTTTGCCTAGGTTCATACGAGAGTGCCGAATGTTCTCGTTGGCGCCATCAACGACATCCAGGCACTTGCTCGCGATCCATCGTCGAGTGTCTTTTCCCGTTTTGGGTGCTAGAAAGATGCCGACCGCGACGCCGACTCCAATGCCCGCGGCTAAGTACCCGAGTGCCAGCCCCCAGTGTCCGTTCCCAACCGTCATATTTGAGCTATCGACCTGATTGTCCATTGTCGTCCTTTTTAAGCGAGCTTCGAAATTGCAGCGGCATCAGAATCTGCTGCTAGGGCACGAAACTAAACTGTTAATTGTGTCAGTCATCTTCTTGGCGAGACTTAAAGATCGGCTTCTTGAATTGCGATGCTGCATTAGAAATTCTTAGAGGGAGTCGCGACATCAATGGATGTTCATTTCGCCGGCTATTATCGGAGCTCGTCGATCACAATATAGCCCCGGGCGCCTTCGCGGTTAATCAACACGAGCACTGGTTTGCCGCCGGCTTCGGCTAGCGCCTTGTGGTATTCCTGAAGGTTTGTTACGCGTTTATGATTGACCTCTTCGATGACTACACCGCGATCGAGTCCGGCGGCGGCAGCGGCACTGGAGCTGTCCACAGAAATGACGACGACGCCGCGCGTATCGACCGGCAAATGGAGCTGGCGGGCAATATCAGGCGAGAGAGTTTGAACCCCCACGTCATCGGGTTGTCCGCCGGTGCTCTTGACGGAGTTCCTTTTGTCGGGCTCTTCGGACAATTCGCCCAGCCCGACGTTGAGATTCTCGGCTTTCCCCTCACGCCAAATCTGGAGGTCAACGCGCGTATTGGGGGCGAGTTGGGAAATGCGTACTTGAAATTGATTTGCGGCCTCGACGGGCTCGCCGCTGAGTTGCAATATAACGTCGCCCCGCTTAAGGCCCGCACGAAACGCTGGAGATCCCTCGACAATATCGCTTATCAGTACCCCTCCGCCTTGTTTAAGACCGAACTTCTCGGCAAGCTCGGGCGTTAAAGTCTGGATGGAGACGCCAAGATACCCACGGACAACTTTCCCGTGGGTTTGAATTTGCGTCAGTATGTTCTGAACCAAATCAATCGGAATCGCGAAGCCAATACCTTGGTTTTCTCCACCATTGCCCGCGAGAATTGCTGTATTGATTCCAATCAGGTTGCCGCGGAGATCGATAAGCGCGCCGCCCGAGTTGCCTGGGTTGATGGAAGCATCAGTCTGGATGAAATCCTCGTAATCCTCGATGCCCAGACCTCCGCGGCCGATGGCACTGACGATTCCCATAGTGGCCGTTTTACCAATCCCGAAGGGGTCGCCGACAGCCAAAACAATGTCGCCAACCTGTAATTTAGAGGAATCCGTTAGTGCCAGAGTTGGCAGTTGCGTAGCCGGAATTTTCAGGACTGCGACATCTGTCTTGGGGTCCGTACCCACAACCTGTGCCTGGAGTTCTCTATTGTCATCGAGAAATACCTTGATATCGGTCGCCCCATCGATCACGTGGTTATTTGTCAGAATCGTGCCATCCGACGACACGATGACGCCCGATCCCAGGCTTTGCTCACTGCGGCGACGCGGCTCAGGTTCTTCGCCAAAAAATCGGCGGAAGAGAGGATCGCTAAAGTAAGGCAGCCTCTGACCTTGCTGCTGCACAATCCTCGAGGAGCTAATATTGACAACGGCCGGCAAAATCGGCTTCAGGATAGACGCGAAGCCGTTTTCCAGATCGCTAAGAAGCACAGGCCCGACAATCGGCGAACTCTTCGCAGCCGACGAGGCGCCTACGATTAGATCACCGTGCCAATGTCGGAGGCTTATAGCCAGCGCCGCGCCACTCCCTAGGGCAACCAGGGCTGCGAGAACAATCTCACGGAGAATGGAATTAGGTCTGTTCGTTGTCATACTGATGAACGCAAACTGCCGGCGGAAGGCCCCACAGCGAACTGAGTGACTACCCGTCTCTAGACTTGCCGCGCCTGAGACCACCGTAAAGACAGGAAACGAATTTAGACACTGTCAGGTGTTACAGGGATGGTCCATCACCTACGTCGACGGAACGCTGTGCAGCGCTATTGGAGTCCAGGTCCAACGGGATGGCTTTTGAAATATTCCACCATGTTTTGCGCGTACTTCAGCACGGCATTCATGTAGTACTTGTTGGGATCGGCATCGTACTGTCCGCCGTAGTAGGCATAAATGGCGCGGTATTGATGTTGGGGCTGATTGTCCCATCCCCGCGTGACCAGATAGTGCGCAACGCTCAGAATTGCGTCGTCAGGGTCAAATAGATCAATTTTCCCGTCACCATCGCCGTCCACTGCGACATTCAGTGAAGATGGCTCAAATTGCGCTAACCCGATGGCTCCCGTGGGTGAACCTGGCATTTGGAACAAGTCCCAGCCATTGCTCTCCGCGGCCCGAAGAAGATCCTTCAACTCGTTCAGCGCAAAGGTTTGTCTCCGCAGAAAACGATACATGCTCTCCTGGCGGTTTGGTCTGCGAACGTACAAGGTGACGAGCATATCGATCGCGGGAACAGTGCCCAAAGGATGAGGCGAGAGGAAAGTGGGAACCCCAAAATTACTTTCTATTCGGAGGTGTCCACAGATAATTTCCTTTGGTACGCCATAAGTCGCGTAAGCCGCACGGAATGCCGATAAGTGTGCCTCGACAAAGTCGCCACAGCGTTGCAAGGATTCTGACGTGAGCAGCCCGAATCTCTTCGTAAGATACGGATTCCGCTCGTGTTCCCTCGGCGTTGTGGCAGATGGCTGCGGTTCGGGAGGGTAATAAACCGCCAGACGGGGATCTCCAAATAGGGAAGTAACATAGTCACAGTCGATATCGCGATCCGCGCATAGGCGATTGCGCAGTTCCGATTTCCTGGTTTCTTCTTCTATGCTGAGGGGTGTTGACCTGGCCATGACGGAAGCTCTTGCCAGCAAGAGTAACAGGGCGAAAATCGAAGTTCGGTACATCGCAGATGCTTCACGATGAGCAATATTCGTGGGCTATTCAGCCTCTGGGCGCAGGCTTTTGAGATCACGAGTTGGTGCGTAGCATCTCGAGAGGCTCGATCGGTAGCAAAACGTTCACCTGGCTGGTGTCTTCTTGGCACGCGAGTGATTCAGCGCGCTCGACTCTTACGTTGTCCCTAAAAATAGGCGCCATGCTCGATTGTTAAGGACACCGCAGTTAAGTAACCAATCAACTGTCCGCCTTTCTTAATCTCCACAAACTCGCGCGCCTCGATCGTGCCGACCAAAGTGCCGTAAACGAATACGTTGCTAGCACGAACGCTGGAATTGAGTTGGCCGCCGGTTCCGATCGTGAGGCGGTGATTGCACAACACAATGGGGCCTTCGACCTTGCCATCGACTTGTAGATAGATCCTCGTCTCCGCGGATTTAACCGTTTATGGTGAAACTGGATCCCACATATGCTGATGTGCGAGTTGGAAAAGCGGCCGAATGATCCATGACTGGATTGTCTGGTGGAATTGTGGCCACTGCACTCTCCTCTAAACTCCCTTCGGCGGACACCGGTTCCGATTTAGTGTCCCTAATGCGGGGACTAAGACGTGCGGTGCTTGTGCGACAGGCTGTCTTTACGGGACTGGCAAGCCATTTGGCGAGAGAACTCATTGTAGGTGACCAAGCCATTAGACAGATTCCGATCCGTATACTATGTGCATGCCGCACGGCTCTGGATCGCTGCGGAGCTACGAAGCTGATGGAGGAATGGCATATGGCATCGAAGCGCACGACACAACGTGACACTCAGGCCGGGATCCTCCACCATTCGTAGTGGCACAACGGCTCATATGCCAGCAATCCCTTTGTTCACTAGAGCCGTCACTTCGACGCGCCGATTCTCCGCACGCCCTGCTGCGGTTTCGTTCGACGCCGCCGGTTGGTATTCGCCCATCGCTCCTGGCGCCACGATATGGCGCAGGGGAACGTTGCACTGCTGGATGAGGTAGCTAACTACCGCTTTAGCGCGGTCCTCACTTAGCTTTTCGTTCATGATCGAGTTGCCGCTAGAATCGGCAAAACCCTTTACCTCGATGATGTATCCGGTCAAGGCAGTAGCGGTCCGCGCGAACTGTTGGAGTTGATCCAGATCTTCCTGGGAAATGGCAGAACTGCCGACATTAAACTTGACGGTTGCTTGCGCCTTCACAGCATAGTCACTGAGTTGTGAGAAGCGGTCCGAATTTTCCTGAATATCTTTAATGTTTTGGTCGATGTGCTTCCTGTGGGTTGCCGTATCGGCTTGAAGACCGGCGACGTTCTGCTGAGCCGTGGCGATGTTCTGTTGGTTGGTCGATATATTTTGTCGGTTGGAAGCAATGGCTTGCTCATTTTCAGCTACTTGCTGCGCTGTCGGGTGCAAGCCGGCCTGGATCATCTCAGCCGTTTCTAAATCGTCGCCGTCCACTGTGATCGTTGTAGCGACGACACGGCCAGAGCTATCCGGTACGCCTTCGACGCTTACTTTTAGTCCAGGTATCAGGACCGTGGCGCCCAAGTGCTCTTTCCCCAGGCCAAACAGCCCCGTATCGTCCTTGGTATCCGTGTCATCGGTAAGGACGACGGTCGTTCTGCCGTTTGCGCCGCTCACAATCAACGTTTCGCCGGTGCGAGAGATAATCATCCCATTCGTCTTCGTTTTGTCGCCGCCCCTGGCAACCCCCGCGATCCACATCAGCAGACACACGGTCGCCACACTGGTTATAACTGCTACCTGCTTCCGATTCATGTTTACTTTCTCCTTTCCAGTCTTGCCGATCAGGCAGACATCTTGACCAGGCTCTGGCCGGGCCCAACCTAGCGTGTTCAGTCGTAGCAAGAGTTCGGAGGGCTTCCAACTGTCAAGATTGTCAGGTCAATGGGCGAGTCTGTTTGCCAATGGAGCGAGCGTGACGGAGAGCGTAGGAAAGTCCGCGAATTACATTTGTGACGAGGGCTAACTGTCGCGTTCAAGAGGTTGCACGTGAGGGAATGTGATCGAGAGAAAAACTAAATAGAACAGTAAATGTCGGGTCTTTGATTTCTATTCGGTCGCTCCAACAGATCTCACTCGCGGGCCAAATCTGACTCTTGCGCAAATCGTTGTTCCCACCTGTAATTCTGAATGGATCGCCAGCTCTCCATTAACCAATTTCAGGCGCTCCCTCATGCTCGTTAAGCCGAGCCCTTGCCCCGCGAGTGCTTGTTCGAGTTCGAACCCAATTCCTGAATCGTGCACCGTCAATTCGATTTCAAGCCCTTTTCGTTGGAGCACAACTTGAATCTTTCGTGAGCCGCTGTGCTTAACCGCGTTCTGCAGGGCCTCCTGTAGCACGCGGAAGAGGCAGAGGGAAACCTCTTGAGGCGGCGTGGGAATGTTATTGCTCTGAAAGTCGATTTCCACGCCATGCCGCTCGGAAAGATCTCTGCAAAGAGCGCCGGCGGCCTTTGTGAGTCCTAGAAGCTCCAGTTTTGAAGAATGAAGCCGATGGGAAAGAGCCTGAATATCGAGGCCAATGTTTCCAATGTGGCCGCTGGCTTCCCGGAGAGATGCCCTTAGTGCCGAGGCCGTTGCAGATGAGTCTTTCCCCAAGCGCTCGAGGCTGATCGCTAAAAGCGCGAGCTTCTGATTGATATCGTCGTGTAGCTCTCGTCCTAACCGTGTGCGCTCCTCCTCCTGTGCCTGGATGAGTTTTTGACTCACGGTGGAGAGGGCTTCTTCTGCTAATTTGCGTTCGGTAACGTCAATAGCTGAGCCGATATACCCGGCAAACGAACCGTCCCCATTGAACCTTGATACGCCCTGATCGAATACCCAACGGTATTCTCCGTCGTGCCTTCGCCGCCGATATTCGATTTGGAAGGGTTCCCGCCGGCCAAAGGCGCCGGTGTACGTTTCAAAAGATCGCTGTAGATCGTCCGGGTGAATGCCTTCGGTCCAGTCGCTTCCGGATTCGGTGTCTGTCGAGCGGCCCGTGAAGTCAACCCATCCTTGGTTAAAATAAGTGCAACGTTTATCGATCGCCGCCATCCATATCATCACTGGGACAGTATTGGCCACGAGGCGAAACCGTTGTTCACTCTCGTGTACAATCGCCTGGGCGGCGTGTAATGCCTCCATATTGCGTTTTCGCTTTAAGGCGTTCCAGAAAATCTCTCCTATTACCCGAAGCTGATTGAGCAGTTCCTCGGTCCAAGAAACGCGGCGATGAAGTGTGACAAACGAAATCGCACCGTTCGTTTCGCCACCCACTTTGAGCGGAATCGACGCTATCGATGTGATGCCTCGCTCGCGCAAATATTCCTTTTCGGCGGACGCTTCTTCAGGCAAGTCTTCCAACTGAGAGGCAACGGAAGTTTCACCGCTCAGAATCCGAGCCCTCCACCAGCGCAGCTTTTTTGTAGCCACGGATTGAGGAGAGGGCGTTGCTTCTGGCGTGTGCCAAGAATAGGCAGCAAGCAAGTCCGTACGAGCCGGGGTAAACTCGAAGAGAGTGATTCGGTCCATTTGTAGGAATCGCCCCACGCGAGCCAATCCGCGCTCGATATTGACGTCTACGTCGTCCTCGCGGAGGCTGATGAAAGTTCTGGAGAGGTCGGAAAGCAAAGTTTCAAACTCCACGCTTAACGCCATCTGCTCGGTTAAGAGTTGAAGAGCCTCCTCTGCCTTTCGCTGTTCTGTAATATCCTCCACCATTGCCACGACGAAGCGAGATGTGCCATTCTGCAGCAAAGAGATACTCAAACGGCCCCAGACCAATGAGCGGTCTCGCCGAAAAAAGCGTTTGTCGATTTGATAGCTGCTGATCGAACCTTCGCGCAACTTCTGGAAGAGAGCCCAATCTTTTGCTGCATCTTCCTGGGGTGAGAAATCGACACACTGTTTGCTGCGCATCTCTTCCTCGGTGAATCCAAGCATCGAGCAGAGAGCTGGGTTTACAAAGAGGGGACGTCCTTCGAGATTCTCCAAGGCAATTCCAACGGCACTGGCCTTGAACGCATCATAGAAAAGATCCCCGTAGAGAGACGTTGCGTAGACTGTGCTTGTATTATTGTCCATAGAAAAATGTATTGTAGTTCTGTCTGCCAACAACTGTTCGACGCGAGCCGACGTTCAACCAGCATGGGATTCTGGGTGAAAAAAGCCGTCGCTATTCACCGGTTCGCCGGTCCATGCATTTCACCATGCATATCAGGGATGAATATCGAGCGGAGACTTATCCCCCGGCAGAGAAAAGAAGCGCTCGGAGGCGGCAGCACGGACGGCTTGGATCAGCTCTCCCACACCCGCGTCCTTCGATACCCTCGCTATTCCACTCTCCGACGATTTGAAGAATTCGGACTCATTCGGCCTTATATCGAGCGCGATGACCTTTAGGTGTGGGCTGGAAGACCGCAAGTCACTGATTAGAGTGGCGTTCAGTCCTGAAATGTGGGTATCAGCCAGCAGAACGTCGCATTCGGACCGAGCAACGTCCCTAAGGAGGTCGGCGCTGTGAAGCCGATCACCAACCACAAGCAGATCCGTTTCCCTCCCGATCACGCGAGTAAGAGCCTCACTCAGGAAGGCATTGTTACTAAAAATAAAAACGCGGATCGTATTCATGGGAGGCGACGCCCTCTAAATAAGAGTTTCTAGACAGTGTTCTTACGGCTATCAGATCGCATTCGCGTCTGTCAGTTTTGACAGGTGTGATAACCGCTCGATGAATTCTAAAGTACGTAAAATAATCAAGGAGTATACCGGCTCGGTGCTGCGAGAGAGGGAAGCGCCTCGAGGAGGTCCATTCAGAATGGCGACAGGCGTAGATGTCCAAATGAGAGTGGCGTACAGCCGTCGTGCTTCAGGTATACCGGCAGCACTCCTGATTGGTCAAAACACGTTGCTTTCGTCCTATCTCGCAGATCATTTGCGAGAACGGGGTTTGCAGTCCAAGTGTGCAACATCCTTACTGGAAGCTGGATTGCTCCTACGGTCCGCGCATTTTTGTTTGGTACTAAGTCCCACGCGTCTTCATGACAACAGCCTCTTGCCCCTCATTGATTTACTGGAGGGATCGGGCGCCACCTTGTTCTTCGTGCAATCCGTGGAAGACGACAGATGGTGGATTCCCGCCCTGCGATGTGGCCGCAGATGTCTTGGTTCATACGCATTGCGGCCGATTGAATTCGCGACTGTGCTCGATCGCACGATTGCGGAAATCCGAAGGCTCCGCAAAGAGATCCGGTAGTTGCTCGTTCAGAAATGAGCGCTGCCTGTTGTTTTGGAGCAACGACGCTGAAAGAGTCGCCAGTGTAACTTATCGCCAATGACGGTCTAAAGAACGACCACGATTTGGCGCTATCCACATTCTGTTGACCGCAGTTTTGGAGTCAGCTCACCGTTCAAGTCGAATCGTAACGACCATTTCGCCGCTCGCGCGGAGTACCAATGAGCAAGAGTCAACGGTTGGATGAATCACGGGGCATCGGCTTTATCAAGGATAACTTCGTAGCGTCGAATAACGAGAGTGTATTTCGGCGGGCGCAAACAGGAGATGCAGCGGCGTTCGAGAAGTTATACAAAGCAAAATGCTCAGCCATCTATAATCTGTGCCTTCGTATGACAGGGAGTGCAACCGTTGCGGCGGACCTCACATATCAGGTGTTTCTCGATGCCTTTGGCAAAATCCAGAGTTTTGAGAGCTGCCTGGAGATAACTTCATACCTTCGCCATGCCGCATTCAAACTAATTGTGCGAAAGCGCCATAGCCAGCGGCGCGAGACCGATACTTCAACCGCTGATCTGCGAACGACAAGGTAGACGCAACTCACCACGCTGCGACACGACTGTCAGCGTGCCCTCCGAACCATGCTCATCTTCAAATTGTAAGATCTGTGATTCCCGGAAATGCGATGGGTGTTTGTAATCTGCGCATTTCGGTACGCAAGCAGTCCACATGGAACTAGATCGTCCGACCAACCGATCACATCGCCATTCCGCACTGCGCGATGCAAGCGCATTGATGTTCTAGAAGTTTTGACAGTATGGACAGAATTCTCCGTGCATAAACATGTGATCGAACGGAATCGAGACTGGAACGATGAAATCCCGCGCGATTGCAATCACTCTCTTGGTCCTAACGGGAACCTGCCAAGCACGATCGCAAGAAATGCCATGGAGCAGTGTGGGAAGCGCGGGAATCGCTGCGTACCAGCGCTGGGATTTGAACGAGGCAGAAAAGCTGTTTGAAGAGTCGGCCAAAGAGGCCGAGCAATTTGGATCATCGGATCCGCGCTTTGCAATCGCGCTGAACAATCAGGCGATGTGTCTCTTTGCTTTAGGAAGGTATTCGGAAGCAGAATCGCTATTCAAGCAGGCTTTGGCAATCGACCAAAGAATACCTGGGGCAGGACGATCTGAAGTGGCAAATATTCTTAACAATCTCGCCAGTGTGCAGGAAAAGCTCGGCAAATACTCCGAAGCAACGTCACTGTACGGTCAGGCATTAGTGATGGTTCGAGAGAACGCGCCCTCCGACCAGTTAACCGCAGCGACGGTTCAGTTCAATCTAGCGGAACTGTTCGCGGAACGCGGCAAATATAAAGACGCGGAGAAGTTATATCGAAGCGTCATTGCTACGCGCCAGGCACTTCTAGGCCCACACAGTGAACCGCTTGCTGCGGCGATCAGTGAGATGGCTTCGCTGCGATATTACCAACACAAGTATAGGGAAGCGGAGGGCCTGTATCGCCAGGCTCATTCGATTTGGGAGCATCAACTCGAGCCGCTGACAGCACGTCAGAAGTCAGATTTTGCAAGCAGTGTGGCGAATCTTGGCGTTCTTTATTTTCATGCGCATCAATACGACGAGGCGAAGACGCTTTTCGAACGCGCGTTGAACATGGATGAAGAGACGCTCGGTCCCGACGACTTACGGGTTGGCAAAAGGTTGAGCGAGTTGGCCAGCGCCGAAATCGCCGCTGGCCAGTATGACGAGGCTGAACCACTATGCCTGCGCGCAATATCTCTCCTCGAGAAGTACTCGCCGAAGCCCTATTTGGCATTGGTTGATGCTCTCAATATATATGGGGGCCTGCTAGACAGGACTAATCGGAGACCTCAAGCCGAATTGCTTGAAACTCGCGCGATGGTGTACCGGGCCAAGTTCAATGAAACCAAAGCCGATCACGCGTTCCTACCCCTGAATTGAAAACCGCAAGAGAGCCTCGAAAAGAGATGGCTCTTCGCACAGATCCTCCCGGAATGACAAGTATCACTGTTCCGGCGTTCCGAACTTGGCTATCTGTCAAAATTAGCAGTCGCTCACCTTCTCGCGTTCCGTTAGAGTCCGCGCGGCCAACTAATTCGAAGTGCTTCCTGCTCATTAACAGCGGGAGAGGCCGCGATGCGGGCGATCCAAAGTCTTATGAGAATGTTGGGTTGCGTGGCGATAAGCATTTCGCTTTGCGGGTGTGGCTCCACTACTCAATCCCTTGGGGGCGTGAGCCCTAGCCACAGTTCGGCGCGTTTTGCCTACGTGGCGAATAAAGGCTCAGGAGACATCTCGATCTTCACTATCGACACCACAACTGGAGTATTAACACCGATCGGTAGAATCTTTGCTGGAGCGGTGGCCCCATCCACAGGTCCCGAAGCGGTGACCACCGATCCTTCAGGAAAGTTTGCCTATGCGGCTAACTCGAGTGGCAGCGTCTTCATGTTTACGATCGATGGCACGTCCGGACAATTGACCTCTACCGGAACCGTTGTGGCGGGGTTAGGAGCTCAATCAGTGGCCGTTGATCGGTCCGGCAAATTTACCTACGTTGCAAACTCCGGTGACAACAATGTCTCGATGTATACAATCGGCACCTCCACAGGGAATTTAACGCCGCTCGGAAACGTAAGGTCAGGATTGGTTCCCACTTCGGTGGCAGTGCATCCATCCGGTGGATTCGTTTATGTAGCAAACGAAGGCAGCAACAACGTTTCCGTATACACAGTAAACCTGACCACGGGATTGTTGACACCCAACGGAACCGTTGCCGCTGGAATGGGTCCCTCATCTCTGACCACAGACCCAGGCGGAAAATTCGCTTACGTAACGAATGCGAACTCGAACAACGTCTCGATGTATCTCATCGATGCTGCAACCGGCGCCTTGACACCCAACGGCACCATCGCTGCAGGAACTTCCCCTTTGTCTGTTGCCGTTACCTCTTCGGGTAAGTTCGCCTACGTGGCGAATAGCAACTCGAACGACGTTTCCATGTATTCCATCGACTCCGCGACAGGCACCTTAAAGTCCGATGGAACGATTGGTGCGAGACCAGGCGCCAAATCCGTTTTTGTTGACGCTACTGGTCAATTCGCCTACGTGACGAACGCCGGCGACAACAGCGTTTCCATGTACGCTCTGAATTCTGTCACGGGCGTATTGACGTCTTTAGGGCCAATCGCTGCCGGAACGTTTCCCTCCTCGGTAGTCACGACGGGGGTGTCGACAAAATAGGATAGACGATTGTCAGCTCCACATGTGGTGCGACGTTCCATCCGCCGTCGAATCTGTGCTGTCTTCCGCTGCCAAGGCGACTCCTGAGCTGGCCAATCCGAACCCTGAGGGAAAAATCACATGAACAATGTCCCAGTGGGGAACATTTCGGGGGGCGCTTTCAATCCCGCCGTCGCGGTCGGGATTTCGATCATGGGACTATCGTCACGGACGAATATATGGATCTATTTGTTGGCTGAACTTGCGGCTGGAGGTGTAGCCGCGCCGGTGTTCAAGACTGTAAATCCAGGCGACAACTAGCAATGTTCCCCGGGAAACAGATCTTCGATTTACTTGCACGATACGCGCAGTAGGGGTGCGCTGTCGTTGTTTTACAGCAACCTTCTTATCGATGTGCGGAGCTTAGTTCTGCTCTTGAACCAATGGAATATCCGTTGTCAGCTGCAGATCAAGCAGCTCGGTGATGCGTCGGTACATTTGGAAAAATGTCGCTGTTTTCGTTCCGGGTAATGCCTGATTTACGATAGGTACCTATTTGCTACGCAGTTGGACAATCTGTTCGTCCATCGCCAACGTCCGGTTGACCAAGCTGAGCGCCTGTTCGTTTGTGAGTGTGCCGAAACCCTGCGCATATTCCTTAATGAGGGCGTACTTCTGGTCGCCCAGTTTGCTCAACTCTACGGTGTACTGATCGTAGATTGGCCAGAAGTTCGTGGCCTCCACGTCGGTCAATTGGAGATTGGCCGCGACCAACTGCTTTTTGTCAGACCGGAGATCCTGCCGTCAGTAGAGAAACATTCTGATCGATCGAGGCTTGATTGCCCTTACCCGCATGGGCGCTAGTCTGTTTTGAAGAGGCTACCTGCGTATGCACGCTGGGCGTTTGTAAGAACCAACTGCTCGCCAGCACAAGTGTCGCCAACACTATCTTTTTCATTGTGCCTCCCTGCGCACGCGCCTTGGCCGCGCGCGGACCCGGGTTCGAGCGAGCGTAACGTCTAAAAGCCGCGGGAAGACGAAATTGCTTGTTTACAGGGCACCGAAGCTAGTTTCGGTCTCGATTAGAGCATGACAGTGGTGAGCGTGGTATCGAGTCTTGGTTGGGCGTAACGACTTTGGCCGCTCGATCTTCGAGGCTGCGCCTTGCCCGATTGATTGCTGACACGACATCGGTAAATGCGCAGGGGAATCCGATCAGATCGGTGGCGCTGTGCCGCAAAACGTCGAGATATTGCGCCCAATCTGGGACGCGCGATGTGACGATCAGCGGGATGTCAAGGTTTAGAGACTTAGCTATCTCAAGGACATCCCAATAACCACCGTCCGACAAGAGGCGCTCACAAAACACGAGTGCGATGCTTTGCTCAGCCAGAATGGGCCCGGACTCCTTTGCAGTCGAGGCGCAAATCGGATGCCAACCTTCCCGGCTTAAAATATTGCTCAGCGCTGCACGATGTTGCGATTCTGACGACACGATGAGTATTTGCCCCAATGTCTTTACATCTGGCGGAATGTTGGTTGCACCAGGGGGGGGGCGGAATGGCTGCTGGCAACCTTTTAGTATCTAGAAGTCCGTGCCACATAAAGTCTCTCTCTCGATGTAGTTAGGATGTCGTTCAGGTCGACCCGCGTCGACCTAAACTGCCGCTAACTCCGGCGAAGGTGGCAGCAAGCGGCACACCGCTGCTGTCGCCGGCGAATACGAATGGTTTGTACTACATTGCAGTTGTGATCTAAGTCTTCTTCCATGCATACCACCACTGTCACTTTTGACAGGCACTTAGTAGCGTCGGCGTATGGGGTTTCTTTCAGCCCGGTCGCCCCTCGCATGGGACCGATGCTGTCCTCGCTTTCCCATGCTCGTAGATGCGAAACAATAGCGAAAGGGACGGGTTCCTGGAAGGGACCTATCGGGTGACCGACCAGAGAAAATTGCCCCCGACTCCTGGCGCTCTCGATTCTCCAGACAGATTCGGTCCATTTGCGAGTACGCGAATCCCCGCATAGGAGCCGAAACGGGACCGACCAATGCCGCGTTGCAGTTCCTCAACCTCGATGACAAAAGGGTGGGGGTTGTTATCGTCTGGGCCGAGCAGATTCACGTTGGGACGCTCGGGACTCGCCAATAAGATTGCGACAATGCCTCCCTCGACGGCCCAAAGGGGTTGCAGAACCAAGCCATAGTGTTGTTTTCCATCGGGGCTTGTAACAGAGGTCTCCCAAGGGCGTCTGCCATACTTCCAAGTAACGCGTTTCTGATACCAAACACTACCCATGTGGTATTAGAACAGGTTGCAACTTAGGAGACGGCAGCATCTGATAAAGTGTGCGACTAGGTACATGAACGCTCTTCTCCTGTCCATCTTTCCGTTAATTTTCGCGTTCGCTCAGCAGACAATCACGCCAGAGAACCACGCGGCCACGGTGACGGCGGAACAGGGAACGCAACAGGGCGCTGAGCGCACTCTGGCCACCATAACCCAGTCGCGCTCTACCAACACCCGTGGCTATAAAGTTGTGATACACAATGACGGCAGCGCCACGGTGGAAATTGGTCCCGCCAGCTTTGCCCCTCGGCCCGAGCCATCGCAAACGCAACAGGTTCCTCCCGGAACGGTCGATACCAAGACGTTGCGGCACCTGCTTACAGAAATTGGGGATGTCAGCAAGATCCCGACCGGAAATTGCGCGAAATCGGTTTCCTTCGGAACGCGCACTCAGATTACCTATGCGAGCAAGACCAGTGGAGATTTGCAATGCGTCCGACCGCAAGCATCGGGTGGCGATCAGGCGCTATTGCAAGCATCTGAAGAATTGGACAAGTTTGTGCAGAGAACATTGGGCCAATTGAAGATTAACGACAGGCGCATCGGCTCGAACCAGTAGAATCGACCAAGCCAATCAGACCGCCGCCATTTTCGACACGCTAGCAGATCTCAGGCCAATTTGGCCACGAGACGGCGCGCGGCGACCGAGAGCATCAGTCGCGTTATGCCACTGAAAATCATGCTGATTCCCACGAGCGTTCCGATCACCCACTCTGTGCTCGCGGGCCAGGTCCTCCAAATCATTATGGCAAGAATCAGGGTAACGATGCCGTCAAGCAGCAGCCAGCCCCACCCCTGCCGCGGGCGGACCTGGAACGATAGAGCCAGCTCCAGCAGGCCTTCGGCAAATAGGTAGATCGCCAGGGCCAGAGTCAACGTCACTAGGCCGGCGACCGGGTGCATCAGCAGGTACATCCCAATGCCGATATACAGGGCACCTAGCAGAATCTGCCAAACGATGCCGCCAATTCCGCGTATGTGCCAGCCGAACACCAAATGCGCTACGCCGCAGAACACGAGGAGCCAAGCGACTACGATGTTAACGGCGATTCCCGCCGCTACCGGAAGTCCGATGGCCAAAATTCCTGCGAGGATCACCAGAAGGCTGACCGCAATAGACCAGCCCGTGAGGTTTCTGGTTTCCGTCGCGATTGTGGAAGCATTCATGGGTATCCCTCCACGGACGAGATGTCCTGTGCTTGCGGCGAGCCTACGCTTGCGACCCGCGAGTGTCAATCGGGGGAGCGGCGTGGAATACCATGCCGCCGCAGCGGCCATCTTCCCGGACGTGAATCCCTTCCCCCTCTTTCTCCTACCTCAAGGAAGTCTGCCGCGTCGTGTAGGGGGCTGTGCGGCGCTACAAATCATTTCGCCTTTTGCCATGCACGAAGACGACTGTCTCTGGCCCCATAAGGAGCCGGGCGGGCGAGACGATGGCTTTAGGGCTGACGGCCCGTACTAATCGGTAGCTAGCCGTCTAGGGATTTTCTACCTTGAAGTCCCCCCAATTAATCTCAATTCCCCCGCCAGTTCCACCAGTGGAACCGCCGGTCTTCCCCGGAAAAACCGTCTGCGACACTACAGGTGTGTTAGCTCCGCCGGACGCCTTCTCCAGCTCTTTCTCCGAGAGTTCGGTCTCCGCAGGTTTTATAGCTTCCGGGACTGCACTGACTTGCTTTTCTTCGTTTTCCACGGGCATTCCTCCTTAGCCGGAATTTCCGATTTGGACTCCAAGCTCGCGTATCCTAACTCTACTTCGTCCCTAAAGACTCAAGAATTTTATGACCACGGCAACCTTCGGGTGCCGACGCGCGTCTCCCGGTTCAACGCCATCAGCCCGGCGCGATCCGGGTGTTCGGCTAGGAACGCCGCCCCGTTCAAGATTCTGCGCAAGACTCATTTCCATATCCGATGGCATGGTGTTGCCAAGTCCGACGGTGAACCTTTTGCCGACGCCGACCAAGCAACGGCGTCCGCACTAACGGCATTGCGGAAGAATGAGAAGTTCACCATCAAGGAGTTCGGTGAAGCCTGCGCTCCGTGCCGTTCCCTCAGGGCGGTAGGGGCCAGCTAGATTACTTCCCGAGAAGTTGCTGCGCTGTCCGAACCTTTGATGTGATGTGGTCGATGTTCTGCTTCAATCTCTGGTCGGAGAGCTATAAATGCGCGATCCGAAACGGTGTCGTCCGCAAACACGAGCGAAATTGACGCGGCAGGAGATAGTGCACCCCCAAAGTTAGGTGGGGAAGGTCCCTTGAAGGTTTCTTACGCTGATTGACGAGTTCTATGCGATGACCGGCCCGATGGTGTCATTCCTACGAGATACGCGAATCCTCAAAGTCGCTGCGCCGCGTCGGTGCGTTACACTCCCAACGGACGGATTCGTCGCAAAGCAAGCCACGTACCAAAAAGCAATCCGGCGAAAGCAAGGTCAGTAAGGGTGCCCGATTCAGGAACGCCAGTCGGACTACAACTCGTGGTGCCACTGGTGCTGCCCGGAGCAACTGCTACTCCTGAGAGGCAACCGTAGTCCTGACCAGCGGCAGCGAACGACGCAGTGTTGATCTCGAAGTACGAATCGTTGGCAATAGAGCCAGTAAGTGAGAATGTTATGTTCGCTGGTATGTCGCCTATCGGTATCGGATTATTTAGACCATTAGTTACTCCGTCAACTTTGCAAGTCCCGCTTTCACCACCTCCGAAATTGCATTGCAAGTTGGCGTTCGAGGCAAGGGTTCCGTCGAAAATCAATGACACGCTCGTCACAGCACTCCCTGTGTCGTTTTCCACGTACCAAGTTGGCGTGCTGCTTGTGTTAGGGATGGTAAGCACTTCCGCACCGTCGTCGATATCGCTCAACAGATATGGAGTGTTGGGACCGACACAGAGCGTGCCTCCAGGGCCAGTGCCGCTACTTGAGCATCCACCTTGGCCTTGGTTGTTAGAGAGTTGAATTATCTGAGCATCAGCAGACGAAGCTGCAATGAAGATCGCTACCAGCAACAGGGCACAAATTGAGAGTGGCCTAAGTAGATTGCGCATTTTCAAACCCCTTCTCTGCTTGAGCTAGCGGCCAATCAAGATTACGCGGAGGTATGTATAACTCTTCCCCCCCTTGAATAGCAAGCAATTCCGCTGCCAGACGAACTCAATACCGTCGAGAGGCTCATACCCTATTGATTTCATGCAGGGTTATTATTCTTGCGACCTCAAGCTCCTGTAGGAATGTATAAAAGACTATCGCGTTTTGCTAACTCTTTAATGTGCTTTGATTTGTTCGGCACATTGCCCGGAAGCAAGTCACGGCCTTATCCGCAAGTAATCCGCCCACATGGACCCGATAGGGCCTGAGAAACGGAATTCTCGGACACTGGCTCCCAGATGACGAGAAGCGGACTTATCAAGACTTGAAACTGCCGAAGTAGACCAAAGTCTCATAAAGCAGCGTAACAACGCCGTCACTCTGATATTTTTCAAAGAGGGTGGCGAGTCCTTCCATTAAGGGTCCGTGATTCGGTCTACCTGTAGCGGAGCGTAAGAGGAGGACCGAAATCGACCTCGTAATCCTTCGAGGTCAAACTGCTGCTGATTGGACAACGTCGCCAGAAACCACACTCCGTCGCCAAAGAAGCGGTCTATTTCATGTATTTCTAGGCGCGGGCGTTCTGGGCCATAACGAACAACTAGACTTTCGTAATCGGCCATCAGCCCGGGGACATTCAGGCGCTCGTTCCACACTAGGACGACCCAACCATTTGGTTTAAGGATGCGGCGGAATTCGGTGCGGGCCTGCTCGGGCTCGAACCAGTGAAAAGCCTGGGCGGCGGTGACGAAATCGACGCTGCGGTCGGGAAGCGTAGTAGCTTCCGCGCGTCCATTCACGCTGTGAAAGCGAGGCCAAGCCCAGAGAAGCCGCTCTCCGGCGAGGCGCATTTCGAGGTTGGGTTCTACGCCGAGAACCTCGCAACCGAAGTCCAAGAAAACTTGGGCGAGCAGACCAGTGCCCGATCCGATGTCGGCGATTTGGGAATGCTCAGTCAGGCCGCACTCGCGCGCCAGAAGGTCCGTGATGCCCCTGGGATAGGAGGGGCGGTAACGAATGTAATCCTCGACTCTTGAGGAAAATCGTAGCGTGGGATCGAGATCCATAAGCCGTTCCATATATTACTTCCTGAAGATAGCAATGCCGATAGGTCCAGCGAAACGGGATGGTGACTGGCTCCCACATGACCAGAAGCGGACTTATCAGGCCTTGGCATCGAACGGCAACATGCAATGCAGTCCACCGGAATAACTACTGCGTGGCCAGGATTCGTCCGGAAACTCACCTTTCGCCTCCCACAATGCCGTTTCGGCTCGCGACTGGCACTTGTGCGGAATGGGAGCCTCGAACGCTCGTGCGCGCTACGCCGGCGGAGAGTGGAGGACCTTAGTGAACGAGGACGTTGGCGGTAGACTGGTCCAGGGATTCGAGTGTAGCCAGTTCTTCACGCAGGCGGGCCGCTTGCTCGCGAAACTGTGATGCTTCAAGAAGGGGCTTTTCGCTCACGACTGTTCCGAACGCATCCATAACCTTGGCGATGCCGCCGTTCTTCTTCTTGCCGTTGTTGCCCATATGTGCGAGCTCGTCGGCGGAATTGTCTTCTGCCAGGGCATCCGTCTCCAACCCTGTAATCTGGGCGCGGAGAACCCGAATGCGCGCGCGGCGCTGCACAATCTCAATCGCAGGATCGTTCACAGGCTCATTGGCCGATTCCCCTCCATCGCCGTCCTCCAATTCTTCTTGCAAAGCAGAGAGATTGTTCTGGCCTTTTATGTTGTCCTGATCGGCAGACAGCTGGTACCAGGCCTCGGCATTGCTATCATTGGGCTTCACACCTTGGCCGTACTGATACATCCAACCGAGTTGGTTCTCCGCATCGCTGTTCTCCAGGGCGGCGGCTTTGTAAAGCCAAGCCATCGCCTTGGCATAGTCCACCGCCACACCGATGCCGTGCTCAAAGTTATAGCCGATGTTTTCCATGGCCTCATCGTTGCCATGGCCCGCGGACTTGTAATACCAGGAGAATGCCTCGGCATAACTCTGCGGCTGGCCTGATCCTTGCTCTGCCATGTAGCCAAGCTGATTTTCTGCATCGGAGTCGCCGTGCCCAGCCGCCCGGCGATACCAGGCGAGAGCCTGAGCATAGTCGCGCTTGACGCCCCACCCCCAGTGGTAAAAGTAGCCGACTTCTTCCTCGGCCTGCGAGAGATTCTGGTCTGCCGCCTTGCGGTACCAATCGAAGGCTTGTTTGTAATCGCGTTTGACCGAGAGGCCAGCCTTGAACATCCCAGCCAGATTATACTCGGCAAGCGCATAGCCCTTGTCCGCAGCCAAACGGTAGTAATTCACGGCGCGCTTGTAATCCTGCGGCAGGCCAAACTTATGTTGATGCATGTAGCCCAACTGATTCAGCGCGGGAGCATAACTTTGGTCAGCAGACTTGCGAAACCAAATCACCGCCTGGCCGTAGTCCTGGGCAACACCGACGCCCCGAAAATAGTGGTCCGCCAGAGCGAACTGTGCCTGGGCGTCACCCGCAGCGGCGGGCTCGCGAAGCGCATTGAATTCATCGCCCGGCGGCAGTGGCGTCGCCTCAGTTGACATTTGTGCCGGTGCCTGCGTTTGCGCGTGCGCCGTGGAAACCAGCGCTAATGCGCAAAAAGCTGCTGCCGTGGTCCTGGTCCGCAAGCTCATGTAGAGCTCCCCTTAGAAAAAAGGCTCGTAGAAATCATCGGCAAGGCGCGACTCTGCAGACAGCTCTCCTCCGTGTTTAACTCTGTAACCCACTCCGCCGCCTTCTCCCAGGACCCGCCGCAATCCACTGCCATCCTCCAAACATGACACGCGGAGGTGATGGATGCATTAGTACTAGGCGAAGAAGTGTGCTCAATGTTATATGCGCGGGCGGACGGCCACCCGGTATGAAGCAATCTCCTGCCGACGAAGCGGCCACCTCCTGACAAACGGGATTCTCGGCAACTGGGAATCTGGGTTTCCCACATGACGAGAATCCGACTTCACAGGCACTGGCGTGGGGAACCGTGCTGTCAGTTCGGCGACGGCTCCTCGATGTGATCGATCACCAGAACATCGACGGGCGCGTTCAACGATTCAAGATTCAAACCCAACTGTTCCCGCAAAACCTCCAGAAATGTTGGTGCCGATGGATCGGGCTGGACGCTTTTGCCAGGTGGTGGGGGAATATTGGGGGTGTCCATCTTTAGATCAAAATTTCCCTTGAGGCCCGTGTGGTCCAGTACGGGGCGATCCAGGTCTCCCATCACCGCCAAATGGTCCGCAATATCGTGCATGTCCACATTGCGGGCCTGAAATTGCACGCGACCTTCGATCACATCTCCCCAGAACATACCGCAAAACGGAATGAAGCCCTCGGCATCCCTCGGTGGAGGCGTTGAGCCTGGAGCCGAGACCGAGGCCGGACCGGCGCAAGGCGGATTGTCCGAATGACGCTGAAGTCGCGGCCCCAACTTTCCGGCCTTTGCTAAAACGAGAGCGAACGCCGGAAGTTGCCGCGTTTCAAAGTGAACCGCCAACTTAAAGCGATCTACAAGTAGAGACTGCATCATTAGGCGCATTTGATCCCTGGTCGGACTGCCATCTGCCCGCGCCTGAATATCAAACCGTTCAGTAGTCGCCCACTTCGGCAATTGTGTTCGCAGGAGTTCGACTTGGCTGGGCGTAAGCTTGTACGCGAAACCTATATACGATGTCAGGAGAAATTTTACTGCGGAAAAAAGCCCGCCGTTCGGGGGACCCTCATCTAGATCGCTAAGGCCCACATTAGTATGCGTCGGTTCGTCCGAGGCGTTCTGCTTGATGGAGGCAACCTCGAAGGCCATCTTGCCGCCCGCATCGATCTGCCATTGAGGCACATTCGCCTGGGGTGACTGTGCATATAGTCGGGCTGCCAGTACGTACAACGCAAACAGTAATGGCATGCCGAGCATCTTTACGACGTTTCTCATATATGCGTCAATTCGGCGAAGGCTCCTCGATATGATCGATCACGATTAAGTCGACGGGCGCCGTTTGTTGCACCAGCTTCAGCCCCAATTGTTCCCTCAGCGCTTGTGTTAGAGATGGGCCATTCGGGTCACCCTGGAAATCCGCACCCGGAGAGAAGGGGCCATTCGGTTCCGGTACCCATTCAATCCAGAAATCGACATTGCCGGCCAGACCCGTACCATCGATCACGGGACGACCCAGATTCCCGAACAATGTCGTGACGCCGGCAATCAGCGTCATGCTGACGTTGCGGGCGCCGATTCGCTCCCGTCCCGGTGCGCTCGGCTCCATTCCGGCTATGCCGCCGCAGGCGGTCGGGAACCCTCCGGCAACCGGCGAAGACGGCACGGGGACCGAACCCGCCCTCGCCGCCGCAGGATCGTTCGAGCAGGGCGCATCCGGCGGATGGAGCTGTAGCTGTGGTCCCGTTTTCCCTAGGTTTGTCAGAACAAGAGCATATGCCGAGAATTGACGGGTTTCGCGGTGGATCACGAGCTTAAAACGATCTTCGAGCAGCGCACGCAGCATCAGGCGGATCTGGTCTTTGGTCGGATTTCCCGCCGCGCGCGCCTGAATATCGTAATTACTGTTGGCCCACTTCGGCAGCTTCGCAATTTGGGCGCGGATTGATTCAACCTGCTCGGCGTTTACCTTGTACGAGAAGTCGATGTAGCGCGAGAGGGGCCAGTTCGTTGCCGAGAAAAGACCGCCGGTAGGTGTATACAAATCTCCAGAACCCAAGGGTACGTTGGAATATGGATCGGCGTCGGAGTTGTTTTGTTTCACCGAAGCTAAATCGAATTCGATCTTGCCGCCCGCGTCGGCCTCCCACTGAGGCACCGGAGATTGAACTATTGGTGCTTGTGCAACTAACCGTGGAGCCGTCATCAAGCCCAGAAAAACTGTTATAGCCAAAGCTGCGATTGCGGCCGTCGTAACGAGATTTCTCCAACTAATCCGTCTTTCCTCAGCATGGTTTCTCATACCTGCTCCGTACTCTGAATCGGAGCCCACACGTGCTAGAGATGGACCTCTGACTCGCGCATCGTACGCTTCTCCTGCCCTCGCGACAACAAATTTACCTCCAATGCTGGCCCGCTTAAGGTTCGGTCGCGGCCAAGTCCTGAGAACCGGGGATTCTCGGCAACTGGGAATCTGCCAATTCCCACATGGCGATAAGCGGACTTCTCAGGAGCTTGCGAGCGACCAAGGTGCGTGCTTGATTGACAGCAGCAAGATTCGCGCGAAAATTCGCGCCCTACATCAAATCGAGCCAGCTTCTCCAGCACACCGGATGGTGGAACTCGTCCGATTCGGTGTTCTGTCCCGGCTGAATGGTCACCAACGAAAGGGCGCAATCGCCGGGTTCGGCTCTGCCAAATACCGTGAAGTCGCGTTGATGGTTCCGGGCGTCGATCATGATCACCGTGACCCGCGATTTCTCGGTCGGCCGGACGTAGACGCGCTGGCGACCGCCCGACGCAAGGTCCGGGACGAGGTATGTTTTTCCGCTGCTTTAGACTTTCACGCTCACATTGCGCACGCTTTCCTTGCTGGTGTTGCGGATGTCCACGCAACTTCCCAAGAGCTGGCGTACGGCGACTCCTGAGAAATAGACACCGGAGATTATGGCCAGGCCCAAGACGGCCCGGACGACGGGCGAGCGAAACATCGGTACCTCCTTTGGGTGAGAGTGGCTCGTGTTCAGAAGTGACTAGCGTCTAGTTTAGTCGGAGTCTGATAGCGGACTCGGAACAAGATGCGACGATTCTGCGAATGAGTTAGGGGATCACCAAGCCGGGCCGCCTAGGTCCCGACTAACGGGCAATCCTGAAGTTATCCCCTGGCTTGGGCCAGGCCAGGTGCCCGGGAAACGGGATTACCGGAATGTGGCACCGGTCCAAGCTTTACTCCTGCTGCTCCTCGAAGTTACGATTCCGCGTATGAATCTGGAATGGCGTTGCGCGGGGTTCCGCGACCATCTCTTTCAGGACGGTGGCAAGCAGGACGGCCTCGGCATCATGGTGGTGATTATGTCCAGGGTCGGTCCGATGTTCTTCCTGGAATATCGCCGACCGGATCGGAAACCGGATCAGCCCATTGCTAATGGTGGATTCAGACTTAAATTTTGCCCCTGGTGTGGTTGCGACTTGATTGCGCGGCACCGGCCCAGCGTCACGGAGTAATCCAATCCTGATCGCCATTCGCTGAGGAAACCATACGGCCCGACATGGTGTCTAAAAGTTAAGGCTGTGGTTGGCACCGTATGAAGAATTGCATGAACCGTTGCTTTGTAGGCTCATTTGGGTTTCTTGCTCTGTGTCTGATAAACGTACCTCACGCCTCTGCCCAACAAATTACGGGCCGCTATTATCCCGAAAAAACCGACTATCTGGTTGGCGAGCCAATAGTCGTCATATTTGAAGTGGAAAATGCTGGCTCTGCTACCGTTCAAATTGGGGAGAGCAGTTGTTCTGAACTAAACACAGGTCAATTCGTTGTCGATCACGCTACGCCGAAAAGGAAGTTCGCGCTCTTTGGTTGTGCTGGAGGAACAGGTGGTAGTTGTGGTGGGACCATTCGCAACATTCCCCCTGGTGGCAAGTATCAACAGCGCTTGTTACTGGAAGGAAATTTCGAGTTGGACTCACTAGGCACCTATCACATACGTGCCAAGCGCGATCAGAGAATTACTCTAAAAGGGGTAACCGAATCAGTCAGCAATCTAAATGTTGACTCGGATTTCACGGTGGTTCTTCGTTCTCCCACTGAAGATAACCTCGAAAAAGCCTATCAACCATTCATTGATGATCTTCACAGCCGCGATTTTGGCACTCGGTTATTTGCAGTTCGTGTGGTCACGCAAAATCCTCCTCCCTTTGCCGAGCCAGCGATTTTAGACCTCGCCGATGACCCAGCAATGAGATATACGAGCGTGGATGGTTTGAAACGCCTTGGGACCCCGGCGGCCCGAACCGAGCTACTTCAGATGTCATCGCTCGATTTTCCTGAATCTCTTCGTCAGCAGGCTATTCCGGCGCTCGGTGAGATTGGGAACTCCGAAGATTGTCTGGCGATGTTGGACATCGCTGCCAAGAACAAGGATTACACACAGATCGAAGCCTATGTGGCCGCAGGCAGCATCTGCAAAGAGCAAGTGGTCAGCATCCTAGCCAACCTCTTGCCGACCGCTAATCCGCCACTCCTCGGGGGGCTTGCAATAGCGCTGAAAAACACATCCTCCCGTCAGGCAATTCCCCTACTCATTGATTTGCTGCAGTATCCAGACCAGAGTGTCCGCAGTGCCGCCACAGATGCACTGAGCCTTCTGACTCATCATAAATCGAAATACCCAGTCGAAGAACTGGACCAAGCTATGCAGGCCTATAGCCAGTGGTCGAATTGGTGGAGAGACAGTGGCGCGACAGCACCGCTATTTGATCCCAATCAATGCGTCCTGTCGCAGTTGCTTCCCTGATCGCGCTTTTCGCTAATTCGCTAGTTTCTGCCACGCACAAAAGCCACATTCCGAGAAGCCGACTTCTCAGGACTTGGAAAGATCACACTTTGAAGTTGTCGTGAACAACTTTATTTTCGATGACGATGCAGTAGAGTCCTTGCCAGTTCCGTTGCCAACGCCAGCCCTTCTTTGTGCCGGGTGCGTTTGTTTCGATGTAGGAGGTCGCCCTTTCACATTTCACCGCAGCATTTCATCAGTCTGGTCTTGTTTTGCGCACTGGCTTTGGAGACGGAATCGTTACAGGTGAAATTACAGGTGAGAAATTCCAAATTGCGCCCAAAAACTCGCACCCTTCACAGGCAACGTGAAGGATGCGCCACCCCCGAGTTGATCCATTTGATGTAGCGGTCGGGGGGCAGGCACCCGGGAAGGATAGGACCTCGGCCCCCAAAAAGGCCATTGGGAAGTTGCCTAATCGGCAAACGGGCGCATCTGGAAAGCTGCGACCAGTTCAGGAGCCTTTTGGACTTTGGAAGCTACATTCCCGCCGTATGGGTTTGCTGGGGAGTCTCAAGAGCAGACTCCGAAGTTTTCACAAACCTCAACTTTTAGACTGCCGCCCGAAACCCAGTATTTTTACTGCACTGTTAGAACGGTCGAGCCGCTTATCGAGCCTGCGCTCGCTGTAATCGTGGATTCTCCCGCCGCCAACGCAAGAGCCACGCCGTGATCGCCCGCATCGTTCGTAATCGTGACTGCTGCCTGATTCGAGGAACTCCATGTCACTGACTGGAGGACTTGCATGCTGCTGTCGCTGAAAGTTCCCGTTGCGATGAATTGCTGCGTTGAGCCTACCGATACTGTCGGGGTAGTGGGTGTCACTGTGATCGACACCAATCCCGTTGGGGTCAGGGTGCTAGGCAGATACAACTCCGCACTGTCCGCAATAAGTACATTCCCATTGTTCAGTAACGTCGCGGTGCCCCCGCCTACGCTACCCGTGGCGGTGAAGGTCCCCGCTGCGGGGTCATACAACTCAGCCGGGTTGCCCCCCGTAACAAGCACATTTCCATTATTCAGTAACGTCGCGGTGGGGAAAGGGTTGGCGTTGATCATGCTGCCCGTCGCAGTGAAGGTCCCGGTCGCCGGGTCATACAACTCAGCACTAGCCAGCTCGGTACTGGGGGCGAGATCACCAATGCCCCCCGTAACAAGCACCTGTCCATTATTCAGTAACGTCGCGGCGTCCCCGACGCGGGCGTTGTTCATGCTGCCCGTAAAAGTGAAGGTCCCCGTCGCGGGGTCATACAACTCAGCACTGGCCAGGACGGTAGAGGGTTGGCGATCACCCCCGGTAACAAGCACCTTCCCATTATTTAGTAACGTCGCAGTGTGATCCAGACGGTTGTCGTTCATGCTGCCCGTCACAGTGAAGGTCCCCGTGGCCGGGTCATACAACTCAGCACTAGCCAGGACGTCCTCGTCGTTGTCGGGGGAGCCCCCTGTAACAAGCACCTGTCCATTGTTCAGCAACGTCGCGGTGTGACCCGGACGGGCGTTGTTCATACTACCCGTCAATACACCGTCGATGCAGGTGACTACCACGCTCGTCACATTGGCGCTGGCGACCGTTCCGCTCGCACCGGCGGTTACCCCGCAGGTCTGCGCCGGGTTGGAAGGCTGCGAAAATACCGTGACGTTAAAAGTGCTGCCGCTGGCGATGGCCGTGGTGAACGTGAAGCTTCCGTTTGTGCTGACCGACAGGTTGTTGCCGAGATTGTCCTGCAACACAAGCCCTGAGCCCATAAGGCCTGAGACCGTGCCTCGGCCGGTGTAGGTGGCTGGAGAGGTGGCTGGAGACGACGCAGCCCCCTGGTAGCTACCACAGGAACCGAGAAGGAACGAAGACACGATTGCCAGTATGAACATAAGTGACTTCATCGCTGCCTCCATATGAGTACTGGCGTTGGCTGGATCATGCCCCAGCAGTTCTCTCCAGCGCGGAAAGCGACCCCCGCGGGCGAGCGACCCCCGCGGGCGTGAATTCCGCCGGCACTCCGTGCCTGGGATTCTCCACGCTAAATCCGCCGGGCTGCGCGACCGACTGATACTCCCGACGATCTCGTCCAAGGACACCGGAAATTTTTGTCTGCGCTTCGGCGGGGAGGACGCTCACATCTTTTGCTTGGCGTTGGTTTGCCCCGGGTGGTCGCGAAAGCGGGAGAGGCGCTCAACATTGCCAGCAATAGCAACCCGGCGCACGCGCCGAGGCCCGCCACCAATCCTAACGCCTGTCGTCATGATGATGATCGTCGTCGAAATCTGATACTTTCGACTTGCGAACGACGCCGTGGATCGCCTGCGAGCCGAAATGGGTATTCGCGGGGGCCCCGAACACCAGAGTCACGTTGGAAAACGGCACGTCCGATCCACCGTTGACGCAGACCTGCAGCGTGGACAGCACGGTGTCCCCCTTCGAAAACGGAGCGGGGGCTCCGTTGCCGGTAATAGTGGCCGGGCCAGTGACCATGAAACCTGGGTTGGTAATAGCCGGACCTGGGGGGAAGTAGGAAGGGCACAGGCCCGTTGCGTAGCTGACCGTGGCATCCTTCATGGTGATGTGGTGAGTATGAGCAATGCGCACTTGGGGATCGGGATCGTCAACATTCTTCACGACGCCGTTGACAACCGCGTAATCCGAGAGCTCCATGTTCATGGCTGCTGAAAAATCGGCCAGACCGGATCTACCTTTCAAATCCAAAGACCATGTCCCGTTCATTACCCACGGACCAACCAACTTGCCGTTTATGGTCTCTGGCGTGTAATCGTTGACCAACCCGCTAAAGTGCGTAGGCATTGGAGCTTGGGCCAGTGTACGGATACCCACCGCGAGCACCACGACCGCGACGGCGCTTAGCATCCACCACAAAGACTTGCTCTTCATAGAGTCCTCCGAATTTGGGATTCGTGCCTGTTTCGCCGAGGGCTCCACGGCCAGCAAGGGACATCAACTTTGCGGATGGCGCGGAGCAGTTACATTTCTGCGAATTGTAGCTGGCACGGAGCACAGAATCGGTCACCTCGGAGGTTCCGGTCAAACGGCAAGGTACGGAACCGACCACTTGCCGTGGAATGCCGCCTTTTGCCGTCGCCGAGCGAAGGGGTTACAATCGGGCAGACAACCGCGAAGGAGAACGTGATGGGCGAACCATTGCCAGGCGCGTCGCCATCTGAGAGACCGTCCGAAGACCGGCTGGATTCTTGGAAGGAAATCGCGACATGCCTCGGCCGCGACGTGACGACGGTCCAGCGCTGGGAGAAGCGGGAGGGGATGCCCGTTCACCGCCACCAACATGACAGGATGGGCTCGGTCTACGCTTCTCGCGCAGAGTTGGACGCGTGGGCACGCGGTCGGAATCTTCGAGCAGCGCAGGAGAGCGGGAACAATGGTCCCTCACCCAATCCGCCTGCACAGCCGCCGCGCTCTACGATATCGACCCCTCGAACCAGATGGACGTCCGTATTGCCGCTGGCACTGGTGGGGGCCGCGTTGGCGATTGGCGCAGGCCTCTGGTTTCAGAGGACGGAGTACTTCTGGCGAAACCCGATCGCTGACGCGCGATTTCAGACAGTCACGGACTTCGATGGAGCGGAGCAGGCCGCTGCGGTGTCTCGCGACGGTCATCTCGTGGCGTTTCTGTCGGACCGGGACGGACAGACGGACGTCTGGGTTACGCAGGTCGGTTCGGGACAGTTCCACAACTTGACGCGCGGCAGCGCGCCGGAACTCGTCAATCCATCAATCCGCACCTTGGGGTTCTCGCCCGATGGCTCTTTCGTTACGTTTTGGGTTCGCAAGCAAGACGGCTCAAGCGGCACCGACATCAGCGTCTGGGCGGTGCCAACGCTGGGGGGACAGCCGAGGCCATACCTTGAAGGCGTGGCCGAGTTCGACTGGTCGCACGACGGCTCCCGACTCGCGTACCACACGCCCGGACCCGGAGACCCGCTGTTCGTGTCGAACGGCGACCGCCGATCGGAGGGGCGGCCCATCTTTACTGCGCCCGACGGGCTCCACGGTCACTTTCCGTTGTGGGCGCCGGACATGGCATTCATCTACTTCGTCCAGGGTTCCCTCCCAGACAAATTGGACATCTGGCGCATCAAGCCAGCCGGCGGAACTCCTGAACGGATCACGTCGCACAATGGGCTTGTGAGTCATCCGATCCTATTGGATCGGCGGACGCTGATGTACCTCGCTAGCGATCCCGATGGTTCGGGACCTTGGCTCTATAGCATCGACGTCGAGCGCCGCATTCCCCACCGGCTGACTTCTGGCCTTGACCGGTACACGTCGCTGGCGGCCAGCGCTGACGGTCGCCGTCTGGTCGTCACGCTCGCAAGTTCGAAGAGAACACTCTGGCGCTTGCCGATCGCTGATTCACCGGGCGAGGTGTCGGCGGCTGCTCGAATCTCGCTGACGACCAGCACGGGGTTCTCCCCACGACTGGGTCCAAATTATCTTCTGTATGTTTCTGCGACCGGCGCGAGCGAGAGTATCTGGAAGCTCGCCAACGGAGCTGGCACGGAGTTGTGGATTGGTCCGGGAGCGCAAGTCTTTGGCGGCCCGGCAATCTCCCCCGATGGACGGTATATCGCATTCTCGGTCCGGCAACACGGGCAGACGCTCTTGTACGTGATGCAGGCCGACGGCACGAACGCGCGGATTGTCGCCGATTCGCTCGACCTGCAGGGCGCTCCAGCATGGGCGCCCGACGGCCAATCGATCACCTCGGCGGCGGCGGACGATCACGGCGTCCCACACCTCTTCCGCGTGCCGGTCGATGGTCGCTCTCCCGCTCTTTTTGTCCAGGAGTACTCGGTCGATCCCGCGTGGGCGCCCGACGGCCGCTTCGTTGTCTACTCGGGACCCGACGTCGGCACCACGTTTTCGGTGAAAGCCGTCACGGCCGAGGCCACAGCGCATCCCCTGCCGGCCCTGACCCTAACTCGGGGGGCTCGACACCTGGCCTTCCTGCCTGGAGGACGGGCACTCGTGCTCCTGCGAGGAGAGATTCAACATAAGAATCTCTGGCTCGTCAACCTGGAGACTGGCGCCGAGCGGCAGTTGACCAACCTCACTCCCGACTTCGACATTCGCGACTTCGACATCTCCCCAGACGGCCGTGAAGTTGTCCTCGAACGAGAGCAGGAGCGCTCGGATGTGGTCCTGCTGGATCTTCCCCGGCCATAACCCGGCCTCACCTCAGCGGCGCAGTCGGCGCGCTCCGAAGACTAGACTTCGCGAGCATTTAGAGCCGAGGCACAGGCCTCGATCCGCCTGATGGCGTCGATGCGGCAGAGCGTACGGCGTCGAGCTGGCGCAGCCATTGGGCAATCTGGTTCCTACTGGAGGACGTTAGGGTCATCATCTTTTCAATGACTTGACGACTTCGGAAGCGCAGTTTGGAGCTGGCCTCTCATTGCGGGAGGATGACGGGCAAACCGGAGTCATCCCCTACACGGTGCGGCCAAGTCGTGAGAAACGGGATTATTGTCAACTGGGAATCTGACAAATCCCACATGACGATAAGCCGACTTCTCAGGCGTTGGCCCATGGTGAACGCAATAGATTCTTCGTTTTAACCGCCTGCCCGCAGCCGCGATGCTTTGCGGAACAGAAAAACGATATCCCCCCGAATTTACAAGCCGTGCCGAGGACATCTCGCGCGGCATCGGGATTGATGCCAGACAAATAGACCAACACGGGATATTTCTCGGGCTCGCCGATTGACTGCTACCCGAGCAATGCGTATATTGCTCGACGGCTTGGGCTGAATACACATCGGCCGCCTGTTGGGTCTCTTCTCCTCCGACGGATCACGATCACTGGGCCTCGATTACATGCCCAAGTCTGCTCTAGCGGCTATTCCCGAGGCGAGGCCGCCGGTTAATGCAATACTTGTAACTAGTTAGGGTAACCTTTACCACGGACAAGCACATGGCCTACCCAGCTTCAGGACGCAGCGATTGTTACCGGATCCATGAGGGGCGAATCAGTTATTGCTGGCGGACAACCGCCTGCCTTGCTCTGATCCTGACGGTGCAAGAAAGCGGCTGGGCGCAACAATTCCGGCAAGGCGTTCCGACGCCAAGTGCATTGTCGAAAGCGGCTATCGAACGGCATCTGCAATCGAAGCACCCTGCAGTTTCGCCGGATCCAAACATACCCATGCCAGGAAAATATCTTTTGGAACGGGCTTCTGCAGTACCCGAGCGATTGCGGTCCCGGATTCAGGCTACAGGTGCAGCTCATTTGCACCCTGAAGCCTCGATGGGATCAACAACCTCGCTTCCGGGGATCCAGTTTCGTGGTTCACTCCCTGCCGGGAATATGGCAAACGCCGTCGTGACTGGCGATTTCAATAAAGATGGGAATATGGATTTCGTTGTCGCGAATGGAGGGACGAACGATTTATGGATTTATTTCGGCAAAGGCGACGGCACATTTCAGTTGCCCCGCATCATTCCCTTGACCAAAGGCCAAACTCCGGTTTATCTGGCCACAGCCGATCTGCGCAAAACTGGAAAGCTCGACCTGATCGTGGCGGAATTTGATACCGCAACTGTCGGAGTGTTACTTGGAAATGGCGATGGAACTTTTGGGATTGAGAAGGAATATTTCCTACCGCAGCCACCCGGAGCATTGGTTGTAGATGATTTCAACCACGACGGCAAGCCCGACATCGTTTCGGTAATGGTAACGGTGAACGAACCTTCCACTCTTGAGGTACCGTATCTGGCCACACTTCTAGGAGACGGTACTGGTTCATTTGGGAATCCCATCATCACAATGAATCCAGGTTTTTACAGCAGCGCGCAAACCATCGTTTCGGGCGATGTGAACGGCGACGGTTTGCCCGACGTGCTCATCACTGGCCCCGGACTGGAAAATTCCCAAGTGTACTTGAACTCCGGAAATGGAACGTTCACACCGGGCGCTACAGTGATTGAAAACGGTGGGTTTAACGAATTATCAGCCGGACAATTGGCAGACGTGAACGGGGATAGCTGTTTGGACGCGATCGTCGCCAATGGCGACGGTTTTGTCGACATTATTGAAGGCGATTGCGGCGGAAATTTCAGCTATACGACGTCCGTGCCGATGGGAGACAGCAACGCTGCAGTAAGCCTCGTGGATATGAATGGGGACGGCCACGTTGATATTGTTACAACCACTATTCCTCTGTTCGATGGCAGCGGTTTGGGAGATGTCGCGGGGAATATGCTCGCCGTCGCCTTTGGCGATGGAAGGGGAAACTTCACGCCTGGACGAGATTATGTGGGAACGGGGATGTCCTATTCGCTGGCGATCGCGGATTTCAACCGCGACGGCCACGCGGATGTCGTGTCCGCCAGTCCGGATACGGATACAGCAACGGTCTGGTTGAACGACGGCTCTGGGGGATTCGGATTTCCGCAAGGAGAATGGATCGGCTTCCCCAACCTGATCAATAATCCGATCTCACCGCCTTCCTTTGCTGACGTAAATGGCGACGGCAAACCCGACGTAGTAGTTCTGAATGAAGGGTATGGCAGCGAGTACCTCATTACAACCATGTTGAACGACGGTACCGGGAGATTCGCGGCTCCTGTGACTTCCGACTCCGGCGCCAGCGTCAGTTCCAATTGGATGGGTGACTACCGCCTCGGCGACTTCCGGAACATCGGCCATCTCGACTTTGTGGGAATTGGGTTAGATGAAAATTTGTCGGGAGGCACTCAATATATTCTTTTCGCTCCAGGAAATGGCGATGGGACGTTTGGAAAATCCACGATCACACCGATGACGGGAGCTGACGGCGCCATGGTCGTGGGCGATTTTAATCGCGACGGTAAACTTGACCTTGCGGCAGTCGGGGCAAATCCAAACGGAACAGGTTGGCTGATTACTGTCTTCCTAGGCAATGGGGATGGAACCTTCCACACTGCTGGAACGGTGCCTTTCGGCGATTCGGCAGCCAGTACTGGAAGCATCGGTCGTGTATTCGTCGGAGATTTCAATAGAGATAGCAAGCTAGATATCCTCGTGTACGACACCGCCAACGGCTACTGGGCAACGTCTTCCTACGTGTGGGAGTTTCTCGGCAATGGAGACGGAACTTTTCAGGCCGGCCAGCAGTTATTCAGCGCATTTCAGCCTATGACGATGGCCGACGTAAACGGGGATTCCTGGCCAGACATTGTGCGCTACGACTTCATGTGGCCAGATGGAACTACCGAGACTTTGGGCCCATCGAAGTTTACGACATACCTCGACCAGCCCTCTGGAGCCTTCGCTGAAAGCAGCTCTTACGCTCCCTATGACGGCATCCCGCTGGAAGTAAACGGATACGAATTTGGCGACCCAATGGCATCGTCAATGGTCGCGGACCTGAATGGAGACGGAAAACCTGACGAAATCGCGTTTCAGGAGGCGGCTTTGGGTGCTAGCGACGTCTATGCACAGGTCCTGCAAGGAAACGGTGACGGTACTTTCACACCCACCTACGACGTCTTCGATTTTCAAAAGCCCTATTATGTTCCGAGATATGCTCATATTTTGGATGGCTCAACGTTCTCAGACCTTCTTGAAATTAACGGCGCCAGTTCGTCAATGGCCGTGTTCAAGGGAGGACCGGCGCCGGCGCTGCAGATGCAATTGGAGGAAGCAAGGATAAGCGGAACCTCAGGTTGTGGATGGGTATTCCTGAATGTTCCAAGTGCATCGAGCACAACCATTACACTTTCGAGCAGCGTATCGGGAGTGAACCTGCCCGCCTCGGTTACGGTCCCCGCGGGATCGCTTAGCGAGCAATTTTGTTACACCCTGGATTCCACCTACGATTGGCACCAGGTCTTCGACATTCGAGCGCAGCTTGGAGCAGACTCCGCTATCGCATATGGTTCGCAGGTTTATACGTTCGGATTCAGCGAATCGATTGCTCAGAGCCCGAACGCATACCTTTACGCAGGATCCGTGTTCGTGTACGCCGGCCAGAGCACGCCGCCGATCACCGTCAGCCTGACATCGGCGCAAGGTTATAGTTCAACCGTTCAGCTCAGTTGCCAAGGTTTGCCGCCGGGCGGAAGTTGCACATTCGGGTCGACAAGTCTCTCGGTTTCGCCGAACGCTGTGGCCAGCACTACAGTTGTAATCTATTCTGGCCCTCCAGGGCCGATGACATATTTGGGTGAGAACGTCGCGATCGTCGCAAGCGATAGCAACGTGACGACAGAACAGTCATTTAATCTACAGGTGCGATCCTTGATTATTTTGGGAGGAGGTGGCGGCGGCTCCGCGGCGACCTCTCCGGGCGTTGTAACCGGCGGCCTAATAGTCCTTGGGATTCCCCCGTACACCACCAGTTGCTCAGGTTTACCGGCAGGGGTGACGTGCTCGATTTCTGGAAGCCCATCTGTGAATCCCAATAGTGACACCGACGTGTCTGTAAGCATTGATGTACCTGCGGGAATTTCAACAGGCTCGTATGACTATACGATTCACATTTCGAGTGGTCCTGTGTCAACCTCGCAACAATACATCCTGAACATTGTCGATTTCAGCTTACAGCCTCCAGCAACTGGAAGTGCATGGGGCCCGCCCGGAGGCACGGTAAATGTCAGCGTGATGGTGAACCCCATCAACAATTTCCGACAGGTCGTGACCGTGACATGCAGCCTAGACATCACCGCTACATGCACCGGTAGTTCTTTTCCGGTCGGTGGAACCTCCAGCAACGCCAGCCTGTCCGTCTCGTTGCCGTCGAGTGCGACGCCGGGAACTCATACCCTCACGGCAACCGTGACAAGTGGGCAGCTTGTCCATAATGTCGCATTTCCCTTTTACATCGCGGACTATAGCGGCTCGTTAAGCACCTCAACGCTATCGCTGCAGCGTGGCGGGAGTGGCTCGGTAACTGCCACGGTCAACGCTACCAGTGGGTTCGGAGGTGCTATATCTTTCTCCTGCAGCGGATCCTCCCTAGTCACCTGCACCTTCTCCCCACCGACGGTGCAGCCGAGCACAACGAGTCCGCAAACGGTTACCGTCACGATGAATGCCAGTCTCGCGGCGTCCGCGCTACCCCTCATGGACAGCAACAAGGCATTCTTGCTGCTCGGTTTGGTTCTCCCGTTTGGGATTGCTTTTGCTGCTTCCAACGAGAGACGCGTAAATGTAAAACGCGCGGCTGTGGCCTCCTTGTTTCTGCTGCTGTTGTTCTCGCTCTCCTGTGGCGGCGGTGGAATCAACGCTGGGGGCGGAGGCGGAACAGAGGGCGGCGGGAGTGGTCCCAACACCTACTCCATCACGCTGAATGCAACCGCGGCTGGAACGAACACCACGAGGACACTCGGAACGATCAACGTCACCGTGACGCACTGAAACGACCGAAATACGTTTGGTCGCCATCGACATGAGATGGTTCCAGCGACTTTGGAATCTGATGGTCAATGCCTGATAAACGGGATTCTCGGTAACTGGGAATCTCTCCCCTTGCGGTTCGTTTACCCACGCGCTCAATCGTGGTGATGAGGTCCTGCGCAGCGGAGGCACTTTGCCGTGTTTGCAACCCGGCTTACCTCACGAGAAACGCCGCTCCTGGTAACTCCCAATCGGAAACGGCCTTTACAAATAATGGCACTTATCGGCTAAGGGCGAACTCATTCCGAAGCGCCAGAGAGGTCCACCAAACTTTTGGGTCGGCGCTTGTCTACATATAAAACCGCATCAACCCGTTTCAGGAACTCCTCGATCGACTCGCCGACGCTATAGTCGGCCCAACCTACTGAAAACCCGAGGCCTACTGTGGATTCACCCGCTGCGACTCGGATGCCGTTCAGCCGCTTGAGAACGCACTGAACTCCATCGGGTCCACAATCGGTCAAGAGCGCCATAAATTCGTCGCCCCCGTATCGCGACACAATGTCAGCGCCACGGGTCGCTTTCTTCAAGCGCTCAGCGAAAATCTTCAAAACATCGTCTCCCACTGCGTGGCCATGCTGATCGTTGACTTGCTTAAAACCATCGAGGTCAAACAATACCATTGTGAGCGAACTGCGATATCGTTGGCATCGATCGACTTCTCCCTCCAGCCGGTGTTCAATATATCGGCGATTGAATAAACCAGTTAGAGGATCCACGACAGCGAGTTTATAGAGTTGATCGGCAAACTCATGTCGAATACGGCGAATTTGTACCTGTTCATAAACCACATAGACATCGAAGAGCAGCACAAGGCCCAGAAGTCCACGCACGGCGCGGTCCAAGAAAAACGCTGAGAAACTGTCCACTCCCGACAGCAATGCCGGTAACGCGAAAGAGGCTATACCCAGCGACAAAAGAATTGTCAGCGAAATAGCAGAAGACCACAGCCACCATTCACGCCCTTCAATGCGGCGCATGGTGGTCCCCACATCTTCACTAACCGAGCTTGCTGGGTCGAGCCTCAGTGACAAGAAGCGGTTGTCATGCATGAGTTCACCCTTGCCCTGACTCTGAACAGAGAGCGTGCTGTCAGGAAAGTGTATTTGTTGGGATCTAACAATAGAAATAGAGCTAGGGAACCATAGTGCTAGTACGAGTGTACTGCATATAAATATACCTATATACATAACATGGCGGCGAATGTGTAGAGATCGGGGACACAAGGTCCCGATAAACGGACTTGCCAGGAATTGGCGGATCCAGGATTGAAGTTGCCGGGAATTAGCTACGGAACCGGCCTATAATCCCTTTCGCCGCCTGGTAATTTGAGATGAGCGTGGGTAAGCGTAAAGCGTTCATTTGTTTTTCCACCCCGTCTGGACATTGCGCTATCCGGTACAGTCGCAGCGCCAGAACTAGCTTTAGTGTTCGGAGGCGTTCTTGACGCCGACGCTTTTATCGGGAACATCGCCTGGGCGGCCCTGCACGCGATCGTACATAGTGACCTGACAGGTCGAGCCCAGAGCTTCGTTGTAGTAGGGGGGGAAGCCTAAGGCCAAGCGTAGTTCCTCGTTGAAGCGGCGCATATTCGAGAGTTGCTCGGCGAAAGCGGGGACCTTGCGGTTGTCATCGGTGATGAAAAATCTCTGGTAGCCCGCGTCCCACAGACGGCTAAACTTTCCATCGATCAGACTAGAAGGCTGGATGGTCATCTGGTAGCGGCCGTCGGCCATGCGGCGGAACTCCGCGCCGCAGCCATATTTCTCGACTCGCATCACGCCCCCCGTACTGCTGACCCGAAAGGCCTGTGACGCAGGGCATCTATCACCGCGGTCTCAAGCTTCTCCGTGATGTTCCACATGAATGTAGGCCTTCAGGCTCGGCAAGGGAGCGCCGATCGGAGGCCCGATTGGCGCCGGGGTGGGACTGCAGTGGTCTTCGTGACCGGAAGAAAAGACATCTATATTCCTGCCGAGACGCCGCTGTCCTTCAACTCGCCGACCCAGTGACGATCAATACGACCAATACCAAGACGTAGTTTCTACATTTCGTCTGCGAGCCTTCACCTCTACGACTTTTTATGGGGGGTGACTTGCCGGTCGAGATGCAGAGTTACACCGGTCTGACGCCCGGGCGAGACCCACAGGTTTTGAACTCGGCCTCAGGCTGGTACGCCAAACCGGTGCTGTCAATGTTCTGGTCATCGATCACATCGAGGAGCCATCGGCAAATTGAGAGACATGAGAAACGCTCCTCGGCAAAACGGAGGGTACCAATGCGTCTCTTCGCGAAGATGGCTGCGGCAGTTGCGATCTTTACATTGGGGGTGCTGGCTGCACTACATGCGCAATCGTCGCAGCCATCGATACCGCAGTGGCAGATTGATGCGGGTGGCAAGATGGCGTTTGAGGTTGCCTCGATCAAGCCTACCAGTTCCGGTCACAAGCGCCCCGGTATGGAAACTCCACCCGGAAGGTTCGTGGCCAGATACGCCACAGTCAAAATGCTTTTGGCATTTGCGTTCAACAGGAGCAAGGGTGGATTCGAACTGAACGATGATCGCGAGAGGACCGGATTGGGTCTACTCGGCGAGGTACGACATTGACGCGAAGATCGAAGACGCCCTTGCGGCTGAACAGCAAAAGTTGACGCCCGATCAGCGGCAAGACCAGCGAAACCGGTGGCCTCACGGTTGTGGACCAAATCCCGAACCCTCTACTGTAAATTAGAAAATCACTTTCAATGCCAATTGCACTTGCCTCGAAAAGTTTGCTGTAGTTGTAATTTGTCCAGCGTTCTTTATGATGGGAATCCCCGCCGATCCAATCTCACCTGCGGGTGCGGTTGCCGGCGTCCCGGAACTCCACACAGCGCCACTTGGAGTGGAGAAATTCGGGTGGTTCAAAATATTGAAGATCTCCGCTCGAAATTGGACACTTCCCGCTTCGCCCAGGAACCCAACCTTGGTGTCTTTAACGGCTGAGAAGTCCACGTCGGAGAAACCCGGCCCGCGGAGCGAATTTCTTCCCACATTTCCTAATTGCCCCACGGGCAGCAGATCAAACATCGTCGGATTGAACCAAGCATACGTACCGGCGGCGTTAAGGTTGGGGTTACCAACGATCACAGTGGCCGGGTTAAACGAGGGATCCAGATTTGGGCGTTCGGAGATATTGCCACCACCAGAGAGCTGGCGATCGCTACTGAGAGTAACCGTAAACGGATAACCAGTCTGAGCGGAGACGATACTTGAGAACCACCAGCCATTTACAAACTTCCCGGCGATGCCTTGCGATCTGATGATCGGAGCATGGTAAATAAGGTTGGCTCGCGCGTTGTTGCGGATATCGAAAATCGTGGGCCCCCTGTCGATTGCCTCCGTATAATAGGCGGAATCCTGAATTGTTCCGGTACCACCATCGCGAGTCGCTATTCCCGTTCCATCATCGATGTTCTTCGCCCAAGTGTATGAGAATTGGAACTGCAATCCCTGGGCGAGCTGCTTAAACAATCCCACTTGCAGAGAGTTGAAATAGGAGTCTCCGCGGGCTCGGCTATAGAAGACAGAATTAAACGCGGGGTTTAGTTTAGGCCCAGTGGTAAGGAATCCACTGGGACACGCGCCATTGGCGCCGACGGGGGCAGACATTTGGGGGGTCGGTGCCGGGGGTGAGTTCCAACACAAAAAGTTTGGGAGTCCAGCGGAGTTGACGCCCGCAGCTGCCACTGGGTCCGCTTCCCGAGTTTGGTACAGGTGCCACGCTCGAGAGCCGACATAGGCAACAGAAAGTCCCATTCCCCACGGTAGCTGCTGCTGAATCTCGAGGTTGTACTGCAGCATAGTCGGCTGTGCCGCATTATACTCGGCTGTTCGCGGCGCCTGTGGCTGGTTAGGGGCAACCAAGAACGGCATCGTAAAAGGTATGGCTGGACTTGGCAGCAGATTGTTGATGGTAATCGTATTGGTAACTGGCGGATTTCCTTGTGAATTGTTGGCTTCAAGACCGCCGAAATAAGTACCAACATCATAGTAGATTCCTGACCCGGCTTTAATCGAGGTTTTTCCTTTACCAAATGGATCCCACGCGAAGCCAACTCGCGGGCTAAAATTATGGAACGAGGCGTTGGTCATCATTACCCCTTGTGTTCCCGTCGTATCAACAAGGGGATTTCGAAGAGAGTAGGCCAATGCAGGGTCCCTCTCATGCGGCAGCGTGTCGAACTCGTAGCGGAGACCCAAATTCCAAGTGAATCGAGGGGTCATCCGATAGTCGTCCTGGACGTAGAACCCAAAGGTGTTATAGCGAAATTGGAAGTGAGTGGTCGAACCTGCCGCTATGATCGTGACACTGGAATAGTCATTGTTTAGAAAGTTGAGAACATTGGAAGCTGTATACGCGCCGTTCGGAGAGTTCTGTTGTACATACTGAACATAATGGTTAATGAGCATTCCGAACTTGAGGTCATGCTTGCCTTTGCTCCAAAAAAGGTCGTCACTCCAGGTGAAAAGGTCCTGGTCGCTCACGCTATAGGCCATTGAATCCCCTACGCCTGAGAGGGGCGTGGCACTAAAGCCCGGAAGCAACTGACCAGGTGTCGCAATGCGGTCAGAAGTGGCCAATGAGATAGGGACAATGGTCGGCTGAACGCTGTTGATGGTACGGCTATATGAAAACCTGGGTGTATTCAGCAAGGTTGGCGAAAAAACATGATTTTCCGCCAGTGTTGCGAATTGGGATGCGCTGGCCACAGGAACCGGGAACTCCGGAAAAGTCGAAAGCCCGATCACAGTCGAGTTATCGTGTGTGTACCGGACAAAGGCTGAATCTTTGGTGGAAAAAATATAATCTCCGCGTACCTGCCCATAATATTCGTTCGACGGCTGTACGTAACGAGGCGCGTAATTGAAGCCCGGGTTGCCCACAATATTCGGAAACGGATATAGCTCTATGATGGGATATATGTTGTGATCCACCGTAATGATGGAGGGCCCGCCTGCAACGCAGGTTCCCAAGGTATTCACATTTTCGATTTGAGCGGGCACCTGAGCCTGAAGCTTGCCAGTCTGGTCCACAAAGCAGGGAGCAGCCATGGTCGTGCCAGTCTTCGATAGCCCGAGCTCTTGTTTGAGTCCCTCGAACACGACGAAGAAGAATGCCTTGTCTTTCATGATTGGCCCGCCAAAAGCGCCGCCGAAATTGTTGCGCCGGTACGGCGGAAGACGTTTTCCAGGAAACGGGAGGCTTTTGTCTGTGCCAAACCCATTAAAATTCGTCGTGTCAAGCTGGTCAAAATAATTCCGCGCGTCCATGGAATTGTTTCTCAGATATTCGAACGCATCGCCATGCCACTGGTTCGTGCCGCCCTTGCTCACGACGGCCGTTTGACTGCCCATCACAAGGCCGTACTCGGCGCTGAACATACTCGTTACAACCTTGTATTCCTTGATTCCGTCCACGCCCAGAGACGAGTTAGCTGCAGAGGTATTATTGAAGCCCGTTAGGTTCATGATGTTCGCGCCGTCGAGAGTATAGAGGTTCGAGCGCATTCCACCGCCGTTGCTGCTAAAAATGGTTCCGTTATACCCGGCGAGGGTGGCAGTTCCGTTTCCGCTTGCTATACCGCTTCCGGACACCTGAGTAACGCCAGGCTGCATGAGCGATAAGTCCGTCCAATTTCGCCCGTTGAGTGGCAGGTCTGTGATTCGGCTTTCATCGACCAAGCTTCCGAGTGAGCTGCTGGTTGTGTCAACCAGTGGGGCAACTGCGGTCACCTCGACCGTTTGCGTTAACGAACCCACAGCGAGTTTCAGGTCCACGCGGGTGTCCGAAGCTACTTCAACCACAACATCCCTGGTTTGGGCCCGGCTGAATCCCGCGGCCATCGCTTCAATCGTATATCTGCCGGGCGCAACCTGTGGGACGTTGTAAAAACCATCTCCGCCGGAGATTACGTTTCGCACTTCGGACGTTTCTTGATTTGTGATGGTAATTTGCGCGTTGGGAACCACTGCGCCTGTCGAGTCGGTAACAGTTCCCAGAATTTTTCCGGACTGCTGCGCGCCAAGATTGGGACTGAGTAGCAATCCCGCTACGACTGCCAAAACGGCCGCACGCGCACAGTTCCACAACGGACTTTTATACGGGATGTTTATCATGGCTTACCCTCGTTTATCTGAAGTTGCCTATTGACAGATCTTAGACTCGGCGCTTAAGTGCGGTGGTAGGTAGCACGGGCGAAATTGTCTGTCAAGGATTAATTACGCATATTAATTGAACATAGGATGAGCCGTCTTTATACCAAATGGCTTTAACACTGCCGCCACCGCTTCTTCCATCTTCTCTTGGTTCAGGCCTTCTCGTCGCACCCACACAGCGGCGCCCTGCTCGAATTCACAGCGACGCCAGGACCTCTGCCTGGGCATCTCGGCAGGCTTGTGGGGTGGTCTTGCCGTTGGCAATCTCGACTTCAATTTGCCGAAGCAGCGTGACGATCTGCTCCGACTTGTAGCGTCTCATGGGCATACCAGCGTTCCTGCAGAGTGAATTTTCTCTCACTCCCGCTGATGCAAGAACCCCCGGCCAGGTCAGCTGCGTGAGCTGCATCCTACGGCTGGACGAATCGAGCAGTCGGAATAAAGTCCTTGACATCCACAGACTTCCAGTGAAACCTGGCGGCTCAGCGCACTATCCCAATGCATTTAGGCCCTCGCGTCGAACGGCTCTCGTGGAATTCCGGGTGGAGATGTTCAACATATTCAATCACCCGAGTTTTCTCGCGCCAAGCGGCTCGATTGGTTGGAGTTCAAAAAATGCTGGAACCGACCCGAGCGGTCAGTTCGTGGACCCGCGATTCGCGGGCAGCCCAACGAAGGGGCCAGCAGCAACCGGCAATGCTGGCTCTGTTAGCGCGACTATAGTGCGTCCGAGGAATATTCAGCTATCAGCAAAAATCATTTTCTGAACGCGCGTTTAGACAGAACGGCTGTTGTTTTGCACAACCGTTCACTTACTCGAATGGAGAAAAATCATGGCAGCGATCAATCGACGGCTTAGCCTGGGAATTTCGACACTTACGGTCATTATCGGCGCGTCCCTGTTTGTCCTTTTTCAGGGACACGCCCGTGGGCAGGCGGAACCTCCGGCAATGCCCAAGTCAATCATTGTCACGGTTCTCGACAACGCACGCGTTGCCGTTCGGCGCGACACTTTCCCGGTCGGTGGAGGTGAACCAATGCATTCAACCGGGACGGCTGGCGACAACCGATACGTTCTGATGATTCTACTCACGCCGGCTAAGTTAGAGGGTGTTGTGGACGGTAAGACTACTGTCTCTGATAAACCCGGCACCATCTGGGAGCTTCCTGGAACACCCTCGCAGCATTCGTTTAGGAATTTGAGCAATCAGCCTATCGACGTTATGGTCGTTCAACTCAAGTAATTGCTGTCGTATCGCCTCAACTGGGTTCCTGTTACGGAGCCTGCAATAAGAGCAACGATGCTGCGGAGAAGTTGAAAGGAGAATCAATGAAAATAATACGTGCGTGTATCGGTGCTGCGTTCATGTGCCTTCTTGTATTGCTGTTGACGCCTCGGACGCAGCCGACCGTCGTGTTGGCTCAGACGCATGCGCCCGTAACTATTACTAGGCTTTTCACCGGCCCGGATGGCCAGACACACTCCGACGAAACCGAGGCCGATTTCAGCGGCCAAGGCGGCCTGTTTAAGCTAATGCCGGTCAATGGGGCAGAGATTCGTCGCGCGTCGCCCGGCGGGGGACCTGCCACTTGGCATACCGGACCGCAGCGCCAGTACGTGATCACCCTCAAGGGTCATGGAGAGCTGGAAATCGCGGATGGAAAGAAAATAGCAGTTGGTCCTGGAGACATTGAGCTGATCGAGGACACCACTGGGAGAGGCCATATTACCAGGGTCACGGGCACCGATGACAGGATTATTCTTTTACTGCAACTCGTCGACCAGTCCGGGAAATAACGAGTTGAGCCAGCCTTAGGCTTACTGTTGCCTCGGTGTCTCTATCAACGATCCGAGAGGATCGACTGCACGGGGTTCCGACGTCCGCGCTTCTTGGGCAGTCGTGAAAAATGGGGCAGTTCGAGCAACTAAAGAGGCGTTTGAGTATTAGACAATCGGCTTACGATGGCGATTCGTCGGTATTAGTCACACGAGAGGATCATATCCAATTTCCCTTTTTTCTTGACAAGTAAATTCGATCGCAACAACATTCCAAATACGCAAGCCGGAGTTCCTCTTGCAAGGAGACAGGTCATGAGCAAAATGTCAAAAGGTATAGTTTTCATTGCCGGGTTCCTGATGCTGGCACTGCCGGCGTTGGCGCATCACTCGTTTGTGGCCGAGTTTGACGGCGACCGTAAATTCGTGGTGACCGGTGTGTTGACCAAGGTGCAGTGGACCAATCCGCACATCGCGCTGTTCCTGGATGCCAAGGACGAGAACGGCAAGCCGGTGACGTACATGTTCGCCAGCGGGCCGCCGAGCACGCTGCACAAGGCGGGAGTGCGGCAGGACGATTTCAAGGTTGGCGAGACGGTGACGATCACCGCGGCCCCGGCGAAGGACGGCACCAAGCACCTCGGCTGGCTGCAGATGATCAAGTATCCGGACGGCCACGTGTTCGTGTACCGCAACGGATCCGAATAAAGAGAAGGCCAAAAAAATCCAAATCTCGTGGCGGGCCCTCGTGGCGCTTTAGTCAAAGGAGGAGTGTGGAAAATGCAATATCTCTTAAGCAGAAGGTTACTTGTGTTTGGCGGCATATCGCTTCTGGCAGCGCTATTTTCCATATTCTTGCGGCCAGCGGCTTCGCAGGGCAATACGCCGATGAAAGATGGGCATCCAGACTTTACCGGATATTGGGTGCCCGGACCTGCCGGACAGAACTTTGGGCAAGCAGCGCAGCAATTCGAACGGGATGCTGACGGCTCGCTTTTGTTCGACTTCTCGCTCGATCAGGGTAAAGAACCGCTTTGCGAGAGTGACGATTGCCAAGCGCCTAACCAGCCTCCCTACAAACCAGACGTTATGCCTAAGGTGCGAGAGATTGCTAAAACCGAATTTGCCGGGACCACGCCCCTTGATCCAATTACACAGTGCAAACCTGGAGGCGTGCCTCGCGCCGCACTTGGCAACGTCCAGATCGTTCAAAGCCCGCAAGTCATTGCCATGGTCCACGGCGACTATTCCGACCGACTCATCTACACAGACGGGCGGCCCCATCCAGCGGATTTGGAGCCATCGTATATGGGCGACTCGATTGGCCGCTGGGAGGGAAATACTCTCGTGGTCGATGTGGCTGGTCTGAATGACGATACCTGGTTGGGCGGGAGTTTGGACGGCAAGAACATCTATACGTCCATTCACAGTGACAAAGAGCACGTGGTCGAGCGATGGACACGGCGAGGGAACGAGATCACGGTAGAAACCACTGTTGACGATCCGGCGATGTTCACCAAGCCGTGGGTGATCGCTCCGCGCAAGATTCATCTCGCGGCACCGGATGACTATCTAATCTCTTATTTTTGCGATGGCGCTGAAACCACGCAGCTCAACAGGAGTCATTTCGTGAAGCCTAATCCTGAGGACAGAGATTACAAGAACAAGTGCAACGGACATCGTTGCGGCGCAATCGTACCCAACGCAAACCCAACGGCCAAGTAATGAGTGTGCGGTGACTGGTGGATTCAACCGTTATGGGTCTGTGCCGTGGACATGCGTGGTTTCAATCGGCCGGACTCCTAGCACCAAATTGCTTTGCGCGCAACGATGGTTCCGAAAAGTCTTTTCGGAATCTGGCTCTTACCTGTGTTCCGAAAACCCCTCCGCGCAGGCTCCCGCAAGCCGTTGAATCCATACGGTAAGGAATAGACGGTTCAGGCGTTCCGGAATCACTAGATTCTCGAAAGGCTTTACCGGAGATCGCACGGAACGCGCGCCTGCGCGACGATGAGCCGATTGCTTGAGGTGTCAATACTATCGGCACGCATAGGCCGCGCCATCATCGTGCCTGTGCGCGGGACGCACTTCCCTGCGCCTGTTTAGGCATTGGATTTGCTTTCCGGAATGACTAACGCGCCGTTGCCAATTATGAGAGAGCTGCAAGAAAACGTGACAACTCTTTTCTGGACCTTGTCGATGCTTCGATAACGCAAATAATCGCGCCGCGATCGCGAGCCGTTTTCGGTTCCTCGGCTTAGGGCACTTGCAGCCGTCATCGAATACACATAATGCGTCTTCAGTTCCAGGACAGACCTCCAAGTGTCCAGTCCAGACTTAAATGTGAAGAGCACCTTGCTAGGAGGTGTAGTGCTCCCCTCTAATTTAGACAGTCAGGGCCTCGTTTTTTAATACACCTGCAAAAGCCGAGAAGGCCTCGTGCGGAGTGCGATTTCCGACTCCCCGATGAGGCCGGTCGTGATTGTACTCCTCGATCCAGCGAACGATGCTGCCCCGCGCTTCGTCCAGTGTGCGGTACTCCGCGAGCCAGACCTCCTCTTCTTTCAAACTGCGATGGAACCGTTCGATATAGCTGTTGCCCTCCGGGTGATGATAGGCCGTGCGGCGATGCGTGATCCCGAGCCGTGCCAGCGTTTCCAAGAACCTCGTTGACGTGAACTGCGTGTCGTTATCGGTGGTCAGCGTCAAGTCGGCCTCGCGGCTTCCTGCAGGAAGCCGATGCAAAATCCACGCTACGCTGTCACTGCAGCGTTTGGGTCAGGAATCGGATAAAGTATGCGTCACCCCCATGCTCGTAGATGTGAAACAATAGCGAAAGGGAGGGGTTTCTGGAAGGGACCTATCGGGTGACCGACCAGAGAAAATTGCCCCCGACTACTGGCATTCTCGATTCCCCAGAGAGACTCGGTCCATTTTTGAGTACGCGAATCCACGCATTTGGCGCGGGAAAAGCGATAATTCTGGTGAAAGGGATCACAGAGAACGACAATTAACGACTTAGTGGCGGATATTGCAGTCCCGTGCGAACCATTCTCCGGGCCCGAATTCCCTGCTAACAGGGAAAATTACAGGGAATTTTGCGCTTGGCGGCCATTGTCCTCCGAGAAAGTCCCATTTGCAGAATGACTTGGCGAGAGAAACCATGTGTTTGTGAGGAATCGGCAATCCCGGAAGCTATTCTCAGACGAAGGCTCTAGGTAGGGGTTAAACCTAACAGGGAAGGATCAGGGAATCTGATTCCCTGTTTAACCCCTACCTAGAGCCTTCGTCTGAGAATAGCTTCCGGGATTGCCGACAACGCTGGAGCGGGCCGAGGAAGGCTTATCTCCCCAGGACTGTGTTCGTTGAGTGCGACGGCTACGGAAAATGTCATCAACCCAGCGTCCGTCCCGGTGGAACCGCCACATTGCAATAGAATTCCTGAAGATGCGGCTCGGAATCCACGTGAAGCGACTCGCAACCATTTGCCGTAGCGCGACGGACGGCCTCTTCCACAATCAGCATTCCATAGGCACGCGGCACAGAAAATTGCATCCTTGAGGCACGTGTTATATGGTTTTGGTGGACCCTTATCACAACAGCAATCCGAGATCGGTCCGTTTATTGTCTGCGCCCGGGCCGTCATTTTGATCGGTTTGCCAAGCACGGCAATGCGGCAATCTGGGCCGCTGCATCGCTGATGTGCCGAGCCGTGCCGTAACCGTTCAGGTTCATGGATATTTTGTAACCGTTGCCGGCTGGCGTAAAAGCCAACACGACCTCCCCAACCGAAGGATTGTTGTACACGAGCATGTGCTCCCCGATCGCATGCGTGTGGTCTGCGGTGTGGCCGTTCAGTGGCTTTCCGCAGCGCGCGATGACGATGTCCGGCGTTAGCTCGCGCACAAGTTGCGCGGCGGTATTGGAGTGCACCGTGTGTTCAGCCCACCTCACCACGTTGCACCCCACATAGCCAAGCACTAAGCCGACAACAGCTAGAACAATGCCGTCTGCGATTTTGAAAACGGGTCGAATATCTCTCGCGAATCTCGCGCCACCAAATCGCAGAACTTTTTGTGCCGCAACTCTACCCGGCTGTACCCGCTTACCTACTCAGCAGCGCGATTGACGTAGCG